>WBZO01001132.1_pt1 | contig 42550 bp, 39 predicted proteins | sample 5204261 | NCBI WGS metagenome assembly WBZO01 (sample SAMN12412400, study PRJNA552823) | activated sludge metagenome | isolation source: activated sludge from anammox sidestream of wastewater treatment plant... | place: USA: North Carolina | collected 2017-09
GCGGATAGCCCGCCATCATGGACATCGTCCCCGCAAACAAGCCGACGGGAATCGCCCACGATTTCTTCGAGAGAGTCGCAAAGATGAACATCGCCCACGCCGCCGCGCCCCACCAACTGACCTGCTGCAAGATCGCGTACATGCCATTCCAAAACGTGTTTGGGTTTTCGGAAAATTCAGCGGGCATTTGGAAGGTGGTTTGAAATTTGGAGATCGGCGCGACGCCGTCAATGAAGGTCAGCACATAAGCCAGCCCCGCGATGAAAGTCAGCGTGATGATCTTCCCGCTCACGCCGCCCACGAACAACATTCCGAACCACATGGCAGCCGCCAAAAGGAACACCCACATCGTCGGGACGGGCAACCCGCTATCCGCCGCGGGGATCATCGGGAAGAATCCCGCCAGCAGGAGGACGGTTGCGGCGACCGCGCCACAAAACCACGCCCAGGACTGCTTGTTCAGGAATCCCCACAGCGCGGCGACAGAGAGCGCGCCGGCCGCCGTCCCCAGCCAGCCCAACACGGCGTACACAATGCGGACGGTGTTGCTTTCCTCCCAAGCCCCGTCGTTGAAATGCGTGTGAATGACGGCGTTGTATGTGTCCGCGATGAAATACAGGCAGAGGATGCCCGCCGCGACGCCGAGGACTGCGAGAACGGCTCCAAGTTTTTGATTGTTTTTCATGAACGATTCTCCTTGTAACCAATTTGCAGCGTGAGCGACCCCTCCCGCGCGCACGTATTGAGACATTCCATGCAGCGCACACATTCGGGATGATCGAGGTTGCGCGGCACATCCTGAATGTCCATCGAACACTCGATGTCGCAACGCCCGCACGAATTGCAGCGATCGAAGTCCGCCGCGAGGCGCACGGGCGAGATTTTGTTGAAGAGCGCCAGAGCCGCGCCCATCGGGCAGAAATATTTGCACCAGAATTTTTCGACCAGGATCGCGCCCGCCAGAAAAACGACCAGCGTCAGCCACAGGAGCGCGGTCAACTTAAAACTGAACACCGCCCGCACAGGACAAAATTCGCGCAACGGCGGGAAGACCGTGTACAGGCTGGCGACCAGGATCGCGGCGAAGACGAAATACTTTGCGTAGCGAAGCGGACGGTCCGCCGACGCGGGGAGACGAAGCGGCAGGATGGACTTCCCCCGCTTCCCGCGCACGGGATGCGGGTCGCCGCTTAATTTGCGCGTCCATCCCGCGACGAAATCCTGCACAGCCCCAAGCGGGCACAACCAGCCGCAGAAGGCGCGTCCTGCCGCCAATCCCACGCCCAGCGCGCCGAGCAATACCGAAAAATTAAGCAGGTTCGTGGACTTGAGTGTGCGCCCGTCGAAAATGTAAGGCAGGAGCGTTTCTATCCCGCCGAAGGCGCAGAACGAATCGAACGATCCGCCGCGCGATTCTTCGCCGGGCATGATGTGGCGCAAGCCGATGAGGAACATTCCGATGACAGCCAGCCATTGAATGACGGCGCGGCTGCGCGTCAGGGAGAACGGTCTGGTTTTTTGTTTTTTTGCGGCGGAGGTCATATCAGCGCCTCGATGACGGGCAGGAAGCCGTGCTCCCCGCCATGATGCGGACGGAATCCCAAGACGAAGAATCCGATCAGCATGAACACGACGAAGGCGGCGAGCAGGATGACGGGGTAGCAGCGGGGATGGATTTTCATGGTTTCGTTGTGAACTACTCCTTATCCTTGCAACAACATTCTTCCTCATGGATCAACGCCTTCTTGAACTTCGGATGGAGCAGCACAAAGAACAACCCGATGATCATCGGCAGGCCGTACGAATAATCCCATGCGGTGGATTTTGCAATGACCAGGCGGATGACCTGCATGGGAACGTCAATCGCCACGAGCGATGTGACCGAAATCAGCCCCAGCCACCAGCCCGAATGTTTGCGCTCCGCAATCTTGTAAATGGCGATGAAAAGAAGAATCACGCAGATCCATTGAATGGGCTGCGACCATGAGAGAATCCACCAGCCCAGCCCATCGTAGAACGGCTTGTCGGGGCGGGTGAGCAGGGTGCGCAGGTTGCCCGTCCCCGTAATGACGGCGTGAGTGGATAACATTCCCGAAAAGGTCAGCGCGAGGAATTGCCCCCATTTGATCCACTTATCCACATTGCGGAGCAGAATGAGCGACCAGAAAAATGCCAACCCAACCATGGAGACAGTCATCGGGACGGGGTATCCATCTATGAAGGACACATAAGGCATGAATAAGAGCATGCCCCCCGCAGAGGGGAAAGCGGAGGCGAGCAGGGCAACGGGATACGTCCATTCCTCACCCGTATAAATGGGGCGCGCCAACAGGATCAGGACGATCCCGCCGATGAAGATCAATCCCCGGTAGAGCGGGAAGATATATGAGAAAAGCAGGATTCCGCTGGCGTAGGCGGGCTTCTCCGCCGATATCTTTACCAGCGCCGCGACAACCCGTTCCAGCGAAGTCTGAATGAGGAACGGCGCAACCGCGATCATGAACGCGCCGACGACGACGGCTAAAACGGAGAGAATCAGGCGTTTGCTTTGGGAAGTCGCTTTCATGACATTCTCCTTTCTGTCCTGCAAAATTTGTTTGACTTCCTGCAAAAGTCAGCCGGCGACAGGGAACGTCCCTTACGCCGCGCGTATTGCGCGCTCTCTAAGGCGCTTTTGCGCGAATTTTATTTTGCGTTTCTTATGTGAAATATATCGCTAACAGAAAAGGAAATCTTTGCCTTAACGCAAATCCGAGGCCGGGATGTCCCAGCCTCGGATTGCAAAGGAGAATGCGTTCTGTTTCCTGAATTTACGCCGTCTTGGGTTTCAAGGCGGTTTTCGATTGCGGCGTCTCCGCTTCGGTTGTGCGTCCCAGCACCCGATTCTTGAAGAACGGTATGGCAAGAATGACGGTCAAGCCCAGCGAGAGCATGGCGCCTCGCAGCCATTCCTGTCCCGAAGGTTGACCCATGCGATCCACGAAGGTCAGGAACGCCGCGACGAATGTGACGATGCCGACCATCATGCCTGCGTACCAGCCGCTTTCCTTGCGCGCCGCCAGCAGATAAATGGCGACGATGAAAAGCGCCACCGCCGCGTACATTACATAGCCGCCCAGGAACAATTCGGGGTTGCTGTATTCGGTCTCGAAGAAGGGCAGGCTGGGGTTGTGCAGGAAGTGACGGACGCCGTGTTGCGCGTTCATGAAGACCATGCCGCCCACCACGCCCAGCGCGGTGAAAGTCACGATTTGAGCGACCTTGGTTTTCCAGTCCGCTTTTTCGGCGAGCAGGGTGATGAAATAACCCGCGAGGCCGACGAGCATGATCGGCATGGCGGGGGGCATGCCCGCGTCGGGGTTCGTCGTGCCGTTGGGTCCTCCAAGCACCAGGACCATGTGCGGGATGACGAAAGTCATGCCGCCGATGGAGGGGATGGACATCAGCGCGAGGGCGAGCGGCCGCGCCCATTTTTTATCGGCGTAGATGTCTTTGGCGATCAACACCAGCAACGCGCCCGAAAAGACATACAACGCCATCCAAACGTGGAAGGTGGCTGAAAGGATTTTGACGGGCGTGTCCCAAACGCCGTCGGGGTCGGCGGGTTGGAAGACCTCCACCAGCCGATGCAGGGCGAGATTCAACTGGTCAACCGTGATGTACGGCGTCGAGAACATGAGGAAGACGCCGACCAGTACGGCGGCGATCGCCATGACGATTCGTCCTGTTTTGGTGGTTTCGTTTGTCATGTTTTTTCTCCTTGGCGTAAAAATGAATTGACCTGCTTTGCAGGGTGATTTACACTATGAGAAAAATATCACAAATATGAGTTTATGTCTTTGACATTTTATAAATTGACGCGTGTTTGTAGCGCGTCTATAGACTTGCGCTACAAACACTGACACCAGGACTATCCCATGCAAACCGCCCTCGATTGTCTCTCCCACGCGCTGGTGTTCGAAAAACTATCAGACGCCGATCGCGCCGAACTGGTCCGCCGCGCCAGCCGCAAAGTCCAGGAAAGAGGCGAGTTCATTTGCTGGCAGGGCGAGCCGTGGGCGTATGTCGGTTACATCGTTTCGGGTCAGGCGGAGTGGGTCATGCTTTCGCCCGAAGGCAAGCGGCAGGTGGTGTTCAAACTCGGCGCGTGCGACGTGGTGTGGGGACACACGATTTTCGACGACCAGCCCATGCCCGCCTCGCTCGAAGCGACCCAGCGCACGGAACTTTTACTGTGGCCGCGCGAAATCATCATTCCCATCGTTTCGCGGCATCCCGAAGCAATTTGGGAGACCGGGCGGGCGCTCGTCAATTACATGCGTCACGTGCGCGAGGTGGTGTATGGATTCGCGTTCCATCCCGTCGCGGGGCGATTGGCGCGACTGCTTCTGACCCATTACCAACATGCGCAAGGCGACTCCGCGCCGCGCGACCTGACCCTCGATCAGATGGCGGACACGGTCGGGACGACCCGCGAGTTGGTCAGCCGCACCCTGCACCGCTTTGCCGACGAAGGGTTGATCCGCGTCAACCGCGTGGAGCTGGCTTTTCTGGATCGTGAGGGACTGGAGACGATTGCGGGAGGGGACGAGCGGTGAACGAACCTGGCAGCCTCCTCAAACGGAGTTGCGTCTTTTCCTGGCTTGCCGAAAGCGATATGGATTTGATGGCGCGGCAGGCGACGACGCGCCAATACGCCAAAAACGAAACGGTGATTTTTTACGGCGATGTCTGGCCCTATCTTCTTCTTATCGAGTCGGGCAGCGTGGACGCGGTGAAAGAATCGGGCGAGGGACGCAGTTTGATGGTCAACACGTTTTTGGCGGGCGACTTGTTTTGGGGACTGGCTTTCTTTCAAGAGGATGCCCTGATGCCCGTCACGCTCGAGGCGCGGGAGGCGAGCCGCCTGCATTTGTGGTCGCGCGAAACGATGGAACCGATTCTGGCGCGCAACGGACGCGCGGGTTGGGAGTTGTGCCGTCTGATGGCGGGACGGATGCAACGCGCCAGTGATATTCTCGAAGGACTCGCATTTCAACCCGTCGCGAAACGCCTCGCCCGCCTCCTGCTCGATCACTTTGAACAGGCGGGGGATGCCGCCATCTCGCGCCGCCTCACCCTTGATGAGATGGCGGCGCGCATCGGCTCCACGCGCGAGATGGTTTGCCGCGCGTTGTACGGTTTTTCAGACAAGAAATTAATCGAAGTGACGCGCGCCGAATTTGTGCTGACCGACCGCAAGGGACTGGCTCAACTGGTCGCGCGCGCCTGAATCTCGGGGATTTAATGGCGGGCGGCGCGTTTGCTGTTGGTCTTATTTTCCAAATCTCATGCGGGCGAACAGATTATCTTTCAGCGCGAATTGATGGTAGAACGCCGCGCCGATGTGGAGCAGGATGAGCAGGAACAGCGCCGGCGCGATGAAGCCGTGCAGGGCGCGCGCCGCGAAATCGAAGAAGTCCGCGGGGAGCGAACCGACGCCGCCGAAGACGGTTTGCGGAAGCCCCGCCTGTATGGAAAGCGACATGCCGCTGGCGGCGATCAGGAAGACGAACAGATAGAGCGCGTAATGCACGAACTTGCCGAGACCGTCCAGCAAGGCGCTGCCGGTGGAAGCGTAGGCGGGTTGCGGCGTTCTCATCCGCACGACGAAACGGGCGACGATCGTCAGCAGGGTGAGAATGCCGATGATCATGTGAATCGCCAGCGGCGCAAGTTTGGAGGCGTCGTCGTTCGGGATGCGGCTCATGAATTTACCGGCGACGAACGCGGCAAAGACGAGGAGGACGGTCAGCCAGTGGAACGCGACCATCAGAGGACTGTAACGGGATGGGGTGGTGGATCGAGACATTGAAAGATTCTCCATTTGATTGTTTTGCGGGATTATACACACCGATTGTGGATATTTTGTGAACGAACGACGCGCAGCCGGGAGGGTTAGCGTTTGCGGGCGCCGAAGCGCATCAGCGCGAGGATGATGATCCAGGCGGTCATTCGGATTGTCATCGCCATAATGCTGTCCGTCGCAACTACGGCGCTGTAGGCGGTTTGCAGGACGAGCATGACCAGCGTGTGGACGCCGAAGGTGGCGAGGGCGGCGGACATGGCAAGCCTGTGATTCGTCCAGAGCAACGCGGCGGTGACGAACACGGTCAGGATGCCGACGGTGTAGTTATAGAGGGGCAGCCAGTTGATCACATAGTAATCGGGCAGTTTGCCGAGCAAAACCTGCCCGCCCGCGAAGACAGCCATCGCGCCGATGATGAAGGCGAGGACGGCGGCGATTTTGTTGAGGGAGGCGTTCATGGTGTTTCCTTTTTACATGCGCAACATCAGTGGATCACGAAAACTCCGCGTGGTCTGCGCCCTCTGGCGCAAATCTGGCGTTGGACGCCTTCGGCAGCGCCACTTACGCGCTTTTGTAAAACATTGAAGATAAATTTTGCGGCGCGCTCAGCGGCGGAAAGCCGTCAGCGCGAGGATGATGATCCAGGTCACGAGGCGGAAGGTCATTGCGCCGACGCTTTGGAAGGCGGCGGCGCTGCGAAAAACCGTAAAGAGAAGAATCAACACAACCGCGTGGAGGCTGAAGGTCGCAATGGACGCGATCGGCGCGTAACGATGGTTGACCCAGAGCAGGTATGCGGGGATGAGCGTCAGCAAGCCGACGACGAAGTTGTAGACGGGCAGCCAGGCGATCACGCTCCAGCCCGGCTGCCAGCCGCGCAACACCATCCCGCCAGCAACGACGGACATTCCGCCGACGAGGAAGGCGAGGATGGAGGGGAGTTTGGTTAGGATGACGTTCATGTTTCGATCCTTTTCGCGATGGCTTGTTTGAGAATTTGCAGGAACTGGTCGAGCGGCACGCGATGGATGCGCGCCGCCCATTCGACCGTCACGGCTTTCGCCGCCAGCATTCGCAGGGAGTAACGCGCCACGCGCTTGACGCCGAAGATTTCCATTACGTCGGCGATGTCGCCGTATTCTTCGAGGATGGCGGAGACGCGCGTGTCTTTGGTGATTTGCATTTTATGTACTCAATATTTTGTATCGCAAGATTCATCTTGCCCCCCGCGCAAAATGAATTTTGCGGTACTGAGCGCTTACGCTGATTCGATTTTTCTGAACCCGTCGCGGACGATCTCGAACAATTCCTTGAGCGGCGGGATCATCGCCAGCGTGTACAGCGCGAAGGCGATACCATACAAAATTCCTTCGGCGGGACCGCTGAAAATGCTGACCCACACGAGGACGCTGCCGAGGTTCGCCAATATAAGGCTGACCCAACTCCCGCCCAGTTGCGGAGTTTCCTCTTTAATGAAAAATCGCCGCGCAATGTATGGGATGAGGGCAATGCCAAATTGCAGGACCCAGCCGTAAATTAAGGCTTGAGGCGCGGTTGATTCCACAGGTCCACCTTTGATGAAGCCGAGCAGGATAAACGGTGCGACCAGCACGGGAAGCAAAATCCACGAGTACGAAGCGACCAGATGCCAGCCGCCCGCGCTATCCAATCTGTTGCCCGCTTTGAGCGCGCGCGCCATCAACACCATCAGCCAGATCGTCGCGCTAAGATGCAGGATCAAACCTGAAACGGTGGGGGGAAGCGAGCCGCCCAGCCACGGTCCCAGCACGAGACCGAACGCGCCGAGCGTCATGCCCCAGTAGATGAGCGAAACGTCTTTCGACGAGCCGAGCGCTTTGCCTGTGATCATTGGGATAAAGTCCACGAGCAAGCCCGCAAAGACCAGCGACATAAAGCCCCACGAGTTGGCGTGAATGTGAACTTCGAGCGGCACTTTGATGTAAAGCGCCTCGCTCCAGTTGAGGAACAAGCCTGTGCCGACGATGATGCCAAGCAGCAGGTACGCGACGCCCATAATGTAAAACTTGAGCGAGGCGGGCGCGTCGCCGCCGCGCACATTCCAAAGTTGGAGGAGCAGAAGCGTCGCGGCGATGAAGATCAGCGTGCCGCCTGTGAAGATCATCGGATGGTTCATGCCTGCCATGCCTGCGATCAGCGCGACCAGACCCGCGTTGAGAGTCAGCCAGATGTCCCAACGGAAGGCGGGTTTTGGTTTTTTCGCGAGCGATGCGGTGAGGATGGGCAGCAAGCCGAAGATCGCCTGCGAGAGGATGCCGAGCGTGATGAAATGCACGCGCACCCAGCGCAGGGCGGGGAAGGCGCTGACGAGATTCAGGCTGACGAAGGACGCGTCCGCCGCGGCGAAGAGCGCGACGAAAATGTAGAGCAGGGTGGTGAGGAGATAGGGGATGGGCATGTTAGTTTCCTTTGGATTCGTTTTTCATTTGAACGACGGCGACGCCCAGCAAAACCGTCGCCAGGAGGATGGACAGTCCGCCGACCAACACAAGATAATATGGCAGTCCAAGATACACTTCGCCCAGAATGCCGAGCGGCATGAGCAGTCCGGCCAGCGCGAGCCGGGATGCCCATTTTGCAAGATTATCTTTCAGGTTAAGTTTCATCAGCAGGAAACCGAAAACGATGTTGAGCAGGGAAAACAGGTTTCCATGCACATGCGCCAGCCGCGCTTCGAAATGCGCGCCGGTGTTGTACGATTCGATCCATGCTTCCTTGCCGGGGGCGAAGTCGCGCAGGTAGATGAGAATGAAGCCGTAGATCATGAACGCCGCCATGACCCACAAGCCCACGCCAATGTTCCACTTGCCGATGGTTGATTTCATTGGGCGCTCCTTTTATTTTTCGCCTTTGGATCCGAGAAAGACGACGCGCGTTTTGGCGTTCATGCCGCGCTTCGCGCCGCTGGGGGCGATCACGGTCACGCCGGGTTTGATGGCGAAGGTTTCTTCATCCACCGTCATGAGTCCCTCGCCTTCGAGGAAGTGATACATCGCCGCCTCGCCGGGGTGGATGGGAATCTGCTGTCCCGCCTCCAAACCGACCACCAGCGCCTTGAACTGCGGCGTATCCATCAGGAACTGCGGCTTGGGTCCGTCTGCGGAAAATACGGCTTTTGATTTTGCGTCTTTGAAATATATGTCGGGCATATCGCTCCTTTCTGATATGCCTCACTTTATCCCCCGTCCCCGGTTTTTGCCCCGACAAAAGTCGGGTTTTTGGCTCAGGCTTTTTCTTCTTTTTGCGCCCGGGCGGACAGCCCCGCGCGGTCGAGGATGCGGATCTGCTGTTTATTCATTTCGATCAACCCAGCCTTCGTCAATTCGCGGATGACGCGGCTCAACACATCCGGGACGGTTCCCAACCGCGCCGCCAGTTCGGTCTGGTTCGTCCAGCGGCGCCTCTCGATCGCATCGCCCTCGGCTTGTTCCAGCAATAGATTCGCAAAACGCGCCTCGACGGTCTTCAAGGACAAATCTGCGGCGAGGGAGACGAGACCGATGATCTTATCCGCCATATTCTCGATGATCTGCATGGCAACCTGCGGATGCGCCCGCGCAATCTCATCCAACGCCTTGCGCGGTATCAACCAAATGCCGGATTCTTCCAACGCGACCGCTGTGGCGGGATTCGGCTTTCTCGCCAACGCTCCGATCTCATTGAATACTTCGCCTTGATGGATGAATTTCAATACCTGCTCGCGCCCATCCGGCGCGGCTTTGATTGCCTTGAGCGCGCCGTATTGCAGGTAAAAAAGGTTCGATTCCACGTCCCCCTCCCAGAAAACCACCGCGTTCGGCGGGTGGATTTTCCAGGTTGCGCTTTCCGCCAGGCGGGAAAGGACAGCCTCGTCCAACCCGCGCAGGAAGTCAATCGTTTGCAGGCGTTTGAGAAGAGCGCCGGTTTGGGAAGAGTTTGGCATATTCGCCTCGCCCCTCATTTTACCGCCCAAACATGCCGAATGTAACGTACATTCCCACAAAGCGGCAGTTGCCTCTCGCAGGCGACTGCCGCTTGCGCGCTGCCAATTACCAATTACCAATTACCAATTACCAATTACCCCTTCTTCGCAAACCCCAACGCAAACGCGCCGGTCATCAGGAAGAGCAGGGGAGTGAGGATGAGCATGACAAATTCGGGGCTGAAGAACAGCAGTTGTTTGCCCATCGTGATAAATGCCAGCGCAATGCCGCCCAGCCCGATCAATAGACCGCCGACGCCGACCCAGAAGAATCCCTTCGGCGCGCCTTTGGCGACGAACGGACCGACGAAAATGACCAGCCCCGCCACTCCGTGAAAGAGCGGCACCGCGATCTTCTTCAGCGCGTCCATGCCGCCGATGCTTGTGACGGCGATGGCGAGGAAGCCGACGGCGGCAAACCACTTGAAGGCTTTCTTCCAGGAGGGGAAGTATTCCTCAGCCAGTCCCATCGAGATGCCGAGCGGAATCAAACTGGCAACCGTCAGCACATAGGGCGAGGCGAGGATTCCCATGCCGAGGAAGATCAGCAACAGCCCCGAAACCAAAAGCGCTGCAAAACCCATCAGATAGTACAGGTTATGCAGCGCCTTGTTCAGCGTGTAACGCCGATAAAAATACCAACACAGATACGCGGCGATCAAGCCGGTGAGCAGAAGAAACAGGATGTCTTTCATGGCATTCTCCTTTGCTGTGAATTATTGCATAAGGCTTTCCTAAAACAATGTGACTAATGTCACAAGTATTTTATACATGCCAATCTTCACCCGCCAATGTGACGAATCGCATCCGACTCTGCCCACGCCTGGCTTATCACGGCGCGGAACTTTTGCAATCCATCGAGAACGCAATTTCAACCCAATCGAAACGCGCGTCCTCCGGGTAAACGTATATAATTCCGGCCTTGCATGGCCCAATATGGCGTTGAAATTAATAAAGCCCTTTCTTAACACATTCAAAGCCCATGCGGGGGAGACCATCCCCGACCTTTCTGAATGGAGGACTCATCTCCTAAACGGAGTCTTGAGGGGTATTTTCGTACTCTGGCTGGCGGCGCTGGCGGGCGGGATCAATAACGTCATGATGGAACACAGGGAGAGTTCGTCCCTGTTCGAAAATTCCACGAGTCTCCCCGTTTTAACGATCTCTCTCTATCTGGGAGTCGTCGCCCTATTCGCCTTCATCACCTTCAACAAGCGCCTGAAATTCAACCTGCGCGCCGGAATCCTGTTATTCATTCTCTACACCCTCGGCGTCACGAGTCTGGTTCAGACATCTTTCAGCGGCGACGGAAGGGTGTTTCTTTTTGCCTTTGTCATCCTTGCCGCGATCTTCTTCGATTTCCCCTACAGCCTGGCGGCGTTTGCCCTCGCCTTTCTCGCGCTGGCGACGATCGGTTATCTCCGGGTTTCCGGCTTTCTGTCCGCGCCTGTCGAGCGGCAAGCCAACGCAAACCTGCCCGGAGCGTGGGCGACCGGGGCGCTCGTTCTGCTGATCCTCGCCCTCGCCGGGATGATTTCGATCACCTTCCTTTTGCAAACCCTGACGGAAAGCCTGACGCGCGCGCGGGAGGCGCTCGAACGCGAACACCGTGTCAGCGGCGTCCTGCGCACGCTCACAGGCATCAACCAATTGATCGTCCGCGAGCCGGATTTGCAAAAACTCCTCGCAGGCGCGTGTGAAAGCCTGGTCTCCGGGCGCGGATATACCTTCGCCTGGATTGGGCTGCTGGACCCCGATCGAATCAACTTCCGCCTCGCCGCCTCCTCCGGATGGGAGGTGGATCCGAATCGATATGCCCTGCGCCTCGACCGCGAAGGGATCGGCCCCCAATGCGCCGCAATCGCGCTTCGTTCGCGAAATCTGGTTCGCATGGAGCCCGCGCTGGGGAACGATATTTGCTCGAATTGTCCCCTGCTCGCATCCCGACCCGATCGCGTTTCCATTACACTGCCGCTGGCGCGCGATGAAAACCTGTTCGGCGCGCTGACCGTCGTTCACGCCGATTCGTCCGCCATCTTCGATGAAGGAGAGATCGTCCTTCTCAAAGGATTGGCGGACGACATCTCGTTTGCGCTGGAAAAAGCGGGAACTGACGCGCGCTTGAAAGTGAAGGCTCTCCGTCAGAATCTGCTGGCGGAGATCGCCAACCTGGGGCTTGAATCGCCGACTCTCGATATATTGCTCCACAACGTCGCCGAAAAATTGAAGAACGCCTTCCAGTCCGACGATTGTTTCGTGGTCCTCTGGAACGAATCCGACCCTGCCCCATTCCCAGCCGCCGCCACAGGTTCCATGCGCGAGGCGTTCCTGCGCTTCAAACCGAACGCGGACGAGATCCGCATGATATCCGCCGCTTTTGACCGCGCCAAACCCTTCACCATGGAGGATGTCGCGGCCGACCCCAACGCCAGCAAACGCCTTGTGCAATTGCTGTCCATCCATTCGCTGATGGGGTTTCCCCTCGTCGCCGACGGGCGGCGGCAGGGCGGAGTTTTCCTTGTTTATCGTGAGCCGCATCGCTTCATGCCCGACGAACTGTTCTTCGGGGAACAGGCGGCGGCGCAGGCGGCTTTGGCGGTGGCGAAAATCCGCTTAAACGAAGAGATGCGAGTCAAAGCCGCGGAACTGAAAATCCTCTACGCCTCCGCGCAGGATATGGCTTCCAGCCTGCTCGATCCGCCCGCCCTGCTGAAAAAGCTCGCCCGCCACATGACCGAGGCGTTCAACGTCACATCCGCCAGCATCACCGCCATCAACCTCGCCGAAGGCTACCTGCGGGTGGATGCGGAATTCTGGAGCGCAGAAGCCGCGCCTGCCGAGGTTCATTCCGACATGGGGCGGATCTATCCCGCCGGCAATTATGCGACCGTCATGAAGTATATGTCCGCCGGCAGGGCGCTCGTCCTCCATGCGGACGACGCCGAAATGTCCGCCGAGGAGCGCAAGCAATTCACCGAGTACGGCATCCAATCCATGATGTTCGTCCCGATCATGGCGCACGGACGCCTGCTTGGCGATGCGGAGATCTGGGAAAGCCGCCATCGCCGCGAATTTACGGAGGAGGAGAAAAACCTGGCGCGCGCCATGGCGGGCCATGCCGCTTCCATCATCGAAAACGTCGAACTTGTGGACGCCCTGCGCGCATCCGAATCCCGATACCGCACGCTCGTCGAGCAGGCTTCCGACGGAATATTTTTGACCTCCCCGGATGGCCGATACGTGGAAGCGAACCAAAGCGGGTGCGCCATGCTGGGCTACTCGCGCGAGGAAATCCTCTCGATGCGCATGGACGATTTGATCGATCCGGGCGAATTGATCGAAAGGCCGCTTAGAATCCAGGAATTGGCGGAAGGCAAAAAACTGATCGTCGAAAGAAACCTGAGACGAAAGGACGGTTCGCGGCTCCCGGTGGAGATCAGCGCCACGCTGCTGCCGAAAGGATACATGCAGGGCATCGTCCGCGATGTGACCGAGCGCAAACTGGCGGAACAGGCTCTGGCGGAGAGCAATGCGCGGCTGGAGGGCGTCATATCCACCGCCATGAACGCCATCGTCACCGTCGATTCGGCGCAGAACATCGTCATTTTCAACCCCGCCGCGGAAAAGATATTCGGACATTCAGCCGCCGACGTCCTCGGTAAATCCATAGATATGCTCATACCGGAGCGTTACCGCGACATCCATCGCATACATGTCATGAACTTTTCCGCGACCGGCGTTTCGAATCGCTCCATGGGTATGTTGGAATCGCTTTACGGCTTGCGCGCCAACGGCGGGGAATTTCCCATGGAGGCGTACATTTCCCAAAGCGTCGTCAACGATCGAAAGTTCTTCACCGTCATATTGCAGGACATCGCCGAAAGGAAGGCGTCCGAAGAAGCCCTGCGCCAGCGCGCCTATGAATTGGAACTGCTGTCCAGTATTTCATCCTCCCTGCGCGCGGCGTCCAATGTCGCCGAAATGATCCCAATCATCGTCCGCCATGCGGCAAAAGTCGTCAATGCCGCGAATGCTTCGATCTTCCTGCTGGACGGGGAAAGCGGCGAACTTGTCTCTTCAAGCTGGTACGACGCGCATGAAGATGGAGAGGTTTTGCTGAAGGTCGAAACTGCCGTGCGCCACCGCCTGGGCAAAGGGATCACCGGCTGTGTCGCGCAAACCGGAGAGCCGCGCTACACGGAGGACCTGCAAACCGACGAGACGGCTGTCATTCTGCCTCTCGAAGCGGACCGTTTGCGCGAGATCCACAGCGGACTCTCGCTGCCCCTGCGCGCGCATAAACAGGTCGTGGGCGTGCTGCACGTCTGGCTTCGGAAAAAACGCACATTCACCGAAAACGAGACGCGCCTGTTGACCGCCGTCGCCGAAATGGCTGGCAACGCCATCCACCGCGCCTCCCTGCACGAGCAAGCCCTTCAACACGCGAATGAACTGGCGCTCGCCTACGACAATACCCTCGCCGGCTGGGCGCGCGCCCTTGAATTACGCGACGAATTGACCGAAGGACACACCCGCCGTGTCACCGACCTTACCGTCCAACTCGCGCGCGCCATGAACGCGCCGGAGGAGGAGATCGTTCAGATTCGCCGCGGCGCCATTCTTCACGACATCGGCAAGATGGGCATTCCGGATTCGATCCTCAACAAAACAGGCTCGCTTACCGCGCACGAAAAGCAAATCATGCAAATGCACCCGCAATACGCCTATGATATGCTCTCCTTGATCCCATTCCTGAAACCGGCGCTGGATATACCCTACTGTCACCACGAATGGTGGGACGGAAACGGCTACCCGCGCGGCTTGAAAGAGGAAGAGATTCCGCTCGCCGCGCGCATCTTTTCCGTGGCGGATGTCTGGGACGCGCTGACTTCCGACCGCCCCTACCGCGCCGGGTGGACCCGGGACGCCACATTGAAATACATCAAGGACGGCGCCGGAAAACAATTCGACCCCCGCGTGGTGGAAGTCTTTCTAAAGGTGATCGAGAAGCGGTGAGGCCGCGTCCCTGTCGAGCAGGTCTTCCGCCCTCTCGCGCCGCTGGATGACTTGCCCCCCTCCCTTTTCCAGCCATAGCGCCGCCGGTTTACGCGCGCCGTTGTAATTGGACGCCATGCTCAAATGATATGCGCCCGAAACCGGAATCGCGATCAAATCCCCTTCCTTGATTTCAGGCATGGGCAAATCTTCGATGAGGATGTCGCCCGATTCGCAGTAGGGTCCTGCGATGGATACCTTCCCGCTTCTTTCCCCGCCCGGGCTGGATACCGTTAAACAGGAATATCTCGCCCCATAGAGCGCATAGCGCGGGTTGTCCGCCATGCCGCCGTCGGTAAGTATCCAGGTTTTGTCGCCCCTTTTTTTTATCGTCCCGACGCGATAGATCGCAATGCCTGCCCGGGCGATCAGGCTTCTCCCCGGCTCAAGGTGAAGGCGGGGAAGGTTCAGCCCGCGGATCTTGCACCCCTCGACGACGGCTTCGGCGATTCCGCGAACATAACTTTCGATGGGCGGATGCGGCAGTTCATCCTCGTGATATGCCACGCCCCAGCCGCCACCGGGGCAGAAATGCCATTCGTCGTCGAAGCCGATTTCTTTGGCGAGGTCCAGCGCCGATTCGATGGCGGGGATCAACGGCTCCGGGTCGCGGAAGTTGGAACCTTGGTGGAAGTGGATTCCCCTCAACGGCAAATTTTTTTCTTTGCAGAGCGCCGCCGCTTCGAGAAGTTCTTCCCGCGTCATGCCGAACTTGCTATCGTGATGCCCGGTCTGGGTATGTTTGTGGTGGGTTGCGACGGAGACCCCCGGAAGCAGGCGCAGCCAGAAATTTGGAGAGTCGGGATTGAGTACTTGGAGGCTTGTCCTTCGCGGCGTCGAAAGGGCGCTATTTCGGCGGAGTTCGCTTGGGTTATCTATGACGATTGTCCCGGCATGTTGGGCGGCCGCTTTCAGGTCTGCGTCCGATTTGTTCACGCCATGGACGAGTATCTTTTCGCGCTTCACGCCCGCGGCGACGGCGATGCCGATCTCGCCCGCGCCGGCGCAATCCACTGTGAAACCGTGTCGTTGAGTCCATTGCGCGATGGCTTTGCAGAGGAAGGCTTTCCCGGCGTAGGTAACGCTCGAGGCGCCGGGGTAGAACGAGGATAAGGCTCCGGCGTAGGTTTGGGCGAGAAAGTCCAGGGTCGCAGAATCATACACATAGAGGGGCGTCCCGTATCGGTCCGCGAGAGAGGCGAGGTCGTGTCCGGCGACGGTCAGGCGATCGTTTTCGATTCGCGTCGAGATGGGGAAGAGGTCAAGTCGTTTCATAATCGTCCGCAAGTTTTATGCGGTTTCTGCCCTGTTGTTTTGCGCGCATGGCGGCATGGTCGGCGGCGATCAATAGCTCGGTGGGTTGGATGGCGTTCTGCGGAAAAGCGGCAATTCCTATGCTGAGCGTGTGGCCCGAAACGCCTTCGCCTTCCCTGGGGGGGTGCGGCGCTCCCTCCGCCATTCCCTGGCGCAGGCGCTGGGCGAACTGAAGGGCGTTTTTCCGGTCGCAATCTGTGAGGATGATGGCGAACTCGTCGCCCCCATAACGCGCGGCGAGATCGTATTTGCGCAGGTTTTGTTTGATGATGTCTGCAACGGCTTTCAGGCGCGCGTCCCCGGCGGGGTGCCCCCATGTGTCGTTATATTCCTTGAAAAGATCAATGTCGAAAACGATCAGGGAGAGGCTTTCCCCTTTGCGTTCGGCGCGTTCGATCTCGGCGATGATGGCTTGCTCGAAGACATGCCGGTTGAACAAGCCGGTCACGGCGTCGGTCGTCGCCATTTTTTTGAGTTCGGCGTGCAGGCGGGCGTTGTCCACCGCCACCGCGATGGGGCCCGCAACGGCGCTCAGCAATTCTACGTCCTTGAAGGTGAGCCGGGTTTCCCCGCGCGATTCGACGTTCAACATGCCCAATGCGACGTCCTCTTTCAGCAGGGGGACGCATATCTCGCTGGTGATGTTTTCGTCCGCCTTGAGGAAGACTTTCTCCTTTTCGGTGTCTTCGATGAATTGCGCGGCGCGATTGCGGATCGTCCTGCCTGCCACGCCCTGGCTGATATGGATTTTTTTGATCTCAGTTTGTTCGGGGTAGCCGACCTGGGCGGCGAGATTCAGGTATTCCTCTTCCAGAATATAAATGCTGACGTGGGAGTAATTGAAGGCGTCCTTCAGGCTTTTGACGACGGTGCGGCTGACGGTTTCGAGATCGAGCGAAGACGCCACGAGTTTTGAAACTTTCTGAATGGCGGCGATCGTGCGCAGGTCGGAGCGGGTCTGGGCGTGGAGTTCGGCGCGTTGAACGGATTCGGATATCTGGCTGGCGAGCGTTTCGAGGGTGATGACGTCCTGTCCGCCGAAAGCGTTCGCCTCCAGGCTTTCCACATATAGCACGCCGTACAGCGCGCCCTGTTTGAAGATCGGCGTGCAAATGGCGGAGCCGGAGCGCGCGGCGGTCGAAAAGTAATGCCGGTCTTCCGCGACATTGTTCGAAACATAAGTCTGACCCATGCTGGCGGTGTAACCGATGATCCCTTCATCGAAATTTTGACGGTAGCCGGGCTTGTAACCGAAATCCTCGGCGCCGGAGATGGCGGCGATTTCAAGCGCGTTATCCGGGGTCAAAAGGGAGATGGCGATTTCGGCGTATCCGAAGCGGTTTGTAATCGCATCCACCGCCCGCTGGAGGATTTCTTGTTCATCGAAACTGTTCGCAATGCGCCTTCCGGCTTCCTCCAGCAGGGCAAGGCGCTGGGAGCGGCTTTTTTCCTCGCGCAATAATTCCTGCTCGACGGTGACGTCCTGGAAGACGATCACGCGCCCGAGCGGTTCCCGCGCCCCGTCGAAGATGGGCATCACCCTGACATGGAACGTTTTTTGATCTTCCCCAATTTTTGTTTCGAAGTGAAAGGATTTTTCCGGCGAATCCCATATCTCCCTGAGTCGCTCCGCCTGCGGGAGGACGGAGAAAACGGGCGCGCGCTCTTCGACGGATTTCATGCCCGGCAATGCCCCAGCCGCCCGGTTGATGTCGGCGATCTCATTTTCGCGGTTGACGACGATGATGGCGTCCTGAAGGTTGTCCACGATGAGCGCCGCGGCAAGCGGAAAAAGACTCGAAACCCCGAAGCGGAAGAAACCGAAGGCGATCAACGGCGCGGATAGGCAGAAGGAAAGCGGCGTCGGGTCTATGAAGACGCCATTCTCGAAAGCAAGAAACAGAGCGTTCGAGACGGCGATCAGGATGACCCCTGCCAGGATGATCCCGTATTTAATCCGCAACGCCCTGCCTTGCTTGAAGTAGCTGACGATATAAAGCGCAATGCCCGTCAGGATCATCGCGTATGCAAGGATTGCATAAGACCGGAATCCGATCCCGTATTCGACTCTCAAAGGGGCGGGCGCGCTGGAGGCGAGACCAAGTGATTCCCAGATAAGATGATGGAGTTCATTTGTACTGCCGAGCAGGAAGGCAATACCCCCTGGAAGCGCCAGCAGAAAGCCCCGCCCTTTCCTTATCCACCAGATTCCCAGCCCGGTGTAACGAATCGCAAAGCCGAGCCAGAGCGGCGGGGAAAGCGCCATACCGAGGTAGAGCATTTTGCGGGCGAAGATTTTGACGGGCAGGGCGGGATGCGCGATCTCGAGCAGGTAGAAACCCGCCCAGACCGCCATGCAAAACATCAGGGCGCCGAACGTCCGCGCGCCGGGCAGGCGCCGGTTGATGAAGGCGCGAATGGCAATTCCCGTAGTGACCGCGACCAGAATTGCGAGGAGAATTAAATATATTGCTAAAAAAGTATCCATTCCGTCGGGCTATCGGTCGAAGAACAACATCCGCCAAATCTCCCAGTTTTGCATGGGGGTGGGGGGCGGGAGCGGCGTGTTGACCATTACCGGCGCGCTGCCGGGCAGTTCGACGGGAATAACCGGCTGGTCGCCCTCCTGGATGTAATGCCCATCGGCGCGCGCCCATTCCTCCACTGCTTCGGTCGAGGCGGCGTATACCGCCTGGGTTTGCAATGCGATCTGCGTCTGCGCGGCTTGTGTGGCGAGGACGCGCATCTCGTCGCGCTGTTGGTTCAGGCGGTTCAATTCTTCGAGGCGCGCGTTGAATTCGATGACGAAAAGGATAAGGATGAAAATTCCGGCAAATACAGCCACACGCCTCAACCGGATGGGAAACTGGTCCATGCCGTTATCTTAACCGTTATCCATTGTGTTGGCAAATCCCCCGTTTGTGGTAGAATGCGCGCCTTGCGAGTCGTTGTACCCTTCGGCTCGACATCCATCTTCACGAAAGGGCTTAGACCATGAAAGTATTGCTCATCAAGGACGTTTATAAATTGGGACGCGCCGGGGACGTCAAGAAAGTAGCCGACGGTTTCGGGCGCAACTTCCTCATACCGCAGGGGCTTGCCGTGCTGGCGACCGTGGGCGCGCTCAAACAGGTGGAGAAGATCAAGTCGCAGGCGGAGATCCGCCGCAACGCGCAGAACAACGAACTCAAAGGCGTCGCCGATCAGATCAAAGATGTGACCCTGATCTTCCCCGTCAAGGCGGGGGAGACCGGGAAACTCTACGGTTCGATCACCACCGGCGACATCGCCGCCGCGCTGACCGAGAAGACCCGTTACGAGGTCAAACGCCAGCAGGTGGATACCCAGCCCATCCGCGCCCTCGGCGAATTTACCGCCCGCGTCAGACTCACGATGGACTTGATCCCCGGGATCAAGATCATCGTCCACCGCGAAGGCGAAAGCCCGGAGACCGTGACCGGCGCCCATGCGGAAGAGGCGGAGAAGCCCCCCAAAGTCTCGGCGCAGAAGGAAGAATCCGCCGAACCCGCCGAAGTCCAAGCGGAATAACGTTCATACCGACTCACCCGAAGGTTTCGCGGGTGAGTTTGTTTTTAACCATGGATATAATCATCCGACACGCGCAACCCGATCAAGCGGATGCGTTGACCGAAATCGCCATCGCCGCCAAACGCCATTGGAATTATCCTGAGCGTTGGATGCAGATTTGGCTCCCCGCATTGACGATCTCCGCGGAATATCTTTCCGAAAACGAAGCATGGATTGCTTTCGTGAACCGTACACCCGCAGCGTGGTATTCATTGAAGAATGCAGATGACGGACTCTGGCTGGATAACCTGTGGGTCTCGCCCGCTTTTATCGGGAAGGGAGTCGGGCGGCGATTGTTCGAGCATGCGTTGGAAAGAAGCCGGTTTCGAGGCGCGTCTGTATTGAAAATCGAAGCCGATCCGAACGCCGAGTCGTTTTACATCCGCATGGGCGCGCGTAGAATCAGCGAACACCGCAGCGACGTAGACGGCGCGCTGCGTATCCTGCCGGTATTGGAGATAAAGTTATGAAAAACCTGGGACCCAAAAGTTCCGAATGGCTGGCTTCCATAGGCGTTTATAGCCTGGAAGATGTCGCCCGTCTCGGTGTAGTGGAGACGTATAAACGGGTCAAAGCGGCGTATCCCGAAAAAGTTTCGTTGAACATGCTGTATGGTCTGCAAGCCGCTTTGATGGACATACCGTTCAATCACCTTCCGAAAGACATCCGCGAACAGCTCAAACGGGAGGCAGAATCTTGATGTCAAGAGCGGGAGGGGGTAAAATAAGTTAGCCATTTATCATGGCTAAAGGAGAACCATGTCTGTAAAATATCTTCCCGCCACCGAAGTCAAGAACCGCTTTGGGCGCGTCCTGCGCGAAGTCGTCAAGTCGGGCGGACCGATCTATATTGAACGCGACGGAAAGTCTGTCGCCGTCATTTTAAGCGTGCGCGAATACGAACGCAACAAGCGCGTCCGGCTTACACCCGCCAAATCGAAGGTGTTGCGCGAGGCGTTTGGGATGTGGTCACACCGCGCGGATATAACGGACGGCTGGCTGGCTGAGGGACGCGCGCGCTGGCAGAGCGAATGGAAAAATGGCGCGTCAGGCTGAGCTCCTTTTCGATACAAACGCTCTCATAGATATATATCGCGGCAGGAGTGTCATCCAGCCTTATTTCGATTCAATTGTCGCTGATTCGCTGGTGCCATATGTGTCGGTTGTGACCGTTGCCGAGTTATGGCGCGGACTGCGACCGGAGGAGTTGGAAAAGCATGAACTGCTGATGGAACGATTCGTCTCCGTCTCGCTCGACTCGGATATGGCGCGGCTGGCTGGCGCGTGGATGCAAAAGTACGCCGCCGCTGGGTTGGGCTGGATGGATGCCTTGATCTCCGCGACGGGCAAGATTGCAGGGCTCAACATTCTGACCAGGGACAAGCGGCTGGCTTCCGTTTTATCGGCTGAACTAAAATTCGAGGTTTACGAAGCATGACCGCCTACTGTGATTACTGCAACTCCCACCCCGAAGATACCTTCAACAAAAATTATCACGATACCCAATACGGATTCCCCTTGAAAAGCGACGACGAACTCTTCGAGCGGCTGATCCTCGAGATCAACCAGGCGGGGCTGTCGTGGATTACGATCCTGAAAAAAGCGGATAACTTCCGCAAAGCCTACAGCGGATTCAAAGTTGCGAAGGTCGCAAAATATACCGCCAAAGACCGCGCGCGCCTGCTCAAGGATGCGGGCATCATCCGCAACCGTTTGAAGGTCAATGCCGCCATCGTCAACGCGCAAAAGATTCTCGAACTGCAAAAAGAACACGGCTCGTTTAAGAAATGGCTCGACATGCATCATCCGCTGACCAGAGACGAATGGACGAAACTCTTCAAGAAAACCTTCGTCTTCACCGGCGGCGAGATCGTCAAAGAATTCCTCATGTCTGCCGGCTACCTGCCCGGCGCGCACCAGAAAAACTGCCCGGTCTTCAAAAAGGTCGCGACGAAGAAGCCGATGTGGATGCGAAAACCGTAATCCGCGATTCGTAATCCGTATGCATAATCGAGGTGAATTTAGGAACGCGTAAAACGCAAACCGTAAGTCGCAAATCGGAAATCGTAAATCCAAAATCGTAATTCCTCCCTCATCCCTTGTTACTCGTAACCCGTATCTCGTCTCTCGTAACTTGTAACTCATAACTCATCCCCTCCGCCCTCCCGCAACCCAACCTCCAATTACCAATTACCAATCCATGCCCTCCTTCGCCCTTGCCGGTAAACTGACCCGTGAATACCTCCTTCCGCCCAACGGCTCTGCGCGGCTGGATTCTCCCGGCGGCGACCTGCTTTACGCCGCAGGCGGGCTGGCGGTCTGGGATTCATCCCTGGCGTTGATCTCGAAGGTTGATAAAAACTATCCGCGCGAATGGATAAACGAACTCGAAACGCGCGGATTCGACGCGCGCGGAATTTATCGCGACGACGACCTGGCTGAGACCGATATGCGCGACTTCATAGCCTACACTGAGACAAACGAGCGCAGCCGCTCCAACCCGGTCTCGCATTTTGCCCGCCGCGAAATGACCTTCCCAAAATCCCTGCTTGGGTATCAGCCGCGGGACGAATCTCCCAATCCGTTGCGCGAGAGAGACCCGCTTTCGCCCGATGCGTTGCGCGTCCCCAAGTCATACCGCGACCTTCGTTACGCGCATCTGTGCCCCTTCGACTTCACCAGCCAAAGCCGGATGTCCAGCCTCTTTAGGGGCGGCTCCAGCCAGACCATTTCTCTCGATCCGCACCCCGCCTATATGAAGCCGGAGTTTTTACGCAACCTGCGCGCCCTTCTGCTCGGAATCAAAATCTTCCTTCCCTCCGAAGAGGAGTTGCGCGCCCTGTTTTGGGGCGAGACCAACGACCTGTGGGAGATGGCTCAGAAGGCCGCCGAATTCGGACCGGAGATCGTCGCCATCAAACGCGGCAGGCAGGGACAATATATCTATGACGCGGCTGGAAAGAAACGATATGAGATTCCCGCCTACCCCGTCCGCCTCATGGACCCGACCGGGGCGGGTTCGGCGTTCTGCGGCGGATTCCTCGCCGGATACGCCCGCGCGAACGACCCGCTCCTCGCCGCGTTGCATGGGAACATCTCCGCTTCTTTGAAGGTCGAAGGGACGGGACCCTTCTCCACACTGGACGCCCTCGCCGGTCTCGCCGATGCGCGGTTACAATCGTTGAAGGAAATGGCGAGAGCAGTTTGAATTTTACGGATCGCGCATTATGGTATTACTCTTTAAAAACTACGCCAGTCGCGAAGATTTTGCGCGGCGCTGCAAACTTCAGTTTGCTTCTCGCGCAGGCGCAAACTAAAGTTTGCGGTACGAACCGCGCTATGCATTAAGTAACTCACCCTGCGCGCCTGCCCTTCGACTCCGCCCAGGGCGGCTGACGCCGGGAGCATGGCGAACCGGATAGGTTCTTATATCAAAGCGTTTGAACTGCGTAAGGCGAGCTCGTAAAAAGCAAGGAAACAATGTCGTTTGTAAAAGCCATCCTCGATCTTGCAATCCAAATCCAGCAAATTCCCGCGCCGACGTTTGGAGAAGGCCCGCGCGCGGAGTTCCTGCGCGATCTGTTCGCGAAGGAAAAACTGGAAGACGTTTCGATGGATTCTCTGGGCAACGTCTTTGCGCGGCTGGCGGGGAAACAGAAAAAGGCCAGGGCGTTGATCGTATCCGCCCACAGCGACACGGTGTTCCCGGCGGGGACCAGGCTGGAGATTAAGAGAGAAGCGGGGAAGGTTTTCGGTCCCGGCTTGGGAGACAACTCCATCGGCGTCGCCGCGTTGTTCGGAATCGTTTGGGGAATCCGCGAACGGAAGATCGAATTGAAGCGCGACATCTGGTTTGTGGCGAACGTGGGGGAGGAAGGCTTGGGCGACCTGCGCGGGATGCGCGGTGTGGTCGAGCGATTCGGTTCGGAGGCGCTTGGTTATCTCGTCCTCGAAGGGCTTGCGTTCGGGCATGTTTATCATCGCGCCATCGGCGTGCGGCGTTATCGCATCACGGCGAAGACGCGCGGCGGACATTCATGGTCGGATTATGGCAACCCTTCGGCGGTGCATGAACTCGCGGCGATGGTCGCGCAACTGACGCAGATGCGCCTGCCGCGCGAACCGCGCACGACGCTGAACGTCGGCGTCATTCAGGGCGGGACGGGCGTGAACGTGCTTGCCGCCGAAGCCAGTTGCGAACTGGACCTGCGCTCCGAAGACCCGGCGGCGCTGGCGAAGATCATTTCCCAGGTCGAGGAGACCATTCTGCATTGGAATCGCGAAGGGATAAAATTCCAAGCCGAGATCATCGGCGAACGACCGGCGGGCGAAATCCCGGCGGATCATCCGATGGTGCAACTTGCCCTTGAATGTGTCCAGGAACAGGGCGTCGAGGCGACTCTTACCTCCGGCTCGACCGATGCGAATATTCCCCTGAGCAAAAACATTCCCGCCGTCGTGATGGGAATCACCACCGGCGGCGGCGCGCATACGGTCAATGAATTCATTGACGTGGAGCCGATCGGGAAGGGGATGGGAAGTTTGTTGAGGTTTGTGGAGGGGGTTGGGGGAAGGATGAAGGATGAAGGGTGAAGGGTGAAGGATGAAGGATGAAGGATGAAGGGTGAAGGATGAAGGGTGAAGGGTGAAGGATGAAGGGTGAAGGGTGAAGGGTGAAGGATGAAGGATGAAGGATGAAGGGTGAAGGATGAAGGGTGAAAGTGGAGATTGGTAATTGGTAATTGGGGATTGGGGATTGGAGCGTGGAAAGAGGAAAGTGATCAGTGGGCGAGGATGGACAGGCGCAGGCGCCAGGTGTTTGCGTAACGGACGTGGTTGACCCAGCCTTGTATGGATGCGTTGATCCTTTCAAGGGAAATTTCGCCGCGCAGATGGTCCTTTCGCAATTTCCGATATTTTCGTTGGAACGCGATCCCCTTGCGCCTTTTGAGCAGGCGATGTTCTGGAAAAACGACAAAACCCAGAAAAGGGATTCCCTCTGCGACGGGGCGCGGCTGGCATTTCCGCCCGCAGACTTCCGAAGTCTCGAAGACTTCGGAAGTCTTGAGACCCTTGTTGAAGAACTGCATCCGCTGGCACAGGCGCAGATAAAGCCGCAGTCTTTGTAATTCAACATCGGCTTCCTGCAAGTATTTCTTCTCTTTACTGATCGAGGCGGCGGTGATGGCTTCGTAAAAATCGAAGGCGGCGCTTTGCAACCTGGCGGTCAATGCAAAGCGTTGTTCCTTTGGGAATTTTTGCGTCACCGGCAACAGCCATGCCAGCATGTCGTAGGTTCGTACGAAGATGGGCGATTCCTGTTCAGATTGCAGATTATCGTCTGCGCTAATGGAACCTGTTTTTGAGTCGTAAACCTGAAACTTGAAACCTGAAACCTGAAACCGATCCGTCAACTTGGAACGTGAAACCTTCAACTTGCGACCCGACACTCCCCCCTCGTTACTCGTATCTTGTAATCCAATCCCCAATCCCCAATCCCCAATTACCAATCCCCAATTACCAATCCCCCCTTACCTCACCCCCACCACCTCCAGCGCTTCCACCGGTTTCGACTTGCCCTTCATCGTCATCGCTTCGAGCGGTCTGGCTTCCACCTGTTTCCTGACGCGCTCGTAAGCCTCTTTGCTGATGATGATCTGGTTCTTCGCCGAATTTTCCTGCAGGCGCTTGGCGGTGTTGACCGTGTCGCCTATGGACGTGTACTCAAGCCGCTTTTCCGTGCCGATCAAGCCCAGCACGGCGTCTCCATAATGGATGCCGACGCCGAATGCAAGGTGCGCGTCTTCTGAAAGTTCCTTGTATAGCGCCTCCACCGAATCGCGGATGGCGAGCGCGGTCTTCACGGCGCGCAGCGTATGATCGGGCTGCGGAATGGGCGCGTTGAACCATGCCATGATCGCGTCGCCCATGAATTTATCCACCGTGCCTTCCTGCGCGAGGACAGCGTCCGCCATGGCGGCGAGATACAGGTTGAGGACGCTCACCAGCCGTTCCGGCGAGAGCTTCTCGCTGTACGTAGTGAAGCCGCGGATGTCGGCGAATAGCGCCGTAATCTCCGTGCGCTTGCCGCCCAGTTGCAGGCTGTTCGGGTCGAGTTGTTCGATCACGGCGGGGGAGACCATGCGCTCGAAGAGCCGCCTTTGCGCTTCGAGTTTTTTGCGTTCGGTCAGATCGTCCAAAACGATGGCGACGCCCTGGGTCTTCTGGCTTGCGTCTTTAAGCGGCGAGAGATTCAAACGCCAGTCTACAATTCCGCGTTTGGGCAGGTTGTGGCTGATCTCCAAATCCACAATGGGCTTGTCGGTCTTGCGAACTTCTTTCAGATGCGGGCTCAATTCGCCGGAGACCGACGCCAGCGCTTCGTCGAGGTGATGACCGATGATGTCCTGCGTGGGCGAACCGAGGATGGTCTCCGCAGCGCGGTTGGCGAGCGTGATCTTGTCCTGAACGTCGGCAGTGATCACGCCGCTGGCGATGGAGGCGAAAACGTTATCCATCAGATTCTTGAGCGCGGTCACCTCTTCGAGAGTCCCCTTGAGCGAGGAGAAGAGGCGGGCGTTGTCAATGGCGACGGCGGCCTGGTTGGCGAAGGCTTCCAGCAGGTCTTTTTCGGCGTCCGCAAAGATACCCGCCCGAATGCGGTTATCCGCGTAGATCACCCCGATCAGTTCATTCTTCACTTTAAGCGGCACGCACAAAATGGAGCGCAGGTTGAAAGCCACGATGCTTTCCTGCCCCACGAAGCGCTGATCCTCCTGCGCGTTGGTGGTCACGACCGATTCGCCCGTGTCTATCACGCGCTGGACGACCGTACGGCTGACGTTCTTCTCGGACGAGTTGATCGATTCCATCTCCCAGTTGCGGGCGATGCGCGCCGTCATTAAGCCTTGTTCGTTTCTCAACATCAAAAACCCGCGCTCGGCGTTGGTCAGCCGCACGATGTTGTCCATCACGATGCGCAACACTTCATCGAGCTCGAGCGAGGAGTTGATGACCTGTCCCGTCTCGACCAGCGCCAGCATGTTGCCGTGTTCGCGTTGGAAGGTCGCGATCTTGCCGCTCACAGCCTCGAGGCTCGATTTCAAATAGCCCAGTTGTTCGAGCGTTTCCTTCGGCGCCTTGGTCTTCCCGGTTTCGAATTCCGCGCGAACTTTTCCCGCGAGGATGGCAAGCGCGGTCAATTGGTCGTGGATAGTGCGGGGGCGTGTGGAATTGTCGGTCATAAGGGATGTGGCGGGGTCTCCTGTTCCTCCGCGTAATTGTATCCCAAGATTGCGATTTCCAACCGCCTTTGCGCGGTCTTGTAAAGGATGTTCCATGCGGCGCGGCGCGCGATTGTTTCATTGCCTCCGCGCGGGGTGAACATCTCCGATTGATGTTCGCGCAAAAGGGTTTCGATGGATTCCGTCGCGCCCGGCAGGAGTCGCTTTAAGAGTTGCGCGCGCTCATACGCGGTGGCGTGCGCGGGTTGGGGGCGTTTCATCCAACCCAGGCAGACGTTGACGCTGTGAAAATGCCTTTCGATGCGCGAGCGATTGATGAAGACCAGCCAGCGGCTCAGCCATTGCGGAGGCGACCACCCCGCGCGTTCGATCACGCGCTTGAGCGCTGAAGCCGCTGTCGCGCGGGGGGCGAAGCGTTTTCCCAGGGCGAGCGCCAGCAAAAGGATGAAGACGCCTCCCAGCCACGCGAGGGCGGATGCCAGCCCATTGCGCCGCGTCCACGCCGAAGCCGTTTCCTTCTCTTCCTCCTCCGCGAGGTCGGTGGGCGGTTGCGGTCCCCGCTCCTTTTCGAGGCGCAGCTCGTCCAGCGGGTCCATCGGCGCGTCGGCGTCTGACTCGGACCCGTCCCTATCGAGGGGTCTTTCCAGTTGATCCTGGTTGCCCGTCGGTTCGAACTCCACCCAGCCATATTCGGGGAAATAAACCTCGGGCCAGGCGTGCAAGTCGCGTTCGCGCACCACATAAATGCTGCGTTGTTGATTCGATTCGCCCTGGGCGTATCCCACCGCCAGCCGCGCCGGAATGCCGATCGAACGCAACATTAAGACTTCAGCGGTGGCGTAGTAATTGCAGAATCCCGTCTTGCTTTCGAAGAGAAAGTATTCGAGCGGATCCACGCCTGCGCCGGGCGGAGCGACGGAGCCTGAATATTCGATCTTGTCGCGCAGGTAGGCGGTGATGGCGTTCGCCTTGTCGTAGGGGTTGTCGTAAGGCGCGGCGATTTGATTCGCGAGTCCGCGGATGCGCGGCGAAAAATCCCCCGGCAATTGCAGGTATTTTCCCGCCACCCAGTCCGGGTAATTTTTCTCCGCTTCGCGCAGTTCGACGACGGTTGGGTTGCCGATCAACGCGCCCGCTCGATAGAGATCGCCGGCTTTGAATGCGGGAAAAGCCCTGATGGCGATCACGTCGAAGACGATCTCTGTATTGTCCTCGGCGAGGTTTGTCTCTTCTTCGACCCCGCTTGAAAACAAGAGAATGGCGTCATGATTGACCCAGACCGGCTGGGCGGGCATATAAACGACGGACTGGCTTTTTGCGAGAACGTCGAAGGTAAATCCCAGCCTCTGCCTGTGCGCGCTATCCGGAATGAGGATGTCGCCGCTCGCAGGTTTGCGGGGCGATTCATTATCTCCGGTGACCCGCCATTTCCCGTCCTCATAACGGTCGTAGACCTGCCCGCGCCAGTATAAACGCGGAAGATCCGCCGCGTCTGTGGGGGTAAAGACGCGGAAGATCACCGCGTCGCTTTTCGGTGTGCGTGAGCCGAGCGAAAGTTCGGTCTGGAAGTTGCGCGGCGTTGGGCGTCCCTCCTTGTCCAGCGAAGCGAAAACGTCCTCGAAGCGGTCGGGCGGAAAGAGTTCTCCGTAGGTATTGCGCCAGAACTCGCGTCCTTCCGCGGTGGCGGGCAGAATGTATGGAATGGACCATGACAGCATAATCAAAATCGCGGCGGCGGCGGCGGTCGAAATGGTCATGTCCAACCTGCTTTCGCTGGAGACCTGCACGCGCTCATCGGCCCATTTCCCGCGATTGGCGATGTATTTCAACCGGCTGAGCAGGATGAAAGCAAGGAAGAGATACGCGCCGAACATCCACGAATAATCCTTCGCAGTGTAGTGATAGGCGTGAATGACGAGCATCAGGACGCCGTTCGGCAGAATCGTCCTCAGAAAGTCCGCGCGGCGGGTCAGGTTGTATCCGCCGTACAGGCTGGCGAACCAGTACGGCAGGCACATCAAGGTCACGGCAAAGAATTGGTCTTTCACGGGCCTGCCTGCGAAAAGTTCGCCCAAGTCCGTCAACAGCCTTCCGAGAAGGACGCCCAACCTATCCAGCAGCCAGGACTGGCTTTCATCGAACTCAATCGTCCCCAGCAACTGCCAGGGAATCACCGTCGCCGTGTAGGCGAGCGATAGCAGGATGATTCCCCGTTTTTGATAGCGGCTGTAACCGAGCGCCAGCCCGATGAAATAACCGATTGCCGCCGTATTGTAGATTTGACCGAGCCCGTCCGCCCAGTCGGAGGCGCCGAGCCTCCACGCCGAGAGAAACACGGCAAAGAGCATGATCAGACTGGCGGTCAAATCCCATGCGCGGGCGGGCTTTTTCTCCATTTGTTAAGTGTACAATGGGTGAACCAAAGCCGTCAACAGATTTCGCCTGACAACAAACAACGCTGGAGGACTATATGCAACCCCTGATTGATTTCGGCATATCTCTGATAATCGTATTGCAGCGCATGGACGAATGGGTCTATCCCGTCATGGATTTCTTCAGCCAGCTCGGCGCGCAGGATTTTTTCTTCCTGGTCCTGCCCATGGTCTACTGGAGCATTGACGCCGCCCTGGGCTTGCGAATCGCCTTCATTCTTGTGACCAGTGTGTTCTTCAACACGATCGGCAAGGTTGCGTTCGCGGGCCCGCGCCCGTATTGGGTCAGTTCGCACGTCCGCGCATTATGGGCGGAGACCGGTTTCGGCGCGCCATCCGGTCATGCCCAAAATGCGTTGAGCATTTGGGGGACTGTGGCGGCCTTTTATAAAAAATCGCGGCTTACCGCCGTTTGCATTTTTCTCATCCTGATGATTAGTTTTTCACGGCTTGTATTGGGCGCGCACTTCCCGCACGACGTTCTCGCCGGTTGGTTAATCGGCGGCGCGCTATTATGGGCGTTCGCGCGTTACTGGGATGACGCCGCCCGCTGGCTGGCGGAGAAAACCTTTGCCCAACACGCAAGCCTGGCATTCCTGGCCTCGCTGGCGGTCATCGCTGTCGGCGCGGGCGTTTATACATTAAGGAGCGATTTTCAAATCCCCGAAGAATGGATGAAGAACGCGCTTCGCTCCGGCGAGGCGCCGGATCCGGTCAACCTGAACGATGTCTTCACCCCAGCCGGACTCATCTTCGGTCTGCCGTTGGGCGCGGCGTGGATTCACTCCCGGGGCGGCTACCAGGCTCAAGGTCCGGGCTGGAAGCGGGCTTTGCGATATATCGTCGGCGTGATCGTCACCTTCATCCTGCTCGAAGGCTTGGGCGCGATCTTTCCGCGCAACGACGACCTGATCTCGTATGTCCTGCGTTATATCCGCTATGCCGTTGTCGGCTGGTGGCTGTTGGGCGGCGCGCCATGGGTCTTCAAACATTTCAATTTAACTACATCTTGATTCGCCCGGCTGCGGCGCTTTGCCCATCTGATATAATGCGCCCCATTCAATGCAATGAAGAACGGCTTTAGAGAATAGCGGTCGCTGCTCAACCATCACAATCTCAGGTGAATGAAAATCAATGACGCTGGATAAAGGCACACTCATCCATAACCGCTACCGGATCGTGGACATCCTCGGTCAGGGCGGCATGGGCTCGGTCTATCGCGCCATAGACGAAAATCTGGGCGTATCGGTTGCGCTCAAGGAAAACCTGTTTACCACCGACGAATACGCGCGCCAGTTCCGGCTCGAAGCGGTTATCCTCGCCAACCTGCGCCACCCCAATCTGCCGCGCGTGTCGGACCACTTCGTGTTGGGCGACCTGGGGCAATATCTCGTCATGGATTTCATCGAAGGCGAAGACCTGCGCTATCGCATGGAACGTCTCGGCATGTTGGAGGAGGATGACGCCGTGCATATCGGGGCTTCCATGTGCGACGCCCTCGCCTACCTGCACACGCGCAAACCGCCCATCCTGCACCGCGACCTGAAACCCGGCAACGTCAAGATCGCGCCGGACGGCCACATCTACCTTGTGGATTTTGGGCTGGCGAAGGTCTATCAAAGCGCATCCCAGGCGACGACCACCGGCGCGCGCGCCATGACGCCCGGTTATTCCCCGCCCGAACAATACGGCACGGCGCGCACCGACCCGCGCACCGACGTTTACTCTCTTGGCGCGACCCTGTACGCCGCCCTGACCGGCATCATCCCCGAAGACGGGCTGGCGCGCGCCATGGACAACGCGCAATTGACTCCCCTGCGCAAACGCAACTCGCAGATCTCGAGAAAGCTTGCCGCCGCCATCGAAAAAGCCATGGCCGTGGATCCCAGCGACCGCTTCCAGACCGCCGAGGAATTCAAGGCGGCTTTACTCGCTTCCAAATCCCTGACTCAACAGGCGCCTGGCTCCTATAAAGTAGTGCCGCCCCCGCCTGAGGCGATCTCCCAGCCCTCGCGCTCCATTCAGGCGACGGTTGTGGATGAACAACCGCCCGTCAACGGCGCGCGCAAGACGCCGGGACCGATTCCCTCCAAGGCGGCGATGATGCAGGAAGACCAACCCTTCGTCTCTCCGCTTAAGCGGCAGAAGGAACGCGAGCGCAAACGCCGCGCCGCGCTCGTCCGCTTTGCCGTAGTAATGACGTTGTTGTTATTGACTGCGGGAGCCGTCCTGCTTTTTGTTCCGGGCATCCTCCCGCCAAGCGTGCGCGCAATGGTCCCGTTCATGGCGCCGACCGCCACACAAACGGCCGTCGTCGAACCCTCGCCGACGCCCACCGTCGAACCGAGCCTTGCCGCAACGCCCGTCCCAAGCGCCACGCCGACCAAACCCAAGCCGACCCACACCGCCACATTCACACCCACACCTCTGGCGACGTCCACTGAATCCGCAACGGAGAGCGTCTTACTGCCTCCGCTTTCGACCCTTCTCGGCGGCGGAGCCGGGCAGATCGCCTTCGCTTCCGAGCGCGCCGGAGCGCCGCAGATCTTTTTAGTGGACTTGAAAGGCGAGAACGCCTTCCAGGTGACGAACATGCCCAACGGCGCATGTCAGCCTTCGTGGTCTCCGGATGGAACCCGGCTGGTGTTCATATCTCCCTGCCGCAGAGCCGAGGAAGTTTATACCGATTCCAGCCTGTACATCATCAACGCCGATGGAAGCGGGCTGGTTACCCTCGACGCTTCGCCCGGGGGCAACTTCGACCCCGCCTGGTCGCCGGACGGACAAACCATCGCCTTCACATCCCTGCGCACCGGCCAAATGGAGATTTTCCTTGTGGACGCCGATGACCCGTCGCAGAGCGTTCAAATTACGCAGGGCGGGGCATTGGCAGAATCCCGTATGCCGGCATGGTCTCCCGACAGCCTCCAAATCGTGTATGTGGTCAGGCGGCTCAACGTCTATCAGATCTGGATGATGAATGCGGACGGCTCGGACCCGGTTCAAATCGTACGGAGCGGGCTTGCCTTTACAGACTACCTGCCCGACTGGTCGCCCAGAAACGACCTCATCGTCTTCAATCAACGGTGCGCAAAGACTTTTTGTAATCCCTACCTGTTGTCCGTGCCAGCCACCGACCGCCGTTCCGAACAGGGCTTGCGCCTTCCGTTCAACCTTGTTTACATCGAAAATATCAATTTCTCGCCGGATGGTTACTATATCGCATACGAAGGCGCCGAAGAGTCGGGTAATATAGATGTGTATTTCATGACCATTTCCGGAGGCGATCGAGTGCGTCTCTCTACAGGGAGCGAAGGCGACTTCGACCCCGCCTGGCGACCCGCTCTTCAAACGCCATGATTGATTACCTTACACTTTGTTTTTAGGACGCGGAAAACGCGGACACTTGCACCTGGCGCAAGTGCAGGTGTGAACGCAGATTTTTTTGGCAAAACGCCCGAAACAATGCCTTGAATCCGCGTTTTCAGCGCTCGTCCGCGTCCTGATTTTAAGAGTGTCAGCTAATCAGACGCCATGATTAAATAACCCGCCTTACGCAGTGCGTCGCACCCTCTGCGCAATATCAGTACATAAACCTCCCGCGCAAAGCGGGAGTTTTTCTTACACTGCTCTTATTGACGCTTCATTGCTATCACTGTATCATTAATCTGTGAAAAATAGCGCTCTCGTTGTGAGAGCGCTAAATTCTGATATGGCTGAACTCACCGAACGACAGAAAACCCTCCTGATGCTGATCATCCGCGATTACATCGAATCCGCCCAGCCCATCGGCTCGAAGCGGCTGGCGGAGCATTACCGCATCAACCTGTCGTCGGCCACCATCCGCAACGAAATGGCGGCGCTGACCGAAATGGGCTACCTGCGCCAGCCGCACACCTCCGCCGGGCGCGTCCCCACCGAAGAAGGCTATCGCTACTTTGTCAGCGAAATGATGCACAGCGCCGAACTGCCCGAAGCCGTTCAGCGCACCATCTCGCACCAGTTCTACCAATCGCGCCCCGAACTCGATCAATGGATGACCCTCGCCGCATCCGTCCTTGCGAGTCAATCGCAGGGCGTATCGGTTGTCGCCGCGCCGCACGTCGAATCCGCCAAATTCAAACACGTGGAATTGATCTCGACCCAGGGGCGCCAAGTGCTTATGGTGTTGGTCATGCTTGGCGGGGAAGTCTCCCAGCAGATTTTAACCCTGGCGGAACCCGTCCCCCAGGAGCGATTGAGCGGAACAGCCGCGCGTCTTAACGGACTTTTGGCTGGTCTGACCGCCCAAGCCATCTCCACGCTGACGGTTCGACCCGACGCGCTCGACCAGGACATCCTTCTGCTCATCGCCCAGGACATGCGCCGCCTGACGGAAAAATCCTCCGGCGAAATCTACACCGACGGCCTGACCAATGTCCTCGGCGAACCGGAATTCTCCGAATCGGACGAGGCGCGGCGGGCGTTGAAAATCTTTGAGGAACGCTCCACCTTGCAGGATTTACTGGCGAAGACGACAAGCAACAGCAACGTCGGCGCCTTGCAGGTTCTCATCGGCGGCGAAGGCGAATACGACGACCTGCGCCAGTGCAGTCTGGTCATCGCCCGTTACGGAGTCCCCGGCATGGCGACCGGCGCGCTGGGAGTGCTGGGACCGATGCGCATGGCTTACTCGCGGACAATTCCCACCGTGAGGTTTGTGGCTGGGTTGTTGAGCGATTTGGTGAGCGATAATATGGAGAGCGGAGAATAGAGAGTAGGTAAATAGAGAGTAGATAAATAGAGAATAGATAAATAGAGAATAGATAAATAGTGAGTAGATAAATAGTGAGTAGATAAATAGAGAGTAGATAAATAGAGAGTAGATAAATAGAGAGTAGATAAATAGAGAGTAGATAAATAGAGAATAGATAAATAGAGAATAGATAAATAGTGAGTAGTGAGTGGAAAGTATTACAACTCTTCTAGTTTTCACTCCTTCAATCAACTAATCTCTAGCCTCTAATCTCTAATCTCTAATCTCTAATCTCTAGTCTCTAATCTCTAGTCTCTAGTCATCTAATCTCTAATCTCTAACCATCTAATATCTGAACTGAGAGTGAGACACATGGCAGAAGAACAGGACAAACAGAAAGAAATCGAAGAGACAAACGCCGCAGCGGAGGAAATGCCCGATGGGGGGGGGCAGGCTCCGGCGGAGCGCGAGGCGTTGATCCAGCAGTTGAAAGAGGCTGAGTCTAAAATCGTCGAATATAAGGATGGGTGGGCGCGCTCTCAGGCGGAGTTTCAAAATTTCCGCAGGCGTATGGAGCGCGATAACGAGGCATTTAAGACGGCGGCGAAGGGCGATATTTTCAAGAAAGTGTTGCCCGTGTTGGATGACCTGGAGCGCGCCCTGCAAAACCGCCCCGTCGACGACGCCTGGGCGAGCGGAATCGAATTGGTGGCGCGCAAGTTCCAAAACATTTTGGAAATGGAAGGCGTGAAGAAGATCGAGGCGAAGGGCGCGGCGTTCGACCCGAACTTTCATGAAGCGATTTCGCATGAGCCGTCCGACGAGGTGGAAAGCGGGCATGTGATTGACGTGTTGCAGAACGGTTACACGCTCGGCGAGCGGGTGATACGACCGGCATTGGTGAGAGTGGCGCAGTGAGTAACTGGAGATTGGTAAATGGTAATTACCAATCTCCAATTACCAATCTTTAATTACCAATTACTTTTCTTTGGAGAAATCATGGCAAAAATTATAGGCATTGATCTCGGCACGACAAACTCGGCGGCGGCGGTGATGCAGGGCGGCGAACCGATTGTGATTCCGTCGGCGGAGGGGGAGCGGCTTGTCCCTTCGGTTGTGGCGATGAATAAAAACAACGAGCGTCTGGTGGGGCGCGTGGCGCGCAATCAGGCGATCACCAACCCGCAGAATACGATTTTTTCCGTCAAGCGTTTTATGGGGCGCAAGGCGGACGACGCGGAAGTGGAGCGCACGAAGAAGCGCGTGCCGTATGCGGTGAAGGAAGCGCCCAACGGCGACGTGCGCGTGGAACTGGGCGGCAAGGATTATTCCGCGCCGGAGGTTTCGGCGATGATTTTGGCGAAGATCAAGGCGGACGCCGAGGCGTATTTGGGCGAGACGATCACGCAGGCGGTTATTACCGTTCCGGCTTACTTCAACGACGCGCAACGCAACGCGACCAAAGACGCGGGCAAGATCGCGGGTTTGGAAGTTCTGCGCATCATCAACGAGCCGACGGCTTCTTCGCTGGCGTACGGCTTGGACAAGAAGAAGAACGAAGTCATCTGTGTGTACGACCTCGGCGGCGGCACGTTCGACGTTTCGATTTTGGATGTGGGCGACGGCGTGTTTCAAGTCCGCGCCACGAGCGGCGACACCTTTCTCGGCGGCGACGATTTCGACCTGCGCATCATGGATTATCTGATCGCCGAGTTCAAAAAAGACAACGGCATTGACCTGCACAACGACCGCCAGGCGCTCCAGCGTTTGAAGGAAGCCTCGGAGAAAGCCAAGATCGAACTCTCGACCATGATGCAGACCGAGATCAACCTGCCGTATCTCACCGCGGACGCGAGCGGACCCAAACATTTGGTGATGACTTTGACCCGCGCCAAATTCGAGCAATTGGTGGCGGATTTGGTTGACCGCACGATTGCGCCGGTCAAGCAGGCGCTGGCCGATGCGGGTTTGAACGCGGGCGATATTAACGAAGTGGTGCTGGTGGGCGGCATGACCCGTATGCCCGCCATCCAGGATCGCGTGCGCTCGTTCTTTGGCAAGGACCCGCATAAAGGCGTGAACCCCGATGAGGTCGTTGCCATTGGCGCGGCGATTCAGGCGGGTGTGCTGGGCGGCGACGTGAAGGATATTCTTTTGCTGGATGTCACTCCGCTGACGCTTGCCATTGAAACGCTGGGCGGCGTCGCCACGGCGCAGATCGAACGCAACACGACGATTCCCACACGCCGTTCGCAGGTTTTTTCCACCGCGGCGGACAGTCAGACGCAGGTTGAAATTCACGTTTTGCAGGGCGAGCGCCCGATGGCGAACGATAATAAATCGCTGGGCAAGTTCATCCTCGACGGCATCCCGCCCGCGCCGCGCGGCGTTCCGCAGATCGAAGTGACCTTCGATGTGGACGCGAACGGCATTCTCAAAGTCAGCGCGCAGGATAAGGCGACGGGCAAGAGTCAGCACATCACCATCACGGCGTCGTCCGGGTTGAGCGAAGCGGAAATCGAAAAGATGCGCAAGGACGCCGAGTCTCATGCCGAGGAGGACAAAAAACGCAAGGAGTTGATCGAAGCGCGCAACACCGCCGATAACACCGTCTATGCGGGCGAGAAGGCCCTGCGCGATCTGGGCGATAAGGTCCCGGCGGAGATCAAGGCGGAGGTCGAGGCGAAGAGCGCCGAGGTTAAGGAAGCGGCGAAAGGCGAGGATGTGGAAAAGATCAAAGCCGCGGTCGAGTCGTTGGGGCAGACCATCCAAAAGATTGGCGCGTCCGCTTATGAGCAGAGTCAGGCTGCGGGCGGCGGCGAAGCGGGTTCTTCATCCGCCGGACCGGATGTGGTGGATGGAGAAGTTAGAGAGTAGTATAGTAGAGAGTAGAGAATAGAGAGTAGAGAGTAGAGAGTAGAGAATAGAGAGTAGAGAATAGAGAGTAGAGAGTAGAGAGTAGAGAGTAGAGAATAGAGAGTAGAGAATAGAGAGTAGTGAGTAGTGAGTAGTGATTGCGAAGTGTCTCTAACCTCTACTCATCTAGTTATCTACTCATCTAGTTATCTACTCATCTAATTATCTAAATATCCATGTCAAACCAAGACTATTACGATACCCTGGGCGTGGGCAAGGGCGCGAGCGACGACGAGATCAAAGCCGCGTTTCGCAAACTTGCGCGCCAGTATCATCCCGATGTGAATAAAGAGTCTCATGCCGAGGAGAAGTTTAAGGAGATCAACGAGGCGTACGGCGTGTTGTCGGATAAGGAAAAGCGCGCGCGTTATGACCGCTTCGGCAAGGCGGGGCTGGGCGGCATGGGCGGCGGCTATCACGATTACACCGCCGACTTCAGCGACATCTTTGAGGATTTATTCAGCGGATTCGGATTCTCCACCGGACGGCGTTCGCGCCGCTCTCCGCGCCGGGGGCGGGATCTGCAAATGCAGGTTTCGCTTACCTTTGAGGAGGCGGTCTTCGGCGTCGAGAAAGAGATCGAGTTCTCGCGCGACGAGACTTGTTCGCGCTGTAACGGCAACGGCGCCGAGCCGGGGACGACTCCGATAAAGTGCGCGACCTGCGGCGGACAGGGCGAAGTGCGCCAGGTGCGCCAGACTTTTTTGGGTCAGATGGTGCAGACCGCCCCATGCCCGACCTGTAACGGGCGCGGCGAGACGATTTCGTCGCCTTGCACAACCTGTCGCGGCGGCGGATTGGAACGCAAGAAGGTCAAGAAGAAAGTGCAAATTCCCGGCGGCGTGGATGCCGGCACGCAGATCCGCTTGAACGGGGAGGGCGCGCCGGGCGAGAACGGCGGCCCGCAGGGAAGTTTGTTCCTCGTGTTGGATGTCAAGCCGCATCAGTTTTTCAAACGCCGCGATCAGGATGTGATCCTGAATCTCGATATCAACATCGCGCAGGCGGCGCTGGGCGCGGAGGTGATCGTGCCGACGCTGGAAGGCGAGGACAAGTTGAAGATTCCCGCCGGGACTCAGCCGGGCAAGGTCTTCCACATGCGCGGGAAGGGAGCGCCGCACGTCCGCCATAAGAATCAGCGCGGCGACCAGATCGTGATCGTGAATGTGGCTGTGCCGACGAAATTAACGAAGGAACAAAAAGAGCTCTTTGAGAAACTGGCGGAGAGTCTGGGGACGACGGTCAAGCCGCAGGAGAAGGGCTTTTTGGACTGGTTGAACGAGGCGTTCGGGGGGTAGGAATTGGAGATTGGTAATTGGTAATTAGAAACGAGTGGATGAGAGACCGCTCGTTTTATTGTCTCATCGGGGACGGCGCAGGATTCCCTTGCAACTCATGTCAGGAACGGAGTCGAAAGTCTTCCAACTTTCGAGGCAAAATCCGGAGATTTTGCAGTCTGAGGCGATATCCTTTGCATGCGCGCCGTTTTATAATCCCTTGATAAAGAAAGAACGACCTGCATCGGGTAAAATCACAGCCACGAGGAATCCATGAACAAGTTCGAAGGGTATCGCTGTTCGATTTGCGGCGCGGAATATCTGCCCGGTCAGGTTGTTTACGCCTGTCCCAGGGACGGCGGCAACCTCGACGTCGTCCTCGATACCGACTCGATTAAAAAGAAATTCCAGGCGGAAGACATCACCTCGCGGACAGAGCCGTCTTTGTGGAGGTATCTTCCGCTGTTGCCTGTCTCTGAACCCGCAGGCGATTCCACGCCCCTGCACGCCTCAGGCTGGACCCCGGTCTTTGCCATGCCGCGCTTGGCGGAAAAACTACGCCTGAAACATCTCTGGCTCAAGGACGAGTCTCGCAACCCGACGGCTTCGTTCAAGGACAGGGCGAGCGCCGTCGTGGTCACTCGCGCGCGCGAGATCAAAGCCGAGATCGTGGTCACGGCTTCGACGGGCAACGCGGGCGCGGCGCTGGCGGGAATGGCGGCGGCGGTCGGGCAAAAGGCGGTCATCTTTGCGCCCAAATCTGCCCCGCAGGCGAAGGTGGCTCAATTGCTCATCTTCGGCGCGAAAGTCATTCTGGTGGACGGAACCTACGACGACGCCTTCGATTTAACTGTAAAGGCGGCGGACGAGTTCGGCTGGTACTGTCGTAACACGGGCTACAACCCGTTCACCCTGGAAGGCAAAAAGACGGCGGCATTCGAAATATGGGAATGGTGGATCGAAGCGCATCGCGACTGGCACAAAAAAGACAGCGGACTGGATAATCACCCGCCGCTCACAATCGTCGTCTCGGTCGGCGATGGCAATATCATCTCCGGCATCCACAAGGGATTCAAAGATCTGCTGGCGTTGGGCTGGATTCAAAACCTGCCGCGCATCATCGGCGTGCAGGCGGAGGGTTCAGCGGCGATTGCCAACGCCTTCCACGCCGGGACCGAATCCATAGCGCCGGTTTCAGCCAATACAATTGCCGATAGCATTTCCGTTGACCTTCCGCGAGACGGAGTCCGCGCGGCGCGGGCGGCGCAGCACACGAATGGGACTTATATCACCGTATCGGATGATGAGATCGTCAAAGCCATCGCGGAACTCGGCGCCCAGGGAGTCTTCGCCGAACCGGCTGGGGCGGCCGCCTATGCCGGACTGGTAAAAGGAACAAGCCTCGGCGCGGTGGGAGCCGAAGATCCCGTCCTTGTCATGAATACCGGCTCCGGCTTGAAGGATGTCCGCGCGGCGTTGCAAGCCGTCGTTCCCGCCCCGATCATCGAACCTACACTGGATGCGCTAAAGAAATTATTATGAAAAGAAATTCAACTCAATGGAGCATGGCTTTTCGTTATACGATGGGCGTCGTCGTTTTTTGTGCGGTCCTCGCTTTTCTGTTTCATGCCAGGGAGGCGGTGAGGATGTTCGTGATCGCGGCGTTTTCAGCGTATCTGATCAGCCCGGCGACGGTTTTCCTGATGGAGCGCACGCGCCTCTCGCGCGCGGCGGCGGTGAACATCGTTTACTTCACGGCGTTGATCGTGCTGGTGGGCATCCCCGCCGCGCTCACGCCGATCTTCTTCGACGAAATTAAACTGGTGGCGCAGGACATCCTCGACCTGACCGCGACCCTGAGCGGCTTTCTCTCCGAGCCGATTCAACTGGGCGGGTTCGTTTTGCATCTCGAACAACTCGGCGAGAGTCTGGCGCACTTTCAAGAGGATGCGCTTTCGCCGTTGCCGTCGGAGGCGCTGGAGTTGCTCGAAGCGACGTCCATCAACATTCTCTGGCTGTTGATCGTCCTTGTCACGGTGCATTTGATCATGTCCGAGTGGCCCCGTATGCGCAAATGGCTGTTCGAACTCGCTCCGCCGGAATACCAGGGCGACATGCACGAACTTTACAAACGCCTGCGCAACGTGTGGATGGCGTACCTGCGCGGGCAGATCGTCCTGATGGTGGTTGTCGGTATTGTGTTCACGATTGCCTGGGCGGCGATCGGGATTCCCGGCGCGCTGGTGCTGGGCGTGATCGCCGGTTTCTTCACCCTCGTCCCCGATGTCGGCCCAACCGTTGCGGCGGCGCTCGCCATCGGCGTCGCCCTGCTTGAAGGCTCCACATGGATTCGCCTTTCAGACGACCCGGTCGTAAACAACATGATCGTCGGCGGAATCACATTGGTTCTGTACATTATCCTGATCAACGCCAAGAATTTCTTCGTGCGCCCCATCATCATCGGGCGCAGCCTGCACATGAACGAGGCGCTGATCTTCGTCGCCATCCTCACCGCCACCATTCTGTGGGGCATCATGGGCGCGTTGCTGATCGTGCCGGTCATGGCTTCGATCTCCGTCGTCATGGAATACCTGCGCCGTAGAATATTGGGCATGCCGCCCTTCGCCGACGATGGAGAGAAGCAATTCAAAGCCCCGCCTGAGCAAGCCCACAGACGAATTTTAAAAATCGCCGCGAAACCGAAAAGAAAAATCAATCAATGAAAATCACATACTCGATCATCGCCCCGATCTATAACGAAATTGACAATCTGCCCGAGTTGTACCGTCGCGTAAAGGAGGTCATGGATTCCAACGGCGAAGCGTGGGAACTCATCCTCGTGGACGACGGCTCGACCGACGGCTCAACCGAAAAAATCCGCGAACTGGCGGCGAAGGACAAAACCGTGCGCCCGGTCATCTTTGCGCGAAATTTCGGACATCAGATCGCCATCACCGCCGGGTGGGATTATGCGCGCGGCGACGCCGTGGTCATCATAGACGCCGACTTGCAAGACCCGCCGGAAGTCATCCTCGACCTCGCAAAAAAATGGCGCGAAGGCTACGAGGTCGTCTATGCTGTGCGCGGAGAACGCGAAGGCGAGACCTGGTTCAAGAAATTCACCGCCGCCGCCTTTTACCGGCTGATCTACAGCATCACAGACGTGAAAATCCCTGTGGATACCGGCGACTTCCGCTTGATGGATCGCAAAGTGGTCAACGTCCTCAAACAGATGCAGGAAAGGCATCGCTTCCCGCGCGGTATGTCTGCCTGGGTTGGTTTCAAACAAATCGGCGTGACGTATAATCGCGCCGCCCGTCATGCCGGCGTGACGAAATATCCGTTCAAGAAAATGTTCCGGCTTGCCATAAACGCCATCACCGGGTTTTCCTATTTCCCCCTGCAAGTGGCGACGTTCTTCGGTTTCGTCTCCGCAGGCATATCCATCCTCGCCATCCCCGTTGTTGCGGCTTTGCGCCTTGCAGGTTCGCATTTTTTTGAAGGGCAGACCACCACTCTGGTTTCCGTCTTATTTCTTGGCGGCGTGCAGTTGATCTCGCTCGGCATCCTGGGGGAATATGTCGGCCGGCTTTACGACGAAGCCAAAGGCAGGCCGCTCTATATCGTCCGCGAAGCGCCGGAGGATTAGTTGGGTGGTCGGGTGGTCGAGTAGTCGGGTGGTCGAGTAGTCGGGTGGTCGAGTGGTCGAGTAGTCGAGTGGTCGGGTGGTCGGGTGGTCGGGTGGTCGGGTGGTCGAGTGGTCGAGTGGTCGAGTGGTCGAGTAGTCGGGTGGTCGGGTGGTCGGGTGGTCGGGTGGTCGAGTGGTCGAGTAGTCGAGTGGTCGAGTGGTCGAGTAGTCGAGTAGTCGGGTGGTCGAGTGGTCGAGTGGTCGGGTGGTCGAGTGGTCGGGTGGTTCGGCGGGCGTTATGCCTTGCTATTGATTTATCCGGCGTTTTTTTATCCCCGCCATTGCCAATCTTAACTCTCCCTCCCCATTTTTCTCTTATCTGATTCATCTTTCATCCTTCCCCATGTCTCTCTCCTTTCTCAAAGACCGCGCCTTCCTGCGCGAAATGCTGACCATCGCCCTGCCAATCTCCTTCCAGCAACTCATCAACGCATCGTTGAACATGATTGACGTC
>WBZO01001075.1_pt1 | contig 42543 bp, 38 predicted proteins | sample 5204261 | NCBI WGS metagenome assembly WBZO01 (sample SAMN12412400, study PRJNA552823) | activated sludge metagenome | isolation source: activated sludge from anammox sidestream of wastewater treatment plant... | place: USA: North Carolina | collected 2017-09
CGGCATACATGACATACACGCGCTGCGCGAGGCGGCTCACGACGCCGAAATCGTGCGACACGAGCGCGATGGCGAGCCGACCCGTGTGCTTCTCTCCGTCGAGCATCGCGAGTATGCCCGCCTGCACCGTGACGTCGAGCGCGGTGGTGGGCTCGTCGGCGATGAGCAGCTCCGGCTCACAGGCGAGCGCAAGGGCGATGGCGACCCGTTGCCGCTGCCCGCCCGACAGTTCGTGCGGGTATTGCCCGATCCGGCGCGCCGGCGCATCGATCCCGGCCCGCGCGAGCAGTGCCTGTGCGCTGGCGCGCGCGGATGCGCCGCGTGCGCGGCCGTGGTGTTCGAGGACCTCGACCAGCTGCGCACCGATCGTCCGGTGCGGCGTGAGGGTGGACATCGGGTCCTGGAAGACGAAGCCGACGTGCGCTCCGCGGATTCGATCGAGTGCGCGCTCCTCGAGCGCCAGCAAGTCCTGCCCCGCCAGCGTCGCCTCGCCTCCCACCTCGGCGCGCGAGGCGGCTAGACGAAAGGGTGCGAGGAGCAGCTGGCTCTTGCCCGCACCCGATTCGCCGACAATGCCGATGCACTCGCCGCGCGCGACGGTCAGGGTCACGCCTGCCACCGCCTCGATGCTGTCCCCGCCCGCCCGGAAGCGCACGGAGAAACGGCGCAGCTCAAGAAGGGGTGCGGGGATCGAAGGCATCACGTAACCCGTCGCCGACGAGGTTGAGCAGCAGCGTGACGGCTGCGAGACAGGTCGCCGGCGCGAGTAGCAGCCACGGCGCGACTTCCATGTCGCGCGCGCCCTCGCTCACGAGGCTGCCGAGGCTCGCGAGCGGCTCCTGCACCCCGAGGCCGAGAAACGACAGGAAGCTTTCGTACAGGATCATCTGCGGCACGGTGAGTGTCGCGTAGGCGATCACCGGGCCGGCGACGTTCGGCAGGACATGGCGCACCAGAATGCGCCATGTCGGCACACCCATGGCGCGCGCGGCCTCGACGAACTCGCGCTGCCGCAGCGCGAGGGTCTGGCCACGCACGATGCGCGCAGTCGTGAGCCAGCCGACACTCGCGATCGCGATCAGCAGCACGAGCACGTTGCCGCGCTCGAACACGGTGGCGAGGATGATCACGAGAAACACGTACGGCAGCGCATAGAGCACATCGACGATGCGCATCATCGCCGCGCCTGCGCGGCCGCCTGCATAGCCCGCAATCGCTCCCCACGACGTACCGATCGCGACACTGGCGAGCGCCGCCGCGAGCCCCATCAGCAGCGAGACGCGCAGGCCCTGCATCGTGCGCGCGAACACGTCGCGCCCGAGCCGGTCCGTGCCCCAGGCATGGCTGCCCTGCATCACGGGTACGCTCGTGGCGTTGGCGAGATCGATCGTGTCGGGCGCGTGCGGCGTGAGCAGCGGAGCGGCAAAGGCGAGCGCGCACAGTGCGACGAGCAGCCAGGCTGCGATGACGGCCACGCGACGCCGCGGCCGTTCACTGCCGACGGATGCGGGGATCGAGCCAGCCATAGGCGAGATCGGCGCCGAGGTTGCACAGGAGCGTGATGATGCCGTACACGACGATCATGCCCATCACCAGCGTGTAGTCACGGTTGAGTGCGCCCTCCACCAGGAAGCGGCCGGCACCGGGAATGCCGAAGACCGTCTCGACCACGAGCGAACCGGTCAGCACGAACGCGACGGCGGGCCCGAGCCAGCTGACCAGCGGCAGCAATGCGGGCTTCAGCGCATGGACGAGGATCACCCGCCGCGGGCCGAGCCCGCGCGCGCGCGCCGCGCGGATGTAGTCGAGCCCGAGCACTTCGAGGAGTCCCGCGCGCGTGAGCCGCATTACATAGGCGAGTACCGGAGTCGCGAGCGTGACGACCGGCAGCACGGCATAGCGCAATGCGCCGGCGTCCCACCCCGCCGCCGGCAGCCAGCGCAGGCGCAGACCGAACAGCAGCGCGAGCACGGGGCCGAGCACGAAGGCCGGCAGCGCAATGGCGGAGGCCGTGAACACCGATGCGCCATGGTCGACGCCGCCGCCGCGGTGCACGGCGACGTAGAGCCCGAGCGGCACGCCCACGAGCAGCGCGAGCGCGAGTGCCGCGGCACCGAGCGCCGCGCTGATCGGCAGCCCGTGGCCGATCAGCTCGTTCACGGTCGTGTCTTTGTGCCTGAATGACGGGCCGAGATCGCCCCGCACGAGGGCCGCCATGTAGCGCGCGTACTGCGTCGCGAGCGGCGCATCGAGGCCGTAGGCGGCCTCGAGGTTCGCACGCACCTCGGGCAGGATCGTGCGCTCCTCGTCGAACGGCCCGCCGGGCGCGAGCCGGATGACGAAGAATGCCGCCGTCACCAGCAGCCACAGCGTCGGGACGAGGCCGATGATGCGACGGAGTGCGTAGCGCATCATCGCCGCTGCCTCAGGTCGCCGGCGCCACCGCCGTCGCGCGTTCCGGCGATCGCACCCGCAGGGCGAGCGCCATCAGGATGGACAGGACGATCAACGCCGACACGAGCCCGAAGCCGGGCGCGTAACTGTGCGTGCGGTCGTAGATCAACGAGGTGACCCAGGGCCCGAGCGCCCCGCCGCCTGCGTCGAGCACGGTCAGCGCGCCCATGACACGGCCGAGCGCGCGCGAGCCGAAGGCATCGGCGGCGATTGCCTGCAGCAGCGAGTAGTTGCCGCCCCAGCCAAAGCCGAACAACGCGATCGCCGGCAGTACCAGCGATCTTTGCAGGGTCACAAGCATCAGCGCGCCGCTCAGCATCAGTACGAGACCCAAGATCCAGATGCGCTTCCTGCCGAACATGTCCGACAGCACGCCGAGGACGATCTTGCCGATGAGCCCCATGAGGAACAGCGGTCCGAACAGTGCCGCACTTTCCAGGGGCGTGAAGCCGAGATCCTTCGAGTGCAGGAAAAGGTTGTTGCTGATCGCGAGGATCGAGTAGAACGTGGCGAATGCCGTGGCGCCGATCAGCCAGAATTCGCGCCGCCGAATGATGTCGCCGTAGGACAGCTCGGGGCCGGCGAGCGCCGAATGGCCACCCTCGGCGCCATAGGGTGCGAGCCCGATGCGGGCCGGCCATTCCTTCAGCGCGAGCCAGACGACCGGCAGCAGCAGCAGCGGCGCGACGACCCCATAGAGCGCGGCATGCCGCCAGTCCGACGACTCGATGAGGCGCGTGAAGACCGTCGGCAGGATCGCGCTGCCGAGGCTCGTGCCGGCGAGCATCAGTCCGAGCGCGAGCCCGCGGCTCGCGATGAACCAGCGCGAGACGATCACGACACACACCGCGAGGCCCGCCGCCGCGAGGCCGAGACCCATCACGAAGCGCAGCAGGTAGAGCTGCTCGACCGTCTGGACATGCGAGAAGCCGTAGAACGCCGCCGACAGCAGCAACACGCCGACCGTCATCACCGGGCGCACGCCGAAGCGGTCGGCCGCCCAGCCCGTGATCAACGTGAACACGGCCGCGGTCGCGAGCTGGATCGCGTCGCCGAGCTTGAGCGGTGCGCGTTCGATGCCGAGCGTCGCGAGCAGGTGCGGATCGAAGGCCTGTATGCCGCCGATCGTGAGTCCATTGGTCACGGAAATGAACACGAGCGTGGCGAGGACGATCCCCCACCAGCCGTAGAACTTCCAGCCGCGTTGTGCGCGCCGGGCGGTCACTGCATCGGACATCCGCGCAGTCTACAGGGGCGCCGCGTCAGTTGCCGAGCCCCAGGTTGCCCGGATTCATGCGGCCGTCCGGGTCGACGAGCGCCTTGATCTGGCGCAGGAAAGCCGCCGCCGTCGGTTCGAGTCCGCTCTGGTACGGGTAGAACTTGCCGATCTGGAAGCTGACGGCTCCTTGCGCAGTGAAATTCTCCGCCAGCGCGACGCGGATGCGCGCGACGACTTGGGTCGCCGCCGGATTCGGCGGAAAGGTCGGGAGCTTGGCCAGATAGTCGGGGGGCAGCACCCGTTCGTGGAATGCGAGGCGTGCCTCGGGCCAGTACAACACGGGCTCGATCAGCGTGCCGGCCGTCCCGACGCCTGCGATCAGGTAGCCGTGGTCGATGTCGAGGCGCTGCATGTCCGCGGCGAAGCGTGCGAACACGGCCTCGCAGGAATCGAACAGCGCGGAGGCGCGCGAAAATGCCGTCATGCCGTGCACGGGCACCCAGCGCTCGCCGCCGGGCCCCAGCATGCTGGTCACGTCGGCGAACGGGTTGGCGCGCATCACCTTCGGCACGGTGTTCTCCACCTCGCGTGCACCATGGCCCGCTACGGCGCGGCGCACGATCTCGACCTTCGCATCGGCGTCCGCGGCGTCGCGGCCGTCGAGCGAGAGGTGCAGCGAGAACTGCTGCTCGTCGAGGAAGCCGCGGCCTGCCATGACGAGTTTCGCACCCTCCTTCAGTCCCGCGAGGCCGCCGCCCGCCGCCTTCATGACCTTGCCGAGGGTCTTCACGTCTTCGGTGAGGCGCGCGCGCTTCATCCGCACGCCCTGCAATCCCGGATCGAATGCGAAGCACTCCGACACGACATCCGCGCGCGCAACCGCGCCGATCGCGGCGAACAGATCCTTCGAGGCCGCAAACTGGAACGACAGGTGGCGCGATTCGGGCTGCGGGCGCACGAGGCGGAAGGTGGCCCGCACCTTGATGCCGAGCGCCCCCGTGTCCGACAGGAAGAGGCTCATCGTATCGGGCCCGTACTGGCGGAAAAATGGTTCGCCGCGCGCATTTGCGTGACTGCCGAGCTTCAGCAGCGTGCCATCGACGAGCACCACGTCGAGCCCGATCACGCTGTCAGCGGCGACGCCATAGCGGCCGGAGCCGAGGAACATGCTGCCCTGGGACAGCGCGCCGCCGACCGTCGCCTTCTGCCCCGAGAGAGGCCCCCAGTACGGCGTGCGCACGCCGTGCGGCGCGAGCGCTTCGGTGAGCGAGCGCCAGGTCGTGCCGCATTCCACGGTGACATAGTTGTCTTCCGCGTTCACCTCGACGACGCGGTTCATGCGCAGCAGGTCAACCGTGATCGACCGTTCATGTTGTGGCAGATAGCCGTCGGTGTAGGACATGCCGCCACCGCGCGGCACGACCGCGAGCCCGGCCCGGGCAATCGCGCGCAGCGCGGCCACCAGTTCATCGACCGAGCCCGGGCGGATCACCGCGAGCGGCATCGGTCCCTCCCGATAGACGTCCTGGGAATAGAAGCGGCGCTCGGTCGCGTCCGTCAGCACGTGCTCGGCACCGAGCAGGGAGACGAGTTCGTTCAGCAGTTCGGTTGACATAGGGTGGCGAGTGTAGACCGCAATCGGACCGCGCATGCAGCCGTACTTTGACGGATGGCCCGGCCCCTCGGTTTTCCCCAACTTGCGCTCCACACCGCGGTCGCGGACAACATGCCCTCCATGGAATCGACACGCCCCATCCGCGCGCTGATCCGCGGTCTCGATGCACTCACGGTACTCAACCTCAAGAACGGCGCAACGGTGTCGGAGGTGGCCCAGGAGATCCGCCTGCCACGCACGACCACTTATCGCATCCTCGAGACGCTGAGCCACGCAGGTTTCGTGTTCCGCGATCCGGTCGACGACCGGTATCGCCTCACGATCATGGTGCGCGGCCTGTCGGACGGCTTCGACGACGAGGCCTGGGTCACCCAGATCGCGCGGCCGCACCTGAACGCGTTGACGAAGGAGCTCGTCTGGCCGGTGGCGATCTGCTCGCTCTCCGGCACCTCGATGATGGTGCGCGAATCGACCGATCACAGCAGCCCGCTCGCCGTCGAGCGCTACTCGGCCGGCGTGCGCGTGCCGCTGCTCACCTCCGCGTCGGGGCGCGCGTTCCTCGCCTATTCCACTCCCGCGCAGCGCGATTCGCTGCTCGACATCCTGTCGCGCTCCGCGCGCGAAGCCGACCAGCTCGCCGGCAACCGCGCCGAAGTGCAGAAGATCCTCGCAGACGTGCGCACGCAGGGCTATGCGACCGCGTCGCGCCCGCGCCGCGTGACCGACGAGATCACGATGGCGGTGCCGGTGCAGGTCGAAGATCGCGTGCTCGGTGCGGTGTCGATCCGCTTCTCGGGGACGGCCGTACCGATGAAGCTCGCACTCGAACGCTTCCTGCCGAAACTCCGCGAAGCTGCGGGCCGGATCCGCACGGAATTCGTCGAGCAGCAGCGCGATCCGGCGCAGCAACACCGTCGTCCGGCGCAGGTTTGCTGATATACTGCCCGGATGAAACGCATCCTCGTAGGCGTCAAGCGCGTCATCGATTTCAACGTCCGTGTCAAGGTCAAGCCCGACGGGTCCGGCATCGTCACCGACGGGGTTAAACTCAGTCTCAATCCGTTCGACGAGATCGCGCTCGAAGAGGCGCTGCGCATCAAGGAGCGCGGCGGTGCGGACGAAGTCGTCGTTGCCACGATCGGCCCGGCCGACTGCCAGCAGCAGCTGCGCACCGCCCTTGCGATGGGGGCCGACCGCGCGCTGCACGTCGTGCACGAGGGCACGATCGAACCGCTCGCCGGCGCACGCGTGCTGCTGAAGCTGATCGACAAGGAACAGCCATTCCTCGTGATCCTCGGCAAGCAGGCGATCGACGACGACAACAACCAGACCGGGCAGATGCTCGCTGCGCTGTGGCAGCGCCCTCAGGCCACGTTTGCCTCGAAGGTGGAGCTCACCGACTCGACCGCGCGCGTCACGCGTGAAGTCGACGCCGGCCTCGAGACACTCGAGGTCGATCTGCCGGCCGTCGTCACCGCCGATCTGCGTTTGAACGAACCGCGTTACGTGAAGCTGCCCGACATCATGAAGGCGAAGAAGAAGCCGCTCGAGAGCCTCCCCTTTGCCGACCTCGGCGTGAGCGCTGCGGCACGCGTGAAGATGGTACGCACTGAACCGCCGGCGCAGCGCCAGAAGGGCATCATGGTCAAAGACACACAGGAACTCATCGCTGCGCTCCGCAAGCGGGGGGCACTGCAATGAGCCGCGTCCTCGTCATCGCCGAGCACGACGGCACCAGGCTGAATGCGAGCACGGGCAAGTGCGTCAGCTGCGCCGCTGCCATTCCAGGCGCCGAGATCACCGTCGCGGTCTTCGCCGTGAACGGCGCGGCGGTCGCCGCCGAAGCGGCGCGCCTCGCGGGCGTCGCACGAGTGGTGCAGGTGGATCGCGCCGAGAATGAACACGCGCTCGCGGCGGTGCTCGCCCCGCAGATCGCGCAACTCGCCGCGTCCCATACGCATGTCTTCGGCCCGTCGACGACCTTCGGCAAAGACCTGATGCCACGGGTCGCCGCCCTGATCGACGCCCCGCAGCTGTCCGACATCATGGCTGTCGACAGCGCCACGCGCTTTCGCCGCCCGACCTATGCGGGCAATGCGATCGTCACGGTGGAGGTCGACGCCGGCACGAAAGTCGTCGCCACGGTGCGCACGGCCTCGTTCGAGGCGGCCGCCACGACCGGTGCAGCGGCGATCGAGAAAGTCGCTGCGGACGCCACCTTGCCCACGCATACGCGCTTCGTCGGCATTGCGTCGGCGCGCAGCGATCGCCCGGACCTGCAGAGCGCCTCGCGCGTCGTGTCGGGTGGTCGCGCACTCGGCAGCGCCGACAACTTCAAGCTCATCTACAGCCTCGCGGACCGGCTGGGTGCCGCCGTCGGCGCGTCGCGCGCGGCGGTCGATGCGGGGTTCGCCGCAAGCGACCTGCAGGTCGGCCAGACCGGCAAGATCATTGCGCCCGAGCTCTATGTCGCGATCGGCATTTCCGGGGCGATCCAGCATGTCACCGGCATCAAGGACGCGCGCACGATCGTCGCGATCAACAAGGACCCGGAAGCGCCGATCTTCGAAGTGGCCGACATCGGCCTCGTGGGTGACCTCTTCACGGTTGTGCCGGAGCTGGAAAAACTCCTCACCGCGTGACGCGCGGCCGCATCGGTAGCCGCAGCTGGATCCTGCTGCTCGGCTGTGCGAGCGGCCTGTCCGGGTTCGGCATGGCGAGCCTCGTGCCGGCGTTGCCGGTGCTCGCCTCGGCGCTCGACGCCGACTTCGGCGCGGTGCAATTCGTCGTCTCGGTCTACCTCTTTACCCTGGGACTCGCGCAACCTGTCCAGGGTGTTCTCTGCGATCGCTACGGCCGGCGCCCGGTCCTGCTGGCCGGTGTGGCGGTATTCGCGCTCGGCGGAGCCGCTGCCTTACTGGCGCCGTCCCTGCCATGGATCGTCGCCGCGCGCTTCGTGCAGGCGCTCGGCGGCAGTGTGGGCACCGTGGTCGCCCGCGCGATGGTGCGGGATACGCACGAACCCGAGCGCGCCGCCGTGGCCCTGTCGTTCATCACGGTCGTGATGGGCCTCGCACCGATTCTCTCGCCGATTGCAGGCGGCTACCTCGTCGAGGCAGTCAGCTGGCGCGCGATCTTCGCGCTGCATGTCGCGGCGGGGCTCGGCCTGCTCGCCTGGGCCTTCGCCGCGCTCCCGGAAACCCGGCGTGCGCGGGACCGTGCCTCGGGACCCGCGCTCACCGAGGCGAGCGCGGTGCTGTTGCGTGACCGGCGCTTTCTCGGGTTCACCTTCATCTACGGCTGCTCGAACGGCATCATCTTCGCGTTCCTGACGATCGGCGCCGCGCTCTTCGAGCGCCTCTTCGGCATCGGCCCGTCGCGCTTCGGCGTGCTGTGGGCGCTGCTCGCGGCGGCCTTCTCCGGCGGTGCGTGGCTCGCCGGCACAGGCATGCGTCGCTTTGGATCGACGCGGATCCTGCGGGTGGGAGTCGGCGGCACGACCGCGGGTGCTGCGATCTTCGCGCTCGCCGCGCTGTGGCCGGAGCCGAGCCTCGCGATCTATCTCGTCGCGCTGGTCGCCCTCGTCGCAGGCAACGGAGCGCTCTCGCCGATTTCGCTCGCGGGCGCCGTGGGTGACCATCCGGAACTCGCGGGGCTTGCGAGCGGGCTCTCGGGTTCGCTCGCGATGCTGACGAGCGTGCTGTTCGGGGTATCGGCCGGTGTGTCCTATCGAGGCACGCCGGGCGCGATCACCGTGCTCGTGATCGCCGGCGCAGTCGGCGTAGTCATGGCCGCACGCGCGACGGCTGCGCTCAGGAGTGCTCGGCGCTGACGCGTACGAGTGTCTTGCCGAAGTTCCGGCCCTGCATCAGGCGGCAGAAGGCGCTTGGTGCGTTCGCGAGGCCGTCGGTCATGTCTTCCCGGTAGCGGAACTTGTCCGCGCGGATCCACGCGCCGACGACGCGCACGAGCTCGTCCATCCGGTGCAAGTGGTCGTAGACCACAAGGCCGCGCATCGTCGCGCGCGCACCGACCACCGGGCCGAGGAACGGCCCCGGCGGCGGCTGGTCCATGCTGTACGACTCGATCATGCCGCAGAGCACGATGCGCGCGTGCAACGCGAGATTGCGCAGCACCGCGGCGAGCGTATCCCCGCCGACATTGTCGAAGTAGACGTCGATGCCGGCCGGGCAAGCTGCCTTCAGCAGCTGCACCAGATCTCCTTTCCGGTAGTTCACGCAGGCGTCGAAACCGAGCTCGCGCACGGCGTACTCGCACTTCTCGTCGCTGCCGGCGATGCCGACTACGCGCGCGCCGACGAGCCGCGCCACCTGGCCGGCGGTGCTGCCGACTGCACCGGTGGCGGCCGACACGACGACGGTTTCCCCCGGCTTCGGCTCGCCGAGATAGATGAGACCCGTATAACCGGTCAGGCCCGGCATGCCGAGCACACCGAGCGCGGTCGAGACCGGTGCGACGGCCGGGTCGAGCTTGCGCACGCCCTGCCCCGCCGAGAGCGCATATTCCTGCCAGCCGTTCTTCACCAGCACGAATTCGCCGGCGCGAAAGTCCGTGTGGCGCGACTCGACGATCTGCGCCACCGTCTCGCCGACCATCGTGTCGCCCGGCTTCAGCCGCTCCGCGTAGATCTGGCTGCCCTTCATGACATTGCGGTAGTAGGGATCGAGCGACAGGTAGACGGTGCGCGAAAGGAACTGCCCCGGTCCCGGCGTCGGGATCGGGGTGGTGTCCGCGCCGAAGTCTTCCGGTACCGGCAGCCCCTGCGGCGTGCGCTGGAAGGTGATGCGGTGATTGCGGTCGGAGACCGGCGTCATGTCAGAGCTGGCCCAGCACGTACTCGGCGGCCGACACCCGGAACTCCTTCGGCGCCTCGATGAACACGTGCGTCGCGATGCCGTTTTTCACGATGAGCGCGAAACGCTGCCCGCGCATTCCCATGCCGAAGCCTCGAACGTCGATCTCGAGGCCGAGCGCGCGCGCATAGTCGCCGTTGCCGTCGGCGAGCATCAGTACGCTGTCGGCCGTGTTCGACGCCTTGCCCCAGGCGTTCATCACGAACACGTCGTTCACGGCCATGCAGGCGATCGTGTCGACACCCTTGGCCCTGATCTCCGCCGCGTGCTGCACGTAGCCCGGCAGGTGCTTGGCGTCGCAGGTCGGCGTGAATGCGCCCGGCACCGAGAACAGCACCACCGTCTTGCCCTTGAACAGCTCCTCGGTGGTGAGGTCGCGCGGGCCGTCCTTGGTCATCGTCTTGAGTGTGCCCGAGGGCATCTTGTCGCCGGCCTTGATCGTCATGGCTACTCCTTCGAGGAACTGCAGGTTCAACCGTACGGGCGCCGGAGGTACTGGCCCTGCGGCGCGCCGATCACCTTGCCGTCGCCCCAGATGCGGCGACCGCGCAGGTAAGTGTCGGTCACCGTGGCGCTCATTTCCATCCCTTCGAACACCGAATAGCCCTGCTGCGACTCCGACAGCTTGCCGCTCGCGACGAAACTGCGATTCGGGTCGACCAGCACGAGATCCGCGTCGAGGCCCGGCGCGATGTCGCCCTTGCCGTCGAGGCCGAAGCGTCGCGCGGCGTTGTAAGACAGCAGTTCCGCCATGCGGTTGTACGAGAGACCGCGCGGCTTGCCCACCGTGATCAGCGCCGGAAGCATGAACTCGGTGCCGCCGAAGCCCGATTTCGCCTGGAAGATGTCGTTCTTGTCTTCCTTGCCGAGTTTCATCTCGTACTTGCAGCACGCATGGTCGGAGCACACCCAGTCGAGCTTGCCGGCGAGCAGCGCCTTCCAGAGGAACTCCACGTCGTCCCGCGAGCGGATCGGCGGGTTCACCTTCGCGAGCGCCCCGACCTTCGTGTCGTAGTCGAGGCACAGGTGCGCAATCGTCACCTCGCGGCGGAAGTTCACGTGCGGGAATGCTTTCGCCATCGCGAGTGCCGCCTCGACCGCCTTGCGCGAGGTGAGGTGCAGCAGGTTGATGTTGGCGCAGTTCGTCTCGTTGGCGAGGTACGACGCGATCGTGATCGCGAGCCCCTCGGAGTGCGGCGGACGTGCGGCGCTGTAGGCACGCAGGCCCGACAGCGGCGCACAGTCGGCGCATTCGGGATCGTGCGTCTCGCCCGTGAGCCATGTGTCGAGGTCGGTCTTCCTGGCGCCACCCTCCACCATCTTCGTGTACGCCGCCAGGATCTCCGCGAGCTCGCAATGCAGCGACAGCGAGATCGCCTCCTTCTTTTCCGGATGGCGTCGCATCGCGCGCTCGACGCCGCGCATCACGAACTCGAAGTGGGCGATGTCGTACTTCTCGTCCTTGCCGATCATCAGGAACTCGTGCTGCGAGCTCGACGCGCCGTGCAGGCCGTAGCCGCCATAGAACATGAAGATCTTGAACGAGGTCACGCCGTGCCTGTCGATCAGCATGTCGATTTCGCCGATGTGCGTGCGATCGAGCGGCGCGAGGTGATACGCGTAGTCGACGTAGAAGTGGTCCTTCGAGATGTCGAGCACCTCCTGGTAGACCTGCGAATACGGGCCACCCTTCTGCATGTAATAGCCGCCCGTGCGCATGTAGTTCAGGCTCGAAGTCACACCGCCCTGTGCCGCCGCGCGGCTTTCCGACAGCGCATCCTCGGCGAGCGGCCCGTAGATGCCGCAGTGCATGTGCGGGTCGACGAGCCCCGGGAATGCGAGCTTGCCGCCGCCGTCGACCACCGTCGCCGCGTCGGCGGCCTTGAGGCCCGCGCCGATCTTCGCGAACTTGCCGTCCTTGACGGCGATGTCCATTTTCTGCACGGTGCTGCGCTTCGGGCGCACAACGCGTACGTTCCTGATCAGGAGGTCGTATTTTTTCGCGGCATTCGGCATGGGAGGCGCTCCTCGGGAGGGGCCGATTATGCCGCAGGTCCGTATGCGAACCGTGCTGCGGCGAATACCTATCCACGCACCGCGCCGCGGAGCGGCCGTTACCGTGAGGCGAGCTGATGACAATGACTTCGACAAACCTCGACGGCAAAGTGGCCGTCGTCACCGGCGCCGGGCGCATGCGCAGCATCGGCCGACCGATCGCCGTGGCGCTGGCGCGCGCGGGTTGCGATGTCGTGGTCACCGGCACGGGGCGTGCGCCGGATCGCTACCCGGAGGATGAACGGGCCGCAGGCTGGCGCGACATCGAGTCCGTGGCGGACGAGATCCGCGCACTCGGCCGTCGCGCGCTGCCGGTCGTCTCCGACGTCTCCGATGCCGCAGCGGTCGAGTCGCTCGTCGAGCGCATCGCGAGTGAATTCGGCGGCATCGACGTTCTCGTGAACAACGCGGGTGCCACGCGTGGTGCCGATCGCATGGCGATCATGGACCTGCCGGTCGCAGAGTGGCGGCGCGTCATAACCACGAATCTCGACGGCACCTTCTACATGTCCCGGGCCTGCGCGCGACGCATGGTGGCGCAGGGGCGCGGCGGCAGCATCGTGAACATCTCGAGCCTGGCCGCGCGGATTCTCGCGGCGGGCACCGGTGCCTATGCATCGTCCAAGGCGGCCGTGAACGCCCTCACCACCGTCATGGCCGCCGAGCTCGGGCCGCACGGGATCCGCGTGAACGCGATCTGCCCCGGCATCATCGACACGAGCCGCCTCGACGACATCGGCCGCGGCGAGATCTGGGAGGGCATGGTGAAGGCCTTCGTGCCGCTCGGGCGCGCCGGCACCGGCGAGGACATTGCCAACCTCGCCGTGTTTCTGTGCAGCGACCAGGGCGCGTGGATCACGGGGCAGCACCTCCATGTCGACGGGGGGCACAGCTTCACGCCGCGGCGCGCGGGGTGAGCCGCCTTCGCGGTCTGACGGCCTCCTCAGAGCAGTGTGGCAAGCTGGCGGCGCCAGAACACCGTGCCACCGCAGGCAAGCTCGATTTCCTTGGCCTTGCGGGTCCAGAGATGCAGGTCCGCCTCCCACATGAAACCCACGCCGCCGAAGATCTGATGGGCCGTGAAGCAGCTGCGTACGAAGGTTTCGCTGCTCGCGCAGCGTGCGATCGCCACCTTTTCGTCCGCTGCGCGCCCCAGGTGAAGCTCGGTGATCGCCTCATAGGCCGCAAGCCGCGCGGTTTCCACATCGGTCCATACATCGGCGAGCATGTGCTGCACGGCCTGGAAGCTGCCGATCGGCCGGCCGAACTGCTGGCGCTCGCGGGCATGTGCGAGCGTCATTTCGAGCACACGTTGGCATCCACCAGCCGCCGCTGCCGCCAGCAGGGCCGCCGTGCATTGCAGGGCGCGGCGCAGGTGCGGCATCGCATCGGCTCCTTCGCCGAGGATCTGCCCGGCGTCGATCGCGACATCATCGAGCCGCACCTCGAAGAGATGCGGATGGGCGAACGATTGCAGGCGAACGAGTTCGACCCCCGGCTCCTGCGCCGGCACGAGCACGAGCCGCAACTCGCCGCTCGCTGCCTCGCGTGCCGTCACCAGCAGCAAGTGAGCGCCGGCGGCACGCTCGACGAACAGCTTGCGACCGCTCAGGCGGTAGCTCGAACCGGCCGCTTCGAGCCGTGTGGCGACCTGCTCCGGGTCCGGGTCCGTGGCTACCTCGAGCATCGCCAGGCTCACGAGCAACTCGCCGCGGCCGAGCGCGGGCAGCCAGCGCTGCTTCTGCGCCTCGCTACCCGCATCCTGGATCAGTCCGCCGCAGCTCACCACGCAGTCGATGAAGGGTGTCGGATCGCAGGCGCGTCCGAGTTCCTCGATGACGGCGCCGAGCGTCACCCAGTCGGCGTCAAACCCGCCGTACTTCTCGGCGAAGGGCAGCGCGAGCCAGCCTTGCGCGCCCATGCCAGCCCACAGCGCGTCGGGATGCGCCGGCCTGCCCTCGCGCACGCGGCGCACGAGTGTCGCCGGGCATTCACGGGCGAGGAAGCGCCGCGCCGCCTCCGCCGCCTGGGCCTGCTCTTCGTTGAATTCCAGATCCACTTCCGCTGCCCGTCGCGCTGTCGTGCACTTCAGGCGCGCGGCAAGCCGAGCCCGCGCTGGGCGATGATGTCGCGCTGGATCTCGTTCGTGCCGCCGCCGAAGCGCATCATCGGTGCGAGCAGCCACGCGTCGACCAGGCGTCCTTCCATCGGCGCGTGTGGCGAGCCGGATTCGAGCTGCCCGCAAGGCCCCAGGATCTTCATGCCCTCGTCGGCGAGCCGTTGCTCGAGTTCCGATGCCAGCACTTTCTGCGCCGACGCCTCTGCGGTCGGCACCTGCCCCCGGTCGACTTTCCAGGCAGACTTGAAACACAACAGTCGCAGCCGCTCGATTGCGATGTGCAGGCCGACGAGCCGGTCCTGCACGACCGGGTCCTCCAGGAGCGTGCGCCCGTTGCGCGACAGCTTGCGGCAACACGCGACGAGATCGCTGAAGTTGCGCCGTAGCCGCGCGTACTTGCCCATGAAGATGCGCTCGAAGTCGAGCGCGACCGCCACCGTATGGAAGCCGCTGTTCGGGGCGCCGATCATCGCGCTCGCCGGCACGCGCACGTGGTCGAGAAATACCTCGTTGGTGCGGATGCGGCCCATCGTATAGAGCGGGCGGACGGTGATCCCGGGGCTGTCGAGCGGGAAGATGAAAACCGAGAGGCCCTTGTGGCGCGGCAGGCCCGGATCGGTACGCGCCAGCAGCCAGATGTGCGAGGAGTAGTGTGCGCCGGTCGTGAACACCTTCTGGCCGGTAATGACGTAGTCGTCCCCGTCACGCTCGGCGCGCGTGATCAGACTTGCGAGATCGGAGCCCGCACCGGGCTCGGTGTAACCCAGACAGATCTCGAGCTCCCCGCGCAGGATACGCGGCAGGTAAGTCCTCTTCTGCTCCTCCGAGGCGAGCTTCATCAGCGTCATGGCGAGCGAGGTGATCGTGAGCCCGCCGTAGTGGATGTCGCGCAGATCGAGCTCATCGTAAAAGATCATCTGCTCGAGCATCGTCCTGCCCTGCCCGCCATACTCCGTTGGCCAGCCGATGCCGAGCCAGCCGCGCTCGCCGAGCAGTCGCAGGAAGCACCTGGCCAGCGGTCCCGGCGTGTGCGCCGAGGTCGCGATCTCCGCGCGCAGTTCAGCACTCACATGCTCGTCGAGGAAGCGGCGGATGTCCTGCCGCAATTGCTCCTGCTCGGGCGTGAAGCGAAAGTCCATGTTCGACCTCAGTACCCTTCCTCGAGCACTTGGCTGCGACCGCGCGCGGCGAAGTCGGCCTCGAGAGCCGCGATGTCGCCGGCGCCCAGCGGGCGGAACGGATCCTGCCGTTCCCTGCGCCACCACACCGGGTCGTCGCATCGCCACCCCTCCCGCCGCAACTGGCGCTTGAGCACCTTGTTCGTGGCAGTGGTCGGCAGATGCGCACTGATGCGCACGAAGCGTGGCAGCCACTTGGAACCCAGATCGTCCTGCGACTCGAGAAAGCGGCGCAGTTCGCCGGGTTCGAGCGGTGCACCCGGCGCGAGCTCGAGTGCCACCATGAGTTGATCACCCACGAGCGGATCAGGCACCGCGTAGGCCGCCGCGACGCTTATCGCCGGGTGGCGCACGAGCACCTGCTCGATCTGCGTCGCGGCAAGATTCTCGCCGTCCACGCGCAGCCACTCGGAGCTGCGCCCGGCGAAATAGAAAAAGCCCTGCTCATCCCGATAGCCGAGATCCCCGCTCCAGTAGGCATCGCCGCGGATACGCTCGCTGCGCGCGTCGGTGTTGTTCCAATAGCCCTCGAAGAGCCGGGCGCCGTCGATATTCACGAGTTCGCCGATGGCTTCATTGCCGTTTACCAGCCGCCGCCGTGTGTCGAAGACGGCACGCGGACACTCCTCCCCGGTGTCCGGATTCATCACCCGGATCCCGTCCGAGAAGGCGGTCCCGATCGAGCCGCGCGGTGCGTCCGGCGAACGCACGATGGTGATGCAGCCTTCCGAAGAGCCGTAGTTGTCGAAGACCTGGCAGCCAAAGCGGCGCGAGAAAGTCTCGATGTCGACATCCGCCGCTTCGCTTCCGAAGGCGCTGCGCAGCGGATTGCGCGCATCGTCGGGCTGCTCCGGCGTCGCCAGGATGTAGGCGAGTGGCTTGCCGACATAACAGAAGCGGGTCACGCCATGGCGACGTACGTCCGGAAGGAAGCCGGAGGCCGAGAAGCGACGCCGCAGGAGCACGCTCCCCCGGGCGATCAGGGGCGGCAGCAGGCCCATCAGGAGGCCGGACGAGTGAAACAGCGGCATCGGCACGTACACGACATCGGCGGAGGAAAGTGCCTGCCGCTCGATGAGCATGAGGCTGTTGCGCAGCACGCGGCCATGGCTGTAGATGACCGCTTTCGGCGCGCCGCTCGTGCCCGAGGTGAATATCAGGAAGCAGGTATCCCGTGCGCTGACATCGACCTCGGGAGCCTGCGCGCCGTGAGGCTCGAGCATCGCGTGAAGCTGCGGATCGTCCGTGTCCAGGATCCGCCCGGTCAGTCCCGGCCCCGGGCCGATTTCGCGCCGGTGACTCGCCTCGGTGACGAGCAGCTGGCAAGCGGTGTGCGCGACGTCACGGGCCAGGTCGCCGCCGCGGCGCGTGGGATTCAGCGCGACGAGAGTCGCGCCGGCGAGCGCACAGGCGCCAATCCAGTAGACGAACTCCGGCACGTTGTCCAGCAGCACGGCGACATGGAACGGGCCGGGCCGGCGGTGCGCCAGCAGATAGTTCGCGCGCCTTGCGCTCGCGACGCCGAGTTCGGCGAAAGTGCAGCAAGTCTCCCCGAAACGCAGCGCGACCCGGTGATCGTCGCGATCGGTGCGAAAAATGTCGGCGACGGTCTGCATGATCCGTGGCGCGTTTCAGGTCGAGGTACGCGTCGGCAGCAGCACCGTGGCGCTTGCCGGCACGATGCGCTCGGCCCGGGCATTTTCCTCCCAGACTTCCAGATCCACCGCCGCCCGACCATCGAGCCAGTGCTTCTTCAGCACCCTGCCCTTCATCGTGAGCGGCTCATTCGGGAACGCCATGCCCCGATTGGAGTATGCAAATTTCTTCAGGAAGCCGCCCGTTCCCATCCAGTCGGTGACGTAGGCCGACAGCTGTGCACCCTGCAGCGGCCCCTGCACCAGAACCGTCGGCAGCCTTTCGCTGTGTGCGTACTTCTCATCGTAGTGGATGCGGTGGGCATTGCGGGTCACGGCGCTGTAGAGAAACATCTGCGTCGTGCCCACGGTCCTGGTCACCAGGGGAAGATCCATGCCCTCGTGGACGTCTTCATAGTAGCGCTGCACACCCATCGATGCTCCCTCTCATCCACCCTCAACGGCAGATGATCGTATTGACCTCGACGGCGACTGTCTCACCGTGCTGGTTGTTGTAGGTGCCCTCGATCCGTACGAACACGGCGGGGCCGCTCGCGCCACGCCGCTCGAAGATATCGAGCACCTTGTACTGGCGGGTGAGCGTGTCACCCGGGTGCAATTCGCGAAACCACTCGATCTCGAGCCCGCCGAAGAGCTTGCGCCTGGCACCCAGCGGCGGAAACACCAGGCCCTTGTGTTCGAGCACGGTACCATCCTCGGCGAGCTCCCGCAGCGGCACGCTGGTTTCAAAAGGGACCGATACGAACATCGGCGGTGCCACCGCGGCTGCGCTGCCCTGCTCCGCGTCGAGCCAGCGCGGATTGAGATCGTCGACGGCGAAACAATAACGGCGGATCTCCTCCACTGTGACGGGATAACCGGTCACCGGCTCGCCGGTACGGCCGATGCAGGCCAGCACCTCGGGGGTGAGCAGCGTGGTCGCCGGAGCCGATTGCTCCCCGCGCGCAGCGCCCGAGGTACCGGCGGCCGCTGCGCGCAGCGCCTCGTCGACCGGCTGGTAGCGCAGCAGCGTCGACTTGCCGTCGGCTTGCCGCTCGAAAACCGGCGCCACGCGCATCCCGATGTGGATGTCGGCATCGCGCACATTGATGAGCGTCGTCGTGAGCTTCGGGCCCTCGTCGAGTTCGACCACAGCCAGGCGCTGCGGGACTTCGTCGACGAACAGCGGGTGCGTCGGCCGCCGGGAGATGGTGAATGTATACAGCGTGCCCGTCCCGGCCACTTCGCACCATTCGAGATCGGGCGAGAGGCACGCCGGGCAACACGCCCGCGGATAGTGGAACAGCGTCGCGCAGGCGCGGCATCGCTGCAGCCTGAGCTTGTTGTCGGCGAGGGCGTTCCAGAACGGGCGTGTCGTGGCTGTCGGTACCGGTACGGGCCTTGGCATCGGATCACGCTCCCTGCAGGATGAGGGCCACCTGCTCGCTCATGATTCCGCCGTTGCCGGTCACGAAAGCGGTACGGCAACCGCGCACCTGATTGGCACCCGCGCGCCCCATGATCTGCCGGGTTGCATCGATCACATGGTGCATCCCGCCCGCCATGCCCGTCTGTCCAAAGGACAACTGCCCGCCCCAGGTGTTGCAGGGAAAGTCGCCCCGGCAACTGAGATCGTGCCCGAGAACGAAACGCGCACCGGCGCCCTTCTCGCAGAAACCGGCATCCTCGAGCGTCATCAGCACCGTGATCGTGTAACAATCATAGATCGACGCCATATCGATGTCGGCGTGCTGCACCCCGGCCATCGCGAAAGCACGCCTGGCAGCGGCGCCGATCGGTGTACTCAGCAGGTCCGTCGCGTAGGTCGGCGTCTTGAATGCAAGGTGCTCGCCAAAGCCCCTGACCCACACCGCGCGATTCTTCAGGCGCTGTGCGTGCTTCCTGCCCGCCACGACCACTGCCGCGCCGCCGGCGACCGGCAGGACGATCTCGAGCAGACGGATCGGGTCGGCGATCATCGGGCTCGCCAGCACGTCCTCGATCGTGATCGGCTTGCCGTGAAAGAGCGCGTCCGGATTCGTACAGGCACTCGCGCGCTGATCGACCGCGATCTTGGCGAGCGCCCGGGGATCGTAGCCGTAGCGTGCGGCGTAGCGATTGGCAATCTGCGCATAGCCGCAATTCTGCGCGAGATTGCCGTACGGGATGTCGAACTCCGCCTGCGGCGATCCGAACTCGCCGCTCGAGGCGCCGAATGGAAACGGATGGGGCCGCGGATCGGGCGGCATCGGCAGGGGTCCGGCGGGGAAGGCGCAGACCACGACCTCGGCGGCGCCGAGTTCGATCGCGGCGGCCGCCCGCCACACCGCGCCAGCGGCGCTCGCCCCGCCGAGATCCACACATTCGGCGAAATTGAGCTCCAGCCCCAGGTATTCGGCCAGCGTCGCCGGCGCGAACATCGCCGACTCGGCGATCGCCGATGTCACGATGCCATCGACCTCGCACTTTTCGATCCCGGCATCGGCGAGCGCCTCTCGCGCGAGATTCGCCCATTGCTCGATACTGAAAAGCGGCTCCCCCGAGGGCTTCTTCTCCGGCCTCAGCTCGACATAGCCGACGATCGCCGCGTCACCTCTGAGTCCCATCATCCCCCCTCGCGGCATCGATCTCACCATGATGCACGCGATGCCGTGTGATCAGCCGAACTATAACCGCGTGCGAACGACCGGGGCGAGCCCAGACCATGACAGTCGGTTAAGCGTCCGCCCGCACGATCCCAGGACATTCCGGTCCGCGAAGTGAGAACGAATGCCGTAGCGCCCATCGATCTGACCTGCCCCCAGCTTTAGTGCCGGGCTTCAGTTCGTAGAGTCCTTGGTTGCGACACTATCTCAACTCCATGCTTCCTGCCTTTCGGGCCCGGCATGCCGGGCCCGAAAGGCAGCGGCGAATTCCGTCGGCGTGCGGTACTTCAGCGCGCTGTGCGGCCGGCACTGGTTGTAATCCTGGCGCCAGCCGGCGACGATCGCGCGCGCTTCGGCCAGTGACCGGAACCAGTGCTCGTTCAGGCACTCGTCGCGGAACTTGCCGTTGAAGCTTTCGATGTACGCGTTCTGTGTGGGCTTGCCGGCCTCGATCAGTCGCAAGGCTACGCCGCGCTGCCACGCCCATTGATCCAGCGCCTTGCCGGTGAACTCCGGCCCCTGATCGGTGCGGATGACTTGGGGCAGACCACGGAACTGGCCGACGCGATCCAGGATCCGCGTGACGTACGCCCCGCCGATTCCGTGGTCCACGACGATGTCGATCGACTCTTTCGTGAAGTCATCGACAATGGTCAGACATTTGAGCCGCCGACCATACTCCAGGCTGTCACTGACAAAATCTATCGACCAGACCTGGTTGGGCGCCGTGGGCCTCTGCAGCGGCCGACGCTCTACGGCCACGCCTTCGCGGCGCTTGCGGCGCCGAACCTGCAGCTTCTCCAGCCGATACAGCCGATGCACGCGCTTCACGTTGACCTCAGCCCCTTCCCGGCGCAGCAGGGCGTGAATGCGCCGGTAGCCAAACCGGCGCCGCTGCGCAGCCAGTTCCACGATGCGACATCGCAGCTGCCCACCGTCAGCTTCCCGGCCGGGCGCGTAGTGCAACACCGTGCGCGAAATCGCCATCAGCCGGCAGGCCCGCCGCTCCGAGATCTTTGTCTTCGCCCGCATGGCCATCACCGCTTCACGCCTGGCCTGCGGGCTTACCGTTTTCCCCGCGCCACCACCTTCAGCGCCTCAATGTCCAGCATCGCTTCGGCCAGCAGCTTCTTCAGCTTGCTGTTCTCGTTCTCCAGCTCCCGCAGCCGGCGCGCTTCCGACACGTCCATCCCGCCAAACCTGCTGCGCCACTTGTAGAACGCCGCATCGCTGAATCCGTGCTTGCGTCCCAAGTCCTTCACCGCCACGCCGGACTCCACCTGCTTCAGGAACCCGATGATCTGCTCGTCCGTAAACCTCGACTTCTTCATGCCCGATCTCCCCTCGGAAATCGGACTCTACTCACCTCGCCGTGGCACTGAAAATTGGGAGCAGGTCAGATCCTTGTCAGCAACCCTCAGACGGCAAGCGGGCACACACATATTCGGCGGGCCGCGCCGAACATGGAATCGCGTGTGGAAGATGTGCGCTGCGACGAGGACCGCACACCCCGGAACGCTCACATGCGTGTCGAGCTTACGTGGCTGCCCTCACGGTGATCTCCACTGCGGCGATCAGGCGGCCTCATCTATGGTAGAAAACCGGAGCGGCAGGAGATGAGGCCATGAAGATCGGTGTATTGCCACTGTTCGCCAAGGGCGTGATCTGCAATCCGGACTGGGTGGCGGAGTTCGTCGCAACCGTCGAATCAGAGGGCGCCGAATCCATCTGGGGCGTCGAGCACGTGTTGATCGCGGCCGATTACAAGCCCAACTACCCCTATTCCGCGGACGGGCGCATGCCGGCCGACGAGCATACGGTCATGCCCGATCCGCTGGAGTGGCTGAGCTTTGCGGCCGCCTTCTCTCGGACGCTGCGGCTTGGCACCAGCGTCATCGTGTTGCCGCAGCACAGCCCGGTGCGGATCGCCAAGCGCCTTGCCACGCTTGACCGGCTCAGCAACGGCCGCATGATGGTGGGGGTCGGCCTCGGCTGGCAGGAGGAGGAATACGCGGCGCTGAATGTGCCTTTCACGCGTCGCGGCGCGCGCATGGACGAGTACATCAGGGCGATGCGCGCACTCTGGACCGAGGCGCCCGCTTCGTTCGAAGGCGAATTCGTACGCTTCCAGCGCGTGTATTGCGACGTCCGGCCGATCCAGTCGGCGGGTGTGCCGGTCATCGTTGGCGGCAGCACCGCGGCGGCAGCGAAACGCGCGGGCCGTCTCGGCGACGGCTATTACCCCTATGTGATCTCACCCGAGGACCTCGCGGCACGCATCGGCGATATACAGGCCGCGGCGAGCGCAGCCGGACGCGATCCCGGCGCGGTGGAGCTCACGGTGTGGCCAGGCAGCTGGCAATTCCGTGCGTCCCTCGACGGCGATGTCATGCGACGCTACCTGGCGCTGCCGATTTCCCGCGTTGTGGTGGCCATGCACGAGGCGCAGCAGCCGACCTTCCCGGCGCTGCGCGAGCCGCTGCGGCGCGCCGCCGATGATCCAATTTCTCGATGAAATCGTGCTGGACCCGGCGCAGATTCCCGCCGTGCTGCGGCGGCTCGAAGAATCGTACCTGCCCGGCCTGCCTGCGCGGCCCACCCTGTCCCTGCGTCAGCGCTGGGTATCCCCGCCCCGCCGGCGGTGATACCGGGCCGGCCGAACACCCTGTGGCTGCTATGGCAGGTGACCGACGAACCGGGCTACTTCCGCATGCGTGGTAGCGCCGGGCCGGAGGTGGCCGCGTTCTGGCAGGCGGTCGACGAGCGCTGCGAACACCGCCGCCGCCATGCGCTCAACGACGCGGGGCTGGAACTGCCGCGGCTGCTCGAGGACGCCGATGCGACGTGAAACGGTGCGTCTATTCCTTGGCGCCGATGCCGCCGCCGTCGCTGCCGGCGCGGGCACACCCGGGAATCAATGCCGCTGGCGAGTGAGACTCAATGGTAATCTCCGGCGGCGGGAACCTGGAGTATCCGCTTTCTCCGCTCAACAGACAGATGGAGCACTGATCGTGGCTGCACAATCCTTCACCAACCGTGCCCAGCAGGCCGGTGCAGAATCGCTCGCGGCTGTCCGCGCGAAGAACAAGTCCGCCTGGCTCGAGCTCTTTGCCGACGACGCCGTGATCCAGGATCCGGTCGGCGTCTCGCCGCTCGATCCCACCGGGCTCGGCCACCGCGGCAAGGAGGCGATCGGGCGCTTCTGGGACATGGCCATCGCACCCGGGCAGCTCGAGACGACCATCCGCGAGTCCTACCCCGCCGGGGACGAGTGCGCGAATGTCGCCACGTTCGTCAACCGCATGCCGAACGGCCTCGCGATCGAGACGGACCTCGTCGTGGTCTACCGTGTCGATGCGCGCGGCAAGATTGTCTCGCTCAAGGCCTACTGGGAGTACGAAAAGATCGCGGCGCAGCTCGCGAAGCTGCTGGGCAGCGCGCACGGCGGCTGAGGGCGCACGCCCGGAGGAGCGAGCGGAACGGGGCCTCACCGCCCCACGAGCGGCAGCTTCCGCACGCGCTTGCCGTTCAAGGCAAAGAGCGCATTGGCCACCGCCGGCGCGATCGGCGGCACCGCGCATTCGCCGATGCCGCCGGGCGGCGCGGTGCTCGCGACGATGTGCGTCTCCACCCGCGGCATCTCGTGGATGCGCAGCACGCGGTAGTCGTGAAAATTGCTTTGCTCGACCGCACCGTCCCTGACGGTGATCTCGCCCCACAGTGCCGCCGAGAGGCCGTATGCGACGCCGCTCTCCATCTGCGCGGCGATGTTGTACGGGTCGATTGCGAGGCCGCAGTCGACCGCGCAGACGACACGGTGCACGCGCGGTGCACCGTCTTCCAGCGAGACTTCCGCGACCTGCGCGACGATGCTGCCGTAGGAGGCCGCGATCGCGATGCCGCGCGCGCGGCCGCGCGGCAGCGGCGTGCCCCACGCCGCCTTCTCCGCAGCGAGATCGAGCACGGCCGCCTCGCGCGTGCCGGCAAGCAGCGTGCGGCGATACTCATACGGATCGCGTCCCGCCGCGTGGGCGAGCTCGTCCATGAACGATTCCTTGAAAAAGGCATTCTGCGAGTGGCTCACGCTGCGCCACATGCCGACCGGCAATGGTGTATCGACCGCCGCGTGTCGCACGCGCAGGTTGGGAATTGCAATCTCCCGGTCGAGCACTCCATCGACGCTCATCGCATCGACCTTGCCGCCGAGGCTGCCCCGCATGCGCGCGAGGATCGACCCGCAGGCGGCGACGATGTCCACCGCCGCAGGCATACCGTCCGCCGCGAGCGCAGCGCGATAGCGGATGCGCGCCGCCGGGCGATAGAAATCGTGCGTGAGATCCTCTTCCCGGCTCCAGAGCAGCTTCACCGGGCGCGCGACCGCCCGCGAAATCTGCACGGCCTGGGTAACGAAATCGGTCTCGTAGCGGCGGCCGAAACCCCCGCCTAGGAACATGCGATGGACGGTCACGGCCTCCGGTGGCAGTCCCGAGGCGCGCGCCGCCGCCTTGTGTGCGACCGTGGGCCCCTGGGTTGGTGCCCAGACGGTGCAACGATCGCCCTCGACATGCGCGACACAGCCCATCGGTTCCATCGTCGCGTGCGCAAGATACGGCACGGCGTATTCCACCTCGAGCACGTGCGTGCCCGCAGCGAGCGCCGTCTCGACATCGCCGACATCGTGCGCAACGAGCCCGCCGCCGGCGATCGCGCGTGCGAGATCCGCGTCGACCGTTGCCGTGGATGCAGTCACTGATCCGCCGGTGAACTCGATGTCGAGCAGGTCGAGCGCCTGGTGCGCCTGCCACCACGTCGCGGCGACGACCGCGACGCCGCCATCGATGCGCACCACATCCAGCACACCGGGCGCCGCGCGCGCCCTTGCGTCATCGAGCCCGGTGACGGTCCCACCCGTGACGGGCGAAACACGTACGGCGGCATACGCCATGCCGGGCAGCACGAGGTCGATGGAGTACTGGGCACTGCCGTCGACCTTCGCGGGAGTGTCCTTGCGCGCGACGCGCGCGCCGATCAGCCTGAACTCCGATGCGGCCTTGAGCACCGGTTCGGCGGGCGGTGTCTGACGTGCGGCATCGGCCGCGAGCTCGCCATAGGTGGCACTGCGGCCACTCGCAGCGTGTCGGACCACACTGCACGCAGCACGGCAATCGGCGACCGGAACCTGCCAGCGTGCCGCGGCGGCCGCGATCAGCATGTCGCGTGCGCTCGCACCGATGCGGCGCAGCAGCGTGTAGTAGCCGCGCACCGCCGCGCTCTGGCCCGTCGCCTGGTAGCCCTTCAGCGGATTGTTGTACGCAGGATCGTAGCCACAGTGCACGACACGCACGTCCGCGAAGTCCGCTTCCATGTCTTCGGCGAGGATCAGCGGCAGCGCCGTATGGACGCCCTGCCCCATTTCGGCGTCGGGCGTGACGAGCGTGATCGTCCCGTCGGGCGCGATCTGCACCCACGCGTTGAGGGCGGCGGGCGCCGTGGACGACTCCCGGTCCAGGGGCCGCGCCGCCGGCACGCTGCAGCCGAGCAGCAGCCCCCCGCCCGCTGCGAGCCCGAGCTGCAGCGCGTCGCGGCGCGACAGCGTCACGACGGTCACGCGGGCTTCACCTCGAGCGGTGCAATCCGCGGGATGAGTATCGAGACGAGCGCGGCCTGCACGATGCACATCAGCGAGACGATCACGAACACCGGATTGTAACCGTACGCATCGATCAGCCAGCCGAACGCCCACTGGAAGAGCGCGGCGCCGCCCGCCCCGGCCGCGCCCGACATGCCCCACACCGTCGCCACATCGCGCGCCGGGAAAAGATCGGCCGCGAGGGGAAAGAGCGAGGCGCTCTTCACCTGGATCGATGCGATCGCGAGCGAGGCGAGCAGCAGCGCGAACCACCAGTCCGCCACGATGCTGACCGGCCACGCCACCAGCACGCCGAGTGCGCCCGCCCAGATCATCGTCTTGCGCGACCGGTCGACCGTCCAGCCGCGGCGAATCAGCCGCTGGCCTGCCCAGCCGCCCGCGAGACTGCCGATGTCCGCGAACACGAACGGGATCGCGACGAGCCATGCGACATTGAGCACGGAGAACCCGCGCTCGCTCTGCATGTAGAGCGGGAGCCACACCGCGAAAAAGTAGAACGCGCCGTCGCCGGCAAAGCGCGCGAGCACGAGGCCCCAGGTTTCACGATAGCGAAGGTAGTGGGCCCAGGTGCGCCACGGGCTGCGGGGCGCCTCGCCGGCAGCGACGCTGGACACCCGGTCACGCAGTGCGAGTGCGCGCTCCTCCGCCGTGATCGTCGGGTGGTGCTCCGGCAGGTGGTACCGCCGGTTCCACCACCACACCCACGCAAAGCCCGCCACGCCGGGCACGATGAACGCCATGTGCCAGTTGAAGTAGTAGATCAGCACGCCGACCACCGGCGGCGCGAGGATGAGGCCGATGCCGGTACCGGCCGTCACGAGGCCCGTCGCCATGCTGCGTTCCGCGCGCGGGAACCACTCGGCGATCGCCTTGATGGCCGCGGGATAATTGGCGCCCTCGGTCAGGCCGAGCATGGCGCGTGCGCCGAAGAAGCCCCAGAAGCCTCGCGCGACGGCGTGCAGTATCGCGGCAATGCTCCACCAGATCACGGCGAGCGACAGGGCGCGGCGCGTGCCGAGCCGGTCGACGACCATCCCGGCGACGAGCTGTCCGATGCCGTAGGCGGCAAAGAACGCGAACGCGATCGCACCGTACTGCGTGTTGCTGAGATGAAAGTCGGCCTTGATCGACGCGGCCGCGATCGACATCGCCTGCCGGTCGATGCTGCCGACCGCCGTGACGAGCAGCAGCAGCACGCCAATGCCCCAGCGCTTCTCGCGCCACCACGGTCCGTTCATGGACTGCGCGGCCGGCTGAGGTGCATGCGGTACTGGTAAGCGTCGGCACGATAGAGCGCGATGACGCGCTCGACCGGCCGCCTGCGCACGTCGTAGACGATGCGCGTGAGCTTCAGCAGCGGCGCACCGATGCCGATCGCGAGTGCCCGCCCGGTCTCGATGTTCGCGAGCGTCGCGCCGACCCACTGGTCGGCCTCGCGCACGCGGATCCCGGAGCGCTCGAGCAGCTCGAACATCGGGACGTGCGTGCCCCGCGGCTGCCGCCCCACGGTCGCGGCGATGTCGAGCGGCACGAAGGTCGTGACGTGCGCGAGCGGCACGCCCTTGAACAGTCGCACATGCGAGCCACGCTGCACGCGGGCGCCCGGCTCGAGATCGAGCGCTGCGAGCGTTTCATCGTCGGCGACGACCTCGGCGACGCGCGCGTCGATCACCTCGGTCACGGCTCCGAGGTCCGCGACCTGCATCATCGCTTCCCGGATGTCGACGGACGCGGGTGCACGCGCGGCAGACAGTGCGACGAATGTCCCCCGGCCCGGGTGGCGCACGAGCCAGCCTTCGCGCACGAGATCGGCGAGCGCCTTGCGCACGGTGATGCGCGAAACACCGAAGTGGCGACACAGGTCCGCCTCGGTCGGGATCTGCGCACCGGGCCCGTAGGTCCCGTCGCGCACCCAGGCCCGCAGCGTCACGTAGACCTGGTAATAGCGCGGCGAGGGCGTGTCCGCGACACGGTGCACGGCGGCGTTCAATCGAGCACGCCTCCGCCGCTGACATTGAGCACGGTACCGGTGATCCAGGTCGCGTCGCGCCCGATGAGATAGGCAATTGCGGCCGCCACTTCGCGCGCCTCGCCGAGGCGGCCGAGCGGCGCGGCCGCCGCGATGCGCGCGCGCTCCCCGGCCGGGAAACGCGCGACCATCGGTGTGTCGATCGGCCCCGGCGCCACGGCATTCACGCGGATGCGCTGCGGCGCCCATTCCTTCGCGAGATAGCGCACGAGATTCACGAGCCCCGCCTTGGCGACCGCGTAGGCCGGACCGCTCAGGGCGCTGCCGCCATTCAGGCCGTTGGTCGACGAGATCAGTGTGAGGCTGCCCTGCGAAGCGGCGAGCGGGGCGTGCGCGGCCCTGGCGAGCAGGAACGCACTCGTCAGGTTCACGGCGAGAAGGCGATCCCACTCGGCGCGCGAGACGTCATCGAGCGGCCCCTGTCCTGCCTCTCCGGCGAGGTGGACGACGTGATCGATGCGCCCGAAGGCCGCAAGACAATCCTCGATGGCAGCGGCAATCGCGGCCTCATCGGTCACGTCGAGGCTCGCCATGCGAAAGCCGCTGTCCGTACAGGGTACCGCTGCGAGGGCGCGGTCGGTCGCGTAGATCTGCCGACGCTCGGCGCGCAGCCGCTCAACCAGAGCCCGGCCGATGCCACCTGCGGCTCCCGTGAGGAACGCAACGGGCGGCGAGCCGCTCTCAGGCGGCATTCCTAACCTCGAGTCGCGCGTGGATGCCGTCGAGCATCGAATAGCGCATGGCCGCCGATGCACGCACCGCGCTCACCGCGCGCTGCTGCAGCTCCGGCGTCGTGGCGTAACGGTTGGTGAGCTCGAGCCCGATGTGTGCATGCCCGGTGTCGCCTTCGATGTGCACGTGGAAGAACTCGAGATCGTCCTCGCTGTAACCCATGCGGCGCATCGCATCGACGTACTTCGGATAGAGCGTCGGCAACTGCCCTTCGAGTGCCACCATGATGCCCGCGCAGGCCTCGGCGAGCGGTCGGATGCCCGAGAGCTCCCAGATCCAGGCGCGCATCGCACGTGTCGTCGGCAGTACGGCGCCCGCGTCCTCCGCAGCGAGTATCTCCGCGTCCGTTACGCCGCACGCGCGCGCGAACTTGCGCAGGAGATCCGGATGGCGCTTGCCCGGCGCATTCGGCATTTCCTCGCCGAGCAGGTTCTCGAGCAGGTGCTGGCGCGCATCGAGGTCAGGCAGGCGCGCAAACAGCGCCGCGAACTGTTGCGGGACGGCATCGATGTAATAGTAATGCTGGACGGCCCACGCGCCGAGCTGCGCCCGCGTGAGCTCGCCTGCGGCCCACGCGCGGCTGAATGGATGGCCGCCGCCGTGCTGCGGCTGGCGCGCCGCTTCGAGCGCGGCGAAAAATGTGGAGCGATCCATGAGATTGGCCATTACGTTGACTCCTTGGCGGGAAACTCCCGGTGGCATTGCGGACAGCAGGCGGGCGGCGCCGCGGGCGCAAGCATGCGCGGACTGACGGGAAACCAGGTGCGGCAACCGGGGCACGCGACCCACACCGTGTTGCCGCGATACTTGCCGATGTCGCTGAAAGAGGCGGGTCGTTGCACGGTCATGGTCTCGCCAGAGCGTTACTCGCGCGGCCAGCCGCGGGCGTCGGCCTGCGCTCGCAGCGCTTCGGCCCGGGCGCGCGCCGCAGGCGGTACTGTTGCGATCGGCGGCACGGGTCGCGGCACACCCGGCGCCGGCTGGGGCGGCAACGTGGCATCGACGCCCATTTTCGATGCCGTGGTCGCCCCGCGCGGCAGCGACGGGTCGAGCGCCGAGCCCGACAGGTCGTCGATCACGATCGCATCGCGCGACCACTGCACGCGCGTCGCGAGTGCCAAGTCGAGCGATTCACGCGAGAACAGGTCGATGTCCTCGTCGACCGCAACGACCCACTTGGTGCGCCGGTACGCGAGCGCCGCGACGAGTGCATCGCGCGCCTCGCCGCGCGCGGGGTTGGCGAGCTGGAGCCAGGCATGGAAGCGTCGCCCCGCCGCGGGCACGTGCACGTTGCGCAGCGAGGGTGCCACGGCCTTCACCAGCTCGTAGAGCTTGCCCTCCATCGCCATGTTGTCGGGCACCAGCATGTCGGTGAGGCCCGAGCCATAGTCGTGATAGATCGCATCCTTGCGCATCGTGATGCAGGTGACGTCGCAGACCGGCGCGGGCGACTGCGGGCCGAGATAGCCCGTGTACTCGCCGAAGGGACCGTCCGCGGCGAGGACATCCGGCGGGGCGTAGCCCTCGATGACGATCTCGGCATCGGCCGGCACCATGATGCGCTCGCCGTGGGTGATCGACGGCACGAGTGCGAGCGGCTCGCCGACGACACCCCCCGCGGCATGCCAATGGCTCTCGGGGTAGCGCAGCTTCGCCTGCGTGCCCATCAGCACCGCCGGGTGATGGCCGATCCAGAAGGCGACCGGGCACGGTTCGCCGCGGGCCCAGAACTTGCGCAGATTGTGCGCGTTGTGGCTCGCCGGATACGGGAACCAGCTCATGCGCCGCTCGCTCCTGAGCCAGCAGCGCTGGATCGCCGTGTTGTCGATCCCGGTGTCCGGGTCCCAGGTGGTCGCGTGCGCGGCGGTCAGGTACGGACCCGGCTCGAGTTCGTGCTGGGTGAGCGCCGGGATCCGCGCGAGATTCACCTCGGCGCCGGTGAATACGACCGATTGCACGGGCGCATCGGCGCGCGACACGATGCGCGGTGCGATCCCGGCTGCGCTTCGACGGGCGTACCACTCTGCGGTCTGCCGATGATCGGGAATTCCGAGGGCCCTTGCGGTGAGCACGCGGCTCGCGGTGAGGTTCGTGACGACCGGCAGGTGCGTGTGCTCCCCCGTCGAGCCGCGGGTCTGCGGCGCATAGAGAATCGGATATTCGCCGCGTGCATCGAGCGCGTGCTGGAGCGCGGTCAGCTCGTGGTGCCGCGAGATGCCCGCAGGGAGGGTCCACACGGCCTCCGCGTGCTCGGCGAGAAATGTCCTGAGGTCACGCGCCATAGGTCATTGTTATACTGGCATGACATTTGGCGCGTGTACAATGGAGCACACCATGGCGCGTAATGCCCGTCACGAAATGCTCGCCCAGGCCGACGCCGACGACGTGGCGCGCCAGGCTTTCGTCGTTGCACTGAAGCAGGGCCTCAATCGCTCGGTCAGGAGTCGCAACGAAGCACTCTATGAGGCAATCGTCGAGCCTGGCCTGCGTGTCCACGCCGCCGGCGCCGACCCCTCGCGCGAGGCGATCCGCGATGCGATGTATGCAGAGAGCAGCTATCGCAGCTGGAGCGCGCTCGCCCGCGGTGCGCAGGAACTGATGTGGGATGCGGTGGGCGCGCCCATCCGCCGCGAACGCGACCGGCTCGAAGCGAGTGCCCGCCGGTTGGCGTCCGAGCGGCGCGCCGGCGGCAGCCTCGAGCTCGACCCGTCGTTCGAGCCGCCGCGCGGCGTGACCGCGATGGACATCCACCTGCAGCCCGGCGGCTACGCGCTCGATCTCGGCGACGGCGACATCATGGCCGGTGCGCTCTACGAGGCCGGCGGCAACATCTACGCGTTCGGACAGGGCATTGGCCGCAGCGACAGCAAGGCGGCGCATGTGCAGCGTTACATTGCCACGCGCTGGCCGGACTTCCGACCGCGTCGCATCCTCGACATGGGCTGCTCGGCCGGCTCCGCGAGCGTGCCACACGCGCTCGCCTTTCCCGACGCCGATGTCCACGCGATCGACGTCGGTGCCGGCATGCTGCGCTATGCGCACGCGCGCGCCGAGGCGCTCGGCGCACGCGTGCACTTCCATCAACGCGACTGCACCGCGACGCGTTTTCCCGACGGTCACTTCGACCTCGTCGTCTCGCACAACCTGATGCACGAGAGCTCGGATGCCACGCGGCGCGGCATGCTGCGGGAGACGTGGCGCCTGCTCGCGCCGGGCGGCGTATTCGTGCACCAGGACGTGCCGCTGCGTTTCGCGGGCCTGTCCGAGTTTCGCAAGTTCGAGCTTTCCTGGGATACGCGCAACAACAACGAGCCGTTCTGGGAGGTCTACGCGAATGCAGACCTCGCGACGGATCTCGCCGCCGCCGGCATTCCCGCCGGACACACGTGGATCGGGCATCTGCCGCAGGCCGAGGGGTCGCTGCCCTGGTTTGCCGTCGCCGGGTCGAAGCCCTGCGAATGAGCGCAATTCCGCTGCCGCGGGGCTGGCCGGTCGCACCACGCGTGCAATCCCTGATCGACGGCGCCTCGCCCGCGCTGCGCGCCGGCGGCGTCGACCTGCCGATCGTGAACCCGACCACCGAAGAGCCGCTCACCGTGCTGCGCGAGGCCGATGCGGCCGAAGTCGACGCGGCGGTCGCGAGCGCGCGCCGCGCGTTCGACAGTGGCCCCTGGCCGCGCATGGACATCAATGCACGCAAGGACTTGCTGTACGCGATCCGTGACCACGTGCGCGCCCACGCCGAGGAACTCGCGTGGCTCGAATCGACCGGTGCCGGCCTGCCGATCTGGCGCGTGCGCGACCAGGTGCAACGCACGGCGCGCGTGTTCGAGTTCTTCGCCGAAGTCGCGAGTACGCTGCACGGCGAGACCTACACGCAGACCGCCGGCTGGCTCACCTACGTGACGCGCGAGCCGATCGGGGTCGCCGCACTGATCGCGCCGTGGAACGCCCCGCTCTCGCTCGCCTCGATGCGCATCGCCACCTGCATTCCGTGGGGCAACACCTGTGTGCTGAAACCCTCGGAATACACGCCCCTCTCGGTGCGCCGCCTCGTCGAGATCCTGCACGAGGCAGGGCTGCCGCCCGGCGTCGTGAACCTCGTCAACGGCCGCGGGCCGGTGACGGGCGCCGCCCTCGTCGATCACCCGGGCATCGATCTCGTAGGCTTCACGGGCGGGACAGCGACCGGGCGCACGATCATGGTCGCGGCGGCGCGGCGGCTCGTGCCCACGGCACTCGAACTCGGTGGCAAGTCCGCCAATATCGTGTGCGACACGGCCGATCTCGACCGCGCACTCGACGGCTCGCTGATCGGCATCTACGCGAACAACGGCCAGCAGTGCCTCGCGGGATCGCGCATCCTCGTGCAGCGCTCGATCGCGAGCGAGTTCATCGACCGCTTTGTCGCGCGCACGAAGCGCATCCGCGTCGGCGATCCGCTCTCCCCCGCGACAGAGGTCGGCCCGCTCGCGTTCGAGGGCCACATGCAGCGGGTACTCGACTACACGAAGGTTGCACGTGCGGACGGCGCGCAGCTCCTGACAGGCGGAGCCCGCGCCGCCATCGAGCGCGGCTGGTTCGTCGAACCGACTGCAGTGCTCGCGCCGTCGAACGACGCGCGCGTGTGCCAGGAAGAGATCTTCGGTCCATTCGCGACCTTCCTCGAATTCGACACGCTCGATGAAGCCATCGACATCGCGAACCGCTCGCGGTTCGGACTCGTGAGCTACGTGTGGTCGGACGACCTGCCGACCACCATGCGCTGCTCGCGCGAGATTCGCGCGGGCACGGTGTGGGTCAACACGCCGATGATGCGGGAGCTGCGCGCACCGTTCGGCGGCTACAAGGAATCTGGCATCGGTCGCGACGGCCCGGCGGCGAGCGTCGATTTCTTCACCGAGCAGAAAGCGACGATCATTCCGATCGACCCCCCCTCGATCCCCCGCTTCGGCGCCTGAATGCCGGGTCGACCGGGGCAACGGCTCGGCCCGATCCACCTGGCCGAGGGGGTCACGCGGGGCAATGCGCTGACCTTCCTGTATGCAGCCTTCTTCAGCGTGTGCCTGCTCGCGTTCCTCAGCTTCATGCAGCCGCTCGTGCTCGATGCGCACCTCGGCATCCCGCGCTCGCACCAGGGCCGGGTGACCTTTGCGCTCGGCCTGACGCAGGAGATCGCGATGCTCCTGCTCGTCGGGCCATTGGGTGCACTCGTCGACAGGGCCGGGCGGCGCATCATGTACACGCTGGGCCTTGCATGGATCGGCGTCGGCTACATCCTCTATCCGCTCGCCGGTTCATTGGCGGCGCTGATCGCGACCCGATTCTTCTTCTCGATCGGCGCGGCCATGGTCGGCACCGCGATGGCCACGGTGCTGGCGGATGCCCCGCAGGAGCGTTCGCGCGGCCTCCTGGTCGGCGTGACCGGTGCCTTGCAGGGGGTGGGCGTCATGTTCGGCGTTCTCGTGCTGTCGAGGCTGCCGCTGCGCTTCGAGGCACTCGGGCTCGGCGACGATCTCGCGGGGCGCTACACGTTGTGGATCGGCGCTGCGCTGTGTTTCATCACCGCGATCGTCTGCCGGCTCGGACTGCAGCGCGACGACCCGGATCGCCGGCCACAGGGCCACGCGACCCTGCTGCAGCTCGTCGCGACCGGCGTGCGTACGGCGCGCGCCAACCGGCGGCTCGCGCTCGGCTATTTCACTTCGTTCGTCGCACGCGGCGACATGGTCGTCATCGGCACGTTCTTCTCGCTGTGGCTGATGCAGGCCGGCATTGCGCAAGGCATGACACGGCCCGCGGCCATGGCGAAGGCCGGCATGATGTACGGCATCGCGCAGCTCACGGGACTCGTCTGGGCGCCTGTCCTCGGGTGGCTGATGGATCGCCACGACCGGGTCTCCGTCGTCGTCCTGTCGATGGCGCTCGCGGCTGTCGGCTACGCCGTGGTCGGCCTCGCCGCCGACCCGTTCGGGGCGCTGATGCCGCTGAAGATGATGCTGCTCGGCACCGGTGAGCTCAGCTGCGTCATCGCCGCGCAGGCGTTGCTCGGCGAGCAGGCCCCGACCCGCCTGCGCGGCTCCGTGATGGGCGTGGCCGCCGTATGCTCCGCCTTCGGCGTGCTCTTCTCCACGTCGGTCGGCGGCTGGCTCTTCGATCACTGGCGGCCCGGTGCGCCATTCCTGATGATCGCGAGCGTCAATGCCCTCGTGCTCGCCGCCGCACTCTGGGTGCGGCTCACGACGCCGGCCGTGCAACCGAATGCCTGAAGGAGGACCGCCATGCCGATTGCCCGCCTGAACGACCACGACATGTACTACGAAGTGCTGGGGCGCGGCGAGCCGGTGCTGTGCATGGGCGGCTGGGGTACCTTTGCCCACGACAATCACCATCAGCTCGCGCGTGGCCTCACCGATCGCTACCAGGTGATCGTGTTCGACTATCGTGGCATCGGCGGCTCCACCGACGACCCACAGGTCGAACCGACCATCGCGCTGCACGCGGCCGACGCGATAGCCCTCCTCGATCACCTCGGGCTCGCGAACGTGCACCTCGTCGGACTCGTCGGCATCGGCGCCTGCATCTGCCAGTCGATCGCCGCGCAGCGCCCGGACCTCGCCCGCAGCATGCTCAACATGGGCGCCTGGTGTGCCGTGGACGATTTCCTGCGCGACCAGCTCGAGATGTTCCGCTGGCTGCACCGCGATCTCGGCTTCGAGGCATTCCAGAAGGCGGTCACGCTGCTGTCGTTCACGCCGGAGTATTACAACGCCAACAAGGACCGGCTCCTCGGTCCGCAGGGGGGCTGGAAGGAACTGCGCGGTCGCTACCCGGCCCATTCGCGGCTGATCGACGCCTGCGTGACCTTCGATTCGACGGCCTGGCTGCGCACGATCCGCTGCCGCAGCCTGATCATCCATGCGGGGCTCGACCAGGTGACGAGCCCGCGCACGACACGGCCGATCGAGCAGGCGATTCCCGGCGCTCGCGGACTCCTGTGGGACGACGTCGCCCATGTCGTCGCCGGCAAGGAGCAGAAAATCCGTTTCGCGAAGACGCTGTTCGATTGGCTTGAGGAACGCTGACCGCTGCCGGCTGTCAGCTGACAGCCAGCAGGTGCCGTTCGACGTCCGCGGCATCGACGACATCGCAGTAACGGCGGCCGCAATCGGCGAGATTGGCCCGGTGGGCCGCCTCGTCGGCATCGCCGACGCAGTCCGCGGGCACGATCACGCGCAGGCCATGCGAGAACGCGTCGACGATCGATGCGCGCACGCAGCCGCTCGTCGTGCAGCCGGTGACGATCACGGTGTCGACCTGCTGGCGTGTCAGGAAGGTCATCAGCGGCGTGCGGAAGAAGATCGATGGCGCGTTCTTGCAGAACGTGAAATCGTGCTGCGCGTCGTGCACCCTCGGATCGATCGCCGTGCAGGGGTGACCGTAGAAGAATTCCTCGCGCACCGCCTTGACCTTCCACAGCGGCATGTCTGCCTCGCTGCCGTAGGCCGTATAGCACTTGGCGACCGGCACATCCTGCGCGCGCGCCACCTCGAGGAGCGCCGCGGTCCGCTCGCAGGCCGCGTGCACCATGGGCAGCCTGCCGATCGGGTAGCGCGGGTCGGTGAACGCCAGCTGGAAGTCGACCACGAGGACCGCGGGGCGGCGGCCATAGCCGATGGCCGCACTCCCGTAGCCCGCTGCCGTGTATGAGTCGCCCATGGCCGTGGCGACGCCTAGCCGTACATTATCCGCACGGGCACTCAGGCGACCTTCATGCGCTTCCTGCGCTCGTCTGCGATGCGCCGTGCCCACTTCGTGAACTGCGGCTGCTGCGGCGGCTCGAGACCCGTTTCGGCCTTGCAGCGCGACTTCAATTCCTCGACCGACTCGAAACCGCGATCGAACAGCTTCACCGGCCCGCGATCGGCCGCCATCTGCTTGCGCAGGGCTGCGCTCGCCGCCGCATCGACGCTGCCGTCGTCCTTGATGACGACGCCGTAACGCCGCGCGCCCTCGACCGTGACGAGCCCCGCCTCGACGTCGAAGCGCACGCGGTCGAGTTCACGCTCGAGCGGATCGCCACAGCCGCCGCCGCCCCAGGTGTCCGCGAGCAACAGGTCGCCCGCTTCCACCTTGATGCGATCGAGCTTCGATTCGAGCAGCTGCTCGGTACCGTCGCTGCGCACCAGGGTCTTGCGGCTGCGCGCACCCGGCAGGCCGCCGTTGACGCCCCACGGATAGGTGAGCCAGCGGTCGTCGTGGATCGAGATCTCGCCCGGCTCGAGGAAGCGATAGCCGATGCGCAGCCCGTTGCCGCCGCGGTTCTTGCCGGGGCCGCCCGAATCCGGGATGGTCTCGTAGATGTCGATCCGCAGCGGGAAATAGCTCTCGAGGAACTCGTTCGGCACGTTGGTGAACGACGGCCACAACGAGTGCCCGTCGGGCCCGTCGCCGAACGGCTTGCCCGGGATGCCGCCGAAGCTGATCTGGTACAGCTGGTACCAGTCGCCGTTCCTGTCGTAACCCGAATACATGAAGTGCGGGCTGTCCGAAAAGCCTGCCGCGCACATGAACTGCGGATTGCCCTGGCCGAGGAGCCCGCCCAGCACGTCGAAGATGCGCCCGAGCGCGTGCGTGCGGCAGGACAGCGCCGCCGGCGCGAGCGGCTTCAGCAGCGTGCCCGGGGGGATGCGCACTTCCATCAGGTCGTAGAAGCCGTCGTTGAAGAGGATCTGCGGGTCGAACACCATGATCATGTACACGCCCGCGAACATCTTGAACATCTCTTCGTTCAACAGGAAGTTGATCGAGGAGATCGACTGCGGATCGGTACCCGCAAAATCGAAGATGCACTTGTCACCCTCGCGCCACATGCTGCAGGCGATCTTGTACGGCCCCATGTTGAGGCCGTCGTCGCACACGTAGTCCTCGAAGTGCTGCTTGGTCTCGGGGACCGTGCGGCGGATCAGCTCGCGCATGGCACGCTTGTTGCGCTCGAGCATCTCGTGCATCGAGGAGTAGAACACGTCGTCGCCGAAGCGCTCGGCGATCTCGATGCAGCGGATGCCCGCGGTGCGCAGTGCCGCCGTGATCGCGTTGAAATCCGACAGGTTCCAGTGCGGCAGGCGGCAGTTGTGCAGCAGGATCTTCAGCACGTCCTCCTGCAACTTGCCGCGCTGGTAGATCTTCACCGGCGGCGTGCGCACGCCTTCCTCGAAGATCTGCCGCGCGTCGGTCGGCAGCGAGCCCGGCACCTTGCCGCCGACGTCGGTCATGTGGCCGAACATCGCCGACCAGGCGATCAGCCGCTTCTGCTTGTATATCGGCATCAGCATCAGCCAGTCGTTCGCGTGGCTGATCGCGCCGTTGACCGCATACGGGTCGTTCGTCAGGAAGATGTCCCCTTCCTCGATCGTGCCGTCGTAACCCTGCATGAAGCCCCAGATGAACGAGCCGAACTGGCCGACGACCATCTTGCCTTCGACGTTCGCGATCATCGGGAATTCGTCGTGCTGCTCGCGGATGCCGGGCGACATCGCGGTGCGAAACAGCACGGTGTCCATCTCGTAACGCGCATTGCGCAGCGCGCTCTCGATGATGTCGATCGTGACCGTGTCGACCTTGATCTTCTTGAACGGCTTTCTGTTGCCTTGGACGATTCTGGCGGGCATGGAACTTACCTCTTCGCCTTGCGGGCCGGCTTCTTGTAGCCGTCCGGATAGATCAGGATGCAGCCGACCTTGTCGACGACGCCGTGGTGCTTCGGCAGGATCACGCTCGTCGAGTCCATCTCGACGACGATCGCGGGGCCCTTCAGCTTGTTCCCCGCGCGCAGCTTCGAGCGGTCGTAGACCGTGGCCGTGAGATCCTTGCCATCCATGTAGACCTTCTGCCGGCCGATTGCGGCAGCCTTCGGATCGCTGCCGCCCCTCGCGAGATCGGGGCGCTTCAGCGCCACGGCCTTGCCTTGCACCGAGGCACGCAATGTCACGAGTTCGTGCTCGAGCGCCAGCGCGAACGTGAAGAGGCGCTTGTGCTCGGCATCGAACTTCTCGGAGATCGCGCCGAGCCCGCGCTTCTCGAGGTCCTTGACGTCCACGTCGACCGAGAGGCGCAAGCCCTGGCCGTGATAGCGCAGGTCCACCTGCCAGCTCGTGCGCATCTCGCTCTTCGGCACACCCTCCCGCTCGAGAGACTCCGAGGCCTCGGCGGCGAGGGCGCGCAGGATCTTCGCGATTTCCTTCGCACTCGTGTCGGAGAACTTGCGCACGAACGTGCGTGCGCGCTCGTCGCGCACGGCCGTCGTCGCATCGCCGAGTGCACACAGCACGCCGGGCCCCGGCGGGATGATGGACGGCCACGAGCCGAGCAGGCGCGAGAGCGCGTTCGCGTGCAGCGGGCCCGCGCCGCCGAAGGCGATCAGCGCGTAGTCGCGCGGGTCGTAGCCCTGCTCGACCGACACGAGCCGCAGCGCCCCGACCATGTTCTCGTTGACGATGTTGTAGATGCCGAGCGCTGCGTCCTTGCGCGAGAGCTTCAGCGCATCGGCGATCTTCTGGATCGCGGCCCCCGCGAGTTCGCGATCGAGCTCCATGTCGCCGCCAAGTTTCTGTCCCTCGGGCAGGTAGCCGAGCACGATATTGGCGTCGGTCACGGTCGGCTCGCTGCCGCCGCGATTGTAGGCGGCCGGCCCGGGGTCGGCGCCGGCACTCTGCGGCCCGACGCGCAGCGCGCCGGTCAGCTCGGGAACGTGGGCGATCGAGCCACCGCCCGCGCCCACCGTGCGGATGTCGACCGACGACGCACGCACGGTGACGTCACCCACGGTCGTTTCACGCCGCAGCCGCGGCTGGCCGTCCTGGATCAGCGCGACATCGGTGGAAGTGCCGCCCACGTCGACCGTGAGCAGGTTCGGAAAGCCCGACTGCAGCGCCACCCACACGGCCCCGGTGACGCCGCCCGCGGGGCCCGACATCAGCAGGTTCACCGGGAATTCTTCCGACGACTTCGCCGATGCGAGGCCGCCATCCGAGCGCAGGATGTGCAGCTTCACATCCTCGCCCCTGATCGAGAGCTTCGACTTCAGGTTGCGCACGTACTTCTCGACGCGCGGGCGAACGTAGGAATTCGCAACCGTCGTGACGGTGCGCTCGTACTCCTGCATCTCCGGCACGACCTCCGACGACAGCGACACCGGCACGCCCGGCAGCTCCTCGCCGGCGATCTCGCGGATGCGCTTCTCGTGGCTGTCGTTCGCGAATGAATTGACGAGCGACACGGTGAGCGCCTCGATGTTCTTCGACTTGAGCTCGCGCAGCGCGCCGCGCAGCTGGTTCTCGTCGAGGGCATGGACGATTTCGCCCCTGGCGCTCACGCGCTCGTCCGCTTCGATCGTGCAGGCGAGCGGCGCGAGCGGCAGGCTCTTGTTGTAGATGACCCAGCCACCGAGGCCGCCGGGCACGAACGAGCGGGCGATCTGCAGCACCTGGCGATAGCCCTTGGTCGTCACGAGGCCGCATTTCGCGCCCGTGCTCGTGAGCACGGTGTTCGTAGCGACCGTCGTGCCGTGCATGACGTGCAGGATTTCCGCCGGGTCGACGCCCGCCGACTCGCAGACGCGCATCATGCCGTTGACCACGCCGACGGACTGGTCGGCCGGTGTGCTCGGCACCTTCGCGGACCATGTCCTGCCGGATTTATCGTGGACCAGCAACAGGTCGGTGAAAGTGCCGCCCACGTCCACACCCAAACGATATGCCATGACTACTCCTGGAGGATTCATCGCGCGGTCACGTACCGCCTGCAGCGGCCGGAGTATGGTGTTTCGCGATGGGGGTCCGCAATGCGCGGAACACGTACATCCGCCGGCCCGCAGGCCCGGGGTTCAGGCCGCCCGCTCCGCCGCGATACGCGGAAAATTGCCTGCCTTGACGAGCATGCCGGGCACCGCGCGACCCAATGTGTCCTGCAACCACTGGCTGGTCGCGATGAGCGCATCGAGATCGACGCCGGTCGCGTAGCCGGCGCGCGCCAGCATGTAGACGAGATCCTCGGTGGGAATGTTGCCGGTCGCCGCGGGCGCGAACGGGCAGCCACCGATGCCGCCCGTGCTCGCATCGAGCGTCGTGACGCCCGCCTGCACGGCGGCCCACGCATTGGCGAGACCCGTATTGCGCGTGTTGTGGAAGTGCGCGCGCAGCCGGGTTACCGGCGAAATGGCCGCACGCACCGCAGCCACGAGCTCGGTGACCTGCGCGGGAACGCCGACGCCGATCGTGTCGGCGAGTGCGATCTCGAAGGGTTCTGCCTCCGCGCAGCGGCGTGCCACGTCGACCACGCGTTCGAGCGGCATCTCGCCCTCGAACGGGCAGCCGAATGCGGCCGACACGGTGACCTGCGCCCTCAGGCCCGCGGTGCGGGCCGCCCGCGCGATGTCGAGCCATGCGGCGATCGATTCGTCGGTGCCGACACCCTGGTTGCGACGGTTGAACGTATCGCTCGCGACCACCGCCATGCCGATCTCGTTGCAGCCCGCGGCGACGGCGCGGTCGAAGCCCTTGCGATTGAGCACGAGGCCCACGTAGTGGACATCCGGCCGCTTCGCGAGCCCCGCGAGCACCTGCTCGGCGTCGGCCATCTGCGGCACGCGCTTCGGGTTGACGAAACTCGCGACTTCGATCCGGCGCAGGCCCGCTGCGAGCAGGCGCTCGATGAAGGCGATCTTGGCGGCCGTCGGCATGATGCCCGGCTCGCTCTGCAGGCCATCGCGGGGGCCCACCTCGACGATTTCGACGCTACGCATCATTGCCTATTCCACTGCGACGACCGTACATGCTTCGATTCTAGCCCGACACTGCCGGTGGCGCCCGTCCATCAACCAGCGAAGGACCCATATGTCCGGACAACCCGCACCCTTCAAGAACGGCCCGCTCTCGGACCTGCGCGTGATCGAGATGGGCACGCTGCTCGCCGGGCCCTTCTGCGGCCAAATCCTCGGCGACATGGGCGCGGAGGTGATCAAGATCGAACCCCCGGGCCAGGGCGATCCGATGCGCGTGTGGGGACGCGAGAAGGCACACGGCAAATCGCTGTGGTGGCCCGTGGTCGGGCGCAACAAGAAGGCGATCACCCTCGACATGCGGCAGACCGATGGGCAGAGCATTCTCAAGGAGTTAGTCGCGAAAGCTGATTTTCTACTCGAGAATTTCAGGCCGGGTACCATGGAGAAATGGGGCTGCGGCTACGAGGAGCTCTCGCGCGTGAATCCGCGCCTCATCATGATCCGCGTGTCGGGCTTCGGCCAGACCGGGCCCTACGCCACGCAGGCGGGCTTCGGCGCGATCGGCGAGGCGATGGGCGGCCTGCGCTATGTGTGCGGCGATCCCTCGACGCCGCCCTCGCGCATGGGCATCAGCATCGGCGATTCGCTCGCTGCCACCTTTGCGAGCGTCGGCGCGCTCTCGGCCCTGCACTACCGCGAGAAGACGGGGCGCGGTCAGGTGGTTGATTCGGCGATCTACGAAGCCGTGCTCAACATGATGGAATCGCTCGTCACCGAATACGACAAGACAGGCTACATCCGCGAACGCACGGGCGCGATCCTGCCGAATGTGGCGCCGTCCAACATCTATCCGACGGCCGATGGACAGCTGGTGCTGATCGCCGCCAACCAGGACACGGTATTCAGCCGTCTCGCCGAAGCGATGGGCCAGCCCGCGCTCGCGAAGGACCCACGGTACGCGACCCATTCCGCGCGCGGCGCGAACCAGGCGGAACTCGACGCACTGGTCGGGCGCTGGACCGCAACGCAGACACGCGAGCAGGTCCTCGCGGCGATGGAAAAGGCCGGCGTGCCGGCGGGCCTCATTTATCGCGCGCCCGAAATGCTGGAAGACCCGCATTTCAAGGCGCGTGCCGCCATCGTGTCGACGCAGCACCCGGACTTCGGCGAGCTCAGGATGCAGAACGTCGCGCCGAAGCTCTCCGCGACGCCGGGCGCGATCCGCACGCCGGCGCCGGCGATGGGCCAGCACAACGAAGAAGTGTATCTCGGCCTCCTCGGCATGGCGCGCGAGCGCTACGACGCACTCGCCGCGCGCAAGGTCATCTGAGCGCATGGCCGAGACGCTCGACGAGAACTACGCGCGTGGCGGTTTCGGCAAGTCGCTGGCATTCGGGCGCCGGCCTGCGCTGCTCGTGATCGACATTCCAGGTCGATACCGCGGGCCAGGCCTCGCTCTGGGGCGCTACTATCCCGTCATTATCGAAACCGACGAGGAACTGGACGAGTTCGAAGCGTTTCTCGATGCGGATCGCGTGGACCCCGGATCGCCCGACCT
>WBZO01001205.1_pt1 | contig 42530 bp, 32 predicted proteins | sample 5204261 | NCBI WGS metagenome assembly WBZO01 (sample SAMN12412400, study PRJNA552823) | activated sludge metagenome | isolation source: activated sludge from anammox sidestream of wastewater treatment plant... | place: USA: North Carolina | collected 2017-09
CGGCTCGTGTGCACGTGGAAGACCGCCGGCTTCACCGCACTCGAAATCGCGAGATTCCTGGGGCGCTCCGTCGTCGCAGTCGATACACTGTTCTCACGCGCAAAATCAAAACTACGCACGACCCTCAGGCCGAGCCGCTCCGAACATCGAGCGCACGATCAGGGCGGGTCGATCAACGGCCGGAGGCATCAGGCACGCCGTCGTGAGGACCATACCGAGAGGTCAGATGGCCAACACCCCTCAGGTTCCGGGGAACGATGACGCGCAGACACAGCGCGAGATCGACGAGGTTTTCGGCACGGCAAATCCGAATCCGGGCCGGGTGGGCTGTCCGTCCATCGAGGAGTTGACGGATCTCGCGTGGCGGCGCCTGCCGATCGGCGCGCCTGGATACGAGCACCTCACGAAGTGCTCCCCCTGCTACCGGGAATTCAGGGCGATCCAGTCGGGCAACGATCCGGGTAGTCGCGACCCCCGCGGGTAAAAGCTACCCTGGCCGAGCCGACTCTGACGCTGGCAACGTCCCGCGCACTCCACGTCCGCTGCTCATTTTCTTAGGCGCCACGTTGGCGAGCGATTCACGCCAGCCGCGGCATACCACTTGCTCCCGATGAGGTCATGGTCCGGGACGGTGGCCACCATCCAGACGAGGCTCACGTTGTGGAAGCCGCCGCGGTCTTCGCTCGACTCACGCCGCGGCAGCGGCTCGTGAGTGTTTGGATGACAGCCGGATTCCCGGTCGGGGAGGTTGCGCAGCATCTCGGAATCTCCCGACAGCAACTAAACGACGAGTGCGGTGAGATTGCGCGGGTCCTTCGACGCCCTGACGTGACGGGCTGATCGGCGCTGGCTTCAACCGGCTGGCGGCGACTCTGGGCCTCCGCCGACGAGAAGCACGCAGGGATCGCCTTCGGGTGTGAGAATCGTGGTGTGGCGCTTGCCCCTGGTGACGCTGACGCGGAGGTTCTGTCGCGCTTGATCGTTCATTTCCTCCGGCAGATTCAGACGGACGATGCGGTCCGGGTTGTATAGGATCTTTCCCTTCTGCTTGCGAGGCCAGCCCTCGAAAATGATCACTTCGTCGAATTGTTTGCCCTTGGCCTTGTGCATGTTCATCACAACGACGCCGCTCTCTGGCCTGGCAGTCGTCGAGAAATGCTCCTGAACGAAGGCCTGCCGCGTGATTGAGAGGGCATTGCGATAGGCGCCGTTGTCGCGCCAATCCTGAGACAGAGCTTGTCGCAGCTGGGTCCCGCGGTCCAGAACTCGTAAGCTGCGGACTTCCTCGGCCACGTCTTTGAATCGCTTGCATTCCCCGTCCTCGAGGATCTGTCGCATGGCACGCCAGTCCTTGTCGGGATCGCCCGTGAGCATGAGCGAACGCGCCTGCTCATACACTACGACAGTCTTGACCAAGATGCTGTTGGCTCTGATTGACTTTCCGGCAGTCTGACGCTCCCGGAGTTCAGCATAGGCCTTTCGAATCCCGGCCGCTTCCTGCAGCGCCCCTTGCGTCGGCTCGTCGCCATTCTTGCCCTGGAAGTAGCCGCACATCAGGTCGATCAACTGCTCGAAGGAAGCAGCGCCACTGGCGGGCTGCAACAGCGAAGCGATGATCTCGGCCCCGAGGATCGCTCCCTCAAAATCGACGACGGCAGAGTGGGAGATCGCCGTCATCCCCGCAGGCGGTTGGCGCAAAGCGTCCGAGGTGAGCCGCGTCATTCTCTTGGTAGGTACAAGAATCGCCAGCGACCAGTTCTTGACGCCAGCCTCGACGAGTCTCTTCCGCGCTTTGTACGCTGTCGTCACGAGTGCGCCGTAAGCCTGACTCTCGTTCGGCGGATACGTGTAGGCCTGGACTCCGACATAAGGTTCCTGCCGAAAGCGGCCTTTGAGGATGTCGTTCCCGAACACGGCGATGTCGGTTCCGGCGCTGCGATGGTTATCTGTGCCGAGGTCAACTTCGGTCGGTCCGAAGGCGCCTCGGAAGTGGTCGAGCCTCAACGGGTCGGCGCCGATCCAGTCGTAAATGCGTTGCTCCGGGTCGGCGAGCGCCACGAGCGTGCAACACTCGCCGAGCAACCTGACGACCTTCCATTGCTCGGCGTTCGTGTCCTGAAACTCATCGAGAATGATGACGGGATACATCGTGGCCAGGAGTTTGCGGACGCGGTCGCTGCCGCCAAGGATGTCGCCGACGTAGGGCGCGAAGCGGTCGAAGCAGACCTGACCGTCGGTGGTCGCCAGTCGGATGCGTTCGCCATTCTCTGCGTTCTGCCGGGCCGCCCGCTGGTCGTCCGTCAGGCCACGGGCCGGAAAGCGGGATCTGACCTCCGCCAGCGCGATGGCTTCAGTCGGCGGAACCAGGATGTTCACTCGGCGCGGCAGGCCGATGAGATAGCCATGTGATTTGAGGATGCGCCAGAAGAACGAGTGATAGGTCTCGACGTCGATGAGTCGTTTCTGCGCTGGCGGGATCTTCTGCTCGTGCTCGATCGCTTCGACTACGCGCGACACCGTCGCTCGCGCGAAACTAAGGAACAGAATCTTCTGACCAGGTCGGAGATGCGACTCCGTGATCTGGGCCGCCTTCAGAATTGAGACGGTGGTCTTCCCGGAACCTGGGCCTCCGGTCACCAGAAGGTGTCCACCCGCCTCCATCACCGCGATCTGCTTGTCAGTCGGCTGCATCCGCACCGGCTCCGACATCGGCCGTCGCAGCAGCAGCCGGCGCTGCAGCCGCCGGAGCGTTTGCGGTAGCGGCCGGAATCGCGGGAGCGACCGCGCACACCTCTTTCAACTGGACGCATGCTTGCCGAATCCACGCGGGAATCTCGTCCTCATTGCATTGAGCGAGGTAGTCCGCAATGCCCCAGCCCCCCTTTAACCGGTGGAAATACTCGGCCAGAGCGTCAGCGGCCTGCGCCTCCGGGTCGGGATACTTCACCTTGAGGTGGGGTGGCCATTCGATCAGCTTTGCGAAGCGCTTCAAGGCTCCTTCAGTAGTGCCCTTAAGGACGAGGTCCTCGAACCCGGCCTCATCGTGCATTAGAAGCAGCTCGACCTGGGCTTCGATCAATGCGCGCGGACCGTCGTCTTGCTTGTCGCAGACCGCGAAGGTGCGCTTGCCGAGGCTTCGGTAGAGCTGGGCAATGCCGGCGACGGCGCCCTCGCCGCCGGCATCGACGACGCAGATGCCTAGCGCTTCGAGTGACGAATAGGTATCCGGCTTGATCTCGGATAGGCGGCGACAGGCGACAGCGAAGGCAGAGACTTCCGTCGCGCCTTCCGCTATCAGGACACGGCGTGCGAGCAGGCCCTCGCAGAAGCGCGTTCTGAACTCCTGGCGGTAGCGTTTGAGTTTGACTGTGTCGGGGAGAGTGATGAGCTGCCGGGCGAGTACGCCCTCGGCATCCCGTCCTAGGACGACGGTGTCCTCGGACGCGAACTCTTCAAGCACGTAGGGAGAGTGCGAGGTAAACAGGGTCTGAGACGCCAGCTTTCTGACTTCGTGGACAATACGCTTCTGCGCGTAGGGCGGGATCGCCGTTTCCGGCTCCTCCATCGCGAAGATGACGTTCTGCTTGTCTTCGGCGATCTGGGACAACATGGCTAGAACCAGCATGTTGATGGTGCCGGCGCCCTGGCGGTAGTACGGCGCGGCGTGGGGCCCCTCGCCTGTAGCAACAAACGCTGTTATTACCTTTCTCAGGTGCTCGCGCGTGAGGGTGGACACCTTGAGGTGAGGCTCGGCGCCCCACTCCTTCGGAACGTACTTCTTCAGGGCCGCGTCGATGCTCTCCAGAACCGGCGCGATTCCTAGGCCCGGATCGCTGGCAACCGGGACCGCTGAGAGCGTACCGAGCGTGTCCTCCCACATCTTCGGCCTGACTTCCTTGAGCCGCAGGATGATATCGAGCAGGCTGCCCCGCTCAAGACTGAGGGCGCGGGAGCCGGTACGACGGGAGCGGAGGTAGAGGAAGCCGCAAACCTGCTTGTGTCGTCTTGAGAAGACCTCGGGGCGTTCGTCCTCTGTGAGGCTGCGGGTGAAATACGTCTGGCCCTCGAAATCGTCTTCCTCCTCGTCGTACCTGCCGTGGAACGTGACGCGCAGCGCCTCGGTGATATGGGCTGGATCAACGCCGGTCGGGTCAGCCTCCTCGTAAAACTCGTCGACTGACGAATCCCAGAACTCGACGTAATCACCGAACTTCGCCTTCTGCTCGTCGGTCAAATCGGCGATCGTGGCGGTGATTGAAATCTGTGGCGACTCGCCGGCCGCATCGACCAATCCTTCTGCCGGGGCAGCGGAAGCGGCGGCCATGTACATGCCCCTGAAGAAGTCGTGTTCGTCGATGGGCGGCTGCTGCTTCAGCCGGTCTGGTCCTAGAACAAGGTCCAGCGCCTCGAGAATCGTCGTCTTGCCAGTGTTGTTGTCGCCAATAAGAACAGCATGTTTGGGCAGCAGAATGTCTGCCTTGCTGATGCCTCGATAGTTCTCGATGGTGAGGTGCGCGATCCGCATGTCGTTGTGTCCTGACGCCCTGATCCCGCCCGTTCTACAGGGCGACGTTCAAAAGGTCAACCCCGCGTGGTGTTGCGCCCTGCACCGACGCTCCGGACGGACGAGACCGGGCTTCGGGCGTACGTCGCCGAGGCCCTCGTCGAAGGGCAACGCCTGGAGACGAACACCTCACGAAGTGCTCGCGGTGCTACGCGAGTTTCAGGGCGGTTTGGGCCGGGACACGATCCGGGTAGTCGCGACCCGCGTGGGTAGGAGGTTCCCTGCCGACCGTCTTGACTGACCGCGCGGCGTGGCTGCGGCTCTCCTCGCTCAGCTCATGGTGCGACAGCGGCTCGTGGTTGTCTGGATGACAGCCGGCTTCTCAGATGCCCAGATTGCCCAGCACCTCGGAGTCAGGCAGCAGGAGTTGAAGTTGGAAGTCGCCGCAACCGCGCGGGTCTGGCGAAGCATCCTGCCCTAGACGCACAAGCATCGTCAGCGAGTGCCACCATGCAGCGCGCGGGCCACGCCGTCAACAAAGCCCTCGTCGACGGCGGACTTTGCATCGCGGGCCAAGCGCCAGACTCGTGCCACAACGACGTTGAGGTCGGCTTCATTTGATTCGCGAGAACCGCGAAGTCGAATGGCCGCTGGCGTAGTCGGGCGCACCGACATCAACCAGACTCTAGTCCAGCAGCTCCGCCGGCCCCACCGCATCAGACTGGATTCTGGCATCCAGTAGCAGCAGGCCTTCGTTCACTAGGTGCTCCATCAGGCGCACGGGTGTTCGCCACGCTGGAAACATCGCTCCAAGCAGCACTCGGATCTCACCCGTCTTGTCGAAATTGCCGGCTGCCCACCGCGTCTCAGTGCCGGATGTCGCACCCGGCTGCACCTTCGCCCTGATGGCGTACGCCAGCCCAAATCTGGCAATGTCCTGCCCCTCAAGAAACCAACCTCGCGATTCGATTTCGGCGAGGATTCGCTGCGTTTCAGGAGTGAGGCCGATCGTCTCTCTATCGCGTTCCTGCTCCATTGCCGGCTACCTGACCTCTCTCACGTTCGTGCGCCGCGCCGACAAGCGTTCGAGCTGGTACTCTTTCAAGAGCCGTGGCCCGAGAATCTCTCTCATCCTCGCCCGGCCCACTTCTGCCTCGTATACCAACAGCACAACCTGGTCTGCCATTCTTGGCAAGGCGCTGATGACATTTGCGCTGTGGTTCTCATCGAGTCTGCCAAACGGAGAATCCATTACGATCGGGCCTCGGAGAGGCGCGTTCTGCTGGAGGGCGCCCATCAACGCTAGCGCGACGACATGTTCCGCGCCAGCCGACCGTGCGACCTCAGCTCTCCCGTCTCGGTGCCTAATCGTGAGCCCGTATCCTTCGTTGATGGTCAGACCGGCGTAATCCTGCTTTTCGGTCGTCATTGACAGGAACAGCTGCGAGGCACTAGCCTCGACCCGCAAGCGCAGAGCCGCCTTGTATCGTTCGACCGCCGCGCCGAAGACTTCGGACGCGTCTCGCAACACCTTGGCGCGAAACTGCCCTGCACGCAATCTGACGACCCTGACGACTCAAGCTTCTTCTTCAGCCGCTGAATGTTCTGGTCCTTCTCCTCGACCCGCCTCGCCTCCTCCTCGATCGCCCGCTTCACCACACCGATTTTCTCGACTACCTCGGCATAGGAGGTCTTGGAGCGTCGCAACGTTTCTGGGTCCGCATCTCCAAGAGCGGCATTCAAATCCGAGATGCGGTCCTTCAAGATCGCTTGCTCAATCTGGAGCTCGCGAAGTCGCTTCCAGATCTGCCGGATCTCGCCGGAATTGTCCGAAGCATTGAACCTGTTTAGCTCGGCCATCCGTGACATCGCCTCAGCCATCCCGGACTCGGCAACGTCCCTGCGGGCCTCCGCGGAGGGGAGCGTCGCCTTCAGACGCTCGGCGGTAGGACCGTCTACTCGCTGCTCGCAGGTCTCACATTGGCCTGAGGACACGGCTCGGGCACGTAACGACATCACCAGAGATGCCATCTCTTTCTGAGCGTCAGTTTGTGCCGCCTCGCGAGCGGACCGCACTGGCCCGACGAGGACTGAGCGCCACGCATCTGACATGGCGCGCTGAAGATCGCCGCGATGAGCCGCTTCGTCTTGCCTAGCTTGCTCGAGTCGAGCCTCCGCCTCATCCTTCTCCTGAAGCAGGCCGGCGTATTTTTGAACCGACTGCAAGAACCTTTCGGCTTCAGCGCGCTGCACTGTCAGCTCTTGCAACTGTTGGCCAAGTCTCGCACCCTCTCGACGATGCGCCTCCTTCTGTTCAGCCGCCTGCTGCAGGGCGTTGCCAAGGGCCTGCGTCTCCTGGTGCTTCGAGGCCTCGCGAGCGGCCAGCTTGTCCGCGTCCTCGGACAGCTGCGTCAAATGGATGCGCCCGCGCTTCAAGATCGGCACGCCCAGAATCCGCTCGATTGCTTCTGAGATCCTCTGGCCCGACTCGCTCTCGTTTATCAGGAGCTCTTCGTACTCTTGTAAGAGTTCTCCGTCGAACAGAAAGAAACGCGACACTTCGGATGGAAAGATCTGCTGCAGCGCTTTCTCGCGCTCCTGCGGCCCGAGTGGTGACGTTCCTCGACGCAGCATCACGCTCTGCTGGTAGTCGTCATCGCTGGTGGGCACCGCGATTGCGGGAGAGCACTCTCTGACCAGCTCGTACTCTTGGCTGTTGTAGTCGAATGTGAGCGATACGCTGAACCCGAATCGTCCCTCGGTGGCCAAGTCTCGATTCGAGATCTCGTGGAGCCTCCTCACATGAGACCCGCGACCGAGCACCTTGCCAAAGAAGGCATACCGAACTGCATTCAGCAGCGACGTCTTGCCGCGCATGTTCTCGCCGTACACCACCGCCACACCGGGTTCTGGCGGAAGATCTATAACTTGCTGCTCCGCGAACGGACCAAACCCCTCCAGCTCGAGCCGTTTCAAGCGAAGCACTAGGCACCCCCCCGAACCGCGAGAGCTGCCTTTAGCGCTTCCTGAATTGCTCTGATCGCCTCCGCATCGTCCTCTGGGTTCTGCTCTTCGGCTTGAACTACCGCCGCCAAGAAGCCACCATCAAGATCGGCGTGGATCTCTTTTCGGATCGCTTCCACGGCTTCCAAGAGGTCTCTCAGATCATTCGTCTGCATCTTCGATTCCGGTAGTCAAGAGACTGCGCCATTCTATGCCGGCGGAAATCGCAATCTGCTGGAGGTCTGCGGCTGCTGCCGCATTGTCTGCGTGCTGGGCGAATTCGACCGCCCTCGCTAGTTCGCCGGCTGTGATGGGATCCGACTTGTCGTCATCCAAGCGATCGCACTCTGGCGGAAGTACGATCGCGTCATGAACATACGCGAGTGCCTTGTTTGGCGCCTTGCGTAGAACACGCCCCCTACGCTGGACGAACTCTCGCGGATTCTTCGAAGACGCCAAGATCAGTGCGTGAGTCACCGAGGGCACATCGACTCCCTCGTCGAGACACTTGATCGCAACGACCACTCCGCCTCGACGGTCGAGCCATCGAAGCGTCTCAGCTCGGTCTCCCCGCATCTGTGAGTGAAACGGCATGTTTGCGATGCCGCGCCGGAGCAAGGCGTTGCTAACCTCGTCGAGTTGCGACAAGTCCTCGCAGTACACAATCCATCTTTGGCCCCTTGCGAACTCGTCTGCCAAGATGCTGGCCGCAAGGGGAACTTTGGCCGCCGCGTGCTTCACGATCCTCGCGCGCCGAATATATTGGCGCTGAAGGCGCTCTTCCAGCCCGCCAGTGTCGTCTCCACTTCCCAAACGTCCTTTCAGCTGACGAATCTCCTTCGTGAGTTCAGTCCAATCAGACGATTCGCGTTCGGCGAGACGTACGGTGTGGGGGCGATAGAAGTATCGCGTCAGGACACCATCTCGAACCGCATCTGCGAGGGTGTATCGGGGCTCAAGAATTCCCCTAAAATACGCCAGCAAGGCGGCAGTGCCTGCGGGATCTCCGGCCCGCTCTGGAGTCGCACTAAGGCCGAGGCGGGCTCCAAACAGGCGCTCGTCCAAAAGTTGCATGTGATGGGGTGAACCAAGTCGATGCACTTCGTCCGCGACCAACATGAGATGGTCGCCGCCCATCAGCCGGGTCCTGAAGTCCTCCCCAGACGCGGTCTGGACGGTAGCCAGAACGATCCTGGGCGGCCCGCCGGGTTCAGTCCACGCCCTGAGGACCTCTCGCCAGTTGCCATAGCCAGAACCTGCTCTCAGCAGCTTGACGCCGAGGTCCTGGGTGGTCTCAACAACCTCCTTGTGCCACTGCCCAAAGAGCACCTGATCGGGCACCACAACGACGACGACCTCCTTCTTCAAGACCAGGGCTTCTCGAATCGCTGTGATTGCAGTGAAGGTCTTTCCGCTCCCGGTGGCAAACGCCAGAATCCCACGACGCTCGTTTGCAGCCCAAGAGGCCAGTCCAGCCGCCTGGTGAGAATGCAACGTGCGCCCTTTGACGTCGGTATGCCTCTCTTTCTCGGGGCCCGCTTGCGCCATGCGTTCAACCGAGGTCTCCCACGCAGGGTCGGCTGCCTGCTCCAGCTCACTTCTGGCAACGGAGGGAAATGGTCGCACCAGCAGCGTCGGGTAGCGATCAGCCCAGAGGTCGTTGAAGTACGACTCCTCGGTGCGCGCACGTTCGAGATCCCGTGCGCCCATCCAACTCGCTGCGACATCGACGGATTCAAGGTTGCCGTCTGACGCCAGGCCGGTCCAGGTCTCGTTCATCGAGCCCTTAAAGATGACAACGTTGCCGGCTTCGTCTCTGAAGACTCCCAGCTTGTCGTGGAAGATTCGACCCCGTGCAGTCCGCAGCTCGGAGTCACGCAGAACGGCGATCCTGAAATCGATCACACCCTGCGCGACAAGTGCCGCTAGTACGCGGGCGGGATCGCGCAGCTGTTCGTCTCGCAACAGGCTACGCACTTCCTCAACCAAGCGCGCCGCGAGCTCCGCGTCAACGCGGGCGGAGTAGCCAGTCTCAAGCGCGTCGATGTCAGCCGAAGAGAGCACCTGGGAACAAAGGATGCGCATGCGGCCGCCACGTTGGACGAAGTCTCGGAGCGCCGGCCAGGCCACTGCGAAAACCGTACTCCTGAAGAAGCCGACTGCGCGGTCGTACTCCGTCGCTCTCCGCATGCACGGGAGGTAGAAGGACTCGGCGATATCGTCGCGACCTTTGTGATACGAGGTGTTAAGCGTCAGGTCTGCGAGGACGCCCATGCCACCTCCTCACTCCCGCCAGTCGTCGCCAACCGCTCATCCACTGCGCGAGCAAGCGTTCTGGACTGGCAGGCGATCACAATCTCGACAGCACCGGTCGATAGAGGCCTGTCCTGCCGCGCGTATCCTGCAACGGCCGCTTCGTGCACGGTGCTGTCGCGAACCTGAATATTGCCACCGTTCTTGAAGCGAGGATGCAGACTCGCGTCCCAGAGGACAAATACGTCGAGATCTGCCCTATAGCCAACGACTAGGGCGAGGCGCCCATCGGAATGGTCGAAGGAGTCGTAGGCGCCAACTGCCTGTCCTCGAACGCGGAGCACTGCCTTGTACTCACCTGATCTGACGGTGCCCACACCTCCAACCAGCGTGTACATTTACACACGAAGCCGTGGGGGATTTGGCAGTACTAGGTCAACGCAAAGGGGTTTGGAAGCCAGGTCCGAGTGCGACAACACGGCGCCGGCGAGGGCGCCGACAAACGCGCCATGAAGGGTTTCCGTTACTCCCGGCATCGCCCGCTAGGCCGTGTAGGACGACCGTTGTGGTGTGGGGAGAACCAGGCGACTTCTTTGGACCTCCGGTCGGCGCGAGTCGTCTTGACGTCCGCAAGGGTTCTGAAGGGTAGCCATGACGCGCCGGAGTTCTCGCAGACGATAACTTGACCAGGGCGCGACTTGCACCAGTTGGCGAGGGCATCGTAGTCGAGAGCATCAGAACCGAAGCGGTAGTACCTGCCGGCGACCACGTACGGCGGGTCGACGAACCACGTCGAAGGTCTCGGCGCCGGACAATCCTCATAGCTACGGTTGTAGACCTTCCAATGCCGGATCGAATCTACCTGCGAAGCGATCGTTCCCCGTACACGCGGTCCCCAGAACGACCCCGGACGTATCCCTTCTCTCATCCACTTCGAGGGTCTCTTCCGGGGGCTGGCCGTCCCCCGATTCAGCCAGAAGCCCACCAGCCACTTTGCTTCCTGACAGACCTTGAGATCATCAACGGAACCGCCTGGCCTCAAGTCCGGAATGCTCAAGATCTCCTTCGGGTTGACGCGGACCAGATAGCTCCACACACCAGCGATCACGGGGTCGATCTCGCACAGGATCACCTTGCGATTCGGGTAGCGCATGGCGTAGCCCGCGGAACCGGCGAATGGCTCGATGATGGTGTCGTAAACGGGCGCCGGGTAGTGCTTCAGCGCGTCGCGCCACTTACCGCCGTAGAACCCGAAAAACGGACGTAGTTCCGGGCCCGAGCGCGGTTTTGCCAAGGCCTCGCGCGCCCGACTGTCGCCCTCGTCGGCGTCTCGGTGGAGACGTGCGGGCGATCCGAGGCTCATGGCTCCAGCTCCGCCGTGCCTTCGGCACCTGCGGCTTCTACCCAGTGGTCCACCTCCGACAGGCGGAACTTCCACAGCTTTCCGAGCTTGTGGCCAGGCAGCCCTCTCCTCTCGACCCAGCGATAGATCGATTCCCTCGTTACGCCCAAGTGCTGAGCTACCTCGGTGACGGAAACCCATCGCTCCGATACGCCCGGAGGCGGCTCTGGCCTGATCACGGCAGCAGATTAGTTCACACGCCGTCGTTCGGCAACCGACCGATAAAGTCGGCTAAACGTGGACAGAGTTGCAGTCGGAGGGACTACGATCAGCTCCTGTAGGACCTCGCTGCGAAGAGGCCGTCACGGACGCAGTGGCGTACAAAAGTCGTACACATCTCATTGATGCGTCCGATAAGTACCTGCGAATGTTGTCTTTATTGATGGCGGAGAGGGTGGGATTCGAACCCACGTGCCGGTTACCCGACAAGACGCTTTCGAGGCGCCCCCGTTACGACCTCTTCGGTACCTCTCCGTGGCGGGACGTGACCCATCATTGTAGCAGCTCCAACCCGTCAGTCGCCACTGCCGTCGACCGCGGCGGCCGTCCGCGCCGGCGCGAGAATCACCCGTCGCGCGCGGGAATGACCCGCCGCTGCGCGAGAATCAGGGGGCGATGCCTGACACCACGCCGACGCCCTCGACCTTCACCGACCGCACGCTCCGCTGGACGATCTTCCTCGGCGCGACGGCGCTCGTCCTCTACCTGTGCGCCCGGATCCTCAGCCCCTTCCTCAACGTGATCGCGTGGGCGTCGGTCCTCACCATCACCTTCCATCCGCTGCACGTGTGGCTGGTGCGCAAGACCGGACGCGTATCGGTGAGCGCCGCGATCTCCAGCGCGCTCGTCGTCATCGCCTTCGTGATCCCGCTGCTCTTCGTCGCCGGCATCGCGATCGATCAGCTCGTGACGCTCGGCCAGTCGATTCAGCAGCGCCTGGCGGACCCGAACGACCCGCTGATGACGGCGCGGCTGGCGCGTGCGTATACGTGGCTGAGCGGACGCTTCGGGATCGACACCGACGCCGTCGTCGCCTGGACGCGCGCGAACGCGAGCCAGGTGGCCTCGATCGTCGCGCAGTACACCGTGCACATCGCGGCCAGCATCACCGGCGCGGTCGTCTCCTTCATCTTCATCATCTTCACGATGTTCCTGCTGTTCCGCGACGGCGACCGGATCGTGGCGAAGATTCCCGACTTCCTGCCGTTCGACCGCGCGCGAAGCGAGAGGCTGCTCGATCGCGTCCGCGAGGTGATCTACGGCGGTGTGTACGGCGTCGTCGTGATTGCGCTGATTCAGGGCGTGCTGTGTGGCGGGATGTTCTGGGCGCTCGCCATCCCGTCGGCGGCGCTGTGGGGCATGGTGACGGTCCTGATGAGCGTGCTGCCGCTCCTCGGCGCGGCGGCGGTATGGATTCCCGGCACGATCTATCTGGCGACGGTCGGCCGCTGGCCTGCCGCGATCGTGCTCCTCGTGTGGGGCGTCGCGGTCGTCAGCCTGGTCGACAACTTCCTGCGGCCGCGGCTCGTCGGCGGACGCGTCGGCTTGAGCGAACTTGTGATGTTCTTCGCGCTGCTCGGAGGACTGCAGGTCTTCGGCCTGCTCGGCATCGTGCTCGGACCGGTGGTCTTCGCGATCGTCGCGTCGGTGATCGACGTGTTGAGCAACGGCAGCGCGACGGCGCCCGCGGTGACGCCGATGTCGCAGACCTCGTTGACATCGGCGATCGCCGAGCCGCACGAACGGGGATGAGCGCGCGAGGGGTCGTCGGACCGGCCGCTGAAACGGAACGAGAGGTTCGGACCGAGCTCGGCGGGCTCGCGAGGTCCGATTGAAGCCAGACACCACATTGGAGTCCGGCTGAAGCCGGACACGACATCGGCCGGCTGCCACGTCTACTTCAGCGGCGAGTAGTCGGTGGCGCTCATGAAGACGCTCTCCACCCGCACGTTGACCGCCATCTCGGTCCGCGTCTTCACCCACTCGGGATCGACGTTGAACGCAGCCCACGCGGCGTCACGCGCGGCGTTGTCCTTGTACGCCAGGATGTAGATCAACGTGTCGGGCTTCGTCACCGGTTGCCAGTACCCGACGATCGTCATCCCGTGCTTCCGGAAGAGCGCCGACGTGTGCTCGCGAAACCGCGAGTGCAGCAGCTCGATCGAGCTCCCTTCGCGCACGGTGTAGGTGCGCAGCTCGAAGCAGCGCGACGCGGCGTCGACGCTCCTGCTCGACGACGGCTGGCCGGCGCCGCACGGGGGCGAGGGTTGCGGCCCCCGCGGCGCGGCTGCCGTCTGAGGTTGTTGCGCATGCGCGGCGACAACGCATGCGACGACGGTCCCTGCGACGAGACCACCGCGGACGGCGTTCATCAACCCTCTCCCCCTCGGCCTCACTTCGAGTACTTCGTGAAGGCGCCGCCGGCCTGGTTGAACGAGTTCGGCCCCTCGGCGGCGAACACGTTGCCGTCCGCATCGACCGCGACCCCTTCGCCGGCGACCCCCTGGTACACGCGATCCTCGCGCTCGAACGGCGGAATGAACGCGACGACGCGATCCTCGTCGATCGGACCGATGCGCACGCCGTCGCGCCAGTTCGGATGATTCAGCGGACCCGACTCCGAGTCGATCGCGTACAGCGTGTCGCCCTTGATGAAGATCCCGCTGACGCGGCTGAACATGTAGCGCGACTCGAGGTAGTTGCCCTCCTGATCGAAGATCTCGAGGCGATGGTTGCCGCGATCGGCGACCCACAGGCGCCCCTTCGAGTCGAACGCCAGCGCGTGCGGCGTGCGGAACTCCCCGTGCCTGAGACCGATCCGGCCCCACGACTTGATGAACTTCCCGTCGGGCGAGAACTTGCTGATGCGGCTCGTCGCACCGCGCTTCAGTCCTTCTTCGATCGCGGCGTTGGTCGTCATCCCCTGCGCGTCGTGTCCATCGGCGACGTAGATGCTGCCGTCGGGCCCGACGACGACGTCGTTCGGCTGGTTGAACTGCCCGTCGGCGTTGCCCGGCTTGCCGGCGGTGCCGAGGCTCAGGAGCTTCTCGCCCTTCGGGCTGAACTTGTGGACCTGGTGTCCCTTGGTCCCTGCCTTGTTGCCGGCGAAATCGGCCACCCAGACGTTGCCGTCCTTGTCGACCGAGATGCCGTGCGGCGTGACCATCACGCCCTTGCCGAAGTTCGCCAGGACCGCGCCGGTCATCCGGTCGAACTTGAAGATCGGATCGACGTTGTTGGTCTCGCAGTCGACCGGGCCGCCGCCGGCGCCGCCGGACGCTCCAGCGCCGCACCGCTCGTACGCCCAGACGTTGCCGTCGATCGGATCGATGTCGATGCCGGCGGTCGTACCCCACGACCGTCCGGTCGGCAGCTGACCCCAGTTGCGGACGACCGTCGGATTGGGATTGGGCAGTCCTTGGCCGGTGATGGCGTTGCCTGCCGGCGCGGACTGGGCCGCGGCCGCCGGCGCAGCAGATCCTTCAGACTGTTCGGCCGATCCACCGGTGCTGCAGGCCGCCATGAGCAGCGCTGCGGAGACGCCGACGAGAGCGCCTGCAAATCGTGACGTGGACATGATGCTCCTCGTGAAGACACCGGCCACCGGGCCGGTCCTGTCGGTGTAGTAGACCGGACAAGCCGCCGGATCGCAACCAAAAACAGACGCGAGGTTCTCGCACGGTAGGGCAGGTAGGGCAGGTGGGGCGGGTGGGGCAGGTGGGCAGGCCGGACATGGGGCAGGTGGGGTGAGTGACTCGAGGTGCTGTCGAGCGCACGACAATTTGCGACACGGCGTGGCAATCGATTCGAGGCAGAATCGAGGCGACCGGCGGCCGGGCGCCCAGGTCGGAGCAGCATCATGTCCAGGTCAGCCAGGGTGACGCGGCGCGATTTCATCAAGACGGTCGGCACCGTCGCGGGTGCCGCCGGCACGCAGAGTGTCGGCGGAGAGGCCAGGGCCGCTGCCATGGCGCAGGCCGCCGCAGCCGCCGCGCCGACCTCGCTTCCCGAGCCGCCGTCGTCGCCGTTTCCGGCGATGAACCGCCGCACGCTGGGATGGCTGCGCTTCCTCTGGCAGAAGAGCACGACGCCAGATGATTGGAGCAGCAACGGTGTGCCGCATCCGTGGTGGGATCGCTACACCGCGCCGGTGGTGCTCAGCTACGGCCGCTTCGATCTGTCGTTCTCGGCCTACGGCGTCCTGATGATGGCCGATCAGACGCCGGCCTGGCGCGAGGTCTACACCCGGATCGTCGACGGGTTCGCGACCCGCTATCCGACCTACTGGGGCGCCGTCGACTGGCTGACGCAGATCGGCGACGATCCCAAACGCGCGCGCTATCCGCAGCCGATCATGGCGACGCTGCCGCCCGATCTCCGCGGCCGCTACAACCGCTTCGGCTGGACCGCCAACGGCACCGAACCATGGGGGCTGCAGCGGGATCCGATCGGCGCCGACGGCTACCTGTTCTATCGCGGCTGGTTCCACCTGCTGCTCGCCACCTACAAGTACGTCTCGGGCGACGACAAGTGGGCGCGCCCCTTCAAGGTGACCGGGTACGGCGACGAAGAGTTCGAGTGGGATCATCACCGGCTGGCGGCGCGCCTCGACGAGCAGTACCGCGCGCGGCCCGAGGGGCCGCAGTGCGAGAACACGAAGATCTGGTTCTACTGCAACATGGCCGCGGCGCTGGGAATGTATCTCTACGATCGCGTCTACGGCCGCGATACCCATCGCGCGGCGCAGAACTTCCTCGCGTACGCGCGGCAGAATTACGTCGGCGTCGGGAGCGACGGCCGGCTGCAGTGGGTGACGCAGTACTACGACCCGATCGTCAACTGGAAGCTCAATGGCAACGCCGCCGGCGGCATGTCCACCGCGTTCCTGCTCGCGCCGCAGGATCGCGAGTTCGCGTCCTTCATGTACGACGCCGCGGTCAACGCCGCGGGCCTCCGCGCGGCAAACGCCCAGGCGCGGGCCAATACGGGGCTGCTGCTGATGGCGCGCGAGCTCGGCGACACGGCGGTCGCCGACAAGCTCGAGGCGGCGGCCGATCGCGAGAGCGATCCACGGTTCTTCGGCAGCAACGGCGAGATGTTCGGCTGGTGGACCAACTTTCCCACCGAGGGTTTTCCCCGCGGGCAGGCGAGCGCGACGCTGATGGTGTCCGAGATCGGCCGTCCGGGCGACTGGCTGCGGGCGCTGCAGGCGCCCCACCTGGACAAGTTTGGCGCGCCGACTGTCGAAGGCGTCGACTTTCCCGCGATGGGGTGCTATCAGGCCTGGAACGATCCCGCCAGCGGCACGCTTCACGTCGGTACCTACGCCGCCTCGGCCGACCGGCGCGGCGCGTCGACCAGCTTCAGGGTGACCAACCTTCCCGATGCCGCTGCCGTGCGGATCACGGTCGATGGCCAGCCGTACACCCGCTTCGAGACGATCGGCGCCGACAGCATTCGCATCGACACCACGATCGAGCCGCGCCAGTTCCGGATCGTCACCGGATATCGCGGCGCGGACAACAGGCGAGTAGCCGACCACAGGGAACGACAACACGACCGCGCTGCCGGTCGAACCGCCACCGGTTTCGGCGCTGGCGGACTGGCCGTCGGTCGGACCGACGGCACGCCTGGCGATCGCCCGGCCGCCGGCACGCTGTTCTCCGCCCGACGCGTCGGCTGCGCCTGCTGTCAGGCGTGACGAGCGGCCGCGCCGACCGCTGACACGCCGCGCGCGGTTGCCTGACGCCGGCCGCGGCTTCGCGCATCACGACAGATCGTCGGCGGTGAAGCTCCAGTCGCGCAGGATCGCCTGCTCATCGTCGGCGCTCAGCGCCTTCTTGAAGCGCGCCCCCGATCGGCCCTTCACGCGCTGCTCGCAGTCGGCCCACGTGCGATGCCGCATCGGCTTGCCGTCGACGACGCTCAGGTACGAGTACGGTGGTGTGGAGCGCGAACCGCTGCCGCCGTTGCCCGTGCCGTTGCTGCGCACGGGCACGCTGGTGTCGTCAGGCAGCTCGAGCACCTGTACCTGATACCCGGACAGCGGACCGTCGTAGAGCGCGACCGGCTGCTGGAGGGCGAAGGAGTCGGCGATCTCGTCGACCCGTTCGTTGCCCGGAATGCCGATGTGCCCGCGAACGTAGTGCCACGCGATGCTCTTCGCGCCGCGCTCGGCGACGAGACGCGCGAGCTCCTCCCAGAGCTCGCGGTTCAGCACGTCGCTCCCGGCCGCCGTCTTCCAGCCGCGCCGCCGCCAGCCGTGCACCCACCCGGTGATCCCCTGGATGACGTACGTCGAGTCGGTGTAGATCGCCACCGGCCCGCCGACGCCGCGCAGTCTCCCAAGCGCCTGGATTGCGCCCGACAGCTCCATCTTGTTGTTGGTCGTGAGCGGGTCGCCTCCGCCCAGTTCGGTGACCCATCCGTCCGGCTGGACGATGATGACGCCCCAGCCGCCGGGGCCGGGGTTGCGCTTCGATGCGCCGTCGGTGAACACGATGATCGGCTGGTCGCTCATGCGGTCTGTCAAGTGTGACCTGTTCCGGGTCCTTCGCGCCAATGACATTCGCGACGCAACCGGCGCACAATACCGGTGAGCGTGAGGTGGACATGAACGGAACGCCAGGATCGATGGGGAGCTCGGCGGAATCGCTCCTGCGGTGGACGCAGGTGATCTACGCGCTGCACGCGTTCAGCCTGCTGACAGGCATCCTCGGAGCCGCGACCGTCATCGGCGCGTTCCTCACCGGGTGGCCGTCGATCATCGCCGTGATCCTGAACTACGTGAAGCGCGGCGACGTGCGCGGCACCTGGCTCGAGTCGCACTTCCGCTGGCAGATCCGGACGTTCTGGTTCGGCCTGCTGTGGGTCGTCGTGTGCCTCGGCTTCGTCGCGATCACGCTCGGCATCGGCATCATCATCGCGTGGCTGCCGCTCATGATCGTGACGATCTGGTTCATCTACCGCATCGTCCGTGGATGGACGACGCTCTCCTCGCGACGCCCGATGTATGTTTGAACGGGTGCAGGGTGCAGGGTGCCGGGTGCAGGGTGCTGGGTGCACAGTGCGGGGTGCCGGGTGCGGGGTGCTGGGTGCAGAGTTCAAGACTCTGAGCGCTGGCGGGCGGGCTTTTCGGCGCGCGCGAGGTTGTGCGCGGTGTTGACGAGCGCGACGTGCGAGAACGCCTGCGGGAAGTTGCCGACCAGGCGCTGCGCGGTCGTGTCGTACTCCTCCGACAGCAGACCGACGTCGTTGCGCAACGACAGCAGCCGCTCGAACAGCCGCTCCGCGTCGTCGCGGCGTCCCATGAGCACGTAGGCGTCGGCGAGCCAGAAGCTGCACGCGAGAAACGCCCCTTCGCCCACCGGCAGTCCATCGTCGGTCGTGTGCGTGTTGTAGCGCAGCACGAAGCCGTCGGCGACGAGCTCCTTCTCGATCGCGCGCACGGTGCCGGTCACGCGCGGATCGTCGGGAGGCAGGAAGCCGACGGTGGGGATGAGCAGCAGGCTCGCGTCGAGATCGTTCGAGCCGTACGACTGCACGAAGGTGCCGCGGCTCCGATCGAAGGCCTGCTCGCAGACCGCGGCGTGGATGGCGGCGCGGCACGTCCGCCACTCGTCGACCGGTCCCTCGAGCCCGAATCGCTCGACGGCGCGGATGGCGCGATCGAACGCGACCCACGCCATCACCTTCGAGTAGGTGAACTGCTTCGGACCTCCGCGCACTTCCCAGATGCCCTCGTCGGGCTGCTGCCACACGTCGTGCAGGTGGCGGAGCAGCGCGCACTGGAATGCCCAGTCGTGGGGGCGGATCTCGATCCCGCCGCGATGGCCCTGATGGAGCACGTCCATGACCTCGCCGAAGACGTCGAGCTGCAACTGGCCATGCGCCGCGTTCCCGATCCGCACGGGACGCGACGCCTCGTAACCGGGAAGCCACTCGACCTCCCACTCCGTGAGCCGCCGCTCGCCGGCGAGGCCGTACATGATCTGCAGCTGCGACGGCGCGCCCGCCGCCGCACGCAGCAGCCAGTCGCGCCACGCGGCCGCTTCCTTGAAGTAGCCGGCGTTCATCAGCGACAGCAGCGTCAGCGTCGCGTCGCGCAGCCAGCAGAAACGGTAGTCCCAGTTCCGCACGCCGCCCAGGTGCTCGGGCAGCGACGTCGTCGGCGCCGCGACGAGGCCGCCGGTCGGCGCGTAGGTGAGCGCCTTGAGCGTGATCAGGGAGCGTGTGACCGCATCGGCCCATTGGCCGGCCGACGCGCTGGTGGAGGACCACTCGCGCCAGAACTCCTCGGTGTGCGTCAGCGCCGCCTGCGGATCGATCGCCTCCGGCAGCGGCAGATGCGACGCGCCATGCGTGAGCACGAACGGGACGACCTCACCGGCGCCGACCTGGAACTCCGCCACCGTCGTCATGTCCTGACCGCGAAGGGGGACCGGTGTGTGCAGCGTCACGAGGTCCGGACCGGCAATCGCGCGCAGGGTCCCGTCGTCGAGGCGCGTCACCCACGGGACCGTGCGCCCGTAGTCGAAGCGGAGAATCAGCTCCATGCGCATCGACACGCGGCCCCGTTCGCCGCGCACGAGCCGGACGACGTCGGAGTTCGTGCCGCGCGGAGGCATGAAGTCGACGAGCGTGACGGCCCCCTCGCTGGTCTCCATCCTCGTCTCGAGGATCAGCGTGTGATCGCTGTAGCCGCGGCTGATGTGCCGCTGCGGATCGGCTGTCGTGATCAGCCAGCGGCCGTGATCGGCGCTTCCGAGCAAGGCGGCGAAGCAGGCCGGCGAGTCGAACCGCGGCCAGCACAGCCAGTCGATCGAGCCTTCGCGGGAGACGAGAGCCGCGGTCTCGCAATCGCCGACGATCGCGTAGTCTTCGATGCGCGTGCTCACGATGCGGACGCGAATCGAACGGCGGGTCGCACGCGTGCGCTCCGCGAGATTGAGAGGTGCGGACGGCTCATTGGCCCTGCTGCAGCAGATGCTCCGGCTGCGCCGGGTTCGCATGCAGCCGAAGGATGTTGGTGACGCCGCTCTCGGACTCGATCTCGATCGCCGCATCCTGGCCGTCGTCGGTTCGCGCGAGGCGCACGCGGATCGGCGAATCGATGACGTGCGAGACATGTTCGCCGTCCCGGTTCCCCGCGTCGATGACGATGGCCGGCTCGGGATCCTTCATGTCGGCACTGATGGCGAGCAGCGGCAGCGCGTTGATCTGCGCCTGGGCGCCGATGTCGGGCCAGAGCACCTCGAGCGTGACGATCGAGCCGTCGTGCGACAGGCTGAACTCCTCGAGGGTGCGTCCCCAGTCCCTCTGGGGGATGTCGATGGTCTGCATGGCGAGCTCCTCAACGGCTCGGGCGGCGGCTGCCGGCTGCGCATTCCGGACGGCGGACCGAGCGGCGTCCCGCCGACCTATTTGCCGAGTGTGCAAAGACGGCGCCTGAGCGGGAGCGCCGCGTGGCACCCTCATTGCGATCTCCATGATCGATCCATTTCAGTGAGGCCATCAATGGCTCAGAGCGCCGACACCACGGAAACCACCGGCGTCCGCGTGCCTGTCGCCGATCAGACACTGCAGGGCGATCTCACGATCCCGCCTGGAGCATTCGGCATCGTGCTGTTCGCGCACGGCAGCGGCAGCAGCCGGTTCAGCCGTCGCAACCAGTTCGTGGCCCGCACCCTCGAGCGCCACGGGCTCGCCACACTCCTCATCGATCTGCTGACGCCGCACGAAGAGGCAATCGACGAGCGCAGCGCCCAGTACCGCTTCGATATCCCGATGCTCGCCAGCCGGCTCGTCGCGATCGTCGAATGGCTGAAGCAGCAGCCGCGGACCGCTTCGCTGCCGATCGGGCTCTTCGGGGCAAGCACGGGGGGCGGCGCGGCGCTGATCGCGGCCGCCGAGCGTCCTGCAGACATCAGCACCGTCGTCTCGAGAGGGGGGCGGCCCGATCTGGCTGGGTCGGCGCTCCCGCGCGTGAAAGCGCCGACGCTGCTCATCGTCGGATCGCTGGACACGCCGGTGATTTCGATGAACCGCGATGCGATGAGACAGATGACGGCGCACGTCACGCTGGACGTCGTTCCGGGCGCATCGCACCTGTTCGAGGAGCCGGGCACGCTCGAGCAGGTCGCCGCGCTGGCAGCCGGCTGGTTCGACCACTACATGAAGGCATCGCACGACATGTGATCCGCCGCGCCGGCTCGTCCGATTGCCGACCAGGGCGCGAGAAGCGCCGCGGGATATCGTGATTGTCGCCGCCGCTCCGTCAGAGGTCGCCGGGATATCGGCGGACGCGGCGGGCTGAGCGTGCGGCGCACGGCGTGAGCGGCGAGGGGCGCTGCGATTTCCGAGGCGTCGTTCTTGCAGAATCAGACAGCGGTCGGAGCTGACGCCCGGCGATCGAAAGGTTAGGCGGCCTGGCACGACGCATGTGCCCAGGGTGCTGCGAACCTCCGACGACGGACACGCAGCTCCGATTTGCATGTGGTGGATGGAGTCAGCCATGCGATTCAGCGACAGGCGCGATGCGGGCCGTCAGCTCGCGGCTCGACTCACCGAGTATGCAGGGCGCGCGGATGTCATCGTCCTGGCGCTGCCGCGCGGCGGCGTGCCGGTGGCGGCGGAAATCGCCTCGCGGCTCCAGGCGCCGCTCGACGTCTTTCTCGTTCGCAAGCTCGGCGTCCCCGGTCATCCGGAGCTGGCGATGGGAGCGATCGCCGCCGGCGGCGTGGAGGTGCTCAGCCGGCAGTTGATCGAGGATCTCGGAATTCCCGCCGCGCTGGTCGAGCAGGTTGCCGTTCGCGAGCGGATCGAGCTCGAACGGCGCGACCGCGCATTCCGCGGCGATCGTCCGCCGCTCGACGTCAAGGGACGCACGGTCATCCTCGTCGACGATGGGCTCGCGACCGGGTCGTCGATGGAGGCTGCCGTCACCGCACTCCATCGCCTGCATCCGGCTGCCGTTGTCGTCGCCGTTCCCGTGGGAGCGCCCGAGACCTGCGAACGCTTCCGCCGCATTGCCGATCGCATCGTGACGGTCGAAGAGCCGCGCGGCTTCCGCGCGGTGGGCGAGTGGTACGACGACTTCACGCAGACCACCGACGAAGAAGTGCAGCGGCTGCTGGCCGTCGATCGATCGCCGGGGCCGCAGGTGCGGATCTCGCCGAAGTCCGATCCGGAGGCGGTCGTGCGCGCCGAGGCGATTCCGCTGGCGGGCGACCCGCGGCAGTACGACGAGTTGATCGCGGGCATCGGCGACGCGAGGCTCGTGCTGCTCGGCGAGGCGACGCACGGCACCCACGAGTTCTATCGCGAGCGTGGATACATCACGCGCCGGCTGATCGCGGAAAAAGGGTTCGCCGGCGTCGCCGTCGAGGCCGACTGGCCTGACGCGTACCGGATCAACCGGTACGTGCGCGGCTCCGGACCAGACCAGGACGCCGCCGAGGCGCTCGAGGACTTCAAGCGGTTCCCCACCTGGATGTGGCGCAACGCCGACGTGCTCGACTTCGTCGGCTGGCTGCGGACGCACAACGAGGCGCTGCCTTCCGATCGGCGTGCCGGCGTCTACGGGCTGGATCTCTACAGCCTGAACGCTTCGTCGGCCGCCGTCCTCGCGTATCTGCAGAAGGTCGATCCGGAGGCGGCGCACCGCGCGCGCAAGCGCTACGAGTGCTTCGAGCAGTTCGGCGGCGAGATGCAGGAGTACGGATACGCCGCGGCGCTGGGGCTTCGCCCGTCGTGCGAGAGCGAGGCGGTCGGCCAGCTGCTCGATCTGCACATGCACCGTACCGCGTATGCGAGCCGCGACGGCCGCATTGCCGCCGACGAATACTTCTTCGCCGAACAGAACGCGCGTCTCGTGCAGAACGCCGAGGCGTACTACCGGACGATGTTCACGGGACGTACCGAGTCGTGGAACCTGCGCGACCGCCACATGACCGAAACGCTCGGCGAGCTGCTGCGCTTCCTCGATCGCATGAAGCCGGGCGCGCGGCTCGTCGTCTGGGCGCACAACTCGCATCTCGGAGACGCGCGCGCGACCGAGATGGGCGAGGGAGGCGAGCTGAACGTCGGGCAACTGGTGCGCGAGCAGTACGGCAGGGACGCCGTGCTCGTCGGGTTCACGACGCACACCGGCACGGTGACCGCGGCGACCGAGTGGGATGGTCCGGCGCACCGCCGCCACGTGCGTCCCGCACTTGCGGGCAGCTACGAGCGGCTGCTCCACGACACCGGCATCCCGCGATTCCTGCTGCCGCTGCGCGACAGGCCGACGCTCGCCGCGGTGCTTCGCCCCGCGCGGCTCGAGCGGGCCATTGGCGTCCTGTACCTTCCGGAACGCGAGCGCCGCAGCCACTACTTCCACGCGCGCCTGCCCGAACAGTTCGACTACGTGCTGCACTTCGACACGACGCGGGCCGTCGAACCGCTCGAGCGCTCGGGGCAGTGGGAAGCGGGCGAAGTCGCCGAAACCTACCCGACCGGGCTGTAGACGACGGCCGATCGAGCTTCTTCTCGCTCCTCCTCGCGCGCCTGTCAGCTGGCGCTCGACTTCGCCGGTCGATCCCCCGATGTCGTTGCCCAGGTAGCCGCGGCGCATCATGTCCTCCCTCCAGCCCGGCGTCGTGCATACTAGGCTGTCTGGTGCTCTTTACGATTCCTTGATTCCTGGAGGAGGCCTCCGTGAAACGCTTTCCCTGGCGCTCCTGCGCCGCTGCCCTCGTTGCTGCCGGTTCTCTCTCCGTGCCGTCCAGCTTGTCCAATGTGACGTCCGGCTTCAGCCGGACCCTCTCGGCGCAGCAGCAGACCCCGCAGCCGTTCTTCGCCGGCAATCGTCTCGGTCTGCCGGTCACCCCCGGCTCGGACAGCTCGTTCGAGCCGATGTCCGACAACGTGAAGGTCTACGGTTCCATCTACTCCGCCGAGAGCTGTTCGTACGACGCCGGACGCGGGGTGATCGTCGTGCCGAACCGCGGCGTGCCGCAGAACGTGCAGACCAACAACGGGTGGGTGTCGCTGCTGAACCACGACGGGTCGGTGCACACGGCGCGGTGGATTGGCGTCCAGCCGCCCGATCAGCGGCGCAATCTGAACCCGCCGCTGGTGTTGAACGAACCCTCCGGCAGCGACATTGCCAACGGCATGTTCTACGTCTCCGATCGCGACGGCGGCACGAGCGCCACCGAACCGCCCGTCGCGGTCATCCGCCGCTTCAACCTGCAGACCGGCGCACCGTCTGGCGAGTTCCGCGTCGAGAAGTCGACCGGCTTCAACGACATCGAGGTCGCCGACGATGGGACGATGTATGCGACGCAGACCGGTACGGGCGGACCGAACGCCGACGCGAGCACATGGCAGGTGTGGAAGATTCTGCCAAACGGCACGGCATCCGTGTTCATTCAAGGCGCACCGCTCCGGCAGCCGAACGGCATCGCCTTCGACTCCCAAGGCAACATCGTCGTCGTGAACATCGGGAACACCGAGGTGCTGACGTTCTCGTCATCCGGACAGCTGCTTCGCACGGAGAATGCCGTGCAGGCGGGCAATGACGGCCTCGTGGTGATGCCTGACGGCACGAAGTATGTCAGCAGCGTGCAGAACGGCGGGGTGTCACGCATCAGGCCGGGGCAGCCGGCGGAGCTCATCGCCCGCAACATCCCGAATCCCGCGTCCATGTGCTACGACGCCGGCGCAAATCAGCTGGTGATCCCGATGAACGCGAACAACGCGCTGGCGTTCATCCCGCTGCGCTGACGCGCGTTCGTTGGTTTGTCACACGTTGCCGGTCTTCCGTCGCGTCGTGTCAGATGCGGCGGGACCGGCATGCGACAGGCCCGGCATTTTGCGTGCAAAACGGCGCCGCACAGCTGTCCGCCCTGTCGTTCGCTCGGCTACAGTTGCCATATGGCGCAGACGACGAATGTGCTGCTCGAGCCGTGGCCTGGACCGTACGGTGGTGTCCCTCCCTGGGACCGTGTGCAGGCGTCCGATTTTCCCGCCGCTCTCGAGATGTCCATCGAGGACGAGCGCGCCGCGATTGCGGCGATCGCCAACGACCCCGCGCCGCCCGGTTTCGAGAACACGATCGCCGCGTTCGACCGCGCCGGTCAGCTGAAGGACCGTGTCCTGCGGATGTTCTCCGCGATGCGGTTGAACATGAGCTCGCCCGAATACCGCGCGCTCGACAAGGAGTGGCAGCCGCGCCTCGCAGCCGCGCGCGACGCGATCACGTTCACGCCCGGGCTCTTCGAGCGGATCGACGCCGTCTACCGGTCGCTTCCAGACCCGGCGCTGACCTCCGAGCAGACGCGCCTCGTGACGCGCATCTGGGAGAGCTTCGTTCGTGCCGGTGCGCGCCTCGAGGCTGCGGAGCGGCAGCAGCTGTCGTCGATCAACCAGCAGCTCGCGTCGCTCTATGCCGACTTCCGCGCGAAGGTGCTCGCCGACGAGAACACCTGGACGCTGTTGACGGACGGGGCCGATCTCGAGGGGCTGCCGTCGTCGCTCGTCAACGCCGCCGCCGAAGCGGCGCGCGAGCGCGGGCTCGAAGGCTGGGCGATCCTGAACACCCGGTCGAGCGTCGATCCGTTTCTGACGTTTTCCGCGCGGCGGCCGCTGCGCGAGATCGTCTGGAGGCGCTTCAAGTCTCGAGGCGACAACGGCGACGTCAACGACACGAACGACACGATCACCCGCATCGTCCGCCTGCGCGCGGAGCGGGTGGCGCTGCTCGGGTACGCGACGCACTGCCACTGGCAGATGGCCGACTCGATGGCCGGATCGCCCGAGGCGGCACGCGAGCTGCTGATGCGCGTCTGGCCGGCGGCGGTGGCGCGCGTGCGCGGCGAGGTGCACGAGATGCAGGCGATCGCGCGGCGCGGCGACGCCTCGATGCGGATCGAGCCGTGGGACTACCTGTATTACGCCGAGCGCGTGCGCCAGGAGCAGTACGGCATCGACGTCGCCGAGCTGAGCGCCTACTTCGAGCTCGGGCGGATGATCGACGCGGCCATCTGGTCGGCCGAGCAGCGCTACGACATCGCGTTCACGGAGATCACCGGCACGGTCCCGGTGTTCCACCCTGACGTGCGCGTCTGGGAGGTCGTCGACGTGCCGTCGGGCCGGCATCGCGGTCTCTTCTACCTCGATACCTTCGCGCGCACCGGCAAGCGCTCCGGCGCGTGGGCGTCGGAATACCGCACGCAGTTCCACATGGACGAGGGGGCGACGGCAATCGCGTCGAACAACAACAACTTCCTCAAGGGCGCGCCCGGCGAACCGGTGCTCGTCTCGGTCGACGATGTGCGGACGCTGTTCCACGAGTTCGGCCACTCGCTGCACGATCTGCTGCAGGACATCACCTACCCGTCGCTCGCCGGCACGCCGCGGGACTTCGTGGAGCTGCCGTCGCAGATCAACGAACAGTGGGTGTTCACACGCGAGCTGCTCGATCGCTTCGCGCGGCACTACCAGACCGGCGCGCCGCTGCCCGCGGCGCTCGTCGACAAGGTCAAGGCATCCGAGACGTTCAGCCAGGGCTACAAGACGGTCGAAGCGGTCTCGGCTGCCATCCTGGACCTCGAGCTCCACACGCGCGCGGACGGCGTCTTCGAGCCGAAGACGTTCGAGCGCGAGATGCTGGCGCGGATCGGCATGCCGCGCGAGATCGCGCTGCGGCACCGGCTGCCGCACTTCGATCATCTCTTCGGGAGCGACGGCTACTCCGGCCTGTATTACAGCTACCTGTGGGCCGACGTGATGGCTGCCGACGGGTGGCGGGCGTTCCTCGAAAGCGGTGGACCGTGGGACCACGACATCGCGGCCCGCTTCCGCGCGCACATCCTCGCCACCGGCAACACCAGCGATCGCGCCGAAGCGTACCGGCGGTTCCGCGGCCGCGATCCGGAGGTCGCCGCGCTGCTCGAGGAACGGGGGCTCGTCCAGGCCTGACGTGACAGGCAAGAGCCAGGTGAGAGCCCTTCTTACCTCGTTCTTGCGCTCCCGCTGCTACCGTCGGCGTCATGTACGTGCGAGTGCCGCCCCGCCATGGCGGAGCCCTGCGATGCCTCTGCGCGACCGTAGCGCTGCTCCTGTCATCGACGCCCGCCAGCGCCCAGCGTGAGGCTGTCCCTGGGCCCGAGAGCGCCGTGTGGCTGCCCGATGCGCTGCGGCTTGCACGGGAGCGTGCACCGTTGTTGCACGCCGCGCTCGATCGTCAGCGGGCCGCCATCGGCGCCAGGAGCGCCGTTCCGCGCATTCCGAATCCGTTCGTCGAACTGCGAGGCGAGAACTTCGGCTCCCACCCATCGGCGTCGCTGACGCATGACGTCTTCGCGACCCTCAGTCAGCCGATTGAGCTTGGCGGCAAGCGATCCGCCCGCACCGCGCATGCCGACGCGCTGGTCTCGATTGCCGATGCCGACGTGCTCGCTTCGGACTGGCATCTCGCCTTCGAGGTGGCAGGCCTGTACGTCGAGTCGCTCCGCGGCCGCGAACTGCTCGCCACGTTGACCGAACACGAGGCGCGCCTGGCCGATCTCGTCGGTGTCCTGTCTCTGCGTGTTCGTGAAGGTGTGAGTGCCGAAGCGGATCTCCGGAAGTTCGAGACCGAGCATCAGCGCCTGCGCCGCGAGTCGACGCGCACCGGAATCGCCGCGCAGAGCTCGCTGATCCGGCTGTCTGCCACGCTTGGCCTGACGCTGCGCCTCGATCAGCTGCGTCCGGTGCCTCTTCCAACCGCGGCGCTTCCGTCGACGGCGGATCGAGCGCAGATCGAGAAGCGTCCAGATGTCATTGCCGCGCAGGCGCGTGTCGCACGCGCCGAAGCGGCGCTGCGGATCGAGCGTGCGCGTCGAGTGCCCGACGTGACCGTGACCGGCGGGTACAAGCGCACCAGCGGCTTCGACACCGGCGTCGCCGGCGTGACGTTGCCGATCAGTCTGTTCGACCGCAATCGCGCCGCCGTCGCTCTGGCTTCCGGTGAGGTGTCCGCGGCGCGATCGGAGCTGGAGCGAACACGGCAGATGGCGCAAGCGGAGGTGGAAGCGCAGCTCGCCGCCGCCGCACGGCTGGCCGAACAGGCTGCGTCCGTCAGCCGCGATCTGCTCGAGCCGGCGTCGATTGTCCGTGAAGCGGCTCGAGCTTCGTATGTCGAAGGCCGCGGCGACGCACTCCAGCTGGTCGACGCCGAACGCGTGTTCGCGGAGGCGTCGCGGGAGGTCATCGAACTGCGTCTGGACGCGCTGCTCGCCTATATCCACGCCCGGCTCTCGCTCGGGGAGACTCCGCTGCCATGACGATCGCTCCTGTACCGCTTCACCGCACCTCCAGGTTGACGCCTCGATTCGCCCTCGCTCTCCTGGTGAGCGTTGCGGCCGGCTGCGGCTCGCCGGACTCCGCCGGATCTCCATCGCCCGAGCAGGTCGCTCCGGCGGCGGTCTCGCAGCCGGCGGATCGGGTGACGCTGACGCCCGACGCGCAGCGTACGAGCGGCATCATCGTCGCGGCGATTGCCACGGAGACGCGCGCCGGCCATGTCGAGACGCCAGCGTTGCTGCAAATCAACGAGACGCGTACGTCGCGTCTCGGCTCGCTGGTCGACGGCGTGGTGACAGACGCCGATGTACAGGCGGGCGAGCGGGTGCGCCAGGGGCAGCGGCTCGCGAGCATCCACAGCCACGAGGTGCACGACGCGTGGGCCGGCTATCGGAAGGCAATCGCCGATCGCCAGCGCGCGACCGCGGAGCTGTCGTACGCGACGTCGGCCGAGGGGCGCGCGTCACGTCTCCTGGCGGCGAAGGCGGTCTCGGCGCAGGAGATGGCGCGCGCCGCGACCGATCGGGCGTCGGCACAACAGGCGCTCGCCATCGCGGAGAGCGAGGTGCGGCGCGCGCTGGACGAGCTCGATCACCTCGGCATCAGCGCCGACAACGTCGACGCCACTCCGCAGCAGGACGCCGTGCCGCTGTTCTCACCCCTCAGCGGGGTCGTGCTGCAGCGTCTCGTCACGTCAGGCACCGCCGTCACCGTCGGCACGCCGCTGTTCGTCGTCAGCGATCTCTCGACGCTGTGGGCGATTGCTGAAGTAGACGAGGCGCGACTCCCGCTGCTCGGCGTCGGCCGCGCCGCGGAAATCACCGTCGCCGCCTATCCCGAGCGGAGCTTCGCCGCTCGTGTCGTGGCCATCGGCGACAGCGTCAACCCGGAAACGCGGCGGGTCACGGCGCGCATCGAGGTCGAGAATCGCGAAGGGCTGCTCAAGCCGGAGATGTTCGCCAGCGTACGACTGACAACCGGTGAAGCGCGTCAGGTCACGGTCATCCCATCGGCGGCGGTCCAGCAGTTCGACCAGCGGTCGGTCGTGTTCGTCGAGGCGTCGCCGGGCACGTTCCGGCGGCATCCGGTCACGGTCGGTGCGGTGCGCGACGGCCACGTCGAGGTGACCGGCATCGAAGCGGGGACGCGCATCGCGGTGACCAACGCCTTCCTCCTCAAGTCGAAGCTGCTCGAATCGGAGCAACCCGAATGACCCATCACGGTCTGATCGAGCGGCTGGTCACCGCTGCGCTCCGGCAGCGGCTGTTCGTCCTCTTCTGCCTCGCCGCGCTGATCGGCACCGGCGTGGTGGCGTACAGGCAGCTGCCTGTCGAAGCATTTCCCGATCTGACGAACAACCAGGTCGTCGTCGTGACCGAGGCGCCGGCGCTTGCCGCCCCGGAGGTGGAGCAGCGCATCACCTATCCCATCGAGATCGCCATGATGGGCGCGCCGAACACCGAACAGGTCCGCTCGATCTCGAAGTTCGGCCTCTCGATCGTGACCGTCGTCTTCGACGATGCGGTGCCGATCTATTTCGCGCGGCAGCTGGTGACCGAGCGGCTCGCCGACGCGCGCGGCCGGCTGCCCGAAGGGGTCGATCCGGTGCTGGGGCCGGTCGCCACCGCGTTCGGCGAGATCTACCAGTACCTCATCGAGGGCGAGCACGCCGATCCAATGGAGACCAAGACGCTCCACGACTGGGACATCCGCACGCGTCTGCGGTCGGTGCGCGGCGTCAGCGAGGTCAACTCGTGGGGAGGGCTCACGCGCCAGTATCAGATCGTCGTCGATCCGGCGCGTCTGGAGAAGTATCGGCTCTCGCTGCGCGAGGTATACGAGGCGGTGGCCGCCAACAATGCCTCGTTCAGCGGCGGGTACATCGAGCACAACTCGGAGCGCTACACCGTCCGCGGCGTCGGGCTCGCGGCGAGCGAGCAGGACCTGAGCCGGATCGTGCTCAAGGCCTCGGACGGATCGCCCATCACCGTCGCCGATATCGCGAGCGTCGTCGTCGCGCCGATGCCCCGGCAGGGCGCCGTCACGCGCGACGGCAGCGGCGAGTCGGTCGCCGGCATGGTGATCATGCTCAAGGGGGAGAACGGTCGCGACGTCGCCGCCCGGGTCAAGGAGCGGATGGCGGAGGTCGCGCAGCAGCTCCCCGAGGGGCTGAAGATCGTCCCGTTCTACGACCAGAGCGAGGTCATCAGCCGGACCGCCGAAACGGTCCGGCGCAATCTGATCGAAGGCTGCCTGCTCGTCACCCTCGTGCTGTTCCTCTTCCTGCGCGACGTGCGGGCCGCGCTCATCGTCGCCGCGGTCATTCCGCTGGCGATGCTCACCGGCTTCATCGGGATGCGGATCTTCGGCGTGTCGGCGAACCTGATGTCGCTCGGCGCGGTCGACTTCGGGCTCATCGTCGACGGCGCGGTCGTGATGATGGAGAACTTCGTCCGGCGTCGATCGGAGATGTCTGCGGCGCTGGCCGACGGGGATCCGGGCGCTCATCACAAGCACGATCGCGGACGTCTGTTCGCCGGTCCGGCGATCGAGGTCGCACGCCCGATCCTGTTCGGCGTGCTGATCATCATCGCCGTCTACATCCCCGTCTTCACGCTCGAAGGGCTCGAGGGCAAGATGTTCCGCCCGATGGCGATCACGATCTGCTCGGCGCTCTTCGGCGCGCTGCTGCTGTCGCTGACGGCGGTGCCGGTCGCTTCGTCGTTCCTCCTGCGGCTCGACGGTCATCACCACGAGAGCGCCTGGTTCGAGCGTCTGAAGACGCGATACGTGCGCCATCTCGAAGATGCGATGAATCACCGGTGGCGCACGATCGCGGTTGCCGTGATCGTCGTGTCGTGTGCCGTCGGCTCGGTGCCGTTTCTCGGAACCGAGTTCATGCCGCGGCTGGACGAAGGCTCGATCCTGATCGAGAGCCGGAAGTACCCGTCGGTGTCGCTCGCCGACTCCGTGGAGATCTCCACCCGCGTCGAACAGCGCCTGCGGGCGCTCCCGGAAGTGCGCCAGATTGTCACCAAGCTCGGACGTCCCGACCTGGCGACCGAGGCCATGGGAATCTACCAGGGAGACATCTACGTCCAGCTGCATCCTTCGGAGGAGTGGGTCACCGGCCGCTCGACGAAGGAGGAATTGATCGACGCGATGGCCGCGGTGCTGGCGGAGTTCCCCGGCATGACGTTCAACTTCACGCAGCCGATGGCGATGCGGCTCGACGAGGTCGTCAGCGGCGTGAAAGCGGACGTCGCCGTGAAGGTCTTCGGCCCCGATTCCGCGGAGTTGCAGCGGCTGGGCGACCAGATCCGCCAGGTGCTGCTCGGCGTGCGAGGCTCGGCCGACGTGCAGATGGAGATCCTGAGCGGCGCCGCTCAGGTGCAGGTGGACATCGATCGCGCGGCGATTGCCCGCTACGGCCTGAACGTGCGTGACGTGCAGGATGTCGTCGAGACGGCGGTCGGCGGAATGGCCGTGACCGAGGTGCTCGACGGCGCCCGCCGATTCGACGTCGTCCTGCGCTTTCCGCAGACGGCCCGCGTCAACCTCGACGCGCTCGCGCAGATTCCGCTCGTCGGGCATGGGGGCGAACGGATCCCGCTCAGCCGGATCGCGCGGCTCCAGGAGATGAGCGCGCCCGAAGCCATCAATCACGAAAACGGCGAACGCCGCATCGTGATCCAGACCAACGTCCGCGGTCGCGACGTCGGCAGCTTCGTGGGAGAAGCTGGGCAGAAGCTGGCCGCCGCGGTGCAGCTGCCGAGCGGCTACTATCTGACCTGGGGCGGACAGTTCGAAAACCAGCAGCGCGCGATGGCTCGCCTGCGGCTCGTGATTCCGTTGTCCATCACGCTCATCTTCCTGCTGCTGTTCGTGACGTTTCAGCGCCTCCGGCAGGCGGCGCTCGTGCTGATGAACGTCCCGTTCGCCATGGTCGGCGGCATCGCGACCCTGTGGATCCGCGGCCTCACGCTGAACCTCTCCGCCGCCGTCGGCTTCATCGCGCTGTTCGGCGTCGCCGTGCTCAACGGCGTCGTGCTGGTGTCGGCGATCAACCGCCTGCGGAGCCACGGCGAGGCGATCCGGCCGGCCGTGCTGACCGGCGCCGCGACGCGGCTCAAGCCTGTCCTGATGACCGCGCTCGTCGAAGTCATCGGGCTCGCGCCGATCGTGCTGTCGCAGGGCTCAGGCGCCGAAGTCCAGCGCCCCTTTGCCTCCGTCATCAGCGGCGGCATCGTCACCTCGACGCTGCTGACGCTGGTCATGCTGCCCACGCTGTACGAGATGATTGAGAAGCGTGTCGCCGAGCGCCACTGACAGGCAGTGAATCGGCCGAAGGACGATGCGGATTCTGCTGGTCGAGGACGACCGTACCATCAGCCACTTTCTCGTCAACGGCCTGCGCGAGGAGCGGCACGTCGTCGAACTGGTGGAGGATGGCCTCGTTGCGCAGGAGCGGGCGACGACGGAGGTCTACGACCTGATCATCCTCGACATCATGCTGCCCGGCCTGAACGGCATCGACGTGTGCCGGAGCCTCCGGGCCGAGGCGATCGACACGCCGATCCTCATGTTGACCGCACGTGAGGACACGGAAGATCGCGTCGCGGGCCTCGATGCCGGCGCAGACGACTACCTGACCAAGCCGTTCTCGTTCGAGGAGCTGCTGGCGCGCGTGCGGGCGGTGACGCGGCGCGGCCGCACGCGGACGCTGACGACGGTCGTGCGGTACGGGCCGATCGAGCTCGATACGAAGGCGCACGTGATTCGCGTCAACGGAACGCGTCTCGACCTGTCCGCCACCGAATATCGCGTGCTCGAACAACTCGTCCTGCACGCCGATACCGTGGTCTCGCGTGAGGAGCTGGCCGATCTGGTATGGGGCGGCGATCTGGATCCCGGCTCCAAGGTGGTCGAGGTGTACGTCGGCTATGTCCGCCGGAAGCTCCAGGCTGTCCATCCGGCGACCCTGGTGCAGACGCTTCGTGGTTTCGGCTACATGCTGAAGGCGTAGGAGCCGAACGAAGATGACGCGCTCGCCCCTCGGCTTCCGGGTCAGGCTGACGTTGCGGTGGACGGTCGTCTTCAGCGCGCTGCTCGCCATCGCCAGCGTGTGGATCTTCGTCGGGATCCGCGCCACCCTTCTCCACGCGGTCGACCGGCAGCTGCGCACGCTCGCCGCGACCGAGGTCGCGTCTGCGGTCGATCGGCCTTCCTCGTCGCCTCACCTGCACGAGTTGCCGGTTCCGACGCTGGCTGGTGGGACATTCACCAGCAAGGTCGTTCAGCTGTTCGACGCGTCGGGGCATCTCGTCCAGGCGCTGCCGGTAGAGAAAGCCGCTGTGCCTCTGGTCACGGAAGGACAGGTGCGGCTCGCGCTGTCGGGCGAGGCGCCGCTCGACAGCGTCGAATCCGAGGGGCAGTTGTACCGCGCGGTCATCGTGCGGCTGGTTGCGGCGGGGCAGCCGTATGCCATGGCGGTCGCCGTGGGCATGAAGGATGTCGTCGACAGCCTCGCCGCGATCCGCTGGCTGCTCGTCGTCGTCTGGATGGTGAGCACGGCGGCGACCGGCGCCGCGGGATTCGCGCTGGCGTCGAACGCGCTGGTGCCGGTGCGGGCGATGACGAGACGGGCTCTCGAGATCGCGCAGGGGGACATCCGCGAGCGGCTCGATCCGCCCGTCGGCGGCGACGAGATTTCCGAGATGGCGCAGGCGCTCAACGCGTTGATCGAGCGGCTGCACGTCGCGCTCGAGGCGAATCGCCGGTTCGCCGCCGACGCCGCTCACGAACTGCGGAGCCCTGTCACCGCCATTTCCGGCGAGATCGACGTCGCTCTGCGGCGGGATCGCACCGCCGACGAGTATCGTGCCACGCTCGCGCTCGTCCAGGGGCGGCTCGGCGTGCTGACCACGCTCATCTCGGAGCTCATGCTGCTGGTCCGCGCGCAGGAGTCGAGAATCCACGTGCGGCTGCGCGAGGTGAAGCTCGACGAGGTGATCCGTGGCTCGGTGGCGCGGCTGTCGGGACTCGCCGCGCAGCGGCAGGTACGTATGGATCTGCCGTCGTTCGACCGCTACGTCACGTATGCCGATCCGGGGCTGCTCGGTCGCGTGTTCGACAACGTCATCGAGAACGCGATCCGGTACAACCGCGACGGCGGGGAGGTCGCGATTTCCGGCACGTTCGTCGAGTCGGAGCCTGGTGAATGGATCGCAGGGCGGCTGTCGATCCGGGTGGCCGACACCGGGCCCGGCATCCCGGACTCGGACGTGGAGCGGGTGTTCGACCGGTTCTTCCGGGTCGATCAGTCGCGCAATCGCTTCACCGGCGGGTTCGGGCTCGGTCTCGCCATCGCACGGGAAGTGCTGGCGCTCTTCAAGGGTCACATCTTCGTCGAAGCCTCGTCGGCGGAGGGGACGATCGTCCGGATCGATCTTCCCGCGCGGTACGGCTCGGCGCTCGAGGAACCGCTCAACGCCGATGGTCCCGATCTCACCGACCGTCCCAGCGTCCACTGAGGATGCGGTATCCCTTACGTCGTGAGATTCGGTTTGCGCGGATCGGATCAAAAGCACCAACACGGTCACGACACGGAGTGCGATCAGATCCACCGAGGCCACTGCCGCTACCTGTTCTCTCGAGGGCATGCCGCGACCACCGTGCGTCGTCAGCCGGACGTATCCTCCTGCGGCGTTCAGCCCGAGATCTCAGACGGCGAAGCCCGCCTTGGCGATCACCGCTTCGGCCTTCGTGCGGATCTCCCTCGCGATCTCGTACGGATCGCCGGCGGAGAATCGCGGCAGGAACAGCTCCACCGACAGCGGCCCCGCATAGCCTTTCGCCGACAGCTTCTGCAGGATCGTGACGAGCGGCGAGACGCCGTCGCCGGGAATGGCGCGGCTCGTCGTGTCGAGCATCTCGCGCGGCATGTCGGGGACGTCCTGGAAGTGGACGTGCTTCACTTCGCCCGCGCGCAGCGTGTCGAGGTCCTCCATCTTGTTCAGCCCCGACCAGAAGTGATAGCAGTCGAACAGCGCGCCGACGGACGGGTGCGCCGCCGCGCGCGTGATCGACAGCAGCGTCGTGAGCGTCGACGCGAACGTCGACGTCCGGACGAACTCGAAGCAGGCGGTGAGCTGGAACTGCCGCGCGATCTCGCCGAACTCGCGCACGTTGTCCGCCGCGGTCTTGTAGTCGTCGACCGCCGGCTTGATGCTCGTCTGCGTCGTCGAGTAGATGACCGGGATTCCGAGCTCCGCCCACTGCCCGCAGCGCCGCTTGAAGGCGTCGATCGCCTGGGCGCGCTCCGGGTTGGGCTCGATCAGGCCGGTCACGCCGCAGGCGCCAGACACCGGCTCGAGGTTCAGGTCCGCGAGCACCCGTTTGGCCGCCTGCAGCGAGTCGGTCCGCAGGAACTGGTCGAGCAGGTTGTTCGTGATCTCGACCTTCCTGATCCCCGCCCTGGCCCATCCCTCGAGCGAGGGCCGGAATCCGGCGCGCGCCGAGGTGTTCTGGTGCAGCGCGAGCGACATCGGTCCGCCTGCCGCGGCGACGACAGACGGGTCGAGCGTGCGAAGCGCGAGCAGGGCAGCGGGAGCGGCGAGCAGTTCTCGTCTGGACAGCATGCGGTGACCTCGATTGACGCCCGAAGTGTAAACGCGCGTGTCAGCCGCACACAATCCGTCACCCGCCCTACCAGCCCCACCTGTCCTACCTGCTCTTGTCCTACCTGCCCGCCCTGCCCGACCCTCCCGCCCTTCCCGACTCTCCCGCCCTGCCCGACCCTCCCGCCCTTGCCGACCTGCTGTATCGTTATTCCCCCGGGAGGACCCATGAAGCGCCTGTTGCTGACCGTTGTCTTGCTGTTTGCTGTTGCCGGACCTGCCCGTGCGCAGCTGTCGCCGATGAACGCCGCCGGCGTGACCTACGGCCACGTGCATCTGAACGTCAGCGACGTCGAGGTGCACAAGAAGCTGTTCGTCGACATCTTTGGCGGCACCTTCGTCCAGAAGGGGCCGCTGATGACGGTCAAGTTCCCGAACATGCTGGTCGCGTTCACGCAGCGTGCGCCCAGCGGCCCGTCTCAGGGAACGGTCATGGACCATTTCGGCTTCAAGGTTCGCAGCATGCCGGAGATGCTCGCCGCGCTGCGTGCGGCGGGATATCAGGTTCAGAGCGAGTTCACCGGCGCCGAGGGATTTCCCAACGCCTACGTGCTCGGGCCCGACGGTCTGCGCCTGGAGATGCAGGAGGACAAGACGCTGCCGGCGAAGGCCATCCCGAACCACGTACACTTCTTCACCGGCGAGTACGTATCGCTGCTCGACTGGTACACCGGAACCTTCTCCCTGACCAAGCGCAATCGGGGCACCATCCAGACGACGGCCGATGCCGGGAGCGTGAACCTGTCGTTCCAGAACTCCAGGACGCCGGTCGTCGGGACCAAGGGGCGCGTCATCGACCACATCGGTTTCGAGGTGAAGGATCTCGCGGCGTTCTCGAAGCAGCTCGAAGCGAAGGGCATCACCTTCGACGTGCCGGTCCGCGAGGTGTCGGCCATCGGGCTGAAGATCGCCTTCATCACCGATCCGACCGGCGTCTACATCGAGCTGACCGAGGGGTTCGTCAACTACTGACGCGCGCCGCGTCGGACGCGCGGCGAGCGAGCTCCGGCCGGTGCAGACGATCGAGGCCATCCTGTCGCCGGCGGCATTTTGAATACGTAGGTTCGCCGACCGCGTCGGATGGGGTGGGCGCCGCGCGCCCTGGTTCGCGGCACCGGTCCGGTCCTATGGCAGGCGATGACGCGTGTCCGACTACAATTGACCTGAACCCCCAAACGAGGAGCCTTCCTGGTGAGATCCCGGCTGTATTCCAACCTGATCCTGGCGTCGACCGTCGCGCTCGCGTCGCTGGGTGCCGCCTGCGCGCATGGTTCGTCCGGCGAGCCCGTGGTCGATCCGAACCTGCGGGGAGCAGGGGCAATCGAGCGGCAGATCGAAGGGAGCGCTCGCGCGCCACGTCTCGATCACCTGATCCCGGCCCGCGACTCGCAGGGCAGCCAGCCTCGCCGCTTCGAGTGGACGGCGGTCCCGGGAGCCGACTCCTACAGCATCGGGATCTGGAACGAGGTGGACATGATGATCTGGCGCCACGATCGGATCGCGGCCACGTTCTTCGAGCCGACCGATCTGCGCCTCGATCCGGGCACCTATTTCTGGACGATCTCCGCGATCAAGGACGGCGAGGAGATTGCGGCCTCCGGCCTCTCCGCCTTCGTGGTGCGGCCGTCGACCCCGTAACGGGACGCCGGCATCCGATGCGGCAGCGATGTGAGCGTGCCTGACGTGCTGCGTCGAATCGCCGCCGATCTGTTCGACGTCAGCTCGCTGTTCCGCCTCGCCGACCTGCAGTTCTGGCATCGCACCGAGGCGCGGCTGCTCCTGCTGTCGCTCGCGCTCGTCGCCGCGCTGGTGCTCGTCGTCCGGCTCGCGGTGCTCCGGTCGCCGCGCGCGTACGCGGTCACGCTGCCGGCGCTCCTGAAGTCGATGCCGCGCTTCGCGGCGGCGCACCTCCGTCACCTGCCGCTCGTCGTCGCGCTCGCCGGCCTGCCGTTTCTCGCCGTCGCCCTCGCCGACCCGTACACGTCGCTCGTGCGGCGTGAAGCGTCCTACCCGGGACGCCGCATCTGCCTGATGATCGACGCGTCGAACAGCATGAGCAGCCCCTTCAGGACCGAAACGCTGCCGCAGCGCGCCGACACCGAATCGAACGCTTTCGTGACGACGGTTGCGGCGGCGGAGCGTTTCGTGCAGATGCGGATGAGCGGACCGTACCGCGATCTGCTGGCGCTCGTCGAGTTCGGCGCCGACGCCTATGTCGTGACGCCGTTCACGAACGACTACGACAACATCCTCGTGAGCCTGTCGCTCATCGGCGAGCCGCACGAGTTCGCATCGTTTCCGGACCAGCGGACGCTCATCGCCAGAGGCATCGAGGAAGCGGTGGAGCTGTTCAAGGCGTTCAAGTTCCTCGACGCGTCGGGCAACCTGCTGCTGATCTTCTCCGACGGCGAGGACACCAACGCGACCGTCGAAGGGCGTCCGCTCGACGACATCATCCGCGGCGCGATCGAGGCCGGGGTGCCGGTCTACTTCATCAGGACCAACTACAACAAGGCTGAAGGCGACCCGGCGGTTCCCGACCGGCTGTGGAGCGACGCGGTGCGCAAGACCGGCGGCAAGTTCTTCGCCGCGAGCGACGAGCGGACGCTGCTGGCCGCGATTGCCGAGATCGATCAGGTCGCGGCCGGCACCATCCAGCTGACCGAGTACGGCACGCAGCAGCCCCGCTTCCCGGTGTTCGCGTCGATGGCCGCGCTCTGCTTCACGCTCGGCGCGGTTTCGAAGCTGACGCTGCCGTACTTCCAGCGCTTCCCGTAAATCGTCAAATCGTCAAGTCGTCAAATTTCCATGTCCCACTGGTTGCCGTCCCTTCGCCGCGAACATACCGCCCGCACGTTCATGGAGACCGAGGCGCTCGCCGATCCGTTCGAGCAGTTCCGCGTGTGGCTGCAGGAGGCGCACGACGCCGGGATCACGCAGCCGAACGCGATGACGCTCGGCACGATGGGCGAGGATGGCCACCCCGACGCGCGCGTGGTGCTGCTCAAGGGGCTCGACGATCGCGGCCTCGTGTTCTACACGCATCGCACGAGCGCGAAAGGGCGGCAGCTCGCCAGGCATCCGTACGCCGCCGCGACCTTTCTGTGGGACCCGGTCGATCGCCAGGTGCGGGTCCGCGGCCACGTCGAGTGGACGTCGTCGATCGAGTCGGACGAGTACTTCGCCTCGCGGCCGCGCGGGAGCCAGCTCGGCGCGATCGTGTCGAACCAGAGCGAGGTGATTCCCGGGCGAGTTGCCCTCGAGCAGGCGCTGGACGCGCTCACGGCGCAGGCCGGCGACGCGCCGCTCGACCGTCCGGAGACCTGGGGCGGCTACCGGATCGTCCCCTCCGAGTTCGAGTTCTGGCAGGGACGTCCGAACCGGCTGCACGACAGGATCCGGTATCGGCGCGACGAGAATGGCAACTGGGTGAAGGAGCGGCTGGCGCCGTAGAATCGTCCGGCTGAACCACGTCACTGGTAGAATCGGCGAGCTCGAGCATCCATGAATCGGCTCCTGTGCACCGTCGCCGCCCTCCTCGGATGCTGTAGCGCCATCACGGCGAGCCGTGCTGCTCGACCGTCCCCTGATTCAGCCAGCGTCACCCTCTCCATCGTCGGCACGAGCGATCTTCACGGCTACTTCATGGAACGTGACGGGCGCGGCGGCCTCGGCCTCTTCGCGGGGTACGTCGACAACCTGCGAACGGCACGCGCCGCTGACGGCGGGGCGGTGCTGCTGCTCGACGCCGGCGATACGTTCCAGGGCGGCGTCGAATCGGATCTGAGCGAAGGCGCCGTCGTCGTCGACGCGTACAACGCGCTCGGCTACACCGCGATGGCGATCGGCAACCACGAGTTCGACTTCGGCGCGGCCGATCGGCCTGGGGCGAGGCAGGATCCGGATGCCGATCCGCAGGGCGCCGTGAAGGCACGCGCGGCGCAGGCGGCCTTTCCGTTCCTGGCCGCCAACCTGCTCGACGCGGCGACCCATCGGCCGATCGCCTGGCCGAACGTGCACCCCTCGACGCTCGTCGATGCCGCCGGCGTGAAGGTCGGCATCATCGGCGTCATGACGGCCGGCGCCCTCCGCGCGACCCTGCCGCTCAACGCGCGCGGTCTCGAGATCGCGCCGCTCGCGCCGGCGATCGCGGCCGAAGCGGCAAGCCTTCGCACACGCGGCGCCCAGGTCGTCATCGTCGGCGCGCACGCAGGCGGATGGTGCGGCCGCTTCGACGATCCACGCGACGTCAGCACGTGCGACGACACCGCCGAGATCTTCGCGGTCGCGCGCGACCTGCCGCGCGGCCTCGTCGACGCCATCGTCGCCGGCCACACGCACGCGGCCGTGGCGCACGAGGTCGCGGGCATTCCCATCGTGCAGTCCTACTGGGGCGGACGCGCCTTCGGACGGATCGATCTGACCGTCGACCGCGCGTCGCGCCGTGTCGTGCAGAGCAGGCCTTACGCGCCGCGCGACATCTGCGCCTTCGTGAACGCCGTCGACGCCTGCGCGGCGTCGACCGACGCGGACGCGCGGCCGGCGGAGTACGAGGGACGCCGCGTGGCCGACGATCGCACCATCGCGCGCGCGATGGAGCCGGCGCTGGCGCGCGTGCGGGCGCTCCAGGCGACGCCGCTCGGCGTGGTTCTCGCGGGAGCGCTTCCGCGGGTGGGCAATCCGGAGTCGCCGCTCGGCAACCTGTTCGCCGACGCGCTGCGCGAGCAGACCGATGCCGACGTGGCGCTGAACAACAACAGCCTCGGCGGGCTGCGCGCCGATCTGCCCGGTGGGCCGGTTACCTTCGGACAGCTCTACGACACGTTTCCGTTCGACAATCGCCTCGCGCGGGCGACCGTGACCGGCGACGCGCTCGAGCAGGGCATCGCCAACGCGCTGAGGCGTGGACGCCGCGGCGCCTTCGGCATCTCCGGCGCGCGCGCCATCGTCAGCTGCGCCGCGGACGGCGTGCGCGTGCAGCTGTTTCACGCCGATGGGGATCCGATCGCGCCGTCGGAGCGTCTGGTCGTCGTCGGGATGGACTCGCTCCTGGGTGGCCAGATGTTCGCGCCGATCCTGCCGCCTGGCTCGATCCGGATCGCACCCGATGCGCCGATCGTGCGCGAGGTGGTCGAGGACTGGCTGCGGTCGCGCGGCGGATGGCTCTCCGCCGAGCCGTACCGCAGCGGACCGCGGCGGCTCGAGTTCGCCGGCGAGTCGGCGAGCTGTCTGGCGCAGTGATGGTGGAGCACCGCAGGTAGATGACGAAGGGCGCCGTCAACATCGGCGACTTGAGGCGCCACGCGCGCCGCAGGGTGCCGCGCGTGGTGTTCGATTACATCGACGGCGGCGCCGACGCCGAGCGGACGCTGCGCGCGAACTGCGACGTGTTCGACGCCGTCACGTTGAGGCCGCGCACCGGCGTCGCGGTCCCGTCGATCGATCTCCGCACGACGATCTTCGGACAGTCCTTCAGCCTGCCCTTCCTGCTGGCGCCGATCGGCAGCAGCCGGATGTTCTACCCGCGCGCGGAGGTGCACGCGGCGGCGGCCGCGGGCGCTGCCGGCACCGGCTACATCTTGTCGACGCTTTCCGGCTGCGCGCTCGAGGAGGTGAAGGGGGCGACGCCGGGTCCGGCGTGGTACCAGGTGTATCTCGTCGGCGGCCGCGAGGTCGCCGAGCGCGCCATCCTGCGCGCGAAAGCGGCAGGCTTCTCGGCGCTCGTCGTCACGGTGGATACGCCGGTCGCCGGCATGCGCGAACGCGACCTGCGCAACGGAACGAGCGCGCTCCTGAGCGGAAACCCGATCGCGATGCTGCCGCACCTCTCGCAGCTGCTCGCCCGTCCGCGCTGGCTTGCGGGGTTCCTGCGCGACGGCGGTCTCATGGAATTCCCGAACGTCGTCCTGCCGGGCAGCGGCGCGATGAAGTACGAGAGCGTCGGGCCGGCGCTCGCGCAGTCGGTGGTCACCTGGGCCGACCTGCGATGGATTCGCGAGCTGTGGCCGGGACCGATTCTCGTCAAGGGCATCCTGACCGGCGACGATGCGAGGCGTGCGGCTGACGCCGGGGCCGACGGCGTCATCGTGTCGAATCACGGCGGCCGTCAGCTCGACGGCGTCGCGCCCAGCCTGCGCGCCGTTCCCGAGGTCGTCGCCGCCTGCGGCGATCGGATGGCCGTGCTGATGGACGGCGGCATACGGCGCGGCAGCGACATCGTGAAGGCGCTCTGTCTCGGCGTCGGCGGCGTGTTGATCGGCCGTGCGTACGCCTACGGTCTCGCTGCCGCAGGACGCGAGGGGGTGACGCGCGCGATCGAGATCCTGCGCGCCGATCTCGTCCGCACCCTCGCGCTGCTCGG
>WBZO01001207.1_pt1 | contig 42492 bp, 36 predicted proteins | sample 5204261 | NCBI WGS metagenome assembly WBZO01 (sample SAMN12412400, study PRJNA552823) | activated sludge metagenome | isolation source: activated sludge from anammox sidestream of wastewater treatment plant... | place: USA: North Carolina | collected 2017-09
CGCCCTGCAACAGCGAACCAACCCTATCGTCCGCCGGCAAATCACCCGTGGCGCCATTCGCCGATTGGACGTGCGCGCTTCAAACCCTATCGCTCTGCACATGACCCAAAATCCTGACGCACACCCTGCGCCGGCGCGCCCATTGCCTCGCGCAATGGGCTGTGCTACAATCATTCCATCATGTGGCTCTGGCTCATCCTCTTGGTCGTCGCGCTGGCTGTCGCCGCGGGCGGTTATTATTATTGGCAAACGCGCGTCAACGTTCCCGTCCTCACGCACACCCAGCTCTTGCCGTACGAAGTGCCGGACGTAATTCTGGTCGGCGGCGTCCTCGTCGAAAATCGAGGGCGTCAACCCGCGCCGAACGTAAAAATCACGGTGCAGTTCGACCCGCAAGCCGCGACGATGATTCACCATTTGCAAGTCAAAGGGCAGGAACATGCGATTTTACGCAGCGGCGGCGAACGTCACAATTTCGCGACGGTGAGCATGAAAACGTTTCCCGCGCACGGTTCGTTGATTTTGTATTGGGCCGCCGCGCGCGAAGTGATTCCCCAAATCACCCTCACCAGTTACCAACCCACGCCCAATAATTTCCTCGCCAAACTTTTGCCGCGCAAAACGAACGCGTGAGTCAAACCGTTTGCAACAAATACGCCGACGGATATAAATCCGTCGGCGTGTTATTACAACGCGATCAACGCGCCATGCGCGCGCTCATGCCGCCGCTAACGCTTGCACCAATTCCGCCGCCTTGACCAATTCCGCGATGGGAATGTATTCGCTCGTCGTGTGAATTTGTTCGTACCCCACGCTGACGACCGCCGTCTTGATGCCTTTGGCGTTCCAAACGTTGGCGTCGCTGCCGCCCATCGTCATTTCATAACGCGGCGCGCGTCCGATTTGTTTCAACGCTTTGGCGACGCGCTGCACCGCGCGGTCGCTCTTTTTGAATTCGTAACGGTTGTACGCGCGCGTCACGCGAAATTCCAATTTGGCGCCCGTGCCGCGCACGGTTTTTTCAAAAATCTGCTTGATGGCGCGCGTATGCTGTTCCAATTTGCGCGCGCGGCGGCTCCGCACCTCGCCCACAATCTCTGCCTTGTCCGGCACCACGTTGCGCGCTTGGCCCGCGCGCACGATGCCGAAATTCGCCGTCGAGTCGCGGTCGAGCTGCCCCAATTTCGTTTTTGCCATTGCGAGCGCGGCGATTTTCAACGCGTTGACGCTGCCCTCGGGCCGCGCCGCATGAGACGCCTTGCCCTTGACCGCGATTTCGAGCAAATTGTGCGTCGGCGACGCCAACACAATCGCGCCGACAGGTCCGCCGCTGTCCAACACCACGCCCTCTTTGGCGGTGAACTTTTGCAAATCCAAACCTTTCGCGCCGACGAGGCCCAATTCCTCTTGCGCCGTGATGGCGATTTCCAACGGCAGGAATTTTTGATCGCTTTCGACCAGCGCGGCGACGCCTTCCAAAATCGCGGCGACGCCCGCCAAATCGTCCGCGCCCAAAACCGTCGTGCCGTCCGACGCGATTTGACCGCCCGCGACCACCGGTTTGATGCCGCGCGCCGGCGCGACGTTATCCATGTGCGCGTTCAAAAACAAAGGTTTGGTCCCCGGCTTGCCGCCGCGCCCCGGCAAAAACGCGCTCACGTTGTACAACGCGTCCAGCTGCACCTGCGCGCCGAGCGCGCGCAATTTTTCCGCCACGCGTTCCGCCAGCGCCTGCTCATCGCCCGACGGCGAATCAATTTGCACGAGTTCCAAAAACGTCTCGACCAATCGTCGTTCGTTAATCATTTTTCGCCCCCACTTAAAATCTCATTTTTACGGCGTCTCCAAAGAAAAACCGCGTTTCAGGATGAGCGGGTCCGCGTCCTCTTGGACTTGGGTCATCAAAATTGGTTCCAAACCAAAACGCGCGCGCACGCGTTTCCGCAGATCATTCAAATCCGCGTCCGTATCAACGACTTGGGCTTGGCGCATCGCAATCCATCGCCCCAAGTAGCGTCGTTTCAGTTCAGCGTGCTGCGAGCGAAACGCACGCGTCTCTTTTGCAATAATCTCGCGCTGCATTTCCCATATATAACGCTTCACAGCTTGGCTCAAAACCGCACCCACCGTCGTATGCTGCAATTGCGCAATTTGCTCGACCCGTGCGTACATTTCTGGCACAAGTTCAACGCTCGACATGATCCCTCCGCTACTTTAACGCGTCCAATCCCAATTCGCGCAATTTATTGCAGGACGGTCTGCCCGTCTCCCAATCCCAATCGCGCACTTGATAATACTCGCGCAGCATCGTTTCAAACTCTGGCACATTGCCTTCCGTGCCGCCCTCGGACAGCGGACGCAAAAGCAATTCCGGCAATTTTTCCGCGCGGCGCGCGCGATAACCCAGTTTGAGATTGATGAGCCGTTTCAAATTCCAAATGCGTTCGCCATACGTCAAAACGTTTTCCACCGTCACATCGTAACCGGTCGCGGCGGCGAGCATCTCGCACATGTCCGATACCGGCGGATTGGGAAAGAAACACAACACCAGCGCGTTATCAATCGTGCGCCAATCTTGATGCCGCGCGAGATATTGCATCTTGCCGTCCGTCTGAAAACGGTTCACCGTCTCGATGCCCAATTCATAAATGGGTCGTCCCGACGTTTCGACCATGAAAAAATCGCTATAGTTGTGACTGGCGCCGATGGGCGAAGTGGCGTATGAAACCGCCATGCCGGTCGCGGCGCGCGGGTCGTGCATCGCCATCTCCATGCCGTTCACCTGCACCGCCAATCCTTCGACGCCATAGCGCGCGCCGAGCGCCTGCGAACCTTCCGCCAAGACCGCGCCAAATTTTTCGCGGCGCGCAATCTGTTCGACCAACGCCAGCGCGCCTTCCGGGTCGCTCCACGCCAAACGCGCGCCCTCCAAATCCTTTTCAGGCAAAATGCCCAACTCGTGCAAATAGACGGCGAACGCAATCGTCGAACCCGCGCTGATCGAATCCACGCCCAAGCTATCGCACTGCGCGCCAATGTGCGAAAGGATATTTACATCGTCCACCAACAAGAGCGAACCGAACGCGGCGAGCGTTTCGTATTCGGGTCCTTCGGCGTGCGGCAGGACATAGGGGCCCGCCTGTTTAACTTTGCGCCCGCACGCCACCATGCAGGCGTGACAAGTGCCGCGCCCCGTCAAAATCGTTTCCGCAATCAGGTTGCCCGAAATTTTCGAGTAATCGAATTGCCCTTGCGTCCAATACTTGACCGGCACATCGCCGAGCAAACCGAGATAATCCATCGTGCCGCTCGTCCCCACCGCGCGAAAAACTTCGGTGGACATGTCGTCGCTCAAAAATTTTTGCGCGCTCGACATCGCCTGCCGAAAACGCGCGGGGTCGTGCAATTGCACTTTGTACGTGCGCGGATGTTTCGAGCCGCGCACGGCGATGGCTTTGAGCTTTTTCGAGCCCATCACCGCGCCCATGCCGCAGCGGCCCGCAATGCCCTTTTTCGCCGCCGGGCGCGCGCTCGACGCGAGAATGAGCGCGTACTTGATCAAGTTTTCGCCCGCGGGCCCAATGCACGCGGTCACCAAATTATCGTCGCTGCACGCGGCGCGCAGCGCGTCGCCCGCGTCAAACGTCGTCATGCCGCGCAAAAATTCAGCGTCCCGAATTTCTACCGTGTCCGGCGTAATGTACAAATAACACAATGTCTCGGCGCGCCCGCGCACCACAATGCCGTCGTATCCCGCGAATTTCAATTCGGGTCCGAAAAAATTGCCCGCGATTGCTTCGCCCCACAAACCCGTTTGCGGCGAACGCGCGCAGACCGCGAACCGTCCCGACGACGGCGCGCCGGCGCCGTCCAACGGGCCGCTCATAAAAACCAGCGGATTATCGGGCCCCAACGGGTCCGTGTCGGCGTCCAGCCAATCGTACAGATAGCGCGCGGCGAGACCGCTGCCGCCGAGAAATTGCGCCGCGTATTCGCGGTTCAATTCCTGCGTCGTAATGGCGCGCGTCGTTAAATCCACCGCCAACAATGTACCGGTATAGCTATTCATCAGCGCTCTAAAAAAACGCGCGCGTCGGCTTGCCTCGTTCGGCAGACCGCGCGCGCGTCAGACGTACGTCTAGGACAAAAATTCGGCGTCAATGCGCGTGCAAGCGTTCACCATTTCTTGCGCGGCTTTGACGTTTTTCATGACCATGACCATATTGCCCTTGAGTTTCAATTGGCCCGTCATCAACCCTTGAATCGGGTCGAGTTGTTTCGTCACGACGCGCTTCCATTTGGAATACGTGGCGGACATGACGAACGCCGGTTTCTTGGCGTCCTTGTCCGCGACGAGATAGGCGTCGCGGCACGCGCCGTGCCACAAATCCATGTACAAATAGACCGGCGCTTGCAGCGACGGCGTATCTTTGTCCGGTTCGACGACAAAATAAAAATCGCCTTCCCAATTTTTCCCGGCTTCGTTATACGCGGCGCTGCCGTTCAATTCGCCTTCGAGCGCCTTGACCCATTCTTGCGATGGGAACACGGGTTTAGACATCGTTGTCCTCCTAAAAGATATAAATCAACCTTGTCGGCGTTACGCTCATTATATCACATTTTGACGCAGTGCGTCATAAAATTAAATTTGCCGCGCCCGCCGCCAGCGCGCTGCCCAAAACCGCCGCGCCGAAATTTACGAGGTCGTTATCGAGCCACGCCCACCCGCGCACCAAGCGCGTCACGCGCCCGCAGCCGTGAATTTTCTTTTCCGTTTGCGTTTCGTCGTACTCGCAAAAATAAACGCCTTGCACGGTCGCGCCCAAAAGCGAATCAAACAACGAACCGCCCAAACCGCTAAACGCCGCCAACGCGACCATTCCCAAACCCTGCGCCGCAGCCGCGTCGGCGACAAAATTCCACGCGCCGTTCCAGCCGAGATTGCCCGACGCCAACGCCTGCGCCAAAATGCCCGCCGCCGCGACGACGCCGATAAACGCGCCGCCGCCAAACGCCGTCGCCGTGCCGAGCGCCGTAATGCCGCCGGACGTTCCCGCCGGCACCACGCGCCCTGTCGTCACCAGACGCGGCAGCGTTTTGGACAAGACACCGATTTCCGTCGCCCACGTGTCCGCCGTCACCGTCGCCAACGCGCCGAGAAACGCCGCAAACAAAAGCGTCTGGACGCGCGCGTCCCAGCCGTACCACTGCGCCGCGCCCATGCCGACGGCGATGAGCGCCGCCCAACCGCCGTTCGCCAGCGCTTGGCCAAAATCGCGCCGCGAACCTTTTTGAAATTTTTCAGAGAATTTTTCCTTGACGCGCGTCTTGTAGCGCGACCAGAACGTAGAGGAGACAAAAAAAGCGACGAGCAGTAAACCGGGGACAAAACCGCCCAAGCCAAAAATCGCCGTGCCGGTGAGAACCGCGCCCAACACGCCGCCGCGCGTTAACGAACCGCGCCAATACGCCAACGCGCCAATCAGCGCGCTCAAAATCAAACCGATTGCGAGCGACTCGGGCAGCGCCATGTATGTCGTCAGTTCAGGCGATCACGACGCGCACGATACTGATGGCGGCAAACCAGAGGAAAAATTGCGCGCCGATGGCGACGCCGCCGAGGAGATACGAAACCAACGTTTCGCGTCGGTACGCCAGCGCGCCCAACGTAAAATTCAAGCCGATCATAATCAGCCCGATTTGCGGCAATGAAAAAATCGCGGTCTGAGGTTCAATGCGGTCGGGCTGACCGGCGGCGTCAAAATGCAGCGGCGCCAAAGGCGGCAGTTGCGGCAGAACGAAAAACAAAAAGGCGAACAAGCCGAAATTGACAAATAACGCCACGATCAACATCGCCCAAAAATAACGGTCGCGCAGCGCATCGCGCAGCCAGCCGGGCAAACGCGCGCCCCAAGACGCGGGAAACGACAATGGACGCATGAGGATTGTTATTGCGGATACACCGGCGTCAGCCAATGCATATAGCGCGCGTGTTGACCCCGCACCACGCGGAAATACAGCTCTTGAATCTGTTTGGTCAGCGGTCCAATCGCCCCGTCGCCCAACGGCCGATGGTCAATCGCCACAATCGCCGCCACCTGCGCGCCCGTGCCGGTAAAGAACGCTTCATCAGCGATATACAATTCGCTGCGGTCAATCGAACGCTCAATGACCTCCAGCCCCAATTCATCGCGCGCCAATTCCATGACCGTCGCGCGCGTGATGCCTTCCAAGATATTGTCGTTGATGGACGGCGTAACGAGCTTGCCGTTCCGAATCAGAAAAAAGTTTTCGGCGCTGCCTTCCGAAACATGACCCTCTTGCGTCAAGACGAGCGCTTCGTCGTGACCGTTCCAATACGCTTCGGTGCGCGCAAACGACGAATTGATGTACGCGCCCGTGATTTTGCCGCGCGCGGGAATCGAATTATCGTCCACGCGCCGCCACGACGAAGTGCCGGCGCGCACTTCGAGTTTGATATAGTTGCCCTGCGGACGCGTGAACATGGCAAATTCATCGTCGAGGTCGTGCAAGCGCGGCGTAATATCTTCGGTCGCCTTGTAAGCGAGCGGACGCATATACGCGTCCTGACGATAATTGTCGCGGCGCAAAAGTTCCAGCGTAATCCCAACCAATTCCGTTTCGTCCTGCGGCAGTTTGATATTCAACATGCGGCACGATTCTAAAAAGCGTTGAAAATGTCTTTTCGCGCGAAACACGTACAACTGCCGCGCTTGCTCATTCCAATACGCGCGCATCCCGCCAAAACAACCGGTGCCGTAATTGAACGCGTGCGCGGCGATACTCACTTTGGCTTCGGACAGCGGCACAAACTCGCCTTCAAAAAATGCCCAGGCGCCCATCGGCGCCGCGCGATGCCGCTTTTTCAAAGTCGGCGCCATCGCCGTTTCCGCGACTTGCATTGTCGGAATCATTTGTCTGTCCTCCCTCTCTGTTCGGATACAGCGATGATACTACACAAGATAAACCGCGCCAAATGATTTAGCGTTCCGCGCGCGCGTCACAAACCCAAAATAGATTTCAAGTAATTGAAAAAATTTATATGCGCGTACGCGCTCAACTGCCGCCGCGTCAAGATCAGCGCCCATTCTTTTTCCGCTTGCGCTTTACGCAGCTGCGCCAATTCCTGTTCCGCGCTTTCGATGCGGCGGCGAAAGCGCGCGGGCAATTCCTGCATCTCGCGCGTGAGGCGCGTCTGCTCTTGGCGCGCGTGGTCGCGCGCGCGCGTTTTATCCTGCTCCAGCTTTTGTTTCTTTTTCAATTCTTGCAGCTGCAATGTAACGTGCGCGTCCTTGAATTTTTTGGACACGCGCGCCGCGACGTCCGGCGGCAGCGCGTCCGGCGTCAAACGTTTTACGCGCGCTTCCATCGCGCGCCGCCACAAAATGAGCGGCACGCCGCGTTTGCCGTTGATGCCCGGCACATAAATCGCCTTGCCCTGCCGATTCACCAACGAGAACTGCACGCCCGTCGCGGTGGGCGTCACGCGAAAATTGGTAATGTCCGCCGCCGTCACGAAACCCGCCGCCGCAAGCGCCTGTTTCAATTCGCGATTCAACAGCAGCGCCGGCGACGCGTCCGCAATGCGAAACGCTTCCAACTGCTGGATAAATTTTTGCGCCTTGAATTGTTCCAACGCGGCGTCAAGCGCCGCGCGCGCTTGGACATCCAACGTTTGTCGTTCGGCGGCAAACTTGGCTAACGCCGCTTGCCATTCGCGTTCGAGCGCGGCGAGCGTTTGCTTTTCCGCCGCCACATTGTCGCTCTGACGCTGCATCAAGAGCTGGAGCGCGTCTTGCCCTTCCTTTTCCCATTGCGCGCAGCGCTGCGTCAAGACCTGAATTTGATTTGCCAAGCGCGCCTTTTCCTGCTCATTCGCTTGGACGACGCGTGCGGCGTTGCGGCGTTCGGGGTCGTTATAACGCACCGCGAAACCGACGCCCAACAGCGCCGCGCCCAGCAGCGGCGCGAACGCCAACGTCGCCGCGCCAATCAACGGGTCGAGCGGTCCCAACAGCCAGAGCGCAATGACCGCGCCAATGACCAAACTCAATAACGCGAGCAGCGATTTTTCCGCGCGAAAAGAACCGTTCAACGCGGTCGGCGGCGGCGCGGCGGGGACGTGATCCAAAATCCAATCGGCGTTCTGCGGCGCGGGCGCGCCAAGATTGGGCGCGGCGGGAACGGACGCGGACGCGGGCGCGGGCGCGCCGCCCACGCGTTCGCGCACCCAATCCGGCAAATTCGCCGGCGGCGCGCTCGCGCCGGTCAGAGCGGCGAGCGCGTCCGGTTCAAGCGGCGCTATCGCGTTCAAATCGCGCGCAAAGAGGTACGGCAAAAACGTTTGCGTGAGATTCCGCACAAGGGGATTCGGCGAACGCTGCATCGCCAACAACAATTTCGATTGCGCGGGATTGGCGAAATCGGACTGTTGGAGCAGCAGCGCTTCGCCGCCGCCGCCGTTAAAACCGAAACGCAAATCGGGGTCAAGCGCGAGTCCCAACAGCGACAGCGCGATAACCCACACCGAAAAATTGTCGAGCGCCGGACCGTAATCGCGCGCCGAACGCGCGGGATGCTGATAATTCGGCTGCCCCAATTCATTGCTCGGACGCCCCGCCAGCGTCGGCACAAACATGCCGTCGTAATCGAGCAGCCGCAATTGCCGCTTGACGATCAACAGATTGCCGTGCTGCAAATCGCCGTGCGCGATATGGGCGCGCCGCAGCGCGCGCGCCAATTCCAAAAATTGACGCGTCAGGTCGAGCAGCGCGTGCGAATCATTCAAATGCTGCGCGACAAAAACATCCAACCGGCTGCCTTCGAGCCAGTCCATTTTCACTACGGGAAACCACTGTCCGCGCAGCCGAATCCCTTGCGGCAAAAAAGAAAATTCGACCGTGTACGGCAGCGCCGCTTGCTGCAAATACGCGCTGATGGCGGCGTAACGCTGGGCAATGTCGGGAACGTGGCGCAAAAAACAACGCACCGCGTGCCGCCGCCCGCGATAATCCACCTGATACACGGTGGCGAAACTGCCGGAAATCGGTTTGGGCAAACCCAACGCGTCGCGCACGACCGCGCCCTCGCGCAATTCCGCCTCCGCGAAAACAAGTTGCGGATTTTGCACGGCGTCTTGATAATCCGAAGGACTGGGCCACCACATAGTTTATCGTATTGGAAAAATTTCCAAGCGTTCACTATAGTTGTTCAGATAATGATTTGAACAAGTTCTGCCAAGACCCTTCGGGTTTTCAGAAACCCGAAGGGTCTGATCGTCCAAAACCTAACCTGAAGATCTATAGCTTGCCAAACGAATCAAAGTCACGTCGTCATTGCGGAGCGCGCGCGCCGCGCGCAATTCGGCGAGCCACGCCGCAAACGTGTCCGCGTTCCGATGCGCGTCCACCGCTGCCCACGGCTGCGCGCCCGCTTCCGCCGCCCGCAAAAACCACGCCGCCAACGCGTCGGTCATTAAATAGATGCGGTCGCCCGCGTTGAACGTCCCTTCGCTCCAGCGCCAACGTTCCGCCAACGCGTCGTCGCGCGCGGGATTGCTGCACAACAGAAACGGCCGGTTGTTGAACGCGTCCGCGTCTTGCAGCGGAAACGCAGTCAACAATTTATCGTCGCGCACCAGAGCCAAACAACAATCGCCCACCGCCGCGGCGCGCCAGCGAATCGTTTCGGGCGTCGGCACAAGGACCAAACCCAAGAGCGCGGCGAACGCGCCCGCTTCCAAACCGGGTTCTTGGTACCATTGCACCGGCTTGCCCGCGCGCGCGCGCTGCGCCAGATACGCGTATTTTTCAGTTTGCCACGCCAGCAAAGTTTCTTGCCACCACCCGCGCCAATCGCGCGCCGTCAACCAACGGCGCGCGAATTGCCGCGTCAAAACTTGCGCCCATTGGCGGCTCAACAAACTTTCGGTGGCGCCGTCCGCAATCGCGCAGACGAACGGTTTATGCGCGCGCGCGCGGCGCGGCAAGGTAAACGCGTCTTCGTATTCGTCAATGGCATTGCCCGCTTTGGGATGCCACAAGGCATAGCGTTCAAGTTTCACAAAACGTTGGGTCCGATATGAAAATGAAATGCCCGGCGCCTTGCGACGCCGGGCGCCAGTAGCGAGCTGGATTGAAACCAAACCCTGCAAGCGTTAGCGCAGATTGCTGGGTCGCGTGCCAATATCCAGCGATTGCACCACGAGCGCGAGGTCGCCGTTAAAAACAAAACCGCGCGCGCCTTGTTCTGGATTGTAACCCTGCTCTTGCGCGATGCCAAGCATGAACGGCGTCAATTCGCTGGCGGTTTCAAACAACAATTTCGCGTACTGGTCCGGCAAATTGTCCGCGCGGTTGGGATACGCAATCGGCGCGTTGGCGTTGCTCGAAAGATGCACGTTGAACAAAAGAACGTTGCCGTCCGACGATGCGACGTTGGTGAGATTTCGCATCGCGTCCGTCGGGTCGCCGTCGGTGGATTCGCCGTCGGTAATGTGAATCACAATCGGCGGAAAGCAATCGGGATGCGCGGCGACGAAACCTTGCAGCATGTCCGCCGCCAACGTCATGGCGCGCGTCATCGGCGTCCCTTGATTGGCGACGGGTTCGAGCCACACCGGAAATTTTACTTTTTGTTCCACCAAACCGCCCGCGCCGTCGTCCACTTTTTTCGCGCGCTCTTCGATGCGCGCGGGATTCTCCGCCACTTGGCTGATGGGGACCAGCTCTTTGCCCGCGAGCGCGCCCAAAAACGCCGAACCCACCTGCGCGCCATAGCCGATGACGCCGATGGAATAATAATCGCGCACGCCTTCGCTCTTGGCGCATTTAATCACCAGATTTTGCAGCAGCCGATTCAACGCATCCGCTACGCCGTCGGCTTTGCGTTTGCCCGCTTCGCCGCCGAACGGGTCCGCCATCGAACCGGATTGGTCAATCACAAACAAAAAGCACGAAGGGTTCGTGCGACTGATTTCTGCCGTATATGCCATTTTTTGAACTCCTTGAAGATTCTGGAAAGATATACGCCGCATGTCGCAAAAGGTTAAGCCAAGATAAAAAAACGCCCGCGCCAAAGATGACGCGGGCGTTGACGGGCAAAAGCGCGCGGCTATTGGACGGTGAGTTTGCCGACCATGCCGGCTTCGGTGTGTCCCGCCACATCGCAATGAATTTCATACGAGCCGGCCGTCGCGGGCGCCGTGAACGTACCCGAAACGGTCTGCCCCGGCTGCGCGGTCAATTTGAAATTCAAATCTTTGATGACAAAAGTGTGTTCGACCGTGCCGATATTTTTGAAATTGACGGTCACCTTTTCGCCGGGCTTGGCGCTAATGGTCGAGGGCTGGTACGCAAATTCCGAACCTTCGACGGTAACGGTCGTCGCGCCCGCGCCGCCGCCGCCGCCGCCGCACGCCGCCAAAACCGCCGTCGCGGCAATCAATAATCCGAGAACCAACAAAACCTTGCGAAACATATTTCTCCTCCTCATGCGCGCTCAAAAGGCGTCTGGTCTGTCAAACTCTGCCAACCACCGGTTGAATCGCCGCGTTCTTGCGAATCAAGTTCCAGGCGTCATGGCGGCAGCGGCATTGTCTTTTGAGCGCGCCTTGTTTTTTCAGTCACGCCCCTCGCGTGACAAATTTTATAACGCAAACACATCTATTTTAGGCAATCCGCGCAGAGGCGCAAATTCCAAAAAGACGAAAAACAGGACAACCGCAAGCGGTTGTCCTGTCTGTTTTACGTACGCAATCTCATTTCGAGATAACGCGATGGCTCGCGCCAGAGCGCTTGCCACATCCGCTCCTCCCAGAGCCAATTCATGCTCTGCGAATTTTCGGTTTGCGGCTTGGGCCGATGCGACACCAAAAAGCGTACGCTCGCGCTGTCCGTCGCGTTGCCGGCGACGTCGTACGCGCGCACGTGAATCGTATGCGTTTCCGTGTAACCGCCCGCGTCCATAATGACGCCAAAACCATTCGGGAAAACGCCGACGACGCGGTCCGCTTTTTTCGTCATGGTCGCGACGAGCGTTTCCGTTATCGTCGTCACGGTCTTGCCGTCGTCTTCTAATTTGCGCGTTTCGGCATTGTACGAAAGGACCGGCATGGTGGGCGAACCGACCGGCAGTTCCAGCGCGGCGCGCAAGGTCGGCGAAAAAGCATCGCGCATCGTGATATTCCACTTGAACGAAAACGGCGAAACTTGCGAACGGCCGAGATACGAATTGTCGAGCCAGAAATCCACATAGCTCATTGACAAATTATCGCGCGCGTCCGCGTCAATGCTGACCCACTCGTCATCTTCCATGAGATATTGTTTGTCGTCCCAAGGATTGATGATTTCCACTTGCGGCGGTTTATTGTCCACCGTCACTTGCGACGAAGCGGTCTGCACATTGCCCGAACCGTCAACGGCGGTGAGTTGTAGAGTGTACAAACCGCTGTCGGTCGTATTCCAAGTTGCCAGCGTGCCATTGTCCACGCAGCAGCCGCCCTGCCCGATGGTCAACCATTCGGTCGGGTCGAGTCCCGCGCCCACGTTCAAACGCCATTCGTTCATGCCGCCCATTTTCGCGTTGCCGCGCACTTCGACCGCGCCTTTGACGGACGCGTAATTCGCCGGCGCAAAAATGGCAAGGTCGCCGCCCGCCGCGCTCGCCGCGTACGTCGTATCAAATTCCGTCGGCGGCTGCGGAACGTTATTTTCTTTGACCCAATCTTGCGCGTCCGGCGGATAAATCGGATACACCACCGTCGTCACCTGGTCGGGCGGGTCGAACGCGGTGGCAAGTTTTCCATTCGGCACAAAGATACGGAACGGTTTCCAAATATCGTCGGGTTTTGTCGGCTCGTTGCCTTTGATAAATAATTCGCGCACCACTTGGGGACATTCCGCCGTCGGCAGCAAACCGCTGGCGAGACACACCGGCACGCGCGCGATATTTTCCGGTTCGACAAATTCTTTGACGGGCAAACCTTGATGCAAAAAGGTCATGACATCGTGCCAAATCGGCGCCGCGCCCGTGATGCCCGAAATGTGTTCCATCTCGGAATTGTCCGCGTTGCCGACCCACACGCCGACGACGTAATCGGGCGTGTAACCGAGCGTCCAATTATCGCGCCACGATGAAGTCGTGCCGGTTTTCACGGCGGCGGGACGGTCCAGTTTCAAAACGCTGTTCAAACCGAACGCGGGCGCGCGCGCGTTGTTGTCGCTCAACACGTCGGTCATGAGATACGTCGCTTGTTCCGAGACCACGCGTTCGGTAGTCGGCTCTTTGTATTCTTCCAGAACGTTGCCGTCGGCGTCCGTAATTTTCAGAACCGAAACCGGATTGAGCGTGCGGAAACCGGGCCGCCGCGATTGTTCGGGGACCGGCTGGCCCGCCATGACGCCGTCGTTCGCCAACACCGAATACGCGTACGTCATATCGAGCAATTTCACTTCGCCGCCGCCGAGCGTCAACGCGAGCCCGTAATTTTTATCGAGCGTGGTGATGCCCAATTTGTGCGCGAGATTCAAAACGTTTTTGACGCCGACCAAATCCAAAACTTTGACCGCCGGAATGTTGTACGACGAAGCGAGCGCGGTGCGAAGCCGCACGGGGCCATGATATTTGCGGTCATAATTTTCGGGAACGTACGGCGGATTCGGCGGGTCTTCGAACGCGGTGCGAACGTCGTACACTACGCTCGCGGGCGAAAGCGGCGTACCGTCCTGCGCGCCTTTTTCAAACGCCTGCAAATAACTAAACATCTTGAACGACGAACCCGGCTGCCGGTCCGAAATCGCCACGTTGACCTGACCGTCAATATCGCGATTGAAATAATCCACCGAACCGACCATCGCGCGAATTTCGCCGGTCTTGGGTTCCATCACGACGACGGACGCGTTGGTGACGTTGCGTTTTTCTTGGGTCAATTTCGCGATTTGATTGCGCGCGATTTCTTCGGCTTGGGTCTGCGCGTCAAAATCCAACGTCGTATAGACGCTCCAACCGCCCTTGTTCACCGCGTCGGGCCCGTACTTGTCTTCGAGATACCGGCGCACGTAAAAAACAAAATGCGGCGCTTTGATGTCGAACTTTTTCTGGAAAACTTGAATGTCCTGTTTTTTCGCGTCGGCGGCTTGGCGTTCGGTGATATATCCTTCCACCGTCATGCGGTCGAGCGCGATATCGCGGCGTTCGCGCGCGAGGTCGGGATTGTCAATCGGATTGAGCGCGGGATATTGCGGAATCGCCGCGAGCGTCGCCGCTTCCGAAAGCGTCAGTTCGTCCGCGTGTTTGCCGAAATACGCTTCGCTCGCCGCTTCGATGCCGTACGCGAAATTGCCGTAATAAATGGTGTTGAGATACCATTCCAAAATTTGCTGCTTGGAATATTTTTGCGAAATCTCGCGCGCCATGATGGTCTCTTGGATTTTGAGTTCCACATTCGTGCGCGATTGCATTTCGCGTTCGGGCAGCAATACTTTTTTCACCAACTGCTGGGTGAGCGTGGACGCGCCTTGCAGGGGTTGACCCCGCGCCATGTTGTAAAACGCGCGCACCATGCCGATATAATCCACGCCTTCGTTCGTCCAAAACGATTTGTCTTCGAGCGAAATGGTCGCGTTGATGAGGTACGGCGAAATTTTCGACAACGCTACATTCGTGCGATTGCCGCCGGTGGGGTCGAACAATTCGTACAACACCACCTTGCCGGTGCGGTCATAAATTTTGGTCGTCTTGAATTGCGTCGCGGCTTGCTGGGAAACTTTTTCCGGTTCGGGCAGATTCTTGGCGTAATCGGCGTACAGATTCATCACGGTCATGGCGGAAAACGCCACGCCGCCGATAACGGCGAGGAGCGAACCAAAAACGAGGACGGCGAGCGCGCCGAGAATAACTTGAGGAATCCAACTGGCGCTGTGTTTGTTTTTGTACCGCGTGTGACGGCGGCGATTATAAACGGGTAAGGAACTCATGCAATCAATCGGTCGCGCCGTCTTTGGGAGCTTGGAAAAAACGGCGCATTGATTTTACTTGGTTTCGGCTTTACTGCAAAAAGCGGAACGCATTGACATTCCCCGCTTTCTGTATCAGAATCCAAACGCATGGCAACGTTACGGCTTTTTAGCGCCATCGAGTTGGACGACGCGCTGCGCGCGGCGCTGCGGCGCGCGCAAACCGCATTGCAAAACGAAACGCGTAACGGCGTCGGAAATTGCATCCGGTGGGTCGCGCCGCAAAGCGTTCATCTCACGCTAAAATTCTTGGGTAACGCGGATTCGTCCGCGCTGCCCGCGCTCCATCAAACGCTCGCGCGTCTCGCCGCGCAGCACGCGCCATTCACTTTGACCGCGCGCGGCTTGGGCTGTTTTCCCAACGCGCGTCGTCCCAACAACGTCTGGGTCGGCCTCGCAGGCGACGTCGCGCGCGCCGCCCTGCTCGCCCGCGATCTGGACGACGCGTGCGCGGCGCTGGGTTTCGCGCGCGACGAACGCGGGTTCACGCCGCACCTCACGCTGGGCCGCGTCCGCCGCGAGGCGGGCGACGCCGAACGCGCGGCATTGGGCGCGCTCGTCGCGCGTCATCCAAGCGAAACGTATGGCGAAATTCACGCGCGCGCCATCGCGCTGATTGCCAGCGATTTGCGTCCGACGGGCCCCGTGTACACGATTTTGTCGCAACATCTTTTGCGCGAGGCGACGCCACGTTGAAACTGAACGCCATTCCAACCACATGAGACGATTCGTCAATCGCCGCGACGCGGGCAAACGGCTCGCCGCGAAACTGCGCGCGTATCACAAGCGCGCGGACGTACTGGTCTTGGGCATTCCGCGCGGCGGCATCGTCGTCGCCGCCGAAATCGCGCGCGCGCTCGACGCGCCGCTCGACGTTTTTATCGCGCGCAAAATCGGCGCGCCGTGCAATGAGGAACTCGCCATTGGCGCGCTCGCCCAAGACGGCGCCGTATTTTTGGACGACGCGCTCATTGACGAATTGCATCTATCCGACCGCCAAGTCCAAGACGCGCGCGCCGCGCAGCAAAAGGAAATCGAACGCCGCCTCAAATTGTATCGCGGCGCGCGGCCGCCGTTGAACGTGCAAAACAAAATCGTGATTGTGGCGGACGACGGCGTCGCCACCGGCGCGACCACCATCGCCGCGCTGCGCGCGCTGCGCCAACGGCAGCCGACGCGGCTCATCCTGGCGATCCCCGTCGCGCCGCGCCAAGTCGCGCCCTTGCTGCGCGCCGAGTGCGACGAGCTAATCATCTTGGACACGCCCGAACCGTTCAACGCGGTGGGATATTTTTACGAGGATTTTGAACAGGTGACGGATAACGAGGTCATTGCGCTTGGCGCTCAATACCAATAAAACGTCCACGCTTCGCTCGGCGCGCTCAAGACCTGATATGGCGCGTCGCACGTCGCCGGCGAAAATTGCTCGGCGCGCACCACGTTCACGCGCCAGAGGAACGAACGCACGTTGGGCGACGCTTCGTCGAATAATTCGCGCGGAAAATCCAACGCGCTCGCTTTGGTGAACGCGCACCAACTCACCGGCTGCCCGATGCGATCCAAATAATCCACCTGCACGCGGTACCATTCTTGCGCCCCAATCGGCTGCGCGGGTTGAAACGTCAACGCGATGCGTTTGTTGGCGCCTTGAATCCGATCGTTGTCCGTCGGCGCGACGAGCTGCGGCGGCGGAACGGGAATGGCGGTGGGAACGGGCGTAAAGGTCGCGGTGGGCGGCGGCGGACCGTTGAGCGGGGTCAAAGTCGGCGCGGGCGTGGCGGTGAAACGCGACGTTTCCGTCGGCGGCGGCGTGGGCGATAGAACCAGCGCTGGCGTCGGCGCGACCGGCGTTTTGGTCGCGGGGCGCGGCGTCGCCGTAATAATTTTGGTGATGGGCGGAAGCGTCGGCTGCGTCGTCGGCGTCGCGCCTAACGCGAGCAAGCGAGACGGATCAAACTCGTGGAACGCCGAACCGAAAAAATTTGCGCCGAGCGTGAACCAGAGAATGACCAGCGCGAGCAGCGCCGCCAATGCCAAAACGGCGCCATGCCGCCGCTTCCAATAAAACGCGCGCGGATTGTGCTGGCAATTGGGACACACCGCCGCCGACGCGGGGATGCGTCGCGAGCAATAACGACATCGAATGCGAGAAATCGTTGGCACGTTACCGTAACCGCAGGTCGGACAAGCGCGCTGATTCGCAGGCATACGCTCGCCGCATTGAGGACAGCGAATGGTGAAATCAGACACAGCCGGAATTTTAATGTAGATGAGTTTTGAAATCAAACGTCGGCGAGAGCTGACGGCTCAAGACGGCGGAATGTACGTCAGATGCACCACTTGCAATTGCGGCGGCATGGTCGGCGCGAGCGTTACGAAAACGTCCAGCGCGCCGCGCTCGCACTCGATGCGCCATCCGCCGCGCAGCGCGTTGAGCGCCTGAAACGCGCCCACTTGCAAAAACGCCCCCGCATCCTTGCGAATCGTTTCCAATTCCGCGCGGCGATGCGCCGCGTCGCGGTCCAAATAAAAATTGTCGGCGGCGCGCGCCGCAATGGGCGCGTCGTCGCCCGTTTCGAGCCAGCGCTGTACGACTTGGACGAGTTCGCGCAAAATCGGCGCGGGCTGCGGCATGCGCGGAACCAAGCCGCCGGTTTTTTGCAGCGCGTCCAAAATTTGAGGAAACAACATGCCGACGCGCGCGTACGTCTTGTTGCCGAACGCGAGAACGCCGACGCCGTATTCGGGCAAAAGATAAAAATAACTGCCATAACCCGGCAAACCGCCGCCGTGCGCGACGCCGTACCCAAAGCGGTCATCCTGCATCACCGCGAGCCCGTAACCGTAACCGCGCGCCGCGCGCCACGTCTGTTCCTCGTCCAACGTCAGAGTCATCATGCCCTCTAAACGCCGCAGCTGCTGCATCTCGCGCGCGGTCGCGCGCGCGAGCGGTCCGCGCGCGCGCTCATCGCGCGGCGGAAACGCGTCCAACAAAAACGCCATGTAACGCGCAAAATCGGGAATCGTCGTGAACAAGCCCGCCATGCCCGCAAACGCGCCGTCCTCCAAAACCGGTTCGGGTTCCCACGCGTCGTCTTGATAGCGATAGCCGCGCGCGAAACGTTTCGCCGGCACGCGCGTTTTATCCCATGTCGTCGCGCGCATTTTGAGCGGGCGCAAAATCGCGCGCGCGATATATTCTTGAAACGGCATGCGCGCGACGCGCGTGACGATGCGGCCGAGCATGGCATACGCGTAATTCGAGTATTCAAATTTCAAATCGGGCGCGTTGGCAAACGGAATCCCGGCGCGCAGCCAGGCGGTGAACGTTTTTTCCGACGCCGCCATTTGACGGTCGCCCCACGGATTGTCTTCGGGGAAACCGGGCGTCATGGTCAACAAATCGCGCAGCGTCAGCGGCGCGGCGTCGCGCGTCGGATACGCGAGCGTTTTCAATTCGGGCAGATATTTTTCCGCCGCGTCGTCGAGCCGCAATTTTTTTTCGTCGCGCAATTTGAGCGCCGCCATCGCGACAAAACTTTTGGTCATGGACGCGATGCGAAAAACGGTGTGGAGGGTCGTCGGCGCGTTCGTTGCGATATCGCGCACGCCCAACGCGTCGGCGTAAATCAATTCGCCGTCCGCCACAATGCCGAACGCGACGCCCGGCACATGCGCCGTTTCCATAAATTCGGCAAACAGCGCGCGCACGACGGGAAACGCGGCGGCAATTTTTTCGCGGCGCTGTGGGTCCGCAAATTGCGGCGGCGGCGCTTTGAACGCGGCATCCATTTTTGATTTTTGCGTACGATCCGGCGTACGAGTCATTGGCGGCGCTCCATTCGCTTGCAAATTAAAAAAACGACTCGCCCATTATACGCGAGTCGTCTTGATTCTGCATCTCGAAAATCTTTCCTGAATCCAAGACTTGCGGAATCCCAGAGATTTCGCAAGTCTTGCTGGTTTGAATTCGCGCGCAAGCCGCGCTAGGGCGAAAAGGGCGATTTGCCCGAAAGGACGCGCGCCACGTCAAAATACGAAATGACGAAAATGAGCATGAGCAAAAACACAAAGCCCGCGAGATGAATATAGCCCTCGCGGCGCGCGTCGAGTTTGCGCCCGCGCATGACGATTTCGGCGAGGACGAAAACCAAACGTCCGCCGTCCAAACCGGGAATCGGCAGTAAATTGAAAATGGCGAGATTGAGCGACAAGACGCCAATGATGGTGAGAATAAACGGCAAGCCGCCATTCGGCGCGCCTTCGACGACAACTTGGGTGATGCCGACGGGGCCCATCACGCCGCTGCTGTTGCCGCGCGCGAGATTGGCGAATAAATCGCGGAACGCGCGCGGGACCGACATGAGCGCGGTGTACATCTGCTCGCTCGCCGCTTGAATCGCGGGCGCCAAAGCGAAATGAAAACTCAAGCCGAGCGTGGCTTGGTCGCGCGACATTCCCGCCGGCAGCGTGACTTTGGTCTGGCGCGTTTCGCCGTCGCGGATGTAACGCACAATGACGACGCTGTTGACTTTGTAGTGGTCCGCAATGTGCGCGGCGAGCGCGTTTTCGTCGTTCAAGATATTGACGAGCGTATTTTCGGGCAGCACGGTGAAATCGCCGACGCTGACGAGCGCGTCGCCGGGGCGCAAACCGATTTGTTCCGCCAACGAGCCGGGGGCGACGTCTGCGATTTTCGCGCCGACATCTTGCGAAATCGTCACGCCGATGATGCACGGCGGATCGTCGGCGGGGCGCGGCGTGATGGGCAAAGCAAAATTTTCTACGCCGCCGCGCGGATTCGGGCGTTCGATGCCGAGCGTGACGGGTTTGCCGCAATTTTCGGCGAGCTGCGCGGACATTTTTTGACGGTTGCCGCTGACGTTGACGCCGTTGACCGTCACAATCGCATCGCCCGCCGCCAAGCCCGCCGCCGCCGCCGGACTATTGGGCTGCACGCGCACAATCGTGGTGTTCGCCGCCAATTCGACTTGCGGCGCCATCATCGGCAAGGCGATGAATACTAAAAACGCGAGAATAAAATTCATCGTGACGCCGGCGACCAAGATGATGCCGCGCTGCCACGCGGGTTTGTTGACGAACGCGTTGGGCGCGGCGGACGAATCGTCTTCGTTCATGCGGACGAACCCGCCGAACGGAATCGCGTTCAAAGTAAAAATGGTGCCGCGGTCGAGCGCTTGAATTTGACTCGCGTGCAGCAGTCCGCGGCTTTCGTCGTCCACCGGCGCGAGGGCGGTCAAAATTTCTTTGCCGTTTTGCGTTTCCGTTTTGTACATGACCCACGCGCCATTGCGAACCTCTTCGGGCAAGATAAATTTTTTGGGAATGACGATTTTACGATTTTGAATTTCGAGCGAGCCGTTGGTTTGCCAAAAAGTTAGCAGGCGCGGCGGAAAACCGATGCCGAATTCGGGGGCTTCGACGCCAAAACGACGCGCGGCAAGGTAATGGCCCAATTCATGGACCACCACGAGAATTCCGATAATGATGATAAACAGCACAATGCCTTGCGCCGTTTGCAGCAGCGAACCAATTTGCATTTCACAGTCCTTTCCAAAACTCGCCAAATTATAACACGCCCGCGCGCGCAAGACATTAAAATCAAGTGAAAAACTTGCGTTACGCCGAGCTGGACAAGGAGGAGCGAGGTTGGCGAGGAAAACACGAATCGGTTACAAACTTGCGAAATCGGGCGAACAGCGTTCGCCATGAGATATTCGAAGGTTTGAACACGAGCGAAAAATAATTCGCGCTAAAAGAGATGGTCCTCGCTCACGCGCGCCGCGCCGCCGGGGCCGCTCGTCAAAACGTCTTGGACCCCTTCCAACGCGCGCACGCGCCGCGCCAATTCCGCCGCGTCTTGCTGTGCGACGAGGATGTGGACGTTGGGCCCCGCGTCGAGCGTATAGTACGCTTCCAATCCTTCCGCGCGCCACGCGCGCACCGCGTCCAAAACGCGCACCGTGCCGGGCGCCCAATAAAAAATCGGCGGCTGCGAAGTCATGGCGAGCATGTGCAGTTCAATCGCTTCGGCTTCGAGGTCGGGCCCCAAGCGCGTCAGATTTTTCGCCAACGTTTGACGCCGCACGTGATGATACCGCATCGGCAAGCGCGCCAAACGTTCCGCCAAAAAAGGACTCGACGGCGCCGCGGCGTGGCCCTCGGTGGAGCCCACTTTTTTGGCGTCGGGCGAAACGAGCGCAATCACATCCGTCAAAGCCCATGCGTCGGGCGGCATCAACGTGCGCGCGTACGATTGTTCGCTGGTGTAATTGACGTCTTTGGCGGCAAGCCATTCGACGAAACCGCCGGGGATGGAACGCGCGGCGCTGCCCGAACCTTGCCGCGCGAGAATGGAAAGCTCGCGTTCGCTCAAATCCAAGCCCGCCGCGCGCGCGGCAGCCACAGACAGCGCCGCGAACGCGGACGCGCTCGACGCGAGCCCTGCGGCGGCGGGAAAATTATTGCGCGACGCGACGCGGGCGCGCGTTTCGATGTGCGCGAGCGCGCGCACGCGCGTCAAATGTTCGCGCACGCGCGCGGCGGTTTTTTCATCGGCGGGTTGATCGTCCAGCTGTACTATATCTTGGTCTAACGCGTCGTCAAACGCGACGGTGGTTGTGGTCGTCAACGCGTCCAAGTTCATGGAAATGGAATCGTTCAACGGAATCCGCAATTTCGCGTCGCGGTTGCCCCAATATTTAATAAAGGCGATATTCGAATGACCGATCGCGGTTGTTTTGTTTGACATGTCTATTTCGTCCGCCCGCGCCGTTCCATTGAATGGGATTCATGGCGGAACGCGGCAGAATTACATTCGCTGATTTGGATAGAAACTAGTGTAGCGCTTGCCGCGTCAAGGGCAAAATTAGGGCGGCATTGCGCGCATCTGATAGACAGCTCAGATAAACATCGCATAAGACCTGACAGGTTTTCGTCGCGCGCGCGTAAGGTGGCGCGGACGCGGCATAAACCTGTCAGGTCTCCATCCTGCGATTTTAATTTGGGAACTCTATGAGGCGAAACCAAAACCGCGCCGCGCAGCGCTGGTGCGAGAACGCGACGCGGTTGACCGCGACGGACTGGAAATATCCAAGACGCCGCAAAAGGAATTTGAAAAATTGCAGGCGGACGAGTTTGCCGATTTGGCGGCGCTTGCGCCGCTCTCGCCCGATTGAGGGCGTTGGAAAATTTTTTCGGACGACGCTAACGCGCAAGCCGACTTTCAATCCTCCAACAAATATCGCGAAAAATCTTTTTGGCGCGCCTCGTATCGGGGCGCCTCGGTTTTCAGATGATGATATTTCCCCGCGAAAAAGAGCAGCGGTTTTTCGTCCGTCCATTCCAGATATTCAACGTGACCGATAAAGAGCGTGTGATCGCCCGCCGGATGCGCGTCCACGACGCGCGCGACCAAGTACGCGATTGCGCCTTGCAGCGCCGGTACGCCGTGCTTTTCTATAAATTCCACAGACGGATGTTCGCCGCGACGCCGCGCGAAATGGTCGCTCAACGCGGCTTGGGTTTGGGACAATACGCTCACGCCGTAACGCTCGGCGTTTAATAACCGTTCGTGCATCGCGGCATGACGCCCCACCGACACCAACACCAACGGCGGGTCAAGCGAAACGGACAGGAACGCGTTCGCGGTCATGCCATAAACTTCCCCGTCCTGTTCCGTGGTAATGACCGTCACGCCCGTCGCAAACCGTCCGAGCGCGCTGCGGAATTCGCGCGCGTCAAAACTCTCGGGCGTCAGCGCGTTTCCGTTTTCCGTCCGCTTGGATTTGCCGTCCAATTTGGAATAATCCATACGACTGTATGTGACCTTGCTGCGCCTTACATTACGTGCCAAAAAGTCCACAATCCCCGCAGCGTTTGGCGGCGCGGAGCGATTGCGTCGAAAAATAAATTGTGCTATCTTGCTCGCGCCGCAGCGAACGTTTTACAAATCTTTTGCCGCAAAAACGAGGAAACAAATATGAATCATGCACGCCGACGTACCCTTGTCGTTCTTGGGCTCTGCCTCATTACGGCGCTCTGGAGCGCCGCCCCCGCGCACGCGCAAGGGCCCTCCGGCGGCGTCATCCCCGCCGGCACGACGATTGAAAACGACGTTGCGCTTGTCCAGCCCGACATTAGCGTGGACGGCAATGTGGACGGCGATTTGTTTGTCGTCGGACAAAACGTCACGCTGAACGGCAATGTCACGGGCAGCGTCTTTATCGTCGCCGACCGCGCGACCCTGCGAGGCGCCGTGAACGGCAGCGTCTATGCCGTCGCCGCGAACCTGAATTTGGATTCCACCGCGCGCGTCGCGCGCAGCGTGTACGCGCTCGCCTTGAGTTTACTGACGACGCCCAATTCAGCCATCGGGCGCGATTTGCAAACGCTCGCCATCGGCGCGCAGCTGCGCGGAACCGTTACGCGCGACACGCGCGCCATCATCGGGCCCCTTGAAATTTTGCGTCTGCTGCTCGCGCGCGTAGAAGCGCTCGATCTTTTTCAAACGACGCTGCGCGCGGCGCCGCCGCCACGCGTCGCCGCCGCCGCGTTATCGCAAAACAACGCGCCGTCGTGTCTGCCGCAATTCGCGCTCGCCAAAAGCGCGGCGGGCGGCATTCTCGGCAGCGGTTTGGAATGTTTCTTGAATCCGTCCGCCGCGCCGCGGCAACAAGCGTCAACGCCGACGGACACGGCGGCAGTTGCAGCTCAGTGGGGGTTCAAGCGCGCGCGCGATTTTGTCACGCTCGCCGTCATCGGTTTAATTCTATTGTTTGCGCTGCCGCGTCGTTTGGAAAATTGGGGCGCGCCGATTCAGGCGCATCCGGTGGCGGCGCCGGGCATCGGTTTGCTCGCCGCGCTGAACGGATTTTTGCTCGCGGCATTGTTGACGCTAGCCGTGATCGCGGTCGGAATTATTTTTCAGGCGCTGCGCCTCGACGCGTTGGCGCTCATGACCTGGATGGTGGGTCTGGCAAGCGTCGCCGCGCTCTTTTGGCTGTTTGTGTTGTTTTTATTTTTCATCAGCCAAATCGTGTTTGTCTATTGGAGCGCGCGCGCGTTACTGCATCGTTTCGCGCCGCAGGCGAAATTGCATCGCGCGCTCTTGCTGCCGCTCGCGCTGCTCGCGTTTGTTTTGCTAATGGGCATTCCCGTCGTGGGCGCCATCGTTTCGCTCGCGGCAACGCTCTATGGCATGGGCGCGCTCGTCCTCGCGGGCTGGGCGCAATTTTCCGCGCGGCGCAAGGTCTCGGATTCGGTTGCGGCGCCGGCGTCGCCGCAATAAAAAAACGGGTCGTCCGATGGGGAAACCGGACGACCCGTTTTTTATTGTCTGGCGCGGCGCGCAAAATTGCGCGTCGCAATGGCTGGCGCTTATTCTTGGCTGAACGCCGCCATCAATTCTTTTTCTTCGGCTTTGGTCAAGTTGCTCGCAATCAATTCAAATTTCTGACCTTTGAACGCCGCCGAAACTTTGTCGCGCACCGCGCCGCTCGTGAGCAAAAAGAGCGCCGACGTGCCTTCGGTCACTTGGCCGCGCACCGATTCGATGAACTTGTCGTCAATGCCGTAATCGCTGAATTTGCCCGCCAACGCGCCCATCGCCGCGCCAATGGCGAGACCGAAAAACGGCACAAAGAAAATCAAACCGAACAACATGCCCCAGAACGCGCCGCTGAGCGCGCCGGCGCCGGCGAGATTGTTCAATTGTTTGGTCTTTGGTTTTTTGTCGCCCTGTTTCCACGAAACAATCGCGGCGTCCTGAATTTTGATCAATTCCTGCTTTTGCAGACTTTTGACCGTTTCCAACGCCTTTTGCGCGCCGCCGGGCGCGTCGAACTTGAGTACTGTAAGGGTTGCCATTCATTGCCTCCTGAGAATTTTGCTTGCTTGCAAATGCGCGGCTAGTGTATCACGAATTATTGGCAGACAAAAATTCCGCCGCCCAAATCCTCCAAACAGATTCGCGCCAAACCGGCGCGTCCTGCCGCGTCCGTTCGCCCTCGTCCAGGTCCATCCGTTTTTCATTCGCGCTCAACGCGTCGTCCTGTTTCACGAGCGCGCGTCGAGCCGCGCGGCTCGAATTTGTGGTCGAATTGTAATCCGCGCGCGGGCGAAATGAATTTATGATGTATGGACATGGGCACGCTGTGTCGCGCCCTTTGAACAATCATGAAACGCGGATTGCTTTTTCACTCGCTCATTATTTTTCTCGCGCTCGCGCTGGGTTTAGCGCTCGTACCCATCCTCGCGTATCTGCTCCCCTCAAGCCAATACACGTTGGCGCTTGGGTTTGGCGGATGGCTGCTCGGCGCGGGCTTGCTCGTCGCGTTGGCGTTGTATGGCTACAAACGTCAGATTCAACGTCCGTTCGATGCGCTGTCGAACGCAATGACGGCAGCGGCGCGCGGCGATTGGACCGCGCATGTGACGATGAACGACGATTCGGAAATCGGCCAATTGGCGGCGCAATTTAACGCGCTGGTTGAAACGCGCGAAGCGTATGACAAGGCACAGCGCGACGCCAAAGAAAAATACCGTCTGCTGGTCGAACAAATTCCGGCGGTCGTTTATCGCGCTACCGCCGAACGGCACAAGAGCGCGCTCTATGTCAATGCCGAAATCAACGCGCTGCTCGGTTATTCTCCGCAAGAATGGCTCGCCAACGGCGACTTGTGGTACGAATGTCTGCATCCCGACGACCGCGCCCGCGTGCTGGACGCGCTCAAACAATTGCGCGCCGCCGACGGCACGCTGCGCTTGGAATATCGCCTGTATGCGCGCGACGGCAGCTTGGTCTGGGTGCGCGACAACGTGCGCGCGCTGTCGCGTCAAAACGGCAAACCGCCCTTGCTGCAAGGCGTGATGTTTGACGTAACCGCGCGCAAAGCGGCGGACGAAAAAAAAGCGGCGCCCGCCGCTTTGTCCGCGTCGCATCACGCCGCCGATAAATTGAGCGACGCCTTTCCCCTACCCCGCGTTCAATCCGCGTAAATCGTCCGATAGACCACTCAAGAAACGCCGCAAGACCTAACGCAACACATCACTGCTCCGGCTACAATCCACGAATTATTGTTACGCTATGCGTAACGACCGTTTTCCCGCGCGTTTTTTTGGATTGGCAAAGATATTGTTGTGTAATTTTTCGGTTACAAACTTGCAAAAGCTTCAAGCTTTTGCAAGTTTGTAGTTTTCGCTTTTGGCGACGAGCTTGACATGGTTTCCTCAAACCCCCTGTTTTTTCAAACCCCTTGTTTTGCCACCGAATTCAATTCGATGGTTTTCGCCTTGTTTTGCCACCGAATTCAATTCGATGATTTTCAAACCCCTTGTTTTGCCATCGAATTCAATTCGATGGTTCACCCGCGCGCCTTGGCATTCCATCGCCAAACGTGAGTTATAATGCGCCGTATGCCAAAAAAGAAAACGCTCGGCTTGAAACGCGCGCCACATCAAGTGGCGCGCATCTTTGACAATTTTGCCCATTCCGAAGCCGTCGGCAGCGTCTTGCTTTTGATTGCCACCGTCCTCGCGCTCGTGTGGGCAAATTCGCAATGGGCAGAGCTGTACGCGAGTCTCCTGCACGCCAAAATCGGTTTTGCCGTTGACGCGTCGGTGTACACGCTGTCGCTGCACCAAATCATCAACGACGGTTTAATGGCGTTATTTTTTCTCGTCGTCGGTTTGGAAATCAAACGCGAAATAGCGGTCGGCGAATTATCCTCGCCCGACAAAGCGGCGCTGCCGGTGATGGCGGCGCTCGGCGGCATGATTCTGCCCGCCGCGATTTATTTATTGTTCAACGCAGGCAAACCCTCCGAACGCGGCTGGGGCATTCCGATGGCAACCGATATTGCGTTCGCGCTCGGCGTGTTGGCGCTGTTGGGCAGCCGCGCGCCAACCGGTCTCAAAATTTTTCTGACCGCGCTCGCCATTGCGGACGACCTCGGCGCGGTGTTGGTGATTGCGTTGTTTTATACCTCGAACCTGAACCTCGCGGGTCTGGTCGTCGCAGTCGGCTTGCTCGCGCTCATCGTCGTCGCCGGAAATCGCCAAGTGCGCCGCATCGAAATCTATGTCTTGCTCGCGTTCGGCGTCTGGTTGGCGGTACTCGCGTCCGGCATCCATGCCACCATCGCCGGGGTTTTAATTGCCCTGACCATCCCCGTTCGCACGCGCGCCAACCCGCGCGAACTCATTCGCGTCGGACGCGCCAAGCTGGACGCGTTGGAAGAACAAGAGTTGGACAAAGCTTCGATGGTGAACGATCGCGCGCAAATGGAAACGATTAACGAATTGTACGAGGTCGCCGGCGCGCTGCGGCCCATCGGCTTGACCATCGAGGATTACATTCATCCGCTCTTGGTGTGGATTGTCCTGCCGTTGTTTGCGTTATTTAACGCGGGGGTTCATTTTGGCGCAAACGCGTTGAGCGCCTTTGCCAGTCCAACGACCCTGGGCGTTTTGTTGGGTTTGATCGTCGGCAAACAAATCGGCGTCACGCTTTTTACGTGGGGCGCACATAAATTCGGACGCGCGCCGCTGCCCGCCAATGTGACGTGGAAACAAATTTACGGCGTCAGTTGGTTGTGCGGCATGGGTTTCACCATGTCGCTCTTTATCGCCGAATTGGCGTTTCAAACTCCCGAGCTCGTCCAAGACGCCAAAATAGGCATTTTAGCGGCGTCGCTGCTCGCGGGCGTGGTCGGATATATTCTGCTCTGGTTGTGGCTGCCCAAAAAAGAAAACGCGTAAAAAGCGCGCGTTACAAATTACGGTACGCGGCTTGCAGTTCCGCCCATTTCTCCGGCGTATTGACGTTCCACAACGCATAACCGTGCGGGTCAAACTGCGCGACCTCTTGCGGCGAAATGACGCGCACGCGCACCGCGTCGTGAAAACTAATCATGCGGCGCTCGCCGCGCGCCAACGCGTCGCGCATGGGCGCGATACAGCGTTTGGTATAAATCGCGTGTAACGGATGCAGCGCTAAATCTTTGGCGCGCGGCGCGGCGTTTTTGTCTGACGCGTCGCGCGCGGGTTTTTCGGTCTGCGGCAAAATCACGTCGTACGCCCGCGCGAACGAGCGCATATAATCCAGCAACGCCACATTCAACAAAGGCATATCGCACGCGACCACAATCGCGCTTGCGTGCGCGACCGTCTCCAAACCCGCGCAGATGCCCGCCAAGGGGCCCGCGTTGGGAAGCGCGTCCGGTACGACGCGCACATCCAACGCCGCAAAGCGCGCGGGATCGTTCGCCGAAATCACAACGTCGTCGGCGAGAGCGCGCACGCGCTCCAACACGCGCCCAATCAACGGCGCGCCGTCCAATTCCAAAAATGCCTTGTCCGTCCCCATGCGCGTGCTCGCGCCGCCCGCCAAAATAATCGCGCTGCATTTCTCCATGCCGCTATCTTAGCACGAAACCGCCGGACGCGAACCCTTTGCTCATCCTGAATTGATGATTTACCGCGTCTGACATAGAATCCAAACAAGCCAAATTCCATGCCCGAGAAACCCATGCTGACCCAATCCCATCTCTATCAAGAAATTCATTCCCAGCCCGCCGTGTTGGAAAATTTGCTGCGCGTCGAGCGCGCCAACGTGCAGCGCATCGGCGCGACGTTGAAACAAAAACGCATCACGAACGTTTTTATCGCCGCGCGCGGCACGAGCGACAACGCCGGACGGTACGCGCAATATCTGCTCGGCGCCGTCAACCGGCTGCCCGTCGGTCTGGCGACGCCGAGTTTGTACAGCATTTACAAACAACCGCCGACGTTTCACGACGCGCTCGTCATTGGCATCAGTCAGAGCGGCGCGAGTCCCGATATTGTGGCGACGCTCGCCGAAGCGAACAAACAGGGCGCGCTCGCGCTGGCGTTGACGAACGAACCCGCGTCGCCGCTCGCCCAAGCCGCGCAGTACGTGATTCCCCTGCACGCGGGCGCGGAAAAATCCGTCGCCGCGACCAAAACCTACACGACGCAATTGATGGCGTTGGCGTTGTTGAGCGCGTCGCTCGCCGACGACCGCGCCATGTTCGACGCCTTGGCAGAGGTTCCCGCGCACATGACGCGCCTTTTGGAAATGAACGACGCCATCGCGCGCGCGGCGGAACGCTATCGTTACATGCGCGTCTGCGTCGTCATCGGACGCGGTTACAACTATGCGACCGCGTTCGAGATGGCGCTCAAAATCAAAGAGTTGACGTACGTGCTGGCGGAACCGTACAGCAGCGCGGATTTTATGCACGGGCCCGTCGCATTGGTCGAAGAAGCGTTTCCGACGATTGTGGTCGCGCCGTCCGGTTTGATGCGCGACGAGCTGCGCGGTTTCATTCACACCTTGCAAGCGCGCAGCGCCGAAGTAATTGTGTTGAGCGACGCGGACGATTTGCTCGCGTTGGCGCGCACGCCCTTGCGCATCCCCATCCGCGTTCCCGAATGGCTTTCGCCGCTCACCACGATTGTGCCGGCTCAATTGTTTGCGATGCACTTGGCGAACGCGCGCGATTACGACGTGGATCATCCGCGCGGTCTCCGCAAAGTGACCGAAACGCGCTAGCGCGATTCCCGACGAGGCGCAAGTGTCCAAACCCATTCTTCCTTTTCCCGAAGCGCTGCATCGTGAACCGGCGCAGCGTTACATTTCGCGCATCGGCGTCCTCACGAGCGGCGGCGATTCGCAAGGCATGAACGCGGCGCTGCGCGCGGTTGTGCGCGCGGGCATCGGCGCGGGCTTGCAAGTTTTTGCCATTTACGAGGGTTATCAAGGCATCGTGCAAGGCGGCGCTTTGATTGAGCGCATGGCATGGCACAGCGTAAGCGGCATCATGCAGCAAGGCGGCACCTTTATCGGTTCCGCGCGTTCCTCTGATTTTTATACGCGCCCCGGGCGGCGCCAAGCCGCGCTCAATTTGATTCGGCACGGCATCGAAGGTTTGGTCGTCATTGGCGGCGACGGCTCGCTCACCGGCGCGAATTTGTTTCGGCAGGAATGGCGCAATCTTGTACACGAATTGGTCCAAGAAGGTCAATTGACCCAAACTCAAGCCGACGCGCATCCGCAGCTCGCCATCGTCGGCATGGTCGGTTCGATTGACAATGATATGTTCGGCACGGACATGACCATCGGCGCGGACACGGCGCTGCATCGCATCGTCGAAGCGGTGGACGCGATCGCCTCGACCGCCACGAGTCATCAACGCACGTTCGTCGTCGAAGTGATGGGACGCCACTGCGGGTATCTCGCGTTGATGGCAGGTTTGGCGACGGGCGCGAATTGGGTGTTGATTCCCGAAAATCCGCCCGAACAAGATTGGGAAGAAACCATGTGCCGGGTGATGCACGCGGGGCGTCAAACGGGGCGCCGTCATTCCATCGTCATTATCGCCGAAGGCGCGATAGACCGCGCGGGCAAACTCATCACCAGCGATTACGTGCGTAAAGTTTTGGCGGAGCGTTTGCGCGAAGATGTGCGCGTAACGATTCTGGGTCACGTCCAGCGCGGCGGCGCGCCGAGCGCGTTTGACCGCGTAATGCCGACGCTGCTCGGTTATGCCGCCGTGCGCCAACTGCTGCACAGCAAACCGACGGACGAGCCGCAGTTGATCGGGATGCGCGACAATCACATCAGCATTTCGCCCCTGATGGAAAATGTGGATAAAACGCATCGCGTCGCCGCGCTCATTCAAACGCAGCGCTATGCCGAAGCGATGGAGATGCGCGGGCGCGGTTTTGAGGAAGCGTACCGCATTTTGCATACGCTGCTGCGCGCGCAGCCGCGTCCGCCGCAAGCGAACCAGCGTCAATTGCGAATTTTGGCGCTGCACGCGGACGGACCCGCGCCGGGCATGAATACGGCGGTGCGCGCGGCGGTGCGTTTGGGTCTGGACAAGGGACATACGATGCTCGCCGCGCGCGACGGCATTGCGGGATTCGCGCGCGGCGAAATTTCCGAAATCCATTGGATGGACGTACACGGCTGGGTCGCGCGCGGCGGCGCTGAATTGGGCGCGAACCGCCGCGCGCTGCAGCCGGACGATTATGGCGCCATCGCCGAACAGATTCGCGCGCAAGGACTGGACGGCTTGTTCATCATCGGCGGTTGGATGGGATACCAATTCGCGTATGAATTGCGCGAACGCCGCGCGCAATTTCCGGAATTCGATCTTCCCGTGATTTGTTTGCCCGCGAGCATCAACAATGATTTGCCCGGCACCGAAGTGACCATCGGCGCGGATACGGCGCTCAATACGATTCAAACCGATTTGGACAAACTCAAAGAAGCGGCGCTCGCGGCGCGGCGTTGTTTCGTCGCCGAAGTGATGGGTTACGATTGCGGCTATCTCGCGTTGATGGCGGGACTGGCGACGGGCGCGGAACGCGTGTACATTCCCGAAGAAGGCATCACGCTCGACGATTTGCGTTACGACGTGGACATGCTCGTGAAAGGATTTCGGCGCGGCAAACGCGTCGGCTTGATCGTACGCAGCGAACGCGCGGACCCGTACTATACGACGGATTTTATCGCGACGCTGTTTGAGCGCGAGGGCAAGGGCGAACTGTTGGTGCGGCGCATGATTTTTGGCAACACGCAGCAAGGCGGACGCCCATCGCCGTTTGACCGCATCCAAGCCACGCGGCTCGCGGCGGAAGCGCTAGACCATTTGATTGAACAGATTCAAAAGCATGAAACGGGCATTGGCTGCATCGGGCGGTGGGAAGGAAAAATCCAGTACACGAATTTAGAGGAGCTGCCCGCGTTGATGCAAACAAAGGCGCAGCGCCCGCACATTCAACCCTGGCTCAATCTGCGCCGCGTCGCGCAAGCGATGGCGGAAGAACCAATGTAGGGCAAACGGCTGCGTCCGCGCGCGCGAAGCGCCGCGCCGCTATGCGGGCGGGTCGCCGAAATCGGGAATCGGCAGCGTTTCGCCGCCGCGCAGCGCCGATTGATGCGCCACAATCCCCGGCGCATTGCAGCGCGCCGCCAGCCAGACGTGATTCGGCGGCAGTTGCGCCGTCACGCACGCGCGCACAAAATCGTCCACCAAAAATTGATGCGAACCTTCGTGACCGTTCGGCAGCCCCGCGAACGATTGCGGCAGCCGTTCGCGCGGATGCACCGCCGCGTAACCGCTGTGCGGATCGCGCCACTCACGGTCCGAGTTTGCCGCCGATGGAATTTCCGCGCACGTCAATTTTCCCGTCACGTCCTCGACCTCTTCGGTTTCGCGGCTGCACCAAATTTTGGAATTGCCCTGCTCTTCATAACTCGCCCGCGTGCCGTACAAACTCATCCGCACCGACGCGCAGCGTTCGGTCGCGCTCCAACCGATGCGGCGAAATTCATTGACGCGCGCCATGCCGCCGTTCGCGGAACGAAACAGCGCCGTCGCGTTGCTAAAATCGTTTTGCCACGCGCTCACCGCGCGGTCAAAGATGCCGTCGTTTTCGCGGTCGCGATAACCGAGACACGCCACGTCGGTCAAACGCGCGCCCGTCGTCGCCACAATCATATTGACCGAATGAGTCGCGTACCACATTGGCGGAAAACTCGCAAATTTTTTCCACGCCTCGCCGTTCGCCCACATGTACGCTTCGTAAAAGCCGTGCGTCATGTCGTGCATGTATTCCGCTTCGCCGTACACAAACACGCCGAAATCGCCGCGCGCAAAACGTTCGCGGCAATACAGCGCCGTCGGCGCATAATAACTCGTTTCGCCGAGCATATAGATTTGTCCCGTCGTCTTGACGGTTTCAATCAGCGCCGCGAGCTCTTCGAGCGTAATGGCGGCAGGCACGGCGGAATAGACGTGCTTGCCCGCGCGCAGCGCCTGCTGCGCCAACGGCGCGTGCGTCCAGCGCTGCGTAAAAAGACACACGGCGTCCACGTCGCTTTTGAGCAGCTCATCCAGCGAACGAAAAGTTTCCAGCGCGCCGTACAAATCTTGCGCGTATTGCAAACGCTCGTCCAACAAATCCGCAATCGCCACCGCGCGCACGTCGGGATGCGCGCGAAAAAGCGGAATAAATTCCGCGCCAAAACTAACGCCGACAATGCCGACTTTGATTTGCATAGAACTTGCGCCTTTCGGAATCATTCGCGCGCGTCAAACGCGCGTTTGATTTTGCGCCGCGGGCAGCGCGATGAAAAAGGTCGCGCCTTGCCCCAACGCGCTTTCCGCCCAAATTTTTCCGCCGTGCGCCTCGACCAACGCTTTGGCAATCGCCAAACCCAAACCGGACGAACCCTGTTCCGACTGCCGCGCCTTGTCGCCGCGATAAAAGCGTTCAAAGACGCGCGGCAAATCTTGCGGCGCAATGCCCGCGCCCGAATCCGCGACGGCAAGCCGCACGGCGTCGTTTGTCGCGTCCGCGCGCAAAATAATCGCGCCGCCGTCCGGCGTGTGCTGTAACGCGTTGCCGATGAGATTGTCCAACACCTGGGTCATTCGCATTTCGTCCGCGTCCAGCGTCAACGGCGCCGCCGCCGGTTCGACGCGCAAGCCAATGCGACGCGGCGCCGCGTGCGGCACGTGGCGCGCTGCCACGCGCGTCAACCATTCGTGCGCCGCTAACGGCTGCCGGTTCAACGCCAAAACGCCCGCGTCCGCCAAAGACAAAGTTCGCAAATCTTCGACGATTTTTTCGAGATGTTGAATTTCGGCATAGACCGCTTCCAAACGCGGCGGCGTCGGCTGCAAATCGCCCGTTCGCATCGCGTCGAGATAACCGCCAATCACCGTCAACGGATTGCGTAACTCGTGCGCAATGTCGGCGGTCATCTGCCGACGCGTCTGGTCGGCGCGCTGCAAATCGCCGCTCATCTGATTGAACGCGTTCGCCAGCGCGCCCACTTCGTCGTGCGACGACACGCGCACGGTTTGACCCAATTCGCCTTTTGCCATGCGCTGCGCCGCGTCGGTCAAGGCGCGCACGGGACGCACAATCGTGCGCGCCAGCAGCGCGCCCAACGCAATCGCAAACAACGCCGCGCCGCCCGACGCCAACGCCAGCGTCGCGCCAGTGCGTTCGAGATACTGCTGCTGAATCCGCGTGCGCGGCGAAGGTCCGAGCATCGGCAAAATTACGCCGACCAATTGTCCGTCCACCAAAATACGTCTGCCGTTCGCCAACGTCGCGGCGGGCGCGGGCGCGCCCAGCGTATAACCGTCGCCGCGCAGCACAATCACGTTTTGCGCGTCCGCCAAGCCAAAGGGCGCGAGGCGCGGCGGGCCCGGATTACCGTCTTCGCGTTCTTGAAAACGCGCGCGCAGCGCGTCTTCGATGCCGTTCAAATCGCCGTGCGCGCGATAGTAATCCGCGACAAAGACGGCAAAACTTGTTTCCGCTTCTTGCGAAATGAAATGATTGAATTCGTTCAGCGCGCTCACATAGCCAATCAACGCCACGAGCGCAATCGCGACCAGACTGACGCCGAGAAACGCCGCAATCAATTTGAACATTAACGAACGGCGCACGTCATTCCTCCGGCTCGTCCGCCAACGGATTCAAGCGATAGCCCACGCTGAAAACGGTTTCGATATAACGCGGCGCGGCGGGATCGCTTTCGATTTTCGCGCGCAAATTGCGGACATGCACATCCACCGTCCGTTCCGCCAGCGCCGCCGCGCCAATCACGTCCAACAATTCCGCGCGCGTAAAGACGCGCCCCGGAGACGCCAGCAAGGTCGCGAGCAATTCAAATTCGGTGGGCGTCAAAACGACCGCGCGTTCGCCCGCGCGCACCGCGCGCGTCGCTTTGTCCAAACTGATTTCGCCGACGCGCAGCTGCGCGCTCGGCGCCGGCGGCGCGCCCGCGCGGCGCAATTGCGCGCGCACCCGCGCCAACAGTTCGCGCATACTGAACGGCTTGGTCACGTAATCGTCCGCGCCCAATTCCAAACCCAGCACTTTGTCCGCTTCTTCCATTTTTGCCGTCAGCAAAATCACCGGCACATTCGACTCGCGGCGAAACGCGGGCAGAAACGCATAGCCGTCCAGCTTGGGCATCATAATGTCGAGCAGCACAAGATCGGGTTTGTCATAGCGCGACACAAACAACGCGTCCTGCCCGTTCTCGGCGGTCACCACGCGATACCCTTGCTCGCTCAAATAATCTTTGAGCATGAGACGCAGATTGGCTTTGTCGTCCACGACCAAAATCGTTTGCGGCATTTTTTGTATTCTATCATTGGAACATAACAAAAAGATATTCAAAAGTTGTTAAGGCGTCCCGTCCGTTGCCGTCGAGTCACTCATCAAAGCTTTAACTTGCCTAAACAACTTTTGAACAATTCATGCGTAAAATTCATAGTTGACTTACGCATTGTTCAAAGGAGTTTTATGTCGAAACGGAATCTCATCATTGGAATTGTGGCGCTGGTCGCGCTGCTCGGCGCGGGCGCGTTTTATTGGTATCAGCAGCAGCAAACCGCCGCGCGCACGGCTGCCGCGACGCGTCAAACCGCGACCCTTTCGCGCGGCGACCTCGCCGCCACCGTCAGCGGCGGCGGCAACGTTTATGCCCCGCAGCAAACGAATCTGAATTTTGGCGTGAGCAATGCGCCGGTGACGCGCTTGAACGTCCAGGTGGGCGACAAGGTAAAAAAGGGCGACGTCCTGGCGGAAGTGGACGCGGCGGCGCTGCAAGACGCGCTCGACACCGCGCAAGCGAATCTCGCCAGCGCGCAAGCGTCGTACAACGAAATTCAGGCGCCGCCGACGGCGGACGATCTCGCGATTGCCCAAGCGCAAGCCGACGCGGCGCAAGAAAATTATAACGCGGCAGTCGCAAAATTAGAGACGCTCAAAACGCCGCCGACTGCGCTCGCGCTGCAAACGGCGCGCGCGCAGGTCGCCGCCGCGCAAGCCGCGTACGAATCCGCGCTCGCGCAAAGCAAATTGCGCGACCAACAAATTCTCGTCAACCGCGCCGCCGTCACCAAAGCCCAAGTGACGCTCCAAGCCGCGCAAGCGGCATACAACGCGGTCGCCTGGCGCGAAGACGCGACGAGTTCTTCTGCCGCGCAAACGCTGCAAACCGCGACGATTGATTACGAAACCGCCAAAGCGAATTATGAATTGCAAACCGCGCAAATGAGCGATAATGCGTTGAAATCCGCCGAAGCGTCGCTCGCCAGCGCGCGCACGAATCTCAACACGCTGCTGCAAGGCGCGACGGCGGACGCGCTCGCGTCCGCGCAAGCGGCAATTGATTCCGCGCAGCAGAGTTGGAGCAGCGCCAAAAAGAATTTGGCGGACGTCCAAGCGGGTCCGACCGCGCAAGCGCTCGCCCAAGCCAACGCGTCGCTGCAATCCGCCAAAGCCAATTTGGAAACCGCGCAGCGCAATCTCGACAGCGCTAAAATTATCGCGCCGTTCGACGGCACGATTGCGACGGTCAATATCGTGGTCGGTCAAATTCCGGCTTCGGGCGTCAACGCCATCGTCCTGTCCAATCTCGCCAATTTGCAATTGCAGCTCGCGCTGTCCGAAGTGGACATTGCCCAAGTCAAACCCGGACAAAAAGTGAATCTGACGTTTGACGCGTTGGACGGCCGCGCGTACCCCGGCAAAGTTTTATCGGTTTCGCCGGTGGGCGTCTCGTCGCAAGGCGTCGTCAATTACACGGTCATTGTCGGCGTGGAAAATCCCGACCCCGCGATTTTGCCCGGCATGAGCGCGTCGGCGGATGTGGTAACGGCGGAACAATCCAACGCGCTGCGCGCGCCCAACCGCGCGATTCGTTCGCAAGGCAATCGCAAACTCATCACGCTCTTGGTGGAAGGGCGCGAGATTCCGGTGATCATCACAACCGGTTTGTCCAATACGCAGTACACCGAAATCACCGGCGCCAGCGCGAGCGACGGCGCCGCCATCAATTTGCAAGAAGGCGATACCGTGCTGCTCAACGCGACGACGACAAACAGCGGGCAAGGCAATTTCGGCGGCGGCGGCAATTTTATGTTCGGCGGCGGTCCGCCGCCCGGAGGACGCTAATGGCGGTCATTGAAATCGAAAACGTCAAAAAGATTTATCAGATGGGCGAAACCCAAGTCGCCGCGCTGCGAGGCGTGTCCCTGCAAATCGAAAAGGGCGAAATGGTCGCCATCATGGGTCCCTCGGGTTCCGGCAAATCAACGCTGATGAATATCATCGGCTGTCTCGACCAACCGACGGAAGGTTCGTACCGGCTCGACGGCGTGGACGTGCATAAATTGAACGACGACCAACTCGCCGAAATTCGCAACAAAAAAATCGGTTTCGTTTTTCAATCGTTCAATCTCTTGCCGCGCACCGCCGCGTTGAGTCAGGTGGAATTGCCGATGGTGTATGCGGGCGCGCCCGACCGCCGCCAACGCGCGCTCGAAGCGTTGACCCAAGTCGGCTTGGGCGAACGCGTTCATCATCGCCCCAATGAATTGTCGGGCGGACAGCAGCAGCGTGTGGCGATTGCGCGCGCGCTGGTGAACAATCCTTCCATCATTCTCGCCGACGAGCCGACGGGCAATCTCGATTCCGTTTCGGGCGAAGAAATTATGAATATCTTTAAACGCTTGAATCGCGAACAAGGCATGACGGTGATTCTGGTGACGCACGACCCCGATGTCGCGGCGCACGCGCAGCGCGTCATTCACGTCAAAGACGGCATGGTGCATCCGTGAACGTTTTTGAATCTTTTCGCATCGCGTTACAAAATTTAGGCGCGAACAAATTGCGTTCCGGTTTAACGATGCTCGGCGTCATTATCGGCGTCGGCGCGGTGATTGCGTTGGTCAGCATCGGGCGCGGCGCGCAAGAAGCGATTACCAGTCAAATCCAGAGCGTCGGGACGAATCTGTTGTATGTGCGCCCCGGTTCGTCGAATCAGAGCGGCGTGCGCGGGCAAGAAGGCAGCGCGGGAACGCTGACGCTGGAAGATTCCGCCGCGCTGCAAGGCGTGTCCGGCGTCGTCGGCGTCGCGCCCGAAATTGATTCGTTCGCGCAAATGGTCGCGGGCGGCAACAATACCAACGCGCGGCTCGTCGGCACGACGCCCGAATTTCAAGAGGTGCGCGATTTTTACCCGACCGAAGGCGAATTTATCAACGATGGCAACGTGAGCGCGCGCTCGACGGTGGCGTGTTTGGGCAGCGGCGTCGCGGCGCAATTGTTTCCCGATACGGATCCGCTGGGGCAATCCATTCGCATCAACAACGTGCCGTTCCGCGTGCAGTGCGTGATGGAAAGCAAAGGCGGCACCGGTTTTCTCAGTCAAGACACGCAGGTCATTGTGCCGCTCACGACCGCGCAAACGCGTCTCGCCAACGCGGGACGTTTTCGCGGCAGCAGCAATATCAACGTCATCAATCTCAAGATTGCGGATTTATCGCAGAGCGACGCGATTACGCAGCAGGTCGGCGATATTTTGCGCGAACGGCATCGCGTCATGCAAGACGATTTCACGGTGCAAAGTCAACAAGACGTTTTGAGCGCGGCGACGGCGGTGACGAATACATTGACGCTGTTTCTCGGCGGCGTCGCGGCGATTTCGCTCATCGTCGGCGGCATCGGCATTATGAATATCATGCTCGTCAGCGTGACGGAACGCACGCGCGAAATCGGTATCCGCAAAGCGGTGGGCGCGAAACGGCGCGACATTCTTTTACAATTTTTGACCGAAGCGACCGTGTTGAGCGTGTTGGGCGGCGTGTTTGGTATTTTGTTGGGCTGGGGCATTTCGGCATTGATGGGTTCGTTTCAATTCGGCGCCACCCAAGTTAAACCGGTGGTGGACTTGAGCGCCGTACTGCTCGCCGTTCTCTTTTCGCTGGCGGTCGGATTATTTTTCGGAATTTATCCGGCAGCCCGCGCGAGTTCGCTGCGCCCGATTGAAGCGCTGCGGTATGAATAACGCAAAATCTGAACAGGTATGGCAAATTCAAAATTTCGAAATTTCCAAAAATTTCGGAATTTTGCAGAAAAGGTAAAAATGAAACTTGCATCTATCGTTATCGGCGCGGTCGTTTTGGCGGTTGTCGCGGCGGGCGCGGGATTTTTTGGCGGCATGACCTACGCGCAGACGCAAGCGCAAAACGCGACCGAGAGATTCATTCAACAGCGCGCGGTGCAAAACGCGGCGGGCGGCGCAACGGGCGGAAACGCGCAAACGTTCGCCGCGGGTCCGTGCGGTTTCCCAACGCGCGGCGCGCAAAATCAAAACGCGCAAGGCGGCGCGCAAAATAGACAATTCGGTCAGAACAATGGACAAAATACGCAAGGCGGCAATTTCCAACGCGGCAATGGACAATTCGGCGGCGCGTTCGGCAATACGAATTTTGACCAGATGGGCGATTGCGTGGCGCGCGGCCAAATCAAAGCCGTGAACGGCAATACGCTCGAAATCAGTACCGCCGACAGCGTCGTCACGGTCAAGGTGAACGACCAAACGCTCATTAGCAAAACCGAACAGGGCGCGCTGTCCGATTTGCAGCCCGGCGACCGCGTGACGGTTTTTAGCAAAGAGAGCGGCGACGCGCCAACCGCCAGCGCTATTCAACTGCAGCGTCCGATTACGCAGCCGCAGCAATGATGCAACATGCTAAAAAAATTTTTTCTGGGGGGATTGTTCGCCGCGCTGTTTTTCGCCACCGCCATCGTCGCGTTCGCGCAAAGCGGCGCGGGCCCCGATAACGCTTTGCTGCCGTACGGGCAAAGCGTAACGCTCGCGCCCAATGCCGCGCAGTGGTTCAAGTTCGAGGTCGGCGGAACCAAAGCGGATGCCGTCGCGTTTCTCGACGCGGCGTCCGCCGACGGTTTGCGTTTGGCGCTCTATACGCCGCAGCAAGTGAGCGCGTGGCAAAACGGCGAGGCGCTTCGCGCGCTCGGCATGGGCAGTCCCCAGCGCCAGCACGCATTAGGTTGGTTCGGCGCTTTGAATCAAGCGGGGACGTACTATGCCGTCGCGTACAACGACACGGGCGCGCCGGTGGACGTGCGCGTGACGGTGCAAGGCGACAGCGTGACGACGCTGCCCGCGCCCACCGCGACGCCGAACGTTGACCCATTGATGACGCCGACGCCGCGCGGCCAAGGCATCGCGGGCAAACTCGCGTTCGTGGACGCGACGGGCGGCAACGTTTATACCGTTAACGGCGACGGTACAAATTTGCAGCGCGTCACGTTCGGCATGGATCCACAGTGGAATCACGCGGGGACGACGTTGACTGTGGCGCGCCAAGGTCCCGTGCCGGGGATTTACGTCATGAACGCGGATGGTTCGGGCGAACGCCTGCTCTATCAAACGAACGAACCGCGCACGCCGACGTGGAGCGCGGACGATTCCGAAATCATTTTCAGCTATCAGAGCGCGGTCAAAGGCGGCGGCGAACTCTGTTTCGGCGCGCGCTGTTTCACGCTGCCCGAGACGGTGGAATGGCAGCTTGGCGCGGTGAATGTGGCGGATGGGACGTTCCACAATGTGCGAACCTCCGAGAGCGCGGTTACGCCGAGCGTCGCGCCCGACGGCACGATTGTGTACAGCGACGGCAACATCGGTTTGATGAAAACGACCTCGACCGGCGCGCCGCAGCCCGAACCGTTCATCGGCGATTTGCGAATCACTTCGCCAACGTACAACCCGTTACGCATCATGTCGCCCGCCGTTTCGCCCGACGGAACGCAAATCATTTACATGGTCAAGCAGCAGCCGACCTGGCAAATCGCGCAAGCGAATATAGACGGCAGCGCGCAACGTTTGCTCACGCGCGACAATCCGCTCGCGCTCGCGCATCCGAGCAATGTCGCGCCGCAGTGGTCGCCCGACGGGAAACAGATTCTGTTTCTTTCGGATCGCAACGGCAGATGGGAATTTTTCACCATGAACGCCGACGGCTCGAACGTCCAGCAAGTTTTGAAAAATATCACCGACCAAATCGAAATCCGTTACGACTATCAAGCCGGGCGGATGATGAGCTGGACGAGATAACAATGAACAGACGTTGACCAAATAACGCCCGCGTACGCTTTGTGCGCGGGCGTTTTCGTTTTTTTTACTTTTATAACGCAGTGCGTTATACTTGCTGGCGCTCGCGGTTAGAAAGAAATCCTCATGCCCAACCAAGCGTACATCTATGATGCTGTGCGAACGCCGCGCGGGCGCGGCAAAAGCGACGGCGCGCTCTATGAAGTGCAGCCCGTTGACCTCCTCGCGACCGTTCTGCACGCGCTCCAAAAACGCAATGCGCTCGATACGTCCCTCGTCGAAGACGTCGTCGTCGGCTGCGTGACGCCCATTGCCGAACAAGGCGGCGTCATTGCGCGCGCGGCGGTGATTCACGCGGGCTGGGCGCAAAATGTGCCGGGCGTACAATTGGATCGTTTTTGCGCGTCGGGACTCGAAGCGGTGAATACGGCGGCGATGCAAGTGGCGTCGGGCTGGCATGATTTGGTTGTCGCGGGCGGCGTCGAAAGCATGTCGCGTCTGCCGATGGGTTCGGACGGCGGCGCGTGGTTCATGGACCCGCGCGTCAATCTCGAAAGCGGCTTTGTGCCGCAAGGCATCAGCGCGGATTTGATTGCGACCATCGAAAATTTTTCGCGCGACGACGTGGATCGCTACGCGTTACAATCGCAGCAGCGCGCGGCGTACGCCGAACAAAACGGTTTTTTCAAATCGCGCGTCCCCGTCTTGGACCAAAACGGTTTGCTCATTTTGAATCGCGACGAACACATTCGCGCAAATACCACAATGGAACGGCTGGGCAATCTTGCGCCTGCGTTTGAAATGATGGGCGTGATGGGTTTTGATGCCGTCGCGCTCGACCGCTATCCCAAACTCGAACGCATTGACCACGTTCACACCGCCGGCAATTCGTCGGGCATCGTGGACGGCGCGGCGGCGGTTTTGATTGGCAATCAAGAAATCGGCGAACGCTTGGGTTTGAAACCGCGCGCGAAAATTCTCGCGGGCGCGGTGGTGGGAACCGAACCGACGATCATGCTCACGGGGCCCGCGCCCGCGTCAAAAAAAGCGCTGGCAAAAGCGAAAATGAACGTGCGCGACATTGATTTGTTTGAAGTGAACGAAGCGTTCGCGGTCGTGCCAATGCGCTTTGCGCGCGAGATGGGTTTAGAGAGTTTGGAAAACGTCAACGTCAACGGCGGCGCGATTGCGATGGGGCATCCGCTCGGCGCGACCGGCGCGATGCTGCTCGGTACGCTGCTCGACGAACTCGAACGCGCGGATTTGCAAACCGGCATCGTAACGCTGTGCGTCGGCGGCGGAATGGGCATCGCGACCGTGGTGGAAAGAGTGTAGGGATTTGTGATTTGTGATTTGTGATTTGTGATTTGTGATTTGTGATTTGTGATTTGTGATTTGTGATTTGTGATTTGTGATTTGTGATTTGTGATTTGTGATTTGTGATTTGTGATTTGT
>WBZO01001208.1_pt1 | contig 42479 bp, 41 predicted proteins | sample 5204261 | NCBI WGS metagenome assembly WBZO01 (sample SAMN12412400, study PRJNA552823) | activated sludge metagenome | isolation source: activated sludge from anammox sidestream of wastewater treatment plant... | place: USA: North Carolina | collected 2017-09
ATCCGCGAGGCGGTCCGCCGCGTGGTGCAACTGCGCCAGCACCTGGACTCACTGGAGGAGCGGGGCGCCTGAGCGCCGTCAGGTCCCGGAGACGGTCATCTCGCGCACGCGGACGGTGGGGGCAGCGTTCGAACCGAACCACGCCATGTCGGTGCCCACAGCATCGATGCCTGCCAGCATCGCATCCATCCGGCCGGAGATATTGATTTCGGTGACCGGGTAGGCGACCCGGCCGTTCTCGATCCAGAAGCCCCCGGCGCCGCGCGAATAGTCTCCGGTGGTGGGATTGAACCCGCTGCCCATGAGCGTCGTGAGGTAGAGGCCGTTGGAAACGCCCGCGATCACTTCATCCGGCGGGGTGGTACCGGCCTCGAAGACCAGGTTCGATGGGCCGGGGGCCGGGAGCGACTCGATCCCGCGCTGCGCGCTGCCCGTGGTCTGGTTACCTGTGCGGCGGGCGGTGTAGCAGTCCAAGAGAAAGCCCCGGAACACTCCCGCTTCCATGACCGGGTTTCGCCGCGTGGCGACCCCCTCGCCGTCGAAGGGGCGCGAGCCGAAGCGCCCCGGGATGGAGGGGGCGTCGGTGATGGTGACGAGCGAAGACCCGATCGCCTGGCCGGTGCGGCCCGCAAGGAACGTGGCGCCCCGGTACAGGGCGCTCCCAGTGGCACAGCCCACGAGGTCCCCCATGAGGGAGACCGTCATCATCGGTTCGAAGATAACCGGGACCTGGCAGGTCGCGACCTTGCGAGCGCCCAGCTGGTCGATAGTCCGGCGCGCAGCGATGCGGCCGACCTCTTCGGGTTCGGCGAGGCGGTGGAGGCTACGTTCTGCGGAATACCAGTAGCCATTGCGCTTCTTGCCTTCGGCGTCGTCGGCAATGGCCTCGACGACGAGCGAGACGGTGGTGGCGGGGTAGGCGCCGGCAAAGCCGAGCGAGTTCGCGAGGGCCACCTCGCCGATTCGGGTCGAAAGGCTGGCGCCATCCGAGTTGTTGATTCGGGGGTCAGTGGCGAAGGCTGCGCCTTCGCAGGCCTTCGCCATCTGGACCTTCTGCTCGGTCGTCAGGGATTCGAGGTGTTCGTCATAGAGAGCGAGCCCCGAAGCGCTCGTCTCCGTCGCGAGCAGTGACGCCTCCGGCAGGCCGGCGAATTCGTCCGGTTCGGAGATGGCAGCCAGTTCGACGGTCTCGGCGGCGAAGCGCTCAAGGGATGCGGGGGAAAGGTCGGATGTCGAACACACCGCGGTGCGGCCGCCGTTGATGACCCGGAGTCCAAGCGACATGGAGCCGGCTTCGATGAGTTTTTCCAGTTCGCCCAGGCGGACGGTCACGTTGGACTCGGTGTACATGGAGACGATGGCGTCGCACTGCTGGGCGCCGGCGGCCCGTGCAAGCTGGACGGCGCGGCGGGCGATCTCGATGGGGGTTGGGCCTTCCACGTTAGAGTGCTCCTTGGTCGGGGTTTCTTCCCTCACCCCTGCCCTCTCCCGCGGCGGGAGAGGGCAGGGGTGAGGGCCTGCGCCGGTTCATTAGACCTTCGTCCCTCCGACCGTGATGCCGGAGACAAGGACGGTCGGCATGCCGACGCCCACGGGCACCGACTGGCCGTCCTTGCCGCAGGTCCAGCGCCCGTCGGAGAGCTGGTAATCGTTGGCGACCCGGGTGACCTTCGAGAGCACGTCGGGGCCGTTGCCGATGAGCATGACGTTGCGGAGCGGAGCGGAGAGCTTGCCGCCTTCGATCATGTAGGCCTCGGTGACGGAGAAGACAAAGTCGCCGTTCGAGATGTTGACCTGGCCGCCGGAGTAGGACACAGCGTAGATGCCGCGGTCGACGCCGCGAATGATGTCCTCGGGGGCGTCCTGGCCGGGGAGCATGAAGGTGTTGGTCATGCGGGGCATGATGTAGTCCTTGAAGGTCTGACGGCGGCCGGAGCCGGACGGCGCCACGCCGAAGTGGCGGGCGCTGACCTCGTCGTGGAGGTAGCCGCGGAGGGTACCGTCTTCGATGAGGACGTTCCGGGTAGTCGGGTTACCCTCGTCGTCGACGTTGATGGAGCCGCGGGAGCCGGCGATGGTGCCATCATCGACAACGGTCACCAGGGGGCTCGCCACGGGCTGACCGATGCGACCGGTGTAGTTGCTGGTGCCCTTGCGGTTGAAGTCGGCTTCGAGGCCGTGGCCGACCGCCTCGTGGAGGAGGACACCGCTATCGCCGGCGGCGAGCACGACCGGGAGCGTCCCGGCGGGGGCTTCGCGCGCATCCTGCTGGAGGACGGCCTGGCGGGCAGCGTCGGTGGCAAGGGTTTCGGGCGTGGTGACCGTGTCGAAGTACTCGATGCCGAGGCGTCCGCCACCGCCGGTGCGGGCAACCTGGCGGCTCTCGCCTTTCTCGGAGAGGGCGCTGACGTTGAAGCGGATGAGGGGCTGGACGTCGCCAACGACCTTGCCATCGCTGCGGGCGATCATCACGTACTTCACTTCGTCGCCGATGCTGGCATCGAGGCGGGCGATGCTGGAGTCGTAGGCACGCGCGGCCCGGTCGGCGCGTTCGAGAAGGGCGACCTTTGCAGCGGGCGGTTCATCGGTCAGTGTCTCATCGAACCGGTAGAACGAACCTTCGCCGGCAAGGAAGGGAGTGGCGTCGACCGCCACCGGCCGCTCGTCGCTGGTGCCGATGCGGGAGGCTGTCTCGGCGGCGCGCCGCATGGCCGCAACATCGAGCGACTCGGTGTAGGCGTAGCCGATTGCGTCGCCTTTGACGACGCGGATGCCGACGCCCTGCGCGACGTTGCGCGATGCGGACTTCACGCGCTGGTCCTCCCACTGGATGGCACTGTTGGTGCGGTGTTCGAAGAAGAGCTCGGCGAAGTCACCGCCGCGGCTGAGGGCGATGGAAAGCAGCGACGACATCACCGTGGGATCGATGCCGTAGCGGTCGTTGAAGAAGGCGAGGGCTTTGGCGCCGGGGCCGGTCATGAGGACTCCCTCCTGGGGCCGAAGGATGACTCGCTTCATCGTAGAGGGTCTGGCCGCAATTCGCCCTTGGCGTGGGGACCGGCGTAGTCCGTTTGGGCGGCCGCGTGTAACGTCGGAAGACGGGATTGCTCCTGCGTCCAAGGGATTGTCGTTGTCTTCTCGCGCACGGCCGGCTGAACCTCCCAGACCTCGCGCCGGCGGGTTGATCGCGCCCGGCCGGCCGCTTGCGTCGCTCCGGCACCGGGACTTCCGGTTCCTGCTCGCTTCGACGATGGCCTTGCAGATCGGTTCGTGGGTCCAGATGATCGGCCAGGGGTGGCTGGTCTCCAACGACCTGGGGGGTTCGGCGACGGACCTGGCGCTGGTGGCGCTGTTGCGGGGGGCGTTCCTGGTGTTCCTCTCGCCGTTCGGGGGTTATGTGGCGGGGCGGTTCGAGCGGCGCCGGCAACTGATGATCTACACGTCGGGCAGCGCGCTCATTGCCGCGACGCTGGCGGTGCTGGTCGCGACGGGTGCCATCGAGATCTGGATGGTGTACGTGACGGCGGCCGCGGCGGGTATCGTCGAGGCGCTGGCCGGGCCGATCCGGAGCCTGCTGGTGTTCGATACGGTTGGCCCCGACGAAATGACGAACGCGGTGGCGCTGAACTCGCTTGGCGGGAACGCGATGCGCGTCATCGGCCCGGCCATCGGCGGGGCATTGATCGGGCTCATCGGGACGGAAGGCACGTTCGAAGTCCAGGCGGTGTGCCTCGTCCTTGCGGTTGTGCTGACGTCCCGACTGCGCCGTTCGGAGCCCGAACTGGTCGAGAACCGGGAGGGCGTGTTCGCGAGCGTGGCCTCGGGCCTGCGGTATGTGGCCAGCGATCGGCGGATGACGCTGATCGTGGGGATGGCGATCCTCCCCAGCCTGCTGGTCTATCCGTATGTCAACTTCCTGCCGGTATTCGCGACGACCGTGCTGGATTCGGGGTCGCAGGGATACGGGTACCTGGCGGCGGCGGTCGGGCTGGGGTCGCTGCTCGGCGGGGCCATCGTGGCGGTCGCCTCGAACCGCCCGCGCATCGGGCCCTGGATGATGTGGGCGTGCTTCTTCTATTGCGCGTCGGTGGGGATGTTCACGCTGACGCGAAACCTCTGGCTGGCGGTCGGCGCGCTGGCCGTGGCCGGGATCTTCCACAGCGTCTATTCGGCCTTCAACGCCTCGCTGATGCAGATGAAGGCGGCGCCGGAATACCGGTCGCGGGTGGTTTCGCTGCAAACGATGACGTGGGGACTGACGCCCTTCGCCGGGCTCTTGATGGGCGCTATGATCGACCGGTGGGGAGCGCCCCATGTAGTGGGCGGCTGGATGGTCCTGGCGGCCCTGCTCACATTGATCCTGACCGTGAGTTCGCGCGAACTCCGGCGCATCTGAGGTCTCGATGCAGCATCTTCTCAGCGTCCTCGCGGCGGGACTCCGCCGGCTGGAGCCGGATGGCCGGCTCACTGCTGAGGCCGGCTCGGTGGAGGACCTCCATGGGTTGAACTCGCTCTTCGTGGTGGACCTGGAGATGAGCGGCCCGAACGCGCAGATGCACGAGATCCTGGACGTGGGCGGAGTGCGCGCCCAACTGGCGCGCGGCGTGGCGGAGGAAGAGGCGTGGGGGGCACGGGTGAAGCCGCGCCACATCGGCAATGCCGTGCCCGGCGCGCTGAAAGTGGTCGGGTACAGCTCCAAGGACTGGAAGTCGGCGCTGGAGCTGGAGGAAGCATTCGACCGGTTCGCCATGCTGGGGCGGGACTCGGTGATCACCGGCTGGGGGATCGGGCAGGACATGACGTTCCTGGTGGAGACGTTCCGGCGCCTGCAGCAGCCCTGGCCGTTCGCGACCGTTGCGCTCGACGTGCAGCCGATCGCGCGCCAACTGCTGCGGAACGGCGGGCAGGTGGACCGGTTCAACCTGGGGCACGTTGCCGACCGGCTCGGTATCGGTCGGATGGGCGAGCACGGGGCGCTTGCGGACGCTTATGCGACGTACGATGTGCTGGTGAAACTACTGGAACTGGCGCCGAGGGGATTTGCCTCGCCAGCACCGTAGCGGAGGCTCACCAGGTGTGCTCCATCTCGTGCGGCGGGTAGGTTGTCCGGAAGGCCTCATCCCAGCGGTCCAGCACTGACTCATCCTCCACTTCGAGGAGGCCCGCTCGCCATGCGACTGACGGACGCAGGAAGCCCCAGGCGATCTGCGCAAGGGTATCTGGAGCGAGGGTCGCGTCGATGCGTTCGCCGCCGGCTCGGCGCACGGAACCCCCCTCACCACCGGTGGAGAGGCGCCACTCACCGGTGTTCCACGGACAGAAGTCGTCGGCGAGACGGAACGTGACTTCGGTGTCGGTCGGGTAGGGCCGGAGTTCGAGGGCGCGGTCGACGGACACGAGGCGGGCCATGATGCCATCGCGGACGGTGGGATTGAGCATCCGGGGTTCAAGGAGCATGTGCGGGAGTGGGTCATCGGGGCCGGCGTTGTTCCAGGTGATTTCGCCGACGGCGTCGTAGCTGGCCATGGCGCGCCACAGAGCGCGCGTCGCGTCCGGCGCAAGGGCAAAGAAGTCCTGGATGCTCAGCCGGTGGTTCGGGCCGGCGCCCTGGCGGACCAGCCCGGGCCCGTGGTGGAAGATCACGTACCCCAGCGCCTCGCGACCTTCCTCGTAAACGAGGACAACCTGGCGCATCTGTGGCGGGGGCGGCAGGAGCGGACCGGCGAGCCACATGGCACGCCCGCGATGGACGAGTGCGTTGCGGCCTTCGCGGTAGCGCCGGTAGATATCGACGAGGAGGCCGAACTCCTGGTCGGGGTCGGCTTCGCGGATGCGGCCGGGAACATCCCGGGAATGGGCGAAGACGAGGTCGCGGGGGTCGAATCGGTAGGTGCAGCGCTCGGTGATCGTGCCGTACCCGTAGCGGCGGTAGATGGCGGCCGCTGCGGGGTGCAGCCCGGCCATGGCTACCCGGCCCTCCTCGTGCAGCCGTTCGAAGTGCTGCCGGACGATGGCGCGAAGGTGGCCCTTGCGGCGATGGGCGGGATGCGTGGCCACCCAGGTGACCCCGGCCATGGGGATGGCGCGGCCGTTGTAGCGGACCTGGAGCGGCCAGGCGGCGTAGGTGGTCGCCAGTTCGCCATCGACGATGCCGCACAGCGTCCACTCGGGATTCATGCCCTCGAAGGAGTTGAGCGGGAGCCCGAGTTCGCGAGAGGCGATACGGGCTGCCTCGGGCATCTCTTCGGGAAGGGCCGGCCGGATTTCCAGGCTCATGGAGGGAGTTTACCCGGAACTTCGGATGTGAACCGGCTCACCCGGGGGGAATGGCGGCTATTGACAATTGCTTAGCGCAACGCTAACGATACAGGTGATGTTCTCGGGGCGGGGTGAAATTCCCCACCGGCGGTGAAAGCCCGCGACTCCTTCCTTCGGGGAGGACTGATCCGGTGAGATTCCGGGGCCGACGGTTAGAGTCCGGATGGGAGAGAACACTGGCGGCTGTCCGTGCCTTTGCGCGGGGCCAGCCGCTGGCGCGCATACCTTGCGCGCCCTCTCTCCGTCTGCCCTGCGTCCGTCAGACCACACAGGGGCAGCGCCGATGACCTCCACTCCACAACCGGTAAACCGCACCTCCTTCGGGGGAGCGTGCTGATGTTCACGGGGATCATCGAAGAGGTCGGCACGGTGGTTGAAGCCGGCGAAGGCACGCTGCGTATCCGGGCGCCGTTCATCCTGACCGATAGCAAGCTGGGCGACTCGATCGCGATAAACGGGGTGGACCTGACGGTAGCGGAGATGGACCGCGAGACCTTCTTCGCGAACCTGATGCCGGAGACCTACCGGCGCTCGAACCTGGGTGACCTGAAGCCGGGCGACCTGGTGAACCTGGAGCGGAGCTGCCGCCCGACGGACCGCCTCAGCGGGCACATCGTCCGGGGCGTTGTGGAAGCGACAGGCACGCTCCACTCGATGACGCCGGAAGGCGACGCCATCATCGCCAGGTTCCTCGCGCCGGCGGACTTGTTGAGGTACATGGTCGTGAAAGGCCCGGTCTGCATCGATGGGATCAGCCTCACGATCGTAGCGAAGGACCACGAGAGCTTCTCGGTCTCTCTGGTGCAGTACACCCAGAAGCACACCAACCTGGTGAACCGCCAGCCGGGCGACCGGATCAACCTGGAATCGGACATCATCGCGCGCTACGTCGAAAACATCCTCGTCGCCCGCGAAGAGGAGGCCCGGAAATGACTGAACGCGACCCCGTGATGGCCACCGTGCCAGAAGCCATCGAAGAGTACCGGCGAGGCAAGTTCGTGATCATCACGGACGACGAGGACCGTGAGAACGAGGGGGACCTGTGCATTGCGGCCCAGTTCGTGACGCCGGACCACATCAATTTCATGGCGAAGTACGGCCGTGGGCTCATCTGCTGCTCGATCACGGAGGAGCGCTGCGAACAGCTCAAGCTCCCGCTGATGGTGGACCAGGCGGCGAACAGCTCGGGGTTCGGGACGCCATTCACGGTTTCGGTGGAGGCGCGGACCGGTGTGACCACCGGCATCAGCGCGGCCGACCGGGCGAGGACCGTGCAGGTGATCATCGACCCCGAGACGAAGCCTGAGGACCTCGCGCGGCCGGGCCACATGTTCCCGCTCCGCGCCCGGAAAGGCGGCGTGCTCGTCCGCGCGGGCCAGACCGAGGCGAGCGTGGACCTGGCGAAGATGGCAGGGCTCCATCCTGCCGCGGTCATCTGCGAAGTCATGAAGATGGACGGAGAGATGGCGCGGATGCCGGACCTGAAGCGATTCGCGCGGCGGCACGGGCTCCGCATCGTCACCGTGAATGAGATGATCCGGTACCGGCTGCGGCACGAGAAGCTTATCTCGCGAGTGGCCGAGACGCGGCTGCCGACGCCGTTCGGCGACATGATGATCCTGGGCTACAAGGCTGAAAACCACCCGGACGAGCACGTCGCCATCGTCAGAGGGCCGATCGAGGCGGAGCAGCCGACACTGGTGCGCGTGCACGACCAGTGCGTGACGGGCGATGTCTTCGGTTCGATGCGGTGCGACTGCGGCGAGCAGAAGGACCGCGCCCTGAAGATGATCGCCGAAGAGGGAGGCGTCTTCCTCTACATGCGGCAGGAGGGACGGGGCATCGGCCTCCACAACAAGCTGCGCACCTACGAACTCCAGGACCAGGGCTTCGACACGGTCGACGCGAACCTGGCGCTCGGCTTCCCGGCGGATCGGCGTGACTACGGCATCGGCATGCAGATCCTGCGGGACATCGGCGTGCGGAAGATGCGGCTCATCACGAACAACCCGGCCAAGCGGGCGGGGCTGGAGGCGTACGGGCTCGAGGTGGTTGAGCGCGTGCCGATCGTCACGACGCCGAACCAGTTCAACATTCGCTACCTCGACACGAAACGGCAGCGGATGGGCCACCTGCTCGACGGTCTCGAAGCGATGAGCGCGGAGGGTTCGTGATGCCAGTACTCGAAGGGTCGCTCGACGGGGCGGGGTTGCGCGTCTGCGTGGTGGTGGCCCGCTGGAATGAGTTCGTGACGCGGAGGCTGCTGGAGGGCGCCGAATCGTGCCTGGGGGAGCGAGGCGTGGCGAAGGAGAACGTGACGGTGGCGTGGGTCCCGGGGGCATTCGAAGTGCCGACGGCGGCCCGGTGGGCGGCGAGTTCGGGCAACTTCGAGGCGGTGATTTGCCTCGGGGCGGTGATCCGCGGCGAGACGGCCCACTTCGAGTACGTTGCGGGGGGCGCTGCCGAGGGCATTGGCGCGGTCTCCCGGGAGACGGGTGTGCCGGTCATCTTCGGAGTGCTCACGGTCGACAACGTTGAGCAGGCCCTCTCGCGCTGCGGCGGCAAGGACGGCCACAAGGGCGAAGAAGCGGCGCAGGCGGCGATCGAAATGGCGAACCTGCGGAAGCTGCTGAGCTGAGCCTGGCGCTGGCGCGAATCGTTGCGCGGGCAAAGGGCGGTTGGTAGGCTCGAAGACGACCAGGCACCGGCAGCCGGGTGCACGGAAGTGGCTGCCGGGGGCTGCCGGTTTCGACCGGGCTGCCTCGCTCCCGAATCCGGGCTCTCACCCAGGGCCACGGCAATCGTGCCAGCTTGCGACGCCCCAGACCTTCCGGGTGGCCGCCCAGGATATGATGGGTGACCTTCCATGGCGCTTTCGGTCTTCGCGTTGTGCGGCTTCGCGATGGCACTTGCCGCACCGTTCCTGCCGATCTGGCGATCTCGCCCGGGCCGATGGCTCGCGGCCGGTGTCCCTGCAGCTTCGTTCGGATACTTTCTGACGCTGACGCCGAGGATCGGCGACGGCGAAGTGGTGACCTACAGCAGAGACTGGATCCCGTCGCTGGGCATTTCGTTCGCCCTGCGGGTGGACGGGCTTTCGTTACTGATGGCGCTCCTGGTGAGCGGCATGGGGGCCATCGTCGTGCTGTATGCGGGGGCGTATCTGCAGGGGAAGCCCGGGCTTGGCCGGTTCATGGCGTACCTGTTCGGCTTCATGGGATCGATGCTGGGGCTGGTGCTGGCAGCGGACCTGATCACCCTCTTCGTGTTCTGGGAGCTGACGAGCATCACGTCGTTCCTGCTCATTTCCTTCGAGACTGAGAAGGCCGAGGCGCGGAAGGCGGCGACGCAGGCGCTCCTGGTCACGGGCGGGGGCGGGCTGGCGTTGCTCGGCGGATTCGCGCTTATCGGCATCGAAGCCGGCACCTACGAGATCGCCGAAATCACGGCGGGCGGAGGCGTGCTGCGGGAGTCTTCCCGCTACCTGCCGATCCTCGTCCTCGTGCTGGCGGGAGCGTTCACGAAGTCGGCCCAGTTCCCATTCCACTTCTGGCTGCCGGGGGCAATGGCGGCTCCGACTCCGGTGAGCGCCTATCTGCATTCAGCGACCATGGTGAAGGCAGGCGTGTACCTGCTCGCGCGGCTCCACCCGGCGCTCGGTGACACGACTGAGTGGACGGTCGCACTGACGGTGTTTGGGAGCGTGACGATGGTGCTCGGATCGTGGATCGCGGTGCACCAGACAGACCTCAAGCTCATCCTAGCCTACTCGACCGTCGCTGCGCTGGGGTTGCTGGTGTTGCTGCTGGGGATCGGGACGGACCTGGCGGTGAAGGCAGTCGTGGTGTTCCTCCTGGCACACGCGCTGTATAAGGGCGCGCTGTTCCTCGCGGCAGGGAGCATTGAGCACGGCACCGGCACGCGGGAGATCGGCGCCCTGGGGGGGCTCGCGCGGGCGATGCCAGGCACGTCGGCGGCGTTGGCGGTTGGCGCCGTTTCGCTGGCGGGGTTCGGGCCGGTGCTGGCCTTTATCGGCAAAGAAGCGTTGCTGGAGGCTGCGCTCGACTTCGACAGTGCCGGGGGATCCGCCATCCTCGCTGCCGTGGTTGCCGCCGGCGCGCTGTTCGCCGTTGCGGCGGGCATCCTTGGGCGGCTGCTCATCGGGGCGATGCGGGCGCCGCACACGCCGCATGAGTCGCCGTGGGAGATGGTGTTCGGGCCTGTCGTCCTCTCCGTCCTCACGGTGGCGTTTGCCCTGGCCCCGGTGCTGATCCAGGGAGACATCGTGGCTCCGGCGGCCGGGAGCATCTCGGGTGCCCCGGTCAAAATCGGACTTGGACTCTGGCACGGGATCAACACGGCTCTGGTTCTCAGCCTGCTTTCGTTGTTACTTGCCGCCGGCATGCTGTGGGGAGGGGAGCGGATCCGTCCGGCCAGCGCGCGGCTGGCCGACGGAGCGGGATGGTTGCGGCCGGGCAACCTGTACGACGCCTCGCTGTTGAACCTGAACCGCGTAGCGCGCCAGCAGACGCGACTCCTGCAGCACGGCTACTTGCGCCTGTACCTGGCGGTGACCCTGGCAACGGCGGTGGTGCTGGTGGTAGCTGCCATCGCCGCGCGCGGGGGCGTGAAACTCTCCGACGGCTATGGAGATGTCGCGTTCTACGAAGTCGTCATCGCGGGTGTGATCATCACGGGGGCCGGGCTGGCCATCCGGACGAACGACCGGCTGACGGCGGTCGCGGCCCTTGGCGCCGTCGGGTTCGGTGTGGCGCTGGTGTACGCATTCTTCGGGGCGCCGGACCTCGCGCTGACGCAGTTCCTCGTAGAGACGTTGACGGTACTGCTCTTCGTGCTGGTCTTTTACCGGCTGCCACGGCTGGCCGATGTCTCATCGGTTGCCACGCGGGCACGTGACGCGGTCCTCGCCGTCGCGACCGGAGCACTGATGACTGTGCTGGTGCTAGCCTCGATCACCCGGACATCAGACCACTCGCTCACGCAGTACTTCGCAGAGACGAGCATGCCCCTCGCGAAGGGGCGGAACGTGGTCAACGTCATCCTGGTCGACTTCCGGGCGCTCGACACACTCGGCGAAATCATCGTGATCGCGGTGGCGGCGCTGGGAGTTGTGGCGATGCTGAAACTGCGGCGGGCTGACGCCGAATGAACTCCCTGATTCTCCGGAACATGATGCGTTTCCTGGCGTCGCTGCTCCTCGTGGCTTCGGTGTTCTTGCTGTGGCGCGGACACAACGAACCGGGCGGAGGCTTTGCCGGGGGGCTGATGGCGGCGAGCGCGTTCGTCCTGCATGCGCTCGCCCTGGGGCCCGACGGCGCTCGGCGGGCGCTCCGGGTCTCTCCGCTGTTGCTGATCGCGGGCGGCCTTGCCATCGCCCTGGGTGCCGCGCTGGCCGCCGTAGCGGCAGGCGACCCAATCCTGACCGGGCACTGGGTGACGCTCGATGCGCCGGGCGCGGAAAACCTGAAGCTGGGCACGCCGCTCCTGTTCGACGCAGGGGTGTATCTCGTGGTCGTGGGGGTGGTCCTGAACATCATCCTGCCGTTGATGGAGGACGAGTGATGGAACTCCTGCTCGCCATCACGGTCGGGATCCTCTACGCGGCGGGGCTCTACCTGTTGCTCCGCCGGAGCCTGGTGAAGGTGATCGTGGGCCTGGCGCTGCTGACGAACGGCGCGAACCTCCTGATCTTCACGGCGGCGGGACTTGTGCGGGGGCGGCCGCCCCTGATCGAGGCAGGCGAAAACGTGCCGCAGGCGCCGTTCGCCGACCCGGTGCCGCAGGCCCTCATCCTGACCGCGATCGTCATCGGATTCGGCCTGCAGGCGTTCGCGATGGCGCTGGCCTACCGCGTCTACCGCGAGTCCGGGAGCGAGGATGTCGATTCGCTCCGGACGACAGAAGACCCGAGCATCAGCCTACCGAAAGTCGAGGCCGCGGAATGAACGGCCTTGTGGCACTGCCGCTGCTGGTGATGCTCACATCCTCGGTCGTGGCCCTTGCCTGCCTGCCCTACCGGCGCATGCAGGAGGCAGTCGCCCTGACGGGGATGGTTGCGCTGGTCATCACGGCAGGGTGGCTGTTGGCGGAGACCTGGGACGGCGAGATCCTGGTGCTCCAGGCAGGGAACTGGCCGGCGCCATACGGGATCACGCTTGTCGCGGACCTGTTCGCGTCGATCATGGTGATGCTGGCGGCGATCGTCGGGCTCGCGGCGACGATGTACTCGGTGGGCACCGTCGACGCGGGCCGCGAACGCCATGGCTACTACCCGCTCATGAACATCCTGGTGCTCGGGGTCTGCGGAGCATTCCTCACGGGGGACCTGTTCAACCTGTACGTCTGGTTCGAAGTGCTGCTCGTCGCGTCGTTTGTCATCATGGCGCTCGGGGGCGGGAGGCCGCAGGTGGAGGGGGCGCTGAAGTACGTCGCCCTGAACCTCGTCTCCTCGGTGCTGTTCCTGAGCGGTGTGGGCCTGCTCTACGCGGCGACCGGCACGCTGAACATGGCTGACCTTTCGCTGCGGGTCGCCGAGGCGGGGCCGGACGGGTACATGACGGCCATTGCGATGCTGTTCCTGGCGGCGTTCGGGATAAAGGCAGCGATGTTCCCGCTGTTCTTCTGGCTGCCGGCCTCGTACCACACGGCCCCGGCCCCGGTGGCGGCGCTCTTCGCCGGCCTCCTGACGAAGGTCGGCGTGTATGCCCTGATCCGGGTCTTCACGCTCATCTTCACGACGGACGTCGGCTACACGCACACGATCATCCTGTGGCTGTCGGTCGCGACGATGGTCACCGGGGTGCTCGGCGCGGTATCGCACAACGACGTGAAGCGGATCCTGTCGTTCCATATCATCAGCCAGATCGGGTACATGACACTCGGACTCGCGCTGTTCACACCGATGGCGCTCGCGGGGTCCATTTTCTACATCGGACACCACATTCTCGTGAAGACGAACCTGTTCTTCGTGGCCGGAGTCATCCGGCGGTTGGGTGGCTCATACGAGCTGGCACACCTGGGGGGGCTCGCCCGCACCAGGCCGGCGCTGGCGGCGCTGTTCTTCATCCCGGCGTTCAGTCTCGGCGGCATTCCGCCGCTGTCTGGGTTCTTCGCCAAGTTCGCGCTGGTGCGGGCGGCTGCGGACGAACGTGAGTTCGTGGCGCTGGCATTCGCCCTTGGCGTGGGCCTCCTCACACTGCTCTCGATGACCAAGATCTTCGCGGAGGCATTTCTGAAGCCGGTCCCGGAGGGCGAGCCGGCGGTGCCGGCAGGCGTTCCCGGGTTCTGGCACTACGCCCCGATCGCCGGACTGGCCGCCCTCACGCTGGTCATCGGTTTCGGCGCCGAGCCCTTCTTTTCGGCGGCGACAAGGGCCGCCGGCCAACTGATGGCTCCAGAGGGTTATGTCGCCGCCGTACTTGGAGGATCACCATGATCGGACTGCTCTGGATCCTCCTGCTGGCACTGGCGTGGACCGCCGTGAACGGAGAGTTCGGCGGAGGCCAACTCGCGGTAGGACTCGTGCTGGGGACGCTCATCACGCTGTTCGTGCCTGGCCCGGGAAACGACTACCTACGGAAAGCGATCCTGCTTTTTGGCTTCATCGGCTTCTTCCTGTGGGAACTGGTGCTGGCGAACCTGCGCATGACACGCGACGTGCTCTCGCCGAAGCCGCGCTTTTCGCCAGGTGTTGTCGCCGTGCCGCTCGACCTGAAATCCGAAGGGCAGATCACAGCATTCGCCAACCTGTTGACGCTGACGCCGGGGACGCTCTCGCTCGACATCTCGCGGGACCTGAAGGTGCTGTACATCCACGACATGTACGCCGCGGACGCTGACCTGAGCCGCGAAGCCGTGAAGTCGGGCTTCGAACGGCGGATCCGGAGGCTGCTGGAGTGAACGGGACGTTCCCGGTCGACGGGTTCATCGAAGTCACGGCGATGCTCATGCTGAGCGCGGGCCTGGTGCTGGCCATGGTCCGGCTGGTGCGGGGGCCGAGCCTGCCGGACCGGGTGGTTGCGCTCGACCTCATCACCATGCTGGGACTGGGCATGCTGGCCGTGTATTCGATGGCAACCGGCCGGACGGCGTACCTGGACGTGGGCATCGTGCTGACCCTGGTGACGTTCATCGCGACCATCTCGTTCGCGTACTTCATCGAAAAAGGCACGGGGCGGGGAGGGGAGCGCTGATGGGAGCCTTCTTCACCGGGGGCCTGGTGCTCGCCGGCTCGGCGTTGATGCTCATCGCGGCGATCGGCGTCGTGCGGATGCCCGACCTGTTCACCCGCATGCAGGCAACGACCAAAGCGGCAACGCTGGGTGCGGGGCTGGTGATGCTGGGTACTGCCGTGCACTTTGCGACGTTCGGTGTGACCACGCGGGCGGTCGCGGCAATCGCGTTCGTGTTGCTGACGGCGCCGATCGCTGCGCACCTGCTGGGGCGAGCGGCGTACTTTCTGGGCGTGCCCCTGTGGGATGGCTCGGTGCGCGATGAACTGCGCGACCGGTACGACTGGGAAACGCACATCCTCGCCTCGGAAGTGCGGCCCGAGAGCCCATTACCGGCGGACCACCCACCGGCACAAACGCCACCGCCGTAATGCATCACGGCAACAGCAGCATCGCATCGCCGAAGCTGTAGAAGCGGTAGCCCTCGCGCACAGCCTGGCGGTACGCATCGAGGACGAACTCCGTGCCGCCGAAGGCGCACACCAGCATGAGCAGGGTGGAGCGCGGCAGGTGAAAGTTCGTCATGAGGACATCCACGACACGGAACTCGTCGCCGGGGAGGATGCGAAGCGAGGTCCAGCCCTCGTAGGGTTCGACCGCCCCCTGCTCGCGGGCGACATGCTCGAGCGTCCGCACCACGGTTGTGCCGACGGCGACCACCCGGCGGCTATCGGCTTTCGCGCGAGACACCGCGCGGGCCGTCGCTTCGGGCACCGCGACGTGTTCAGCGTGGAGCTGGTGTTCGCGCGGGTCGTCGACGGTGACCGGCTTGAACGTGCCCGGGCCGACCTCCAGGGTCACGGCGGCCCGTTGGATGCCACGCCGGGAAAGCGTATCGAGGAGGCCGGGGGTGAAGTGGAGGCCGGCGGTGGGGGCCGCAGCGCTGCGGGCATCGCGCGAGTAGACGGTCTGATACCGTTCGGGGTCGCCCCGGTAGGCGTGGATGTACGGTGGCAGGGGGACGGACCCGACGGTCGCCGGGTCGAAGGGGTGGTCGAAGTCGAGGACGACGGTGTCGTCCTCACGGTGGGCGGCGGTCGCGCCAAGCTCGCCGGCGGAGGTGGCAAAGACGAACCGGCGGCCGGGGACGGCGCGCTTCGCCGGCCGGAACAGGGCCTCCCAGCGGACATCGGTGAAGGGGCGAACCACGAGCGCCTCGACGGCGCCGCCAGTATCCGCTCGCCGGCCGAAGAGGCGGGCCGCCATCACGCGGGTGTCGTTCACGACGAGGAGGTCCCCGGGATCGAGGAGTCCCGGGAGGTCGCGCACGGCTCGATGCTCAATCTCAAGAGACGCGATGCGGAGGACCATGAGCCGCGCGTCATCGCGAGGCTCGGCAGGGACCTGGGCGATCAGGTGGTCCGGGAGGTCGAAGGTGAAGTCCTCGGTGCGCATCCACCTAAGCATTGCGTCTTCCCTGAGCGCGGTCTACGTTGATGCCGAGGTGCAGCGCATGGCGAACGACAATGGCACTGGCGCAATATCGCGCGAGGAATACGACGAGGTCACGTCGACGCACCTGAGCCTGGACCGCAGCGCAATCCGCCGCGTGGAGGCGGACCAGGTGGACATCCACAAGAGCGCGGTGGGTGTCGCGAGCTTCGACCGCGGGACGATCCGCCAGTCATCGGCGGGCGCGGTAATCGGTCGCAGCGTTGCCATGGACGAGGTGAAAACGGGCATCCTGATCTCGCCGGTGGTGCGAGGGGACGTGCACACACTGCTCGACATGCGGTCGGCCGTGGCTATCGGGTTTGGGATGGTGCTGGGGAAAGTGTTTCTTGCCGCGATCCGCGCCGCGGTGCGACGGGTGACAGGCTGATCTCGGATTCGCCGACAAACTGATTGCTCTCGTCCGTACGGAGCTGACCGCAGGCGGCGGAAATCTCCGAGCCTTTTTCAACGCGGACCGTGCAATTGATGCCCGCCTCGCGCAGGACGCGTTCGAATGCGAGGACCGTGCGGCGCGGGGGGCGGCCGAAGCCGCCGGCGGTCGGGTTCACGGGGATGAGGTTCACGTGAGCGCCAGAGCCGTGCAGCAGCCGCGCCAGCTCGCGGGCGGTTTCCTCCCAGTCGTTCTGACCGGCGATGAGCGCGTATTCGAACGTGACGCGGCGCCCGGTCTTCTTGAAATACCGCCTCGCGGCTGAGACCAAATCGCCTACCGAGGTCGGGCCCGCGGTCGGTACCAGGCGCTGGCGGAGCGTGTCGTCCGGAGCATGCAACGAAATGGCCAGGCCCACCTGCAGGCCCTCCGCGGCCAGCCGGTCGATGGCGTGGATGAGCCCGACCGTGGAGATGGTGATGTGCCGCTGGCCCAGGCCGAAGGCCTTGGGGTCGGTAAGGAGGCGGACGGCCCGGATGGTCTCGGCGTAATTGGCGAGCGGCTCTCCCATGCCCATGAAGACGACGTTGGTGACGTGCTCGCCGCGTTCGCGCAGGAGCCGGGCGATATGGAGGACCTGGGTGACAATCTCTTCGGCCTTGAGGTTGCGCTCGAAGCCCATCTGCCCGGTGGCGCAGAACACGCAGCCCATCGCGCACCCCGCCTGGGTCGAAACGCAGACGGTGGAGCGCGGGTGGCGCTCGCCAGGCTCGGGGTACTGCATCAGGACCGTCTCGATGAGCGTGCCATCGCTCATCCGGAGGAGCAGCTTGGTGGTGCCGCCGTCATCGCTGGCCACACGCCGGACTTCGGTGGCGGCATCGAGGGTGAACCGGCCCGCGAGATCAGCCCGCAGTGCGGCCGGGAGCTGGCGCATGTCTTCGAACGAGGCGGGCGACTGGTGCCATGCGGCCCGGAGCACCTGTTCCGCGCGGTAGCGGGGCTGGCCGAGCTCGGCCACCACGGCCTCCAGTTCCCCGGGGAGCAGGCGGAAGAGCGAGACCCTGTCGCGATCGGTCATGCGAGGTGTACCACCGGTTCGAGGGTGCCGCGTTCGCCCGCCAGGAATTGCTCGCCAGTGAGGCGCCTGCCACCGGCGCGCTGGACTTCTTCGAGTACGAGCCATCCGCCGGCGAAGGCGATGGCCGGGCTCGCTCCAATAACGGTCGTTGTCCCCGGAGCCGGCGGGGCCGCCGGCTCCAGCCGGGAGCGCCAGATCGCGAGGCGTTCGGAGCGATACACGACGAACGCGCCGGGCCAGGGGTTGTAGGCGCGCACGGCGCGCTCGGCCTGGCCCGCGGTCATGGAGGCGGCGAGGTGGCCGTCGCTCTTGGAAATGAGGGAGCAGTAGGTTGCAGCGGTTTCGTCCTGGGGTACGGCGACCAGTTCGCCGGCGAGCCAACCGGGGAGGACGCGGACGAGTTCCGCCGCGCCAAGCGCAGCCAACCGGGGTTCGAGCGTCCCGGTGGTGTCGCCGGGAAGGATCGGCGTCTCGACGCGGGAGATGACGGGGCCGGCGTCCATCCTTTGCACGAGCTCCATGATGCTCACACCCGTCACGCTATCACCGGCGAGGATGGCCGCGGTGATCGGGGAAGCACCGCGCCAGCGGGGGAGGAGCGACGCGTGGACGTTGAGGCAGCCGCGGCGCGGGATGTCGAGGACGGCCCGGGGAAGGATCTTGCCGTAGGCGGCCACCACGAAGACATCGGAGCGGAGGGACCGAAGCTGCGCTTGAACGCTGTCGTCGCGCAGCGATTCGAATTGCAGGACTTCGATACCGAGTTCGAGGGCGGCCAGCTTCACCGGCGGCGGCTGCACGCGGCCACCGCGCCCCGCCCGGCGATCGGGCTGGGTCACAACAGCGGGGATCGCCGCGCCCGCGGCAGCGAGCGCGCGGAGCGATGGGACCGCGAATTCCGGTGAGCCCATGAAGACGGCGCGCGTGCTACCCGGGTGTCCTGCCACGGATCCATCTTCACTGGCGATGGGGCCCAAGTCCAAATCGGGGGCGCCGAAGAACGCCAGGGAGCCCCGATTGCGCGGGGCTCCCTTGGCGGCACTAACGGGAGGAGCTGTGGTTAGCGGCGGCGGATGGTTGCGGCGGCCGCGATCGAGCCGAGGCCGGCAAGGACCGAACCAAGCGCGAGGACCACGGCGCCGAGGGTGCCCCGGCCATCGCTGGCCGGTCCGGTGCCGGTGGCCGGCGGGAGCGGGACATCCACGGCGGGGGGCGCCGGGGTCTCTTCGGGGCTCGGCTGCGGCTGTTCCGGGGCGGTGGGCTCTCCGGGAACCGGGTCAGCGCCGGGCACCTGGGGCGCCGGGCCCTGGGGCTCGACCGGGTCGTCGCCACCCTGCGGCGCGGGGATCTCAGGGATCTCGGGGACCTCTGGGACTTCCGGGACTTCCGGGACTTCCGGGACTTCCGGGGTGCTGGGGACTTCGGGGGTGTCTTCGGGCTCGTCCTGGGGCTCGTCCGAGACCGGGACATCCTCGGGCTGCGGGTCTTCCTGGGGGGCCGGGTCTTCCTCGACCGGGTCCGGTGTTGGCTCCTCGACGGGCTCCGGGGCGGGGTCTTCGACGGGATCGGGAGCGGGATCGTTGGTTTCGAAGAACTCGATGTTGTCGAAGAGCACGACGAGGGTTTCAGGGGCGCTGGTACCGGAGGGCTTGGGTTCCTTGAGGGCGGTCGGGCGGACGTAGACAGACTTTGCGCCGGCCGGGGCGGTGACGCTGTGGCTCAATGGAAGCCAGATGCCCCGCTGAGCATCGGTAAAACCACCGGCCGTGTGCCCTCCGCCGAGGGGCGAGCCGTCGCAGTTGTCACCGGTTTGGAAATGCAGGTAGAGGCCGCCCGCACCGAACGGAGTCTGGCCAAGTTCGATAAAGGCATCGCCCTTCACGGTGTAGTTGACGCCCTCCTGAATGCCGGTCACGCACTGAAGGGCGCTGAAGTACGAGTTCCCGGTGCCCTGGTAGGCGTTGGTGAGCTGCATGGCGCCGTTGATGGCCTGGGGATTGCCGGAAAAGTTGTTCCAGCCAGCAACGCCGCTGGAGAAGTCGCCGTTCTGGAGCAGGTTTGGGCCAGCGGCCGAGGCGAGAACGAGGCCGGCGGCGGCGGGGATCGCCGCCGCAACCCCGAGGATTGAGAGCTTGAGTCGATTCATTCTGGGTTCCTCCGGTGGTGCGCAATCGCGCTGATGTGCGTAAGACCGCGCACGCCCGGGTTTCTTACACGGACTGTTTCGCGGTTCCCGGGCGGGCCCCTCCGGCACTCCAGGACACACCTAGCGTCAGGTACGGGGCGCCCGGGGCGCGTCCGGTGAACCACCCACGCCGGACTGGTGTGTGAACTGCGTCATACGGGTTCTCCGCCACCGTGAGCGGGCAAGGCCGGCGGCGTGGTGGGGGCGCGCGCATCGCGCGGAATGGGGTGCGGTGGTAGGGTGGGACAATCGCGCCCGCCCCGCGGCGGACCTTCGCAATCCTTCTCCACGGACGACGAGATGACCAGGATCGGCATCATGGAAACGGCCATCCGCGATGGCCACCAGTCGCTGCTCGCGACTCGCATGCGCACCGAGGACATGATTCCCGCCCTCGAGCTCATGGACTCCATCGGCTACCACAGCATCGAGTGCTGGGGCGGCGCCACCTTCGACACCTGTATGAGGTTCCTGAAGGAAGACCCCTGGGAGCGGCTTCGGGAAATCAAGAAGCGGTTGAAGAAGACGCCGACCCAGATGCTTCTCCGGGGGCAGAACGCGGTGGGCTATCGCCACTACGCCGACGACGTGGTCCGCGAGTTCTGTGAGCGTTCGGTGGCGAACGGGATGGACATCTTCCGGATCTTTGATGCGCTGAACGACACGCGGAACCTGGAGACAGCGTTCGACGCAGTCAAACGCGCCGGCGGGCATGTGCAGGGGACCATCTGCTACACCATCAGCCCGGTGCACACCGTCGACGCGTTCGCAGCCATGGCCGACCGGATGGTGGACATGGGCGCGGACTCGCTCTGCATCAAGGACATGGCCGGGCTGCTGAGCCCGATGATGGCAAAGGCATTGGTCAGCCGCATCAAGAAAGACCACCCGGATAAGCTCCTGCAGATGCACTGCCACGACACGTCGGGCTACTCGGAGATGGCGTACCTGATGGGCGTGCAATCTGGCGCGGACGTGATCGACTGCGCGATCAGTTCGCTGGCCGGTGGCACAAGCCAACCCGCGACCGAGACCCTGGTGGCAGCGCTTGCGGAGGACCCTGACCATGCGACGGGGCTCGACCTGGCGAAACTGGGCGAGCTTTCGGAGTACTTCCGGGGCGTACGCAAGAAGTACTGGAAGTTCGAAAGCGGCCTGCTTGGCATCGATGCCGGGGTACTGGCCCACCAGGTGCCCGGCGGGATGATCTCGAACCTGGTCGGGCAGCTGCGCGAACAGGGGGCCGAACACAAGCTCGCGGACGTATTGGCCGAGAATGCGCGGGTCCGCGCGGACCTTGGCTACCCCCCGCTGGTCACGCCGAGCTCGCAGATTGTTGGCACGCAGGCGGTACTCAACGTGTTGACCGGAAAGCGCTATGGCAGCGTGACCAAGGAGACGAAGAACCTTGCGAAGGGGATGTACGGCGCCACGGCGCAGCCGATCGCGCCGGAGATCCTGTCGCAGGTGCTCGGCGGCGACGCGCCAATCACGCACCGGCCCGCGGATGACCTCGCGCCCGAGATGGAAGCGGCGAAGTCAGAAGTGGGCGACCTGGCCGAGAGCGTCGAAGATGTGCTGAGCTACGTGATGTTCCCGCAGCCAGCGAAGGAATTCCTCCAGTGGCGGAAGGAAGGCGGCGGGCCGGAGCGCGAGCTGGTGGCGGCGATCGTCGGCGCGATGGTGATCGGCGAGAAGAAGGCGGCCAGTCCGGCAGCGGCGCCGGTTGCCATGGCGAGCCACGGCGAGACGGCCCCATGGCGGAGCTTTGGCCGCATGCGGCAGATGCGTTAGGAGAGAGCCATGGCGACAGTCACGATTGGCGGCAGGAAGTACGAAGTCGAAGTTCGCGGCGACAAGGTTGTCGTCGACGGGCACGAATACTCGGTGAAGGTGCGCGAAGAGACCGGTTTCGCCGCGGTGAACGCGGGCGGGGTTGCCTACCGCGTGCAGCTTCCGGGCGCGGCGGAGCGGCAGAGCGGCATGACCGTGGAGGTGGACCACCGACCGTTTACGTTCGAGTATGAAGGGCGGCTGGGCGGAGGCCCCGCGCCACGCGAAGCCCGGCCGTCGGCGGCGGCAGGGGGCGGTGCGCCACGGGCCGCGGCCAAGGGCGCGGTCACGGCCCAGATCGCCGGCCGCGTGTTGAGCGTCAAGGTGACCGCCGGTCAGGCGGTCGCCCGCGGCGACGTGCTGCTGCTCCTCGAGGCAATGAAGATGGAGAACGAGATCAAGGCGCCCGCGGACGGAGTCGTCAAAGAGATAGCCGTCGCCGAGGGTACCCGCGTGGCCGAGGGCGAAACGCTGGTCATCATCGAATAGCAGGCCCCCGGGGTAACGCCAGAAGGGCCGCCCCGCACGCGGCCCTTCGCCATGTTCGGCGCCGAACTAGTGACGCGCCAACTTGACTCGCGGGAGCATCGCCGATTGCGCCATCGCGCCCTCATCCCCCAACCCCTTCTCCCGACGCTGCCGGAGAAGGGGAGCAACGCGACGACCGGGTTTCCGTCGTTTCGCGCTACCTGAGTTGGAAGGGCACTAGCCGCGAAGAGTCTTCAACTGCTGGGCGTGGTCACTCAGGTGGTAGGCGACGATCCCGAGAAAGCCGCCAACGGTGTTCTTGCCGAGGCGGGGGAGTTCGACCTCCTGGTCAACCTGGCCATCTTCGACCTGGGCGACGACTTCCATCAGCAGACCATGGGTGCGCCGTGTTTGGGAGAGGGCGGTTTCGACGTCCTCAAGGGAGGCGCGAGCGGGCGTCGGCCCGGGGACTCCGATGGCGGCGGCGATGCCGGCGCCGAAGAATGGGCCCGCGCTGGCGATGTGCTCCGCGACCTCGCGAGCGCACCAGGCGGCTTCTCCGTCGGCTGAGCCCTCGGGCTTTTTCTCCCAGACTGGCCCGGCCTGTGCCAGTTCGGCGATGTAGGTATCGAAGGCGTGCGCGATGGAAGCCTGGATCTCGGCGGCTGAAGCCAATGGATGCTCCTGAGGGGTGGTATGGGGCGCCAGTGTGGGCGATAGGGTTGCAACGAGCTACTGAGACTGCAAGGCGGTGGTTCTGGCAGGAGCGCGGAGGAAAGCCGGGGGCCGGTTTCCCGTTACAGGGGCACCGGTAGAATGCGCAACGAAAACTGAACCGTGGCGCCCCCGCCTCAGCATCCTGGAGTTTCGATGCTCGACTACCTGCCGTTCCTCATCAGCGCGAACAGTCTCGGCGTGATCTCGCTCATCATCTTCCTGGCCAGCTCGATCGTGCTGACCATCCCGGTGTTTGCCACGCGCGGGGGGACACAGATTGCATGGTTCGGTGTCGTCGGGTTCTTGCTGACGGTCGAGGCGGTGATCCTGATCACGCTCGTGGTGTTGACGAGCCAGGGCGAGATCTTCCAGTAACGCCTGGGCGCATCGGCCCACACGTCTCAGGCCGGCTGATGCCGGCCTTGTTGTTACCCCCGGGCCCGCCTAGAGAAGGCGGCGGATGGGCTTCCGGCCGGGGCGCGGGTCGTAGTTGCTCTTGAACATTTCCAGCTTGTCGCGCTCGATAAGGTACTTGCCCGCGAAGAGCGTGGCGGGGATCTTCTTCTGCTTGATGAGGCGCCGCAGACTCTGGGGGTGGATGGCGAGCTCCCGGGCTGCTTCAACAAGGTCCAGGTAGTTGTCGAACGGGGTGATGGCGGCCATGGGGCGGGCACCTCGGTGGGCGGTGTAGCGCCGAATCGCTCAATTGCTTAGGCAGTTGGAACGTTAGCAGAGCGGAATCGTTATTGTCTACAGGCCTGAGCAATTGGACGGCGGCCCGATGGCACCGGGGGCGTCTGGATGCCGCTGATGCGACATACTGGAGTCAATGGCTGACAACCTCTTCACGATGCTCTCGGCGTACAAGCCGGGCTCCGCCGCAACACCGTTCGAGAACTACTGCACCACAGGGCTCGCCTACTTCCTCAAGCGCGGCCACCGGATGCTCACGGCCCTCATCGCCCACGCCGCGGGGCTTGGGAGCGACCCGCCTGTGCTGGTGGAAGTGCAGCCGCGCCTGGCGGAAGCCGGCGTTGCCGACCTCCTGCTCACGTACGAGGGCGGCAAGCGCGTCCTCATCGAGGTGCAGGTTGAGCCCGGGGCCGATGAAAGCCTGCTCCCCGGGATGGAGGCCGTGGCGCGCGAGTGGAGCGAGCGGCCGGCGTTCGTGATGCTCGGCCTGCGTTCGGAGGGCGTCGCCGGGCCCTGGGTGCCGATCACCTGGTTCGATGTCGTCGACGCGCTTGATGGCGACCCCGATCCAATCGCACGGGAATACCACGACTTCGTCCTGGAGGACATCCTGGGCACTGGCGAGGTGCCGTTGGACGAGGCCCTGAGCACGAACCGGCTCTATGCGATTGGCGGCGCGGCGATACGGCGGGCGTTCGGGACACGGTCGCGCTACATCAATAGTGCGTCGCGGCCGCTGCACGGGCAGTACCGGTACCTGGGCACGACGTTCACGCCCGATGGCAGCGACATGACGTACTGGATCGGCCTGGTGAACGAGACCGTACCGCTGGGCGAGCACTACCACCTGATGCTTGCCAGCAAGGAGAAGCCCTTGCTCTTTCCGGTGGAGCAGCCCCGGGCGACGGGCGACTGGAAGTGGGCGCACTGGACGGGCATGGGCCGCGTGGTCCGGCCGATCACGCCCTTGCAGTACGAGGGCCTCCTCGAGCGCATCAAGGCCCGGTAGAACGCGCCGGGCCGCCTAGTCCACGATGGACGAGTAGATGATGTTCTTGAGCTGGCCGCGGAAGTTGAACGTCGCAGAGGGCATCAACTGGGTCATGAAGATCACCGCCAGGTCCTCGAGCGGATCGACCCAGAAGATCGTCGAGGCAGCGCCGCCCCAGTAGTAGTCGCCTTCGCCGAGGGAACCCGCGTCGACCTCGTCGAGGGTCATGGCGAAGCCAAGGCCAAAGCCCACGCCCTCGTAGGCCGTCTCGGAGAACGCGCCGATGGCCATCTGCGTCAGGTCCTTGCCACCGGCGAGGTGGTTGCGGGCCATGAGGTCGATCGTCCGGGGTCCGAGGATGCGTGCGCCGTCCAGTTCGCCACCGCGCCGGAGCATCTCGCAGAAGCGGAGGTAGTCCGCCGTGGTGCTGGTCAGGCCGCCACCGCCGGAGAAGAAGCTGGGGTTGGAGCGGTAGGTGCTGCGCTCGGGGTCGTCGATGAGCTTCAACGTCTTGTCCGGCTCGCGCTGGTAGTTCGCGGCGAAGCGCGGCAACTTCTCGGGGCGCACCCAGAAAGATGTGTCGCCCATGCCCAGCGGGTCGAAGATGGTCTCCTGGAGGTACTGGTCGAATGGCTTGCCGGAGATGGCCTCGACCAGGTAGCCGCAGACATCGGTCGCGAACGAGTACATCCATCGCTCGCCCGGCTGGTAGCGGAGCGGGACGAGCGCGAGCTTTTCGATGAAGGTACGGAGTGTCTCCGAGCGGTCGCGGTTCACGCCGTGGCGGCGGTAGGCCTTATCGACCGGGTGGTTCGTCGCGCCATAGGTGAGCCCCGCGGTGTGGCTGAGGACGTGGCGCATGGTCATCGGGGACTCGGGCAAGGTGAGTTCCATGGCATCGGCGTCGCCGGAGACCCAGACCTTCTGTTCGCGCCACTCGGGGATGAAGCGGTGCACGGGGTCGTTGAGCTGGAAGTGGCCCTGCTCGTAGAGCGTCATCAGCGCGACCGAAGTGATCGGCTTGGACATGGAGTAGATGCGGAAGATGGTGTCGTCGGCCATCGGCTTCTGGCGCTCGCGGTCCATGAGGCCGAGAGAGCGGAAGTAGGCAGGCTGGCCGTGGCGGGAGACGAGGACCTGGCAGCCGGCAATCTTGCCGGGCTCGATGTAGGCGGCGTTGAGGTGGGCCGTGATGCGTTCGAGGCGCGCCGGGTCGAAGCCGGCGGCCAGGGGATCGAGGTCCATCAGGGCGGTGTCCTTCCTGGATGCGTTTGGCCGAATCCTACAGGCCCGGGAGCCGCGATGGGCAGGCGAGGATGGGACAACGGGAGCAGGCGGGCTTTCGAGCACCACAAATGCGGCGCCCGTGCTTGATCAGCAGCATGTGAAACGGGTAATACTCAGCCGGGTCCACCAGCGCCTCGAGGAGTTCGTGGGCCTGGTCGGCCGTGGCCTTCGGGGGGATGAGGCCGAAGCGCTTGCTGACACGCTCGACGTGTGTATCGACAGGGAGTGCCGGGCGGCCGAGCGAGAACAGCAGCACGCACGCGGCGGTCTTAGGCCCAACACCGGGGAGCGAGCGCAGCCAGGATCGGGCCTCTTCAAGTGGCATGCCCTCGAGGAAGGAGAGGTCCCAGTCCGGCGAGCGTTCGGCGACCGCACGGAGGATCGCCTGGATGCGGGGCGCCTTTTGCTGCGCCAGACCTCCCGACTGAATGGTCGTGACGAGTTCCTCGGTGGGGGCGGCGGCGATGGCATTCCATGACGGGTAGCGGCGCATGAGCTGGACGAATGCCCGGCCGCTGTTGGTGTCGGCGGTGTTCTGAGAGAGGACCGTGAGGATGAGTTCCGAGAGTGGGTCGCGGCTCGGGGTCGGCCGGGGCCGGCCATAGACCGGTTCCAGGGCCTGGATGACGGTGGTGGGTGTCAGGCTCATGTGTGGCGGAGCATGCGAGCAGCGATCCCGGGCAGGACGGGTACCCGGGCGGCCTCGCGGGCGTACGTCGACTCGCCTTTCTGGACCGCGAAGAACGCATCCCAGAGATAGGGGAACTTCGAGCTTGCGACCATCCAGGGGCGGGGAGCGCGGCGGAGCATCCCATAGAACATGAAGCCGATGAGCCGTGCGGCGCGGAGCTCGGGCATCACCTCGCGGTCGATGTCGCGCTGGTAGGTGGTTAGCGGCGCGACGCCGGAGAGGGCGCGGAGGATGTTGCGCGCGGCGATCCGGCCGGATTCGATGGCGTAGTAGATGCCCTCCTCGGTGAACTCGTCGGCGAGCCCGGCGCTATCGCCAACCAGCACGGCGGCGTGGTTGGCAATGGCCTCGCCGCCCCGGCGGAAGCGGATCTTGTGGCCGCGTGCAATCTCCACCGGCGCGGCGGCGAGGCCCAGGCGGGCAAGGTAGGCCGCCACGTGTTCCTTCATCGTCCCGGCCTGTCCCGGCGGAAGGACGATGCCGATGGAGAGGACCGAGCGCTTGGGAAAGACCCACGCGTAGCCCCAGGGGTTGTAGCCGAGATCGATGAGCGTGGTCGAGCGGTAGGAGCCGAGCTTCGCGGTGGGGGCCTGGACCTCGACTTCCCAGGCCGCGCATTCGGCAATGCCCGCACCCAGCCCGGCCATCTTCCCCACGGGGGAGTGGGCGCCATCGGCGCAGATGAGGTGGGAGGCTTCGGCCTCGAAGCCTTCGGCGAGGACACGAACGGAGCCATTCGTCTCGATTGCACGGACCGTTGTGCCCGGCCTGAACTCCGCGCCGGCGTGGAGCGCCTGGTCGAGCAGGAGCGCATCGAAAGCTTCGCGCATGACCATGTGGGCGAAGGGGGCGCCGGAATCGCGCACGAACCGGTGCCGGCCCCGGAACGCGACATCGAGGAGGCTCACAGAATCTTCGACGACCGAGTCGATCGGGAAGGGCAGGAGGCGCTCGGTGCGGAGGGGGATGCCGCCGCCGCACGCCTTGTACCGCGGGAAGGTTGCCCGATCGAGGAGAAGCACGCGCGCGCCGCTGGCCGCGAGTTCGCGGGCGGCGGTGCTGCCGGCGGGACCGGCGCCGACGACGATGGCATCGAAACGGGGCATCGACCACGACTGTAGCGCGGCACCGGGCGATGGGCGATGAGCGGGCCTGCTAGGATCGCCTGGTGACCCGAGAAGAGCTCTTCCGGATGACCGAACTGACCACCTGCGGCGGCTGAGCATCCAAGGCGGGGCCGGAGGCCCTGGCGCAGGTACTGTCGCCGCTGCATGGGTTGTTCAACGCCGAGGCGCACCCGGACCTGCTGGTCGGGATGGGTGTGGCTGACGACGCTGCCGTGTATCGCATCAACGCGACGACGGCGGTGGTGGCCACGCTCGACTTTTTCGCGCCCGTGGTCGACGACCCATACACGTATGGCGCGATCGCCGCGGCGAACGCCATGTCGGATGTGTACGCAATGGGCGGCGAGGTCGTGCTCGCGCTGAACATCGCGGCGTTCCCGGAAAGTCTCCCGGCGGCGGTACAGACTGAGATCCTGCGCGGCGGAGCCGAAAAGGTGCGGGAGGCCGGCGGAGTGATCGCGGGTGGGCACACGGTATGGGACAACGAGCCCAAGTACGGCATGAGCGTGCTCGGGCTGGTGCACCCGAAGCGGCTGTTCTCCAAGGCGGGGCTGCGGCCCGGGGACGTGCTCTATCTCACCAAGCCCATCGGGACGGGGACGATCGTCTCGGGCGTGCGGCAGGGGAAGGCCAGGCCCGAGTGGCTCGTGGGTGCGATGGAGTCGATGCTGCGTTTGAACCGGCACGCGATGCACCTCGCGCGCGCGGCCGGGGTGCGGGCGGCGACGGACGTGACGGGGTTCGGGCTCCTGGGACACCTGTGGGAAATGGCTTCGCATTCAGGCGTGGCGGTGGAAATCGAGGCCGCGGCGGTGCCTTTGCTGGAGGGTGCGCGCGAGTGCGCGTCAATGGGTGCGCACACCGGCGGGGAAGCACGAAACCGCGAATGGGCGGGCGGGCATGTGTCCTTCGCCGGGGCGGTGGACGCGCACCTCGCGGCGCTCCTGTTCGACCCTCAGACCTCGGGCGGGCTGATCATCGCCGTCGGCCCTCGCAAAGCGGCAGCTCTGGGGGCCGCCTTCGTCCGCGATGGCGCGCCTGCCTGGCGAATCGGAAGGGTGCGAGTTGGGGAGGCTGCGATCCGGGTCGTGTAGGCGGGCGGGTTACGCGTTGAAGGAAGGGTGCCTATACTCGAAAGAGCGTCCCCGGCCCCGGTGGAGGAGTCTGATTGACCGCCATTGCGACGAAGTACGAGACCGTCATCGGCCTCGAGGTCCACTGCCAACTCATCACGAAAAGCAAGATGTTCTGCAGCTGCAGCGCTGACTATTCGGGCGCTGAGCCGAACACCCATGTCTGCCCCGTGTGCCTGGGCATGCCCGGCGTGCTGCCCGTCATCAACGAGCAGGCCATCGAGTACATCACAATGACCGGCCTTGCGCTGAACTGCGAAATCTCCGAGTTCAGCAAGTTCGACCGGAAGAACTACCCGTACCCCGACCTGATGAAGGGCTACCAGATCTCGCAGTACGACCTGCCGGTCTGCCACGATGGCTGGCTTGAGATCGAGGTTGACGGCGAGCGGCGCCGGGTCGGCATGGAGCGGGTGCACATGGAGGAAGACACGGCCCGCCTGCTGCACCGGACGGATGCTGTGACGGGCGAGGGCTACAGCCTGGTGGACGTGAACCGCTCGGGCACGCCGCTGATGGAAATCGTGAGCAAGCCGGACATGCGGACGCCGGCGGAGGCCCGGGAGTACCTGGTGCGGTTGCGCCAGATCCTGCGGTACATCGCCGTCAGCGACGCGAACATGGAAGAGGGGAACTTCCGCTGCGATGCCAACATCTCGCTGCGGCCCGCGGGCTCGGAAAAGCTGGGGACCAAGGTCGAGATCAAGAACATGAACAGCTTCCGGGCTGTGCACGACGCCATCGCCTTCGAGGAGGTCCGGCAGGCGCGGATGCTGGATGCGGGCGAGCGCATCATCCAGGAGACGCGCGGGTGGGTCGATGAGCGCGGCGAAACCGTGAGCCAGCGGACCAAGGAAGAAGCCAACGACTACCGGTACTTCCCGGAGCCGGACCTGCCGCCGCTGAAGCTCAGCCGCGCCTATGTCGAGGCGGTGCGGGCGAAGTTGCCGGAGCTACCAGCAGCGAAGAAGGAGCGTTTCCTGGACCTCGGGCTCTCCGAGCACGAGGCAACTGCGCTCACGGAGGACCGGGAGCGGGCGGCCTACTTCGAAGAGGTGATGGCGGCGCTCGGGCTCGACCCGGAGCGCAGCGCGAAGGTCGCGGCCAACTGGGTGCTGGGCGAGGTGGCCCGCTGGCTCAACGCGGAACAGAAGGAGATTGCGGCATTCCCGCTGGGAGCGGAACAGTTGGCCGGGCTGGCACGTCTGGTTGAGGACGGGAAGGTGACGCCAAACGTCGGCAAGGATGTCTTCGAAAAGATGATCGCGAACGGGCTGGAGGCGGCGGCAATCGTGGAGGCGGAAGGACTCGCCCAGATCAGCGGTGAAGCGGAGCTGGTGGAGGCCGTGCGCCGGGCTATCGCCGCGAACCAGAAGGCCGTGGACGACTACCGGGCTGGCAAGGATGCCTCGATCAAGTTCCTCGTGGGGCAGGTGATGCGAGAGACGCGGGGCCGGGCCAACGCCCAGGTGGTGCAGGGGCTGCTGGAACGGGAGTTACAGGCAAATGTTTAGGTTCCATAGCGATATCTCTGGTCAGTGGTATACTCGGGCCCGATGACGCACCGGACGATCCGCGACCACTCGGCCCTGAAGTGGCTGTACCCGGGGATGCACATCAAGCGCTGGCTGGCGCTGCTGCTGTTCGGCATCGCGCTGATGGGACTCGGCATCGCCTACATCCTGAAAGAGGCGTACCTGCAGGCGCCGCTGCCGGGCACGTTCTACTACCTGACGCTGCAGTTCATGCCGCGGTGGACGCGCGGCCTGCTGTTCATCACGCTCTCGCTGAGCACGGTCGGGATAGCGGTGTACAAGTTGAACGAGTCGCTCCTGTACGCGTTCATCCGGCCGGACGCGCGCGACCAGAGCATGGCGGAGGCGATCTACAACAAACGGTTCCTGAGCCGCGGTCCAAAGATCGTGGCCATCGGGGGCGGGACCGGGCTTTCGACGCTCTTGCGAGGGTTGAAGGACTACACGAGCAACCTGACGGCCATCGTGACCGTGGCGGATGACGGGGGGAGCACGGGACGCCTGCGCCAGGAGTTCGGGGTGGTGGCCCCCGGCGACCTGCGACAGTGCATCGCGGCACTGGCCGAGAGCGAGCCGCTCATGTCGAAGCTGTTCCAATACCGGTTCACGGAAGGCACGGGGCTTGAAGGACACTCGTTCGGCAACCTGTTCATCGTGGCAATGTCCGAGGTGACCGGGAACTTCGAAGCAGCGATCCACGAAGCGAGCCGGGTGCTGAATGTGCGGGGCACCATACTGCCCTCAACGCTGGAAGATGTGACCCTCAGTGCGCGCACACACGAAGACGAAGTGGTCCACGGCGAGCACAACATCTCCGAGCGAGGTGCGCGCATCAAGGACCTGTATCTGAACCCGATAGACGTCGAGGCGCACCCTGATGCCGTGCGGGCCGTCCTCGATGCGGACCTCATTGTGATCGGGCCCGGGAGCCTCTACACGAGCGTCCTGCCAAACTTGCTCGTGGAGGGGCTGAAGAAGGCCTTGTTCCAGACCTCTGCGATGAAGGTCTTCGTTTGCAACGTGGCAACCCAGCACGGGGAGACGGATGGTTTCGGCGTGGCGGAGCACATCGAGGCGATCGAACGGCACACGGGCAAGGGCGTCGTCCACGCCGTGGTCGCGAACAGCAACATCGCGCCGCAGCTCCCCGAGGCGTGGCATTCAGACCCGGTGATCGTGTCGCAGGATGACCTGAGCGAGCATCCCGCGATCCGGCTGGTGGAAGCGGACGTGGTCGCGGAAGAGAACCGCTACCGGCACGACCCGCAGAAGCTCGCCGCTACAATTCTGCGGCTGTACGATGGCCGGGACACTTTCACATTCGAACCACGGCGGCCAGCTCCCGAAGAGAAGCCGCTGCTGTTGACACGGTAATCCACGCATGTTCATGAACATCCTCCAGATCATCGTCTCAGTGACTCTCATCGTTGTCGTGCTGCTGCAGGCGAAGGGCAGCGGATTCGGGGCCGCGCTGGGCGGAATGTCCGGCGGGTCGGTCTATCGAACGAAGCGGGGCCTCGAGAAGACGCTGTTCCAGGCGACAATCCTGCTCATCATCGTGTTCATCTTCGTCTCGTTTCTGAGCGTCCAGTCGCAGAAGTAACTGCTGCATGCCCCACACCCGAGCGCACTCGCGCCGAACGGTCATCCTGGCGGCAGTCTTTATTGCAGCCGTGGTTGCGGCGGCCGGAGCGCTGGCGCTCCGCGTCTCGGACAACGATGGCGTGGTGCTGGTGGCCGGGACGAGCTACACCGAGGGCGTCGCAGGGACGTACCAGCGGATCAACCCGCTGTACGCGCCGCTGAACGACGTGGACGCGGACCTCTCGGCGCTGGTATTTGCCGGCCTGGTGCGCCTTGGACCGGATGGGAGCATCGTCCCGGACCTCGCTGACTTGCCGGAGATTTCCGAGGACGACCGCACGTACACGTTCAGGCTCAACGACGGCGCGCGTTGGCACGATGGCCAGCCAGTCACCTCGCGCGACGTGGCGTTCACCATCCGGAACATCACCGACCCCGACTACCGGGGAGACCCGGTGTTGACCGAAGGCTGGCTCGGCACCGAAGTGGAGACCCCGGACGACCGGACCGTGATCGTGCGGTTGCGGCAGCCATCGGCTCCGTTCCTGGCCCGCAGCGCAACGGTGGGCATCCTTCCGGAGCATCTCCTGGGGTTGTTGAGCACGGCGGACATTGAGAACGCGCCGTTCAACTCGGCCCCCGTGGGGAGCGGGCCCTACCGGCTCGAATCGGTGGATTCACGCGAGGCGCGGCTGGTGGCGAACGAGCGCTACCACCTTGGCCGTCCGGGGATCGAGCGGATCACTCTCCGCTTCTATCCAGACTACGCGACGGCGCAACGGGCGCTCACGGAAGGCGACGTGGAAGGGCTCCTGATCAGGGACCAGGTCAGCGAGGACCAATCGAGTTCGCTGGAACAGATCAAAGGGGCGCGGATCGAAAAGCTGCAGCGGTCGTCGCTGGTGCTGCTGTACGTGAACGCGACCAACGTTATGTTCCAGGATGCCCGCGTGCGGCGGGCCTTTTCGCTCGCACTCGACCGGGAAGAGCTGGTCCGGCGCGTGTATCCCGGCGGCGCGACGGGGTCGTCATCGCCGGTTGCCCCGGGCACCTGGGCGTACGCGGAAGGTTACGACGATACCGCACCCGATGTCGCCGAAGCGCGCAGACTCCTGGGGGAGGCGGGGTGGACGGCCAACGCAACGTCCGGGATCCTTAGCCGTCAGGGGAGCGAGTTCCGGTTCACCATCCGGGTGGATAACGACCCGGTGCGCGTTGCCGTTGCGGGAGAGATCGCGCGGGAGCTGGAACAGCTCGGCGTGCGGGCGACCGTGGCGAGCACCACGTTCTCCGTGTTGCGGCGAGACTTCCTCCAGGAACGGCGATACGAGGCTGCGGTGGCGACGTGGGAACAAGGGCCAGACCCGGACCCCTACTTCGGCTGGCATAGTTCCCAGATGGGCTCGGCGGGGCTGAACCTTGCCAACTTCGAGGACGCTGTCGTCGATGAGTTGATAGCGCAGGGGCGGACAACAACCGACCACGAGGTACGCCTCGATAGCTACGACCAGCTTCAGCAGGTGTGGCAGGAGCTCGCTCCGGGGGTGGTGATCGCCTACCCGAACTATGTGTACGTATACCCAGACTGGCTGAAGAACGTCGGCGGGGGCGTGCTGTTCACGGGTTCGAGCCGGTTCACCGACGTGCACCAATGGCGGCGCTAGGGCAAGCCGGCTTCGGCCGCGGGGCGCCGGCCGCCCGGAATCATCCCACCAGCCTTCTCTCGCGGAAGTGGGCGATATCCTCGGGCGAGAAGCCGAGTTCGCAGAGCACCTCATCGCTGTGTTCGCCGAGGGCAGGCGCGGCACGCTGGACGCGTGTTGGCGTCGAACTCATCTGCACGATGGGTGCGGGCCCGCGGAGTGGCCCCAGAAGGGTGTGGTCGTATTCGACGAGGAAGTTGTTCGCCTGGACCTGTGGGTCATCCCAGAGCTCATCGACGAAACGGATTGGTCCGCAGGCGATGTCGCGGGCATCGAGATATGCGACCCACTCGTCGTTGGTGCGCTCCTGGAACTTCGCTTCGCAGGTGGCCACGAGGTCGGCACCGACCTCCCGGAGCCGCGAGGTATCGAAGCCGGGCTCGTACCGGGGGTCATGGATATCGAGCGCATGGCGGAAGCGTTCGCGAGGACCAGGACCGAGGCAGCCAACGACCAGGTACGAATCCTTTGTCTTGTAAGGGCGATAGTAGATGTTGCCCGCAGCCTCTGGCATGAACCGTTTTCGCTCGGCGTAGATCTCCTCGATGGTAGCGCCCCGGGCGCGGGCCTCTGCGAGGTGTGCGAGCCGGGCATGACGGCCCTCTTCGTCCATCGCGACGATCTCGCGCGCGCCCGCCTGCAGCGTGAGGGAGGAGAGGAGGAGGCTCGAGTTGATGGCCTGGCCCTCGCCGGTCTTCTCGCGGTGATAGAGCGCGGCGGTGATGGCCCATGCGAGCGCGACGCCGGTGACAACATCGGCCGGGGCGAACGCGATCTGCATCGGGAGGCCGTTCTGGACGTTGGGGTTCGAGGCGGTGAGGCCGCTCATAGCCTGGGCGACAATGTCGTATCCACGCCGGTTGCTATCGGGTCCGAGTTTCCCGAAGGCGGTGTTCTCGGCGTAGATGATCGCGGGGTTGATCTGGCGGGCAGACTCATAGTCGATGCCGAGAGCTTCGGGCACACCCGGGCGATAGTTGGTGAGGAGGACATCGGCCCACCTGATCAGCGCATCGCGGACCGGGCCGGAGCGAGCGTCCTTGAAGTTGAGTGCGAGGCTGCGCTTGCCGCGGTTCTGGGTGAGGAAGCCCTTGCTCTCCTTGGGGATGATCTCGGCCTGGAGACGCCACGGTTCGCCTTCGAGCGGCTCGATCTTCACGACATCGGCGCCCATCTCAGAGAGGAGTGAGCCGGCGAGCGGGCCGGCGATGATCTGTGTGCAGTCAAGGATGCGAACACCCTCGAGGGCGCCTGGCATAGACAGTCTCCATGGGAGGAATAGTTGTGGGGCGGCATCATACGCCCTGGATGGCGAGGAGGGAGACTACGCTTCCGGCGGCGCTGGATGCGCCTCGAACCCGGGGCAGGTGCGCACCGGGAGGGGCGGGTATTTGCGGAACGACGGGTCAAAACGGGAGCGATCGCAGAGGTAGAATTGCGAGCCCCGAGCAGTGGAGACGATGCGGGCGTGGCGGCACAGCGAGCAGAGACCAGCGTGGGGATCGAGATGCACGGGGAAAGAGTAGCCACGAACCGTGGAAACGACGAGGTGCGATGATTCGAATCTCGTACGAAAGCTGGTCTTTCTGTAAAGAAGTGTGGTACTGTACCCGTCCGGCTGAAAGCGGGGTAGCTACCGGCGGGGTAGCCGGCGCAAATGAACGGGGCTTGATGCCATCTCCCATTGCATCAAGCCCCATGCTTACCCGAGTACTTCGGGCGAGTGTCCTTCCGGACTCGGCGCGCTCGGTTAGGTAGCTACCTCCTTTCAGCCAGCTTCGCGATACTCCCCTCTCCGACGGCACGCGCGCTATTGAGCGAACGGATGTTGCGCCGGAGGAATGCGGGAAGTTCAGCGTCTTCCATGTTGCTCACGCCAGGCAGGTTGTAATCGCGGATCCGTGTGGACTCCAGCGGGTCGTCGATGGTGGCTGCCTTCGGCGCGAAGCCCGTCGCGATGACGGTAAGCTGGACTTCTTCGCCCACGCGCGGATCGACCACCGTGCCGAAGATGATGTTGGCGCTTGGGTCGACCACTTCGGCGATGACGCGAGCGGCCATGTCGAGTTCGCGCAGCTGCAGGTTGCCGCTGTGCGTCACATTGAAGAGGACGTTGTGGGCGCCATCGATCGACTGGTCGAGGATGGGGCTGTTCGTGGCGGCGCGGGCTGCTTCGACGGCGCGGTTTTCGCCGACACCGCGGCCGACGGCGAGGAGGGCCGGGCCGGCCTCACTCATGGTGGTACGGACATCGTTGAAGTCGAGGTTGATGGAACCGTTCTGGCTGATGATGTTCGAGATGGACTGGATGGCCTGGCGAAGCACGTCATCGGCGGTCTCGAAGGCCTGCTCGATAGTGGTATCGGGCGGGCAGATCTCAATGAGCCGGGAGTTCGGGATGGCGATGAGGGTATCGACCTTGTCGCGCAGGCGGGCAAGGCCTTCCTCGGCCTGCTTCATCCGGCGGGCGCCTTCCCATTGGAACGGACGGGTCACGACACCGATGGTGAGGGCGCCGCAGTCCTTGGCGATCTCGGCGACCACGGGAGCGGCGCCGGTGCCGGTCCCGCCACCCATGCCGGCGGTGACGAAGACCATTTCGGTGCCGCGCATGATGTCGTACAGCTCGTCGCGGCTCTCATCGGCGGCGCGTTCGCCGCGGGTGGGGTCGCCGCCGACACCGAGGCCCTTGGTCAGCTTTTCGCCGATCCGAAGCCGGGTGGCGGCTTCAGAGGACATGAGTGCCTGGGCATCGGTATTGCAGGCCACGAAGGTGACGCCGGGGATCTTGGCCCGGACCATGCGGTTGACTGCGTTGCAGCCGCCGCCCCCTACGCCGACAACCTTGATGTCGGGGAGTAGCTCGGTGTCGTAACGGATGCTCATAGCGGTGTCCTTCCCTGTGCTGAATGAGACGAGACTGCGGGGTCCGTCGGATTGGCTCATTCGTTCCCTCCTCCTTGTCGGCTATTGGGGCATGAGCGCCCTCCCGAGCGAGGCCAGGCGGCGGAAGATGCCACCGACCGGTACCTCGAAGGCGGCGCCGGTGGACTCAACCACGCGTTCGCGCCCGCCGAGCGCGTACTCCACGAGACCTATGGACGTGGCAAACGCGGGCGTCCCGATCAGGTCGGAAAGCCCGGAGTACCCATGCGGGCGGCCCAGGCGGGCCGGGATGCCGAGCCGCGACTCGGCGACCTCCGGGAGGCCGCGCAGCTGGGCGGTGCCGCCGGTCAGGACGAGTCCCGCGGCGAGACGGTCGAGGTAGCCGACGCGCTTGAGTTCGAGGGCTACCATCTCGAGGATCTCCTCGGTGCGGGCCTGCAGGATTTCGCAGATGTGGCCGAGCGGCACGTGCTTGGTCGATTGCGTACCGAAAGCCTGGATCTCCACTGTTTCGCTCACCATCGCCGGGTCGGCGAAGGCTGCGCCCACCGTGCACTTCACCTGTTCGGCACTTTCCCAGGGGCAGCGGAGGACACGGGCGAGATCGTGGGTGAGGTGCGAGCCCGCGATGGGGAGGCAGGCGGTATGGGCGATGGAGCCCTCGTCGTAGACGGCGATCGACGTGGTGCTGCCGCCGAGGTCGACCAGGGCGACGCCCTGCTGCTTTTCCTGCTCTTCGAGGACGCTGGTGGCGGAAGCGATGCACTCGAGGACGATGTCATCGACCTGGACGCCGGCGCCTTCGACGCATTTCGTCAGGTTCTGAATGGCCGAGACGGCGCCGGAGACGATGTGGACCTCGGCATCGAGCCGGCCTCCGAACATGCCGACGGGGTCGCTGACCTGGTCGGTGCCTTCGACCCAGTAGCCCCGGGGGACGACGTGGATGACCTGGCGGTTCGTGGGGATGGCGACCTGGCCGGCACTCTCGAGCACGCGGGAGCGGTCATCCGCGGAGATGGGACGGGTGCGATCGGGGATGGCGATGATGCCGCGGTTGTTCTGGGAGGAGATGTGGCCCCCGGAGATGCCAACGACGGCACTGAGGATGCGCATGCCGCAGGCTTGTTCGGCCTTCTCGACGGCGATACTGATGGCATCGCGGGCGCTCTGGATGTTGTCGATCACGCCCCGGGAGAGGCCGGCGGCGGGCGCCACGCCAACACCGAGGATGCGCGTGTCGCCGTGTTCGGTGACATCACCCACGATAACCGCGACCTTGGTGGAGCCGACATCGATGGCTGCTACGGTACTGCGTCGTCGCATGGTGGTTCTCCTCTGGTTCTTACTGCAGCACCGGGCGGTTGCCGTAGCGCAGGTCGATGGTGGTGTAGTTGATGCGCCGGGCCTGGGCTTCGGCGGCGAGTGCCGCCCAGACCGAGAGCTTGTATGAGATGGCGCTCGAGTCGCCGAAGAGGGCCGTGAGCCCGTTGGTGGTGGTCACCTGGACGCCCTTGCCCTGGATAAAGGCGACCTCGGCGACCGTGGTGCCGAGCTGGCGCGGCAGCTTTTCGTAGAGTTCGGCGGCGGCGTCCACGGCCTGGTAGTCGACCCGGTCGCCCTGGACGCGGTTGCCGGGCTCGGAACTCCGGATGACCGGAGAACCCTCGGGCGCGGGCCCGACGCCGAGGACGACCCCTTCGCGGTCGATGGTGTATTCGACGCTCGACTGCTCCCAGGTCCCCCAGGGCCGGCGTTCCTCGATGGTGATGCGGATGGTGTGGGGCCAGTCGCGCTCGATGCGGACCCCGTAGACGAGGGGCTCCTTGTAGAGCTCGCGCTGGGCTGCCGCGAGGTCAGCATCGAACATGCTCTCGCCCAGGATGCCGGTCGTCTCGATGACCGAAGCAGCCGAGATGCGCTCGGTGCCGAGCACTTCGACTTCGCTGATTTTGAAGAAGGGTGAGTTCCACACCCAGAAGGCGCCGTAGCCGAACAGCGCGAGCGTCCCGAGGAGCGAGGACAGTAGCAGCAGCCCCCTGGATGGCCGCCAGGAGAATGATGGCCACGAGAAGCGGGGGCCGCGAGGACCACGGGGCGGCCCGCCAACAACGGCACCACGCGATCTCCGCACAATCATGCGCGGCCGCGAAACGCCGACGGCGGCGCGGGTGCGCCTGACGATAGTCCGCGTGCGGGTGTCTTTCGGCGGCCGATTGCGCTTGACGATCATCGGTGGGCCCTCCGCTCGTGCCGGGCGAAGGCGAGTTCGAGGATCCGGGTGAGGAGTTCCGTGTAACCGAGCCCCGAGGCTTCCCAGAGCTTGGGGTACATGCTGATGCTGGTGAACCCCGGGATGGTGTTCACCTCGTTGGCGATCACCCGGTCTCCGGAGGTCAGGAAGAAGTCGACCCGGGCATAGCCCTCGCAGCCCATCACGCGGTACATGCGGAGGGCCAGGTCGCGGACATCTTTGGCGGCTGCCTCGGTGATCGGGGCGGGGATGCGGAGCTCGGTGGCGGAGCCGCTCGCATACTTCGAGTCGTAGTCGTAGAACTCGCGGTCGGGGACGATCTCGCCCACCACGCTCGCCTCCGGGTGTTCGTTACCGAGGACGGAGCACTCGACCTCGCGGCCAATCACGGCCTGTTCTACGACCGCCTTGTCGTCGTAGGCGAAGGCGGCTGCGAAGGCGCCGGGAAGATCTTCACGGGAGCGTGCCCTGGTGATGCCCACGGAGGAGCCTCCGTTGGCCGGCTTGACAAAACATGGGTATCCAATCGCGGTTTCTATCAGGCCCATCGAATCATTCTGGGCAAGTGTATACTCCCATGATCGGATTACGGAATAGCGTGCGACAGGAATTCCTGCTTCGCGGAACAAGGCCTTCATCAGGGCCTTGTCCATCCCGATGGCGCTGGCGGCCACACCGGCGCCGGCATAAGGCTTCCCGGCGATCTCCAGGAAGCCCTGGAGGGTGCCGTCCTCGCCGTTGGTACCGTGGATGAGCGGGAAGACGACGGCACAGGAATCGAGAGCCTCCAGCGCAGCGTGCGAGCGCAAGACGGGCGTGCCGGCGCCCTCGAAGGAGCGCGCGCCGGAATCGAGCAGGGCGCGAGTCTCGGCGGGTGTAAGCCAGGCGCCGGACTTCGCGATGCCCATGGGCACGACTTCCCAGCGTTCCGGGTCCAGGGCCGCCATGACGCTGCGGGCGCTGACGACGCTCACTTCGTGTTCGCCTGAGCGGCCGCCGAGCAGCACGGCAACGCGCTTCCGTCCCATCACCACGCCCCCACGAATTCGACTTCGCGCTCGAGCGTGACCCCGAACTGTTCCCGTACGCGGCGCTGTGCTTCGGCGATGAGCCATGCGACGTCGGCGGCTGTGGCGTTCCCCTCGTTCACGAAGAAGTTGCAGTGCTTTTCGGAGATGGCAGCGTCGCCACGTCGCATCCCGCGCATGCCGACGGCCTCGATGAGCTTCCACGCGGGCGACTCGGGCGGGTTCTTGAAGGTAGAGCCGGCATTCCGGCCGCGAGGCTGGGCTGCCAGGCGCTTCTCGTCGTGGGCGGCCGCCCGCGCGAGCAGCTCGCGCGGGGTGCCGGGGGTGAGCTCCACCTCGGCTTCGAGGACAGCTTTGCCTGCGAACTGGCCGCGAGTGAAGACGCTGCCGCGGTAGACCAGGCCCAGATCCACGGCGTCGACCCACTGGTCGCCATCTCCCGGGAGCTGCAGGCGGACGCGGCGAAGGACATCGGCGAGGCAGCCCCCATAGGCTCCCGCGTTGTAGACCACCGCGCCCCCGAGCGTGCCGGGGATGCCGACGGCCCACGAGAGCCCGTCGAGCCCGAGGCGGCACATTTTCCGCGCGAAGGCTGCGAAACTGGCGCCACTTTCGACGCGGATCGTGTTTCCAGCCGAGTCGGGCTGCTCAGCGCGAGCGCGGTTGTCGATCACGAGGCCGCGGATGCCCGCATCGGCGACCAGGATGTTGCTCCCGCTGCCGAGGATGAAGACCCCGACGCCCGCGTCGTGGGCGGCATTCGTCGCGAGGGCGAGCGAGCCAGCCGAGCGCACCGTGAGGAAGAGATCTGCGGGCCCGCCGATACCAAACGTCGTGTGCCGGGCAAGGTTCTCGCCGCGGCGGAGTTCACCGTGGGGAGCAAGTGTGGTGGCAAGCTGTTCGATGGCCGTCATCTCAGCGCCTCCAGCAGCTTCGGGCCGACCTCGACGACATCGCCGGCGCCGATGGTGAAGACCACGTCGCCGGGCCTTGCGAGTTCGGCGGCCTGGCGGGCGGCATCGTCGAAGTCTTCCGCGTAGGTAGATCGAGGGTTGGTCACCGCGGCGGCGAGGTCGGCGGCGGAACGCCCGGGCAGGGGCGCCTCGCGGGCGGCGTAGGTTTCGAGGACGATGAGGCCGTCGAGGCCGTCCCAACAGGTGAGCCAGTCATCCCAGAGGTAGGCGATGCGCGAATAGGTGTGGGGCTGATAGACGGCAAAGAGCCGCCGTTCCGGGAACGCCTCGCGCGCAGCCGCGATGGTCGCGCGGACTTCGGTCGGGTGATGGGCGTAGTCATCCATCACCAGGACGCCGCCGGCTTCGCCAACGGTCTCGAAGCGGCGCCTGGCCCCCCGGAACGAGGCTACCGCCGCGCGGATGGCCTCGAACGGGACTTCGAAGTGGAGTGCCACGGCCGCGGCGGCGAGTGCGTTGCGGACGAAGTGTATGGCCGGCACGGTCGCATGCAGGGCGCCGAGGGGCACGCCGCCACGGCTGACCGTGAAGTCGACGCCACGGTCGGAGAGCGCGATGTTCTTCGCCATCCAGAAACGGACGCCTTCGGTCCCGTAGGTCTCGTGGCGGAGGGGGTCGTCGCCGAGCACGTCGCTGACGTAGCGGGCCCCCGGGTCATCGGCACAGGCGAGGATGGTCCCGCCGGGCTTCACCTTGCGGCCGAACTCGATAAACGCCTCGCGGTAGGCTTCGGGCGTGCCGTAATAGTCGAGGTGGTCGGGCTCGACATTGGTGATGACGGCGATCTCGGGCGTGTATTCGTGGAACGCCCGCTTGTACTCGTCGGCCTCGACGACGCAGATGTCGCCCTCGCCCCAGGCGGCATGGCCCCCGAGGTCGATGCTTTCGCCGCCGAGCAGGTACATGGGCCGGCGCCCGGCCTGCACCAGGATGTGGGCGATCAGGCTGGAGGTCGTCGTCTTGCCGTGAGCACCGGCAACGGCGACGACGCGCTTGCCCTCCATGAGGCGGGCGACCATTTCGGCGCGGAGGAGGATCGGAATGCCGCGGCTCCGGGCCTCGGCCAGTTCAGGGTTGTCGTCTGACGCGGCGGCGGTGGTGACCACCAGGGCGGTGCCTGGAGGGAGGTTTTCGGCCGCGTGGCCGGTGAAGACGCGTGCGCCGGCAGCCTCGACCTTCCTGGTCAGTGCCGATGGCCGGAGGTCGCTCCCGCTAACCTCGATGCCCCGGGCGCGCAGCAGCAACGCGATGGCGGACATGTGCATGCCGCCAATCCCCACCAGGTGCACGGGGCCGCGAAGTTCGCTCATTTGCGCGCGACCTCCATCACGACGGTTGCGATAGCCGCAGCAGCATCGGGGCGAGCGAGCGCGTGGGCTGCCGCGCGCATCGAATCGCGGCGGGCGTCGTCGTCCAGCAGTTCGCTGACCCGCGCACCGAGCGCGTCGATGTCTTCCTCTTCGAGGATGACGGCGGCGCCGTTGCCGGCGAGCCAGCGGGCATTGTTGCGCTGGTGCCCGCCTGCGAACGTGCCCGGAACGAGCACGGAGGGCAGCCCGGCCGCCGGGATCTCGCCGAGGACCGACGCCCCGGCGCGGAACACGCCAACATCCGCGGCGAGCATGAGCGCGGGCAGGTCGGCGCGGAAGGGGGCGGGCTGGTAGCGATCCCGGAGGGCCTCCGGAAGGGCGAGCCGGGCTTCGCCGGCCGCATCGATGCCGGCTTCGCCGGTGATGTGGAAGACGCTGGCTTTCGGGCAGAGCGCCGGGAGGGCACCGAACACGGCGGTGTTTATCGCGCGCGCCCCCTGGGAAGCGCCAGCAACGATGACGACTCGCTCATCCGGCGCGACCCCCAGCTGCGCCCGGGCCGCATCGCGAGAGAGGGTGAAGAAGGTGTCGCGGACCGGGTAGC
>WBZO01001210.1_pt1 | contig 42424 bp, 40 predicted proteins | sample 5204261 | NCBI WGS metagenome assembly WBZO01 (sample SAMN12412400, study PRJNA552823) | activated sludge metagenome | isolation source: activated sludge from anammox sidestream of wastewater treatment plant... | place: USA: North Carolina | collected 2017-09
GCCCCTCGAACCTCGAGTTCCTGCTTGCGGTCCACTACAGGGACGGGAGCGCAACGGAGACCGGCCAGGCGGCCCTGGAGATGGCGCTCCATACGCTGCGGGCGATGGCGACCGGAGGCATGTACGACCAGCTCGGAGGCGGTTTTGACCGGTACAGCGTCGACGAGCGCTGGATGGTGCCCCACTTCGAGAAGATGCTCTACGACAACGCCCAGCTGGCACGGGTGTACCTCCACGCCTACCAGGTGGGTGGCGACGAAGGTCTTGCCCGCATCGCCCGGGAGACGCTTGACTTCCTCCTGCGCGAGATGCAGGACCCCGCAGGCGGCTTTCACGCCGCGCTGGACGCCGATAGCGAAGGCATCGAGGGCAAGTTCTACGTATGGACGACGGAGCAGCTGCGTGAGGCGCTGGGCGACGAGGCCGACCTCGCCATCGCCTGGTACGGGGTCAGCGATGAAGGGAACTTCCACGACCCACACCATCCAGAACTGACGCGCCGAAACGTACTCAGTGCGCGCCCGGACCTGCAGGCGCTCCTTGCGCGCTTCCAGATGGACGAGGCGACCCTGCTTGAGCGCATCGACGCGATCCAGGCGCGGCTGCTGATCGAGCGCGAGAAACGCGTGCGGCCGGGGCTCGATGACAAGGTGCTCACTTCGTGGAACGGGCTTGCGCTGGCGGCCTTCGCCGAGGCCGCACGGGTACTGGATGAGCCCGGTTATGGGCTTGCAGCCGCCCGCCTGGCCGCCTTTCTGCACGGATCGTGCTGGAAGGACGGCCGCCTGCTGCACACGTGGAAGGGAGGCGTGGCCCGGGTGGACGGGATGCTCGAGGACTACGCCTACGTGGGCCTCGGGCTCATCGAGCTGTACAAGCTGACGGGCGAAATCGACCACCTGGAGTGGGCTCGAGACTTGCTCGACAACATCCTCAAGCGGTTCCGCGATGCGGAAGGCGGTGGGTTTTACGAGACGCCCGTCGACGGCGAGGCACTCATCGTGCGGCAAAAGCAGTTCTTCGATGCGGCGACGCCTTCGGGCAACGGCGCCGCGGCGCTTTTCGCGCTCTGGATGGGCCGGTATTACGGTCCGGCCGCCTGGGAACATCTCGTGGAGGAGGTGGTCGCCAACGTTGCGGACCACCTCCTCCAGGCCGTGACCGGGTTCGGCACGATCCTGCAGGCGATGGAGTTCGCGCTTTCGCCGCACCGCGAGATCGCGATCGTCGGCGGTGTGCTCGAACGCCTGCCGCTGGAGCGCGTGGTCGCCAGCGGCTTCTTCCCGTGGACCGTCATCGCGCCGAGCGCCGACGGCGAAGGGCTCCCGATCTTCGAAGGGCGCGAGCCCGCGGGCGAGGCGCTCGCCTACGTGTGCGAGAACATGACCTGCAAGATGCCCGCCCGGGCGCCCGAAGAGTTGGCGGAGCAGCTGCGGTAGGCTCCGCCGCCGGGTTCAACCGGTGCGCGCGTAGTTGCTTGCGCCGTACCAGTCGACCACCACCACCGGTTCATCGCCGACGACCCAGGCGTCATGGCCGCTTGGCAGAGAGGTAACGTCCCCCGGACCGGCGATGAACTCGGTCCCGTCGTCCATTTTGATGGCGATGCGCCCGCTGAGGTGGTACTGGAAGTGCGGCGCCTCGCAACTGGCGGTGCCGGCGATGGGCTTGACGTCCTTCGACCAGCGCCAGCCGGGTTCAAAGCGCAGCAGCCCGACCGTGCCGTCGCCCATGTGCAGCAGTTCCGCCCGTCCGTTTGGGAACTCGCGAACTTCGTCGGGTGCGGCGAAGGTCTTGTGTTCGGTCCGCTGTTGCGTTTGCTGCATGGCTCCATCCTCCGTGTGTTCTGCGTATCTCACCGTGAGATGGCGTGTTCTACCAACTAGTAGATAGATCTGTCAATACCCGGCACCAATTTGTTACGATGCCGGCGATGCGCTCACACGCTACCCGCCGAGACACCGCCCAGGAGATCCTGGATGTGGCCGAGTCACTTGCGCAGACACGGGGCTACAACGGCTTCAGCTATGCGGACATCTCGCATATCCTTGGCATAACCAAAGCCAGCCTTCACTATCACTTCCCAACCAAGGAGGCACTAGGGCAGGCGTTGATGGAGCGCTATGCGGAGGAGTTCCGCCTGGCGCTCGCCCGCATCGCGGAGACCGCATCGAGCGCCCTTGAGATGGTGGAGCGATACGTGGCCCTGTACCGGGATGTCCTCGTGGTCGGTCGGCTGTGCCTGTGCGGGATGTTTGCCGCCGAGGTGACGACGCTTCCCCCCGGCATCCAGGACAGAGTCCGCGCCTTCTTCGACATGAACGAACAATGGCTTTCGGATGCCTTTGCGCGGGGCCGCCATGAAGGCACACTCCGAATCGAGCAGGACGCCGCAGAAGGTGCCCGCCTGTTCATGGGGGCGCTGGAGGGGGCCATGCTGGTGGCACGCTCCTATGGCCAGCCCCAGCGCTTCGATGCCGATTCGCGGCGCCTGGTGGCGCTGTTCCTTGGCGCCGCCTCGCGCTCTTGAGGCGGCGAGTTCGCGGCCCTGGCCCCTACAACCGCTCTACCGCAGTCAGTGGGTCCTTCGCCGGGTCGGCCAGGTAGCGAATCTCCGGGAGCGAGATGCCGGCCACGCAGTACGACGCGGATACAGGGAACGAAGGGGACGCGCCCGCGAGACCCCATGCGCCAGGATCGAACGCTCCGAGCTGGGGTTTCCCACGGTCGGCGCTGCGGAAGGCGTAGTCGGGGTCGACTTGCACCAGGCGTGGGACCTCGCCGCCGTCCCGCATCATCCGCGCCGCATTGAGGTTGGCCAGGTATTGCACGTCGTTCCCGCTGATTGGGTCGGGATTCAGCAGGGTCAGTTCGAGGACGGGACGCCCACCGATGTGCACTGCTCCCTCGATGCGGTCGTAGCGCTTCGCGAACGTGCAGTCGGCCCGGGCGAGCGGGTAGCCCCAGCGCGAGGCGAGCGCGTCGATAGCCGCGGCGGAATTGCAGTAGCCGCGCACAAGCAGGCCGCGCGGCCGGGCGCCGGAGCGGCTCCCGACCTTCACCTCGGCAAGCACGAACGACCCGACCGGGCTTTCCGGGACGTTGGTGACGGTGAACACCAGCGTCGGCGGGATGGTCGGGTGGAGGGCGGGCGGCAGCAGCGAGGTCATGCACGCGGAATCGATTTCGTACATGAGCTGGAGGATACCGGCGCCAGGCAGTTCCCAGCGCTCCGTGGCGGGAGCGGTGACGAGCGGCCCGGAGGCGAAATCGGCGACCGGGCGTGTGCCTACCAGTGGCATCAGTCGCCTCCCGCCACTGCAGCCCGTTCGGGTGCGGCTGTTGGCTTTCCCACGAACTTCGGCATCACTTCCTTCGCGAAGAGGCGCATGCTCGCAAGGATTTCTTCCTGTGGCACGGTCTCGACCGCGTTCAGGAGGAAGTTGATGCGGTCGACGCCGACTGCTTCCCACTTCCGGATGACCTCGACGATGCGGTCCGGGTTGCCGATGGCGAGGCCTTCGGGGATCTGGCCTTCGGGCGAGTTGGTCGCTTCACGGCGCAGCGCCGGCAGCAGGCCGAGGTTGGGGTACGAGCGGGTGGGGTAGGCCTGGCGCGCGGCGAGGAGCTGTTCGGCCAGGTAGTTGAATGTGCCGGCCAGGCGCTGGCCGGTGCGCGCGCCGTACATGTTGTCCTCGTGGCAAAAGAGGAAGTTCACCGTGTTGACCTGCTCGTTGACGAACGAGCCGACCGGGTTGCAGTACTTGATGCGGCGGCGGTACTCGCCGATCTTCTTCTCCTGCTCCTGGAAGCCGCCGAAAGTTAGCCCCAGGCTGCCCATGCCGCGGTCGGCGGCGTCGAGCTCGGTCCCGGGGCTGGTGACGGCGACCCACATCGGCGGGTGCGGTTTCTGGAGCGGTTTGGGCAGGATGGCCCGCTCGGGCATGCTGAACGCCCGTCCCTGGTAGCCGAAGCGCTCCTGCGTCCACATCTTCGGGATAATGCGCGTCCATTCATCCCAGGTCTTCTTGGTCTCATCCGGGTCGGCCCCCATGCCGCCGAGTTCGGTCCAGGTGGCAGAACGCCCTGTGCCGAACTCCAGCCGGCCGCCAGAGACGATGTCCATGGTGGCGGCAACCTCGGCTGCCTTGATGGGGTTATTGAACTGCGGGACACAGACGACGATGCCGCGGCCGATGCGGATGTTCTTCGTCTGCATGGCGCAAGCGGTGAGGAAGATCTCCGGCGCCGAGCAGTGCGAGTACTCCTCGAGGAAGTGGTGCTCGACCGCCCACACCTGGTCGAACCCGAGTTCGTCCGCCAACCGGACCTGCTCGAGGCAGTTCTGGTAGACCTCGTACTCGGTAGCCGGGCCCCATGGCCGCGGCACCGAGATCTCGTAGAAAATGCCGAACTTCATCGCGTCATCTCCCCCCGGAGTTGCGAGATGGCGCGGACTCTAGCACAGCGGCGCCGGCGTTGGGGCCATGCCTCAGGAGGCGAACACGTCCTCGACCCCCGTGATGCGGATGCGCTCAGGCGCCAGGCCCAGGTCGTAGGCGCCGACGATGCGGTCCTCCGCCAACAGTTCGGCAGGCTTGTCGCCGTCGTAGACAATGGTGGAGGGCTCGGTGGCGAGCAATTCGTCCCGCAGCCCTTCGGCATCGGCGGCGATCATGACGACCTGGAGGTTGTGCCAAGACAGGTGGCGGCGGACCACGTCGTTCACGCGTTCGGCCGTCAGCTTCGCGAGCTCGTCCCGGATGTACTTCGTGAACTCGCGCGTGCCGTACCAGTCGCTGTCGAGGGCGTAGCCCAACTGCTGGTCCTGGGTCTTGGTCATCACGAAGACGTTTTTCGCCAGGTATTCGCGGGTCGTCTCGAAGTCATCCTCGGAGATGCCGTCCTGGACGAGGTTTCTGAGTTCGTACAGGGCTAACTTCAGCGCAAAGACAGCCTGTTCGGGCCGCAGGGGCCGCAGCCAGACTTCGAAGATCTGCGCGCTTCGGCCGAGGTTGGCATCCGGGAAGAACTGGTACATGCCGCGCGGGAAGGCCTCGATGTAGGCGTAGTCGCCGTAGTTCATCCCGCGGACTTCGCGGATGCGGTTGTAGAGGCGGCCGTTGGAGGCCCGGTGCTCGCCGAGCCATGCGCGCGCCAGCCAGAGCGCGACGAAGTCCGGGTGGCCCCGCCGGACCTCGATGGGGTGACCAAACGAGACCGCCACGGAGCGGGTCTCCTTCTTGATGATCTCGATGTTGAGACCGGCGACCTCTCGCGGGGTGACCGCCGACCGGGGCTGCTTCGCGCCCTCCGGGATGGCCGCAATCGCCCGGCTGATCGCCGCGAGCCCGCCTTCGGGGAGGTTGCCGGCGGTACCCAGGACCAGGTTCGCGCGGGTGTACTGGCCCGCGACAAACTCCCTGACGTCGTCGAGGGTCACCGCCTTCAGGCCCGCAATGGTGCCGAGTGCCGGGTGGCCATATGGCGTCCCGGCGAACAGGAGCTCCTGCAGGCGTTCCTTCGCCAGCTCCTCCTCGTTGTTCGAACGCAGGTCTTGCGCCAGCTCGTTCAGGTGGAGTGCCTTCAGCCGTTGGAAGTCTTCCTCGCGGAAGCCGGGACGCGTGAGTTGCGGGAGCGCGACGCCCAGGAACTGGTCGAGCGTGTCGACGTGGGCCACGCCGGTGAAGACCGTCATCTCGCGGTCCACCTGGGCCGAAAATGACGCCGCGAGGGGGAACAGCGCGCGGGTGATCTCGTCGAACGCCATGTCCGCGCTGCCCGCCTCGGTGATCATCGAGGCAGCAAGGGCGGCGAGCCCCTCCTTGCCGGCCGGGTCGTATGCCGACCCCGTTTCGAACAGGAGCTTGAAGCGCACCAGCGACGACGACGACGGGAGCGCGATCGTCCGGACTTCATCCGCGAGGGCGGAGGGTGGCACTTCAATGCCGGGGGCGGCCAGCAGGTCCGCTGGCGGCTCTTCGTGCGAGAGCAGGGCGACCACCATGTTTGCGCCGGTGATGTAACGCCTGGCGGCGTCGTCGAGGTCGGCGACCTCCAGTGCGGCGATGGTGCGGAAGAGCTGGTTGAGCGTCGAGTAGGAACGCTCGAAGCGGACGAAGCGGGCCAGCGTCGACGCGATCGACTCGGAGTTGTCGAGCGTGCGCGCGAACGCGTAGCGGTTGTGCGATTTGGCCTCGGCAAGGCGCATTGCCGTGACCGGCTCGCGCCGGGCGGCCGCGAAGCTCCCGGTGATGGCGTCGCGGACGTACTGCGCGTCTTCGAAGCGCTTCACACGGGCGAAGACCGTGGCAAGCCCGGGGTCCTGCTGCGAGGGCAGGTAGGGGAAGAGCTGGTCCACGACCTGCTCCTTTTCGACCAGCCGGCGGTACAGGTCGGAGGTTTCGCCGAAGTGCAGGTCCAAGAGGACATCGAGAGCTGCATAGTCCTTCTCCGTGGCCGAAAACGCGGGGCCGTGAAACCCGACCGCCACCCACGGGAGAGTAGGGGTCGCCCACCGGTGGTGGACGACGACGGGGGCGTTGTGCGGTGGTTCCCGCGGGATCTCGATCTCCGCCGGCGAACCCGTCCGCCAGGCGCCCCAGTGCTTCTCGACGAGCGCGATGGTGGCTGCCGGGTCGATATCGCCTGCGACGATGACGGTGGTGAAGCCGGGCCGGTACCAGCGTTGGAAGAAGGATTGCGAGTACTCGAACTGGTTGGGCATGTCCTCGATGTCGGCGATGAAGCCCATCGTCGTGTGCCGGTAGGTGTGGGTGGTGTAGGCGTGGTCGCGCTGGACTTCGATGAGCTTGGTCAGCGGGTCGGAGGCGCTCTTGTTGTATTCACCGAGGACCGCCCTGGCTTCGGTCTTGAAGTCAGCCTCGCTGTAGGCGAGGTTCATGAACCGGTCGGCCTCGAGTTCGAGGATGGTTTCCAGGTCGTCCTTCGCGAACGTCAGGTGGTAGTTCGTGTAGTCGTCGGTCGTGTAGGCATTCTGGCGGGCGCCCGAACGGGTGACGATGTCCTGGTAGACGCCGGCAGGGTAGCGCTCGGTGCCGCGGAACATCATGTGTTCGAAGAAATGGGCGAAGCCCGACTTGCCGGGCTCGACCTCGTTCCGGGAGCCGGTCTGCACGGGGATTTGGATGGAGACCAGGTTGGGGTAGCCCGTATTCAGGGCGATCACCTGGAGCCCGTTCGAGAGGGTGTGCTCGATGGCCGGGAAGGGGAGGATGTCGTTGGAGTCGGGGGTGATCTGCATGGCACGCTCTTCGGCTCGGTCTTGGGGAGAAGTGTAGATCAGGCGCCGTTGCCGGGGCCTCTCGCGCCGGTTCTTCGTTGCCGAGTCGCGTGGTTCGAGTGCCCCTGCGGCAATCCACGGGGGCCGATCCGGCAACTCAGAACCCATTTGGGCAGTGGGGCGCGTACTCCGTGTGGAAAAGGGCATCCGCCGCCCGGAGAGCATGCTCATCCCGCGCCCGGAGGAGGCCGGCCCGGTTGAAGTAGGTCGCGCTGCGATGGCCGGCCAGCAACGACGCCAGGACGTTTGGCGACACGGTGATGCCTGGCTCAAGGTCGACCCGCCGGACGTGGGAGGTCTGCCCATCGGTTTCGAGCAGGAAGCGCCCGTTGTTCCATGGGCACATCCCGTCACCTTCAACGGAAATCGTGATCTCGCCCCTCGTGCCGTACGGTCTTCGCGGGAGGGCGCGTTCCACATCGACGACTCGCATCCAGATCGCGTCGCTGACGCGTGTGTTGAGCATGCGAGGCTCGAGGAGGAGGCTCGGCATGGGGTCGTCCTCCGGACCGGGCATCTCCACCCGCCCCACCAGGTCGTGGCGGCGGATGTAGTCCCACAGTCCGCGGTAGGCCTCCGGGTCGAGGGCGATGAAGTCCTGGACGGTGAGCACCTGGTCGGGCCCCGCCTCGGGCCCCGGCTTCTCCTCTGTGGTGTAGACGATGTGGCCCCGCGGGTCTCCCGCGGCGTCGCGGTAGACCGCGCAGTACACGGGGGCGTCCTTCTTGCGGGGACGGAGCGTGCTTGAGCGCCACAGGGCTGCCGAGCGATGGAGGCACAGGTTCCGGGGTGTGGCCCGCTGGATGTAGACCTGCTTCAGCAACGGCAGGGCTTCCTCCGCGCTCCGCTGCAGTTCCACCCGGCCTGGCGCCGCCACCTCGTCACGGCAGACGGCGAATCGCGGGTCGAAGGAATACCGCACCGAAGAGGAAGCCAGCCCGTACCCGAAGCGCTGGTAGATGGCGCCCATGCTCGCCCAGAGAATCGCAAGGGGTTGTTCGCGGTCGTGCATCGTCAGCAGTGCCTGCGACATGATCGCTCGCAGGAGTCCCTGGCGGCGGTACGCCGGGAGCGTCCCGACCGCGGTCACTCCTCCCACCGGAACCGGTGAGCCGTTGAGCCGCATCGTGAACGGAAAGGCGCCGAGCGTGGCGGCCATCGTGCCATCGACCCAGGCGCAGGTCGTCCACTCGGGGAGGGTGTTCGCGACTTCCTCGTCGACGCCCTCGGTCGAGGCGAAGACATAACTGATGATTTGCCCGTACTGCTGCATCTCCTCCGCGTCGCGGCAGGAGCGAATCTCGATCGACATGAGCCTTCTCCGGTGAGTAGAGGAGCGAGTATACGTCGCCAGGCTGGCGGAGCGGATAACGGCTTACAGCGCCCGGAAACTCCGCTTGCCGTCCAGGCGGACCAGCCGCCCCAGGCCGGGGTGCTCCCAGTGGCCCGCGATCCAGGTGCGTTGCTCCTCGATTGCCCAGTCGAAGAGCCGTTCACGGGTCCTGGCCGACTGCACGGGGTCGGTGTCGAACGGGGGAGACCAGTCCGGGTGGAGCAATTGGGCCGGGTGGTGCGAGGCGTCGCCAACGATCACGGCCCGTTCGCCGGACGACATGATGCCGACGGCAACGTGGCCGGGCGTGTGTCCCGGTGTAGGGACACAGGTCAACTGTTCATCGATGGCATGTTCGGCGCCGATGAAGGTGACGCGGCCGCTGTCGCGGAGGGGCTCGACGCACTCGACCAGGTGGGCGTTTCCCGGTGCGGCAAGGTGCTCAGGGGTCATCCAGTAGTCCCACTCCTGCTGCTGGAGAAAGAACCGGGCGTTGGGAAAGAACACCTCGCGCGTGCCGTCGTCCCGGTCGAACGTGTTCCAGCCGACGTGGTCGATGTGGAGGTGGGTGTTTACGACCGCGTCGATATCGGCGGGTTTCAGGCCAGCATCGCGAATCGCGAGGTCGAGGTTCCCGCTGGGGAAGCCAGGCCGTTTTCGCGGTCCGAGCCCGGTATCCACCAGGTAGTTCTTTCCGTTGGAGCGGACCAGGTAGCAGGTCACGGCCATCTGCATCAGGCCGCGCTCGTCCGCGAGGTGCCCGAACTCGGACAGGAACGCGTCGGCGTGCTGCGGCATGAAGTGGCGCGGGTCCATGAGGATGGGGGCGTCGAAAAGCGCGGTGACCTCGACGTTCCCGATGGTGACCTTGTGCATGGGCATCCCTCCAGGGGGCGGATTCTACGCAGGCGCCGCCCCGGTGTCGTTTGGCCGGCGCGGTATGCTTGCGGCATGCGGCTCGTGGTCATCATCGGCGCGCCCGCGGTGGGGAAGGCGACGGTCGGCAGGGCGCTGGCCGACGGTTACGGCTTTCGTCTGTTCCACAACCACGTGTCGCTGGATGCGGTCGCATCGGTCTTCGACTGGGGCACCGCGCCATTTGACCGCCTGGTTGGCGAGTTCCGGCAGCGCGTGGTGGAGGAGGCGGCTTCCAGCGAGGTGGACCTTGTGTTCACGTATGTCTGGGCATTCAGTGAGCCGGGCGAGGGAGTGTCGATTGCCCGGTACCGCGAGACCGTGCTGAGGGCCGGGGGTGCGGTGTACTTCGTCGAGCTGGTGGCGCCGCTTGAGGTACGGGCGGAGCGAAACGGTATGGCATCGCGGCGCGCGATGAAGGCACGGAGCGACGAGGCAAGCACACCCGCGTGGCTCCGCCAAATCGACGCAAAGTACAGCTTCGAATCCGGCGGCGCACTGCCGTTCCCCGATCCCTATCTGCGCCTCGATACGACCGAGATGGAGCCGGAGGCAGCGGCCGAAGCTATCGCCCGCGCTTTCGGATTCGAACAGGTGGCGCGGCCGTAACCTTATTTGGCAATCGAGCGGGCGGCCACTTCGGACATCGCTTCACCGAGGCGGTGGATGCCTTCTTCGATCTCTTCCATTGCGACATAACTGAATGCGAGTCGCAGGTGGTTGGTGGCCTGTCCGTCCGCGAAGAACTGCGGCCCCTGCCCGACGATGACCCCGCGCTCGTTCGCTGCGACCTGGACGTCGCGCGAACTCATCCCGGGGCGGAGCTGGAGCCAGAGGAAGAAACCGCCGAGCGGCCGAACGTAGGTGGCATAGTCCGCGCAGTAGCGACCCAGGGCGTCTTCGACGCGTTCGAGCTTGCGCAGGTACGTGCGGCGGAGGCCTTCGATGTGACGGTCCAGGTCGCCATTGCGGATCATCTCGGCGATGACGCGCCCGAGGAAGGGGCTGCTGCCCATGTCGTAGCGCAGCGCCGCGATGCGCGAGACGAGTGCCGGCGGCCCCGCTATCCAGCCCATGCGGAGGCCGGTGGCGATGATCTTGGAGAAGCTCGATACCTTGATGCCGTGGTCGCCGTTGCTCAGGGAGAAGAGCGAGGGCGGCGGCGGCGTTTCGAACCACAGTTCCCCGTAGGCGTCGTCTTCGAGGACGAACGTGTTGTACTTGCGGGCAAGTTCCAGCAGCTCGTGGCGCCGCTCCAGCGAGAGCGTGCAGCCGGCCGGGTTCTGGTGCGTCGGGATGCAATAGATGAACTTGGCGCGCTTCCCCTGGTCCGCCAGCTTTTGGAGTTCCGCGGCGAGCACGTCCGTCCTCATGCCGTGCTCGTCCATGGGGATCGCCACCTGGTATGCCCCGAACGAGCGGATGGTGCGCATGCTCCCGGGGAAGTTCGGGCTCTCGACCATCACGTAATCGCCGGCATCCAACAGGGTCTCGCAGACCATGCCGATGGCGTGCGCCGATCCGCTGGCGATGATGATGTTGTCGCGCGTGACCGGGATGCCCTCGATGCGGGTCGAACGCTCGGCGATGGCATCGCGGAGTGGCGCGGGACCATAGGTGCCGCCGTATTCGAGGGCTTCCTTCTGCTCCCGGTCGATGACCGTCCGGGCCGCGCGCAGCAGTTGTTCGCCGGGGAGCGAAGGGATGTCGGGGAGGCCGCCGGCGAACGAGATGAGCTGGCGGGGGTCGGGAGTAGCGGCGGCCCAGACAGCCGGCCCGAGGATCTTTGAGCGGGCGCTGACCATCTCTTCGAGGGTTTCCGGTGTCCAGTAGGGCTCTGTCATCGTATTCCTGCCGGTAAGAGGCTGAGGTCAGTATACGCGGCACGGGGATGTGGATAGGCGACGGCCATGGGTGGGATAGAGAGGATGGGGGTCGACGGATTGGTTGACATCACTGCTATACTGCAAGCTCACCCAACTGTTCGCCTGACTTTGCGAATGTTTTCACAATCGTGGGCGGCGAAACCGCCGGCCCCGCGGGGGCCATGGCATTCGCGAAAAGGGGGGTGCTCAGAGACTGCGATTCGGGGGGAAGAGGACGATGAGCCAGCGAGGAAAGCCGTCCGCTCAAGGGCTATATCGCCCTGAGTTCGAGCGCGACAGTTGTGGCGTGGGGTTCGTGGTCCACCTGAAGGGGCACCGCTCTCACCAGGTGGTTGAGGATGGCCTGACCGCGCTGGAGAACCTGCATCACCGCGGGGCTTCCGGCAGCGAGCCAAATACCGGAGACGGCGCGGGTATCCTGCTCCAGATGCCGCATGAGTTCCTGCGGCGCGAGTGCGCCCAGCTTGGGATCAAGCTGCCAGAGGCCGGCCACTACGGGGCCGGCCTCTTCTTCAGCTCGCGCGACGAACGCGGCCGCCAGCAGGCCATGGCGCTGTTTACGGCGATTGTCGAAGAGGAGGGCCAGCACCTGCTGGGCTGGCGGGAAGTGCCCACCAACAACGCCATGCTTGGGGCCACCGCCCTCGAAGCTGAGCCGGCGGTCTACCAGGTCTTCGTCGGCCGGGGGTCTCGCGTTGGGACGGAAGACGACTTCGAGCGCAAGCTCTACGTCATCCGGAAGCGGTTCGAAAAGGCCATCGACCGCTGGGGCATCCGCGATGAGGAGTGGTTCTACTTCTCCAGCCTTTCGTGCCGGACGATGGTCTACAAGGGCATGCTCACCGCCATGCAGCTGCGTGGCTACTACCCGGACCTCGAAAACCGGCACATGATCAGCGCGCTGGCGATGTTCCACTCGCGCTTCAGCACCAACACGTTCCCGAGCTGGGAGCTGGCGCACCCCTACCGCATGATCGCCCACAACGGGGAGATCAACACGCTCCGCGGCAACCGCAACTGGATGGCGGCACGCGAGGCGCTCTTCGCATCGCCGCTGTTCGATGACATTCACAAGATCCTGCCGGTCATCAACGAGCACGGGAGCGACACGGCCAGCCTCGACGAAGCGCTCGAACTCCTCGTACTCGCGGGGCGCCCGCTCTCCCACGCGATGATGATGCTTATCCCCGAAGCCTGGCAGGGCCACGAGTCGATGCCGCCGGAGAAGCGCGCATTCTACGAATACCACAGCTGCCTGATGGAGCCCTGGGACGGCCCTGCCTCGGTCGCCTTCACCGATGGCAAGAACATCGGCGCAGTCCTCGACCGCAACGGGCTACGCCCGTCGCGCTACTACGTGACCAGGGACGACATGGTGATCATGGCGTCGGAAGTCGGTGTGTTGCCCATCGAGCCGGAGCGGGTGCTGCACAAGGGCCGACTCCAGCCGGGGAAGATGTTCCTGGTGAGCCTCGAAGAGGGGCGCATCATCGATGACACCGAGCTCAAGATGAAGCTCGCCACAGAACATCCCTACGCGCAGTGGCTCAAGGGCAACCTCCTTCCCATTGACGAGGTCCCCGAGGTCGAGGCCCCCCAGCCGCCGTCGCCGGAGGTGCTGCTCCAGCAGCAGATGGCCTTCGGCTACACGATCGAAGACCTGAAATACGTCCTCGGCCCCATGGCCCAGAACGGCGAAGAGGCCATTGGCTCGATGGGCACCGACACTCCCCTCGCTGTGCTCTCCAGCCGCCCCCAGCCGCTGTACAACTACTTCCAGCAGCTCTTCGCCCAGGTCACGAACCCCCCGCTCGACGCCATCCGCGAAGAGCTCGTGACTTCGGTCAAGACCGTCATCGGCCCCGAGGGGAACCTCCTTCACCCCACCCCCGAGAGCTCCCACCTGGTGAGCCTGGACAACCCGTTCATCGATAACGAGCAGCTGGCCAAGTTCAAGTCGCTCAAGGAGCACGCCCTTGGTGCGACGGTGCTCCCCATGCTGTTCCCGGCGAAGGCGGGGCCAGCCGGTCTTGCGCCGGCGCTCGACCACATCTTCGAACAGGCCGACGAAGCGATCGCGGGGGGCGCGAAGATCCTCATCCTGTCCGACCGCGGCGTCGATGCGGAGCACGCGCCCATCCCCACGTTGCTGGCCGTCGCCGGCCTGCACAACCACCTCGTCCGCGAAAAGACGCGCACCCAGGTTGGACTGGTGGTCGAGACCGGGGACGCGCGGGAAGTCCATCATTTCGCGCTGCTGATCGGCTATGGCGCGGGCGCCGTGAACCCCTACCTCGCACTCGACTCCCTCGAACAGGTCCAGAAGGACGGCTACATCAACCCGGACCTCAGCGTTGAGGACCTGCACCACCACTACTTGAAAGCCATCAAGAAGGGCGTCGTCAAGGTGATGTCGAAGATGGGCATCTCCACGATCCACAGCTACCGGGGCGCTCAGATCTTCGAGGCCATCGGCCTCGCCGAGGAGTTCATCGACCGCTACTTCACGAAGACGGTCTCGCGCATTGGCGGGGTCGGAATCGATGAGGTCGCCGTCGAGGCGCTGTCGCACCATCAGCGCGCGTTCCCGGCTCGCGACGGCGGCCTGCGCGAACTCCAGTGGGGCGGCCAATACCAGTGGCGCCGCGATGGTGAGCACCACCTGTTCAACCCCGATACCGTCTTCAAGCTGCAGCACGCGACCCGCACCGGGCAGTTCAAGGTCTTCCGCGAGTACACCCGCCTGGTCGACGAGCAGAGCGAGCGCATGGCAACCCTGCGCGGGTTGTTCGAACTGAAGTCCGACAGGCCGCCGGTGCCGCTCGATGAGGTCGAGCCGGTGGAGAGCCTGTTCCAGCGGTTCGCGACGGGCGCCATGTCGTACGGCTCGATCAGCGCTGAGGCGCACGAAACACTGGCCATCGCCATGAACCGCATCGGCGGGCGTAGCAACACGGGCGAGGGCGGCGAGGACCGCCGGAGGTTCGTGCCCGATGAGAACGGCGACCTGCGCCGCAGTTCCATCAAGCAGGTGGCCTCGGGCCGCTTCGGCGTCACCAGTGAGTACCTGGTCAACTCCGACGAACTCCAGATCAAGATGGCCCAGGGTGCGAAGCCCGGAGAGGGCGGCCAGTTGCCCGGGGCCAAGGTCTACCCATGGATCGCGGAAGTCCGCTACGCCACGCCTGGCGTTGGCCTGATCAGCCCGCCGCCGCATCACGACATCTACTCGATCGAGGACCTGGCCCAGCTCATCCACGACCTGAAAAACTCCAACCCGCGGGCCCGCATCAGCGTCAAGCTGGTGGCCGAAGTCGGCGTCGGGACGGTCGCGGCGGGCGTCGCCAAGGCCAAGTCCGATGTGGTGCTCATCAGCGGTTTCGACGGCGGGACCGGGGCGAGCCCGCTCACGTCGCTGAAGCACGCGGGGATCCCCTGGGAGCTCGGGCTGGCGGAAACGCAGCAGACGCTGGTGCTGAACAAGCTCCGGGACCGGATCATCGTGCAGGTCGACGGCCAGATGAAGACGGGTCGCGATGTCGTCATCGGGGCGCTCCTGGGGGCCGAAGAGTTCGGCTTCGCGACCGCACCGCTGGTGGTGATGGGCTGCATCATGATGCGCGTCTGTCACCTGGACACGTGCCCCGTGGGTATTGCCACGCAGAATCCCGAACTGCGCGCCAAGTTCGCCGGGAAGGCCGAACACGTGGTGAACTTCTTCCGCTTCATCGCGGAAGAAGTCCGCGAATACATGGCCCAGCTGGGGTTCAGGACGTTCGAGGAGATGATCGGGCGCAGCGACCTGCTCGACACGCGCCGCGCCGTGAACCACTGGAAAGCCCAGGGCCTCGACCTCTCGGCAATCCTCTACCGGCCGGAAGTAGGGCCCGAAGTTGCGACCCGGCGCGTGGCCGAGCAGGACCACGGGCTGGCCCGCGCGCTCGACAACGAGTTGTTGAGGCTGTGCGAACCCGCCATCGAGCGTGGCGAGCGCGTGCGACTCGACCTCCCCATCCGGAACGTGAACCGGACCGTCGGGACCATGCTCGGCAGCGAGCTGACCCGGCGCTACGGCGGAAGCGGCCTGCCGGACGACACCATCGACATCCAGTTCCATGGTTCGGCCGGACAGAGTTTCGGCGCATTCGTGCCCGCCGGCATCACGCTTCGCCTGGAAGGCGATACGAACGATTACGTGGGCAAGGGCCTCTCCGGGGGCAAGATCATTGTCTATCCCCCCGCCATCGATGGCTTTGTGCCAGAAGAGAACATTGTTATCGGCAATGTTGCCCTGTACGGCGCGACGAGCGGTGCGGCGTTCTTTCGCGGGATTGCGGGCGAACGCTTCATGGTCCGCAACAGCGGCGCCGTCGGCGTGGTGGAAGGCACGGGCGACCACGGCTGTGAGTACATGACGGGCGGGCGCGCGGTGATCATCGGAAAGACCGGGAGGAACTTCGGGGCCGGCATGAGCGGCGGCATCGCCTACGTGCTCGATGAAGACGGCGACTTCGCAAGCCGCTGCAACCTGGAGATGGTCGGGCTTGAGCCGCTCGATGAGCACGAGGACCTGGACCTGGTGAAAGGCCTCCTCGAACGGCACCTGGAATACACCGCAAGCACCGTCGCAGCTCGGGTCCTGAAGGACTGGCCTGTCATGGCCGGGAAGTTCGTGAAGGTGATGCCGAAAGAGTACCGGCGCGTCCTCGAAGAGCGGCGCCGGGAAAGCGAACGCCTTGCCCAGCACCCGGCACCGGCGCCGGAGGTGGTCCGTGGCTAAGCCAACCGGGTTCATGGAGTTCACCCGCGAGACCCCGACCCGCCGACCCGTGGACGAACGCGTCCACGACTGGCTCGAGGTGTACGAGGACTTCCCGGTCGACCACCTGAAGAAGCAGGCCGCCCGCTGCATGGACTGCGGCATCCCGTTCTGCCACCAGGGTTGCCCGCTCGGGAACATCATCCCCGACTGGAACGACCTCGTGTACCGCGACAAGTGGCGCGACGCGATCGACCGGCTGCACGCGACGAACAACTTCCCGGAGTTCACGGGGCGGCTTTGCCCCGCACCATGCGAGGCCGCCTGCGTGCTGGGGATCAACAACGACCCCGTGACCATCAAGCAGGTCGAACTTACGATCATCGAGCGCGCCTGGGCCGAGGGTTGGATCACCCCGGCGCCGGCCGTGGTGAAGACGGGAAAGACCGTCGCGGTCATTGGCTCCGGGCCGGCCGGGCTTGCCTGCGCCCAGCAACTCGCTCGCGCGGGCCATGCCGTGACCCTCTTCGAGCGCGACGACCGGATCGGCGGGCTCCTCCGCTATGGCATCCCCGACTTCAAGATGGAGAAGCGCTTCATCGACCGGCGGCTGGCGCAGATGGAGGCCGAAGGCGTCAGCTTCCGGCCTTCGACGAACGTGGGCGTGGACATCGATGTGCGTGAGCTGGTGACCCAGTTCGACGCGCTCTGCCTCACGGGGGGCGCAACCCACGCGCGCGACCTGGACGTGGCGGGCCGGGAGCTCGACGGCGTCCACTTCGCGATGGAATACCTCCCGATGCAGAACCGCCGGAACGCGGGCGACGAGATCCCGGAGGATCGGTTCATCTCGGCGAAGGGCAAGCGCGTCATCATCCTCGGTGGCGGCGATACCGGGGCCGACTGCCTGGGGACGGCGCTGCGCCAGGGGGCGCGCGAGGTGCTGCAATATGAATTGCTGCCGAAACCCCCGGCTTCGCGCCCGCTGGAGAACCCGTGGCCGACGTGGCCCAACATCTACCGGGTTTCCTCGGCCCACGAGGAAGGCGGCGTGCGCGACTACTCCATCCTCACGAAACGTCTCTCGGGGCGTGATGGGAAGCTGACCGCGCTCCACGGTGTGCGCGTGGAGTTCGCCATGGAGGATGGTCGGCAGGTGATGAAGGAGGTGCCGGGCACCGAATTCGAAGAGCCGGTCGACCTTCTGCTCCTGGCGATGGGGTTCCTGGGGCCGGAACAGACCGGGATGATCGCCCAGCTCGGGCTGGAGCTGACCGAGCGCGGGAACGTGAGGGCCGACGAGAACAAGATGACGTCGGTACCCGGTGTGTTTACTGCTGGCGACATGACGCGCGGTCAGTCACTCATCGTGTGGGCGATCGCCGAGGGCCGTGCCGCGGCACGGGGCATCGATGAATACCTGATGGGTGAAACGCTGCTGCCGGGCAACTAACCCGCGCCCGCACCGGGTGACCTGCGAGCGGGCCCCAGTGGCCTCTCGTGGGGGATGATTCGGGCGGGGACCCCGACGGCGGTGCTGTTGGGCGGCACATCGCCGAGCACAACGGCATTCGCGCCGATCCGGGAATTATCACCGATGGAGATCGGCCCCAAGACCTTCGCGCCCGTCCCGATGAACACGTTGCGGCCGATGTTGGGGCCCGCAAGCGAAGGCCCGGGGCCTCCGGTGTCCAGGCCGATAGTAACGAACGGCGCGACGTTGCACTGCGGCCCGATGGTGGTCGTGCCATCGATGATCACCTGGCCATGATTCACGAGGAGCCCCGGCCCAATGGTGACGGAGTCGCCGATAGAGACCCCGGCAAGGAGCATGGTCAGACGCCGGCAGAGGTTCGGGACGAGGGGTATCCGTTTCTGGCGCGCCCACGCCTGGAAGCGGTAGACCAGGACGACCTGGAGTTCGGCCGAAAGCAGGATGGTTGCGATCCGCTCGGCGCGGAGCCCGAAGAGCGCCCGCACGCGCGGCACGCTGTGCCAGTTCACGCCGAGGTCGATGTCGCGCGAGACGTTCTCAAACACAGGCCGAAGCTAGGCGAGTGCCGGGAAACAGGCAAACTCAGGCGTCGCGGTCGATGAGGTACGCACCGATTGCGCGGAGGTCCTCCTTCCGGGTGGCGCCAAGGTCGATCGTCTCGAGAATTGCTGCGGCGGCTGCTGCCTGGCGAGAGGCCGCGTCCCGCGTGAACTCCGCTGAGCCCGCCTCCTGCATCGTCGCGACGACCGCAGTGATGTCGCCATCGCTCAGGGCCGGCCGCGCGTAGATCTCGCGAATCACCCGGCCTCCGGGTGTACCGAGTGCATGGAGCACGGGCAACGTCTTCTTCTTGCGCGCGATGTCGTTGGTGTTGGATTTGCCGGTGAGGTCAGGGTCGCCCCAGATTCCCAGGTAGTCGTCATGGATCTGGAAGGCAAGCCCGATGGCTTCGCCCCAGCGGCCGAGTGCCTCGGCCGTGGCCATCGGTGCGCCGGCGAGTGTCGCGCCGATGGCGAGGGGCGCGCCAAGTAAAGCCCCGGTCTTCCCCGCGACCATCTCGAGGTACTCGCCGGTGGTCACGTCATCGCGCGTCTCGAACGAGAGGTCCGCCCACTGCCCGCCGATCATCCGCGCCACCGCGTCCGTAAGCAGATGGAGAGCGGCGAGACGGCTTTCCGCGGGCCCGGGGCCCTGCAAGAGCGCGTCAGTCGCCCGGGAGTAGAGGAAGTCGCCCGCGTTGATCGCCTGGGCTGTTCCGAGAAGCGCCCAGAGTGTGGGCCGGCCGTGACGTTCCGCATCATGGTCCTGGACTTCGTCGTGGACCAGCGAGAAGTTGTGCACCAGCTCGACCGCGACCGCTCCAGGCAGGGCCGCCCCGGTGCTTCCGAAGAGTGCTCCCGCATAGAGGCAGAGGGCGGGGCGGATGCGCTTCCCGCCCGCGTTCGCCGGCATGCCTGCCGCATCCTCCCACCCCATGACATAACGGCAAGCGGCGGCAAGCTGCGATCGCTCAGCGCCGATGGCAGCTCGAAGTGCCGATTCGATGGGGTCGAGATGCGTTGCGAGCGAAGCTGGGAGACCTGCCACTTCAGGGCGCCAGCACGACCGGGCTCGCGGTAGCCCGTGCACCGGGCGGGACCGGGAGCAGGGAGCGGACCCGTGCGGCGATGCCTGCCGCATCCACCTGGTGGATCTGGCGGAAGGTCGTCTGAGGGCCGTGGTCGACAATCGCGTCCGGCATGGTGAGGTTCGCCAGGCAGCGGTCGGCAAGGCCCGCATCGGCGAGCGCCTCGAGGACCGCGTCGCCGAAGCCACCCGCCCGTACGTTCTCCTCGACGGTCACCAGGCCGGTGGTAATCCCGGCATACCGGACGATCAGGTCGACATCCAGAGGTTTTGCGTAGCGGGCGTTGATTACTGCCGCATTGATCCCGGCAGCTTCGAGGATCTCCGCGGCGCCAAGGCACTCCTGCACCGAAACACCGAAACCCACCAGGGTCACGTCGCGGCCCTCCCGGAGTACCTCGCCCTTGCCGATGGGCAACCGCCGCATGGGAAGGTCCGTGGGTGCGCCGGGGCCGGCCCCACGAGGGAAGCGCACAGAGAACGGTCCACTGTGGTGGATGCCGGTGTAGAGCAGGTCGCGGAGCTCGGCCTCATCTTTCGGGGCGCTCACCACCATGTTCGGGAGGCAGCGGAGGAAGCTGATGTCGATGAAGCCCTGGTGCGTCTTGCCGTCATCGCCCACGAACCCGGCCCGGTCCAGGGCGAACACCACAGGCAGGTCCTGGACCACCACATCGTGCACCACCGAATCGAAGCCGCGCTGGAGGAAGGTGGAATAGATCGCCGCGATCGGACGGATGCCCTGGGTCGCGAGGCCGGCTGCGAAGGTCACGGCGTGCTGCTCGGCGATGCCGACATCGAAGACACGGTCGGGGTACTTCGCGTGGACCGGGGCCAGGCCGGTGCCTTCGAGCATGGCAGCGGTGACGGCGACGACCCGCGAGTCGGATTCGATGAGTTCCTGGGTCGCCTGGGCGAAGACCTGGCTGTAGGTCGGCCGAGGCGGCGGTGCGTCCGCGCTCACGGGTTTTTTCAGCCAGTAGGTGCCACTGTGACTCTTGATGGGGTCGGCCTCGGCTTCGGGGATGCCGTGGCCCTTTTCCGTGAGGATGTGGAGCAAGACCGGCTTGCCTTCGACCTTCTTGATCGAGGCGAGCGTGAGCTCGATCTCCTGGATGTCGTGGCCGTCGATTGGGCCGTAATACTCGAACCCGAACTGCTCCCAGAACCTCGCGGGCACCAGCAGGTCGCGGAAACTGGTCTTGACGCGTTTCGCGCCCTGCCACATCTGGCGGCCCAGGGGGACGTGCTCCGCAAGCTCACCGATCTGGCGCTTGGCATTCCGGTAGAGGGGATCGACGCGCAATTTGTTCACGTTGCGGGAGAGAGCGCCGACGTTTGGCGAGATGGACATCGCATTGTCGTTGAGGATGACGAGCAGGCGCTGCGTGCCGAGATGTCCGGCATGGTTCATCGCTTCGAGGGCCATGCCCGCGGTCATCGCGCCGTCGCCGATGACCGCGATGGCGTAGAAGTCCTCGCCGAGGAGGTCCCGCGCGGCGGCCATCCCAACGGCCGCGGAGATGGAGGTGCCCGCATGGCCCGCGCCGAACGCGTCGTGGTCGCTTTCGTGGCGGTCGGCGAACCCGGAAAGCCCGCCGAACTGGCGGATGGTGTTCATCCGCGCTTTGCGTCCGGTCAGGATCTTGTGGACGTACACCTGGTGGCTGACATCCCAGATGATTTTGTCCTTCGGAGAGTCGAAGAGCCGGTGCAGGGCGATGGAGAGTTCGACGACGCCAAGGTTGGAGGCGAGATGCCCGCCGCCGCCGATGCAATCGACCGTCTCGACGAGGAACTGGCGGACTTCGCCGGCAAGCTCATCGAGTTGCTCATACGTGAGGCCGCGGAGGTCGCGAGGTCCCTCGACGCGATCGAGAATCTGGGTCAAGCCGGGTTCCCTCCTGGCAGGACCAGTAGGCCATGCGCCGCGCTGGACTGCCGTACGGTGGCTTACCTCGTTCGAGGTGCGCCAGAAGGGAACGTACGGGCGCCCCCGATGTGGGTCAAGACTGGCGCGGTTCGAAGGTCAACGCCGGGTCAGCCTGGGGCGTGGGCCGCGGCCGCACGGAGGCGGACGGGGCGGAGGCGGGCACCACGATCGTGAACGTCGTGCCCTTCCCGGGGACTGACTCGGCCGCCACGGTGCCGCCCAGCGATTCAACGAGCTCCTTCACGATCGAGAGGCCAAGCCCGGTGCCACCTTCGCGCCGGCTGCGGCCTTTATCGGTCCGGTAGAAGCGGTCGAAGATGCGGCCGAGATCCTGCGGTTCAATCCCCACGCCGTCGTCCGTCACCTGCACCACGCCACTCCCCGCCAGCGCGCGCACGGAAAGCCTGACCGTGCTGCCCTCGCCTGAGTACTTGATCGCGTTGTCGACCAGGTTGAGCACACACCGGTACATGAGGTCCGGGCTCGTCTCCACCTCCACTGGTTCGCCGGTGAGGGGCACGAGGGTCACCCGGCGCGCGGCCGCGAGGGGGCCGAGCTGGCTCGCGACCTCCATCGCAAGGTCGCCGAGGTCGACGGGTTCCTTCTCCACGTTTGCACCGTCATCGTTGGTGAGGAGGAGCAGGTCTTCGCTGAGGCGGGTCAGTCGCTCGGTCTGGGTCTTGATCGTGGCCAGGAGGTCCCGGTACTCCTCCGGGGTGGCGTCGGGGTCCATCTCGGTGACTTCGATGTTGGTGCGGATGGCGGCCAGCGGGGTGCGGAGCTCGTGGGAGGCATCCTGGACGAACTGGCGCTGGCGTTCGAAGGAATGTTCGAGACGGCCGATCATCAAGTCGAAGGTCTGGGCGAGGTCCGAGAGCTCGTCCTGGGGCCCCTGGTAGTTGATGCGGCGGCTGAGGTTGGTGGCGCTGATCTCCGAGGCGGCCTGGGTGATGTCGCGGACGGGCCGCAGCATCATCCCGGAGAGGACATAACCACCGACTCCGGAAGCGAGCGCAAGGCCGACAACGCTCAGGAGCGACAGGTACCGGAGCCGGTCGATGTTTTCGGAGTAGATCTGGTCTTCGGCTTCGCGGAGGGTGACGTTCTCGCGCAGGCGCGGGACGAACCCGGTGATGGCCTGGCCGGGGCCGGTCCGGACGGGCTGCCACTCGATGTCGTTGTACTGGACGCCCTCGTAAATGGTCCCGGGCTGATCGAGGCGGACGGCGATGTTGAGCGCGAGCACGAACGCCACGCCGAACACGAGCAAGAGGCTGGAATACCAGACGGTGAGGCGGAAGCGGATGCTCCGGGTGAAGGCGGGGAACTGCACGCTAGAGGACGTAACCCTTTCCGCGGATCGTTTCGATGAGTTGTTCTTCGAAGCCCTCGTTGAGTTTCCGGCGAAGGTTGTTCATATGCACCTTCACCGTCTGCGTGAAGGGGTTCGCGTGCTCGTCCCAGATGTGCTCCAGGAGTTCCTCCTGGGGTACGGCGCGGCCCTCGTTGCGCGCCAGGTAGTACACCAGCGCGAACTCCTTCGGCGTCAGGTGGATATCTTTGCCCTCGCGCTTTGCCCGGTTCGTATTCGGGTCGAGTTCGAGGCCCCGGGTGTTGATGACGGGCTCACGGAGGCCGCCATCCCTGCGGGCAATGGCGCGGATCCGGGCGGCCAGTTCGCTGAACGCGAACGGCTTGACCAGGTAGTCGTCGGCTCCGTAATCGAGCCCCTCGATGCGCTCCTTGATGGAGCTGCGTGCGGTTAACATAATTATGCCGCCGCCGAAGCGGTCCTCCCGCAGCCGGCGGCACACTTCGAGCCCGTCGACGCGGGGCAAGTTCAGGTCCAGGCAAATAACGTCGTAGTTGTTGACGGTCGCCTTATCGAGTGCCTCGGCTCCGTCACGGGCGACATCGACCGCGTAGCCCTGCTTGATGAGGCCGCGCTCGATGGCATTGGCAATGGACTCTTCGTCCTCGACAACGAGAACGCGCATGGGAGGCTCCGTAAGGAAATGGTACATCCACCGTATCCGGGTGCGGCCATAGCGAAGGTAAAGATCTCCCCGAAGGTCTCCCGTGGGGGCATCCGGGGGCCGGATTCGGACGGAACAGGTATCATGGGCGCGCGGAACGCCGCCCACCGCGCGCGCTCCAGACCTGGAACGAGGATGTCCTGATGGTAGTCGCAGATCGGCCCGCGCAAGAACTCACGCTGGACCACATCGCCGGGCTCCTGGGGGCCGAGGCGGAATACCTGCTCCAGCACCAGTGCCAGACGATCCCGAAGGAATCGCTCCACCTGCCCGGGCCGGACTTCGTCACGCGGGTGACGGCCGCCTCCGACAGGTCGCCCCAGGTGCTGCGCAACCTCCAGGCGATCTTCGACCACGGCCGCCTGGGCGGCACCGGCTACGTTTCCATCCTCCCGGTGGACCAGGGCATCGAGCACTCCGGCGGCGCCTCGTTTGCGAAGAATCCCGCGTACTTCGACCCGGAGAACATCGTCCAGCTTGCGATCGAAGGCGGCTGCAACGCGGTGGCATCGACCTACGGGGTGCTCGGATCGGTGGCGCGCAGGTACGCGCACCGCATCCCGTTCATCGTGAAGATTAACCATAACGAGCTGCTCACCTACCCGAATAAGTTCGACCAGATCATGTTCGGCACGGTGAAAGAGGCCTGGAACACCGGCGCGGCGGCTGTGGGGGCGACCGTCTACTTCGGTTCCGACGAGAGCTCCCGCCAGATCGTCGATGTCGCGGAGGCCTTCGCCTACGCCCACGAACTGGGCATGGCCACGGTGCTCTGGTGCTACCTGCGCAACCCCGGCTTCAAAGTCAACGGCGTGAACCACGAGACCTCGGCCGACCTTACCGGCCAGGCCAACCACCTGGGGGTCACCATCCAGGCGGACATCGTGAAGCAGAAGCTCCCCGAACAGAACGGCGGCTTCAAAGCGCTGAATGCCAATGGCGTCAGCTATGGCAAGAGCGATGACCGCATGTACAACAAGTTGACCACCGACCACCCGATTGACTTGACCCGGTACCAGGTGGCAAACGGGTACATGGGCCGGATCGGGCTTATCAATTCCGGTGGAGCCAGCAGCGGTGAGAGCGACCTGACCGAGGCCGTGAAGACGGCGGTGGTGAACAAGCGCGCCGGCGGCATGGGCCTCATCAGCGGCCGAAAAGCGTTCCAGCGGCCGATGGCCGAGGGCATCCAGCTGCTGAACGCCATCCAGGATGTCTACCGGTGCGGTGATGTGACGGTCGCATAGCGCGCGTCACCCCCGTCTGGTGCCCGGACAAACGAAGAGCCCGGCCAGGGTTGGCCGGGCTCTCGTGCATCCGACGGGTGCGCGTATCAGGCGGCCTCGGTGAGTCGTCCGGAGTCGCGGCGGTTTCCGCGCCGTTCGAGCATGTAGCCGAAACCGCGGACATTCACGATATAGGAGGGTTCGCCGGGGTCGACTTCGACCTTGCGGCGGATGCGGCGGATGTAGACCTTGACGATTTCCTGCGCTTCGCGCTCGGAATAGGTGTAATCCTGGACCGCGCGCAGAATCTCAACCGGACTGACGACCTTGCCCGCGTTCTTGGCCAGGAAGGCCAGGATCTTGAATTCGGTCGGCGTCAGCGGGATCGTTTCTTCCTCGCGGACCGCCTGGCAGCGGTCGAAGTCCAGCACCAGGTCGCGCACCGTGATAGTGCTCGGCCCATCGTCCTGGGCGTCCTGGGCGGGGGCCGCTTTGCGGCGCGAGAGTGCATTGAGCTGGGCTGCAAGCATCTCCGGGCCGTCGGTATCCCGCAGGCAGACGTCCGCGCCCGCTTCCAGCGCGAAGCTCAGTCCCGTGGTGTGCGGTCCCGGGGCAAGGACCAGGATCGCGGCTTTGCTGGCGCGCGATACGGACCTCACGAGGGCGACATCGTCGTCATGGCGCGGGTCCACTGCCAGCACGACCAGGTCCGGGTCGAACTGCGCGATGAGGCGCTCGGTCTCGCGGTCGTGCGGGCGCTCCGTCGTTGTAAACCCGTGGCGCGCGAGCGCTGGCAACACTTCGGACGACCGGTAGTCGCGTGTGTGCGTGACAAACGCGACCTGGCTCCGGTAGCCCTCGTCGTAGCGTTCCGCCATAGCATCAACCCCCAATGATTCCCACAGGCCCGATCCGTTCAGAGCCCGGGAGAGTATTTTCCCATGTCCGCCCACCGGTGCCGGGGCACGCGTGGTGGACGAACGGCTGTCAATAACTATCTTCGGCAGGAACTTCCACCCTAATAGGGTCGCCCGGCGAGCCGAGTGACAGAAAAGTGTCGGAGCTGGCGCCGTGGCAACCCGGATGAGACAAACACAGCCCGGACCGCGCGGGTCCGGGCTGTGCAAGTGCGTTCGTTGGGAGCAGCGGAACGATCACGCGACATCGCGCAGCAGTGCCCGGCGCAGACGCTTCACCGCCTGCGCGTGCAGCTGGCTGACGCGGGTTTCGGAGACCTGGAGGACGGCCGCGATGTCCTTCATGGTCAAGTGCTCGACATAATACAGGCTTACGACCAGTCGCTCGCGCTCGGGCAGAGCCTGGACGGATCGGGCAAGGTCTTCGTACAACTCGCGCTCCTCGAATGACCGGGTAAAGTCGATGTCTTCGTCGGCCGTGGGCATCTCGGCCGCGGGGAACGAGTCCCCGTCGTCGTCGCGTTCCAGCATGCGGTCCAGCGAGACCGTGACCCAGCGTGAGTGCGAGCTTGCGTCGCGGTACTGGTCGACGCTGATGCCGAGGTGTTCGGCCGCTTCGTGGTCGTTTGGCGATCGCCCAAGGATCGCCTCGAGTTCGCCCTGGGCGCGCTGCACGTCGCGGGCTTTTTGCCGCATGGTCCGGCTCAGGCGGTCCATACGCCGGAAAGCGTCGATCATCGAGCCGCGGATGCGCTGGACGGCGTAGGCGTGGAAGTTGGTGCCTTTGGAGGGGTCGTAACGGCGCACCGCCTCGACCAGGCCGCAGGTGCCGTACCCGACCGCGTCCTCGAACTCCAGGAGCCCGGGGATTTCCAGTGGCAGCGAGCGAGCCACGCGACGTACCAGCGGTGCGTACTGCATGACCAGCTGCTGCTGTTCTTCCAGCGAGAGCCGGGTCGGCGTCCCGGTGTCGGTACCGGGTTCAGATTGAGTGGACGGCCATTGCATTTTCTTGCTCCCCCGAACAAGCACCCCGACCGCAACCGGTCTGTAATGGTTGTCGATCTGGTGCACCGATTGTTCAGAGGGTGGCGGTGACAGAACAACGCACACCGCGTGACGCCTGCGTGGTCGTTGGGTTACAGCGGAGGACATAAGGGTTCTCCCTGAGTGGCCAGGGGGTGAATCCCCTATTCGAGGCCTCGCCGGAAGGGTCCCAGTCTGCATAACTGATATAGTGCGAAGATACGGGCGGCAGAGCGAGCCGCACCCGTCCTGTGGTATAACCGCCGCGGTCATGACCGAACCCTCGGACTTTCTCGCGATCGCCGGCGCTGACAGTGTGACGCGCATTGTTCGCGACCGTGGCGACACGTGGACCGATGCAGCGGTCACGAGCGGCTGGTGGCCGGCGTGGCGCCCGGGCCGCCGTGAATACGCCATCTCGCGGGTTGAGGCGAGCGGCAGTTCTCTGCATGCGGGCCTGCACCTCCAGGGCATCGACGGCGGCGATATCCCCATCCCCGGGTCCCTGAGTGTCCCGCCGGCGCTCATCGCCGAGCGTGTCGCCCACTATGCGCTGTGGGACCCCACCGGCCAGATGTTGTGTTATGTCATGCCGGCGGGCCGCACGCTCGCCGCGCGCCTCTGGCGGGCTGGCGAACCGGAGGCTGAGACCCTGACGGGAGGGACACCGATCTTCCCTGCATGGTCTCCTGACAGCCGCCGCCTGCTCCTCCACTACGGGGACCAGCTGGTCTCGGCGGACCTGGAGTCGGGCGAGCAGAGCGTGCTCAGCATGCAAGCCATGGGCTTCCGGACGGCGGCGATCAGCAGCGACGGCGAGTTGACCGCGTTCGCCGAGGCCAGCGAGCAGGGGACGGCGCTCCTCTGCTACCGCGGGACGCCAGGCGGCGCCACGCAAGCGGCGCGATTCGATGGGGGCGTGGCACTCGCGTTTCGCCCGGGCACGCACGAGCTCGCGGCCGCTGTGACCACCGGGGCCGAAGCCGGGGTGTTCCGCGACCTCTATCTGCTCGACCTGGAACACCCCGGGGAGCCGCGCCGGCTGGTCCACGGGCCCCTCCTGGCCTACTGGTGGGCTCCGGCTGGCGACCGGCTGGCCGTGCTGGTGCCCGCCTACACGGGCGACGGGCGGTACCAGCTGCGCTTCCACGGACCCGATGGCCGCTTCCTCCGGGCGATGGAGCCGCTGACCCTCTCGCCGGACATGCGGACGATGGTGAGCTTTTTCGACCAGTTCGCGCTCTCCCACCCGCTGTGGACGCCCGACGGGCGTCGCTTCGCCTTCGGGGGGCGGGTACTGACCGATTCAATCCCTGCGTCTTTTGCCGATGGACAGCTCGATGCCGTGGTGGTCGCGGATGCGGCGGAGGGGGGGCCATGGCACCGCGTTGGGATGGGCTTTGGCGGGTTCTTTCCGCCGCGCGAGGTAAACGGCGGGTAACTGGCTAAATTGAAGCGGCAGAAAGGCCGCATGTACACTCAGACCATCCAGTGCTGCCGCCGCCGGTGCGGCAAAGGACTCCCATGGAAATCTCGCGTGAACAGCCCCAGCCGGGGCTTGGCGAGCGGGCCGCCCGGACCGCGGTCGTCGTCTTTCTCCTCCTCGCCATCGTTACCCTTGCCTTCGGGCTGGGCTGGGGCCTGAAGGACCTCAACGACGACGGCGCCAGCTCCGGCTCGGCCGGGGACGGGGCCGCCATCCCCTCGCCCGCCGACGGCGATTCCGTCGGCGCCGCCATCATCGACGAAATCGTGGACCTGCTGGAGAACCAGTACGTCGACAAGGCGACGCTCGATGCCGAGACGCTCCGTTCGGCCGCGATCCAGGGCATCATCACGGCCCTCAACGACTCCCACACGCAGTACCTCACCCCGGCCGAATTGAAGGCCGGTGCCCTTAGCCTGGATTCGACCTACGACGGCATTGGCGCTTCGGTTTCGGATACCAGCGGCGCAATCACCATCGTCACGCCGTTCCGCAATTCGCCAGCCGAGGAAGCCGGCATCCGGCAGGGCGACGTGGTCCTCGAGGTCGACGGCGAATCGATGGACGGCTGGACCACCCAGATGGCTGTGGAGCGCATCCGCGGCGCGCAGGGCACCCAGGTCACGCTCAAGGTGCGCCACACCGACGGCGTCGAAGAGACGATCACGATCACGCGGGGCGAAATCCCGGTCGAAAGCGTGTTCACCGAGCCCAACCTCGAAATCATCCCCGGCGAGAGTGGCACCACGCTGGTCGACCGTGATGGCAACGCCGTGACCAACATTGGTTATGTGAACATCTCCCAGTTCCACGACCGCACCGTGAGCGAGCTCAAGGCGAAGCTCGCCGATGTCGAGGACAAGGGTTACATCGGACTGATCGTCGACCTGCGCGGCAACCCGGGCGGGCTCCTCCAGGCGACCGTCGAAGTCGCGGACGAGTTCCTCGACCGGGGCGTGATCATCTCCGAGGTCGATGCCGACGGGAAAACGCAATCGTGGTCGGCCCGCCAGGGCGGCATCGCGACCTCCATCCCGCTGGTCATCCTCATCGATGGTGGGAGCGCCAGCGGCTCCGAAGTGCTCGCGGCGGCCCTGCACGACAACGGGCGGGGCGACATTGTCGGCGTCCGGAGTTTCGGCAAGGGCACGGTCAACCAGCTGCAGGAACTGAAGAACTGCGGCGACCCGGCCGGGTGTGGCGCCCTCTACCTCTCGGTCGGCCGGTGGCTGACGCCGAACGGCGAGCAGATCGAGGGACTCGGCGTGAAGCCGACCATCGAGGTGCCCATGACCTACGACGAATACCTCGAGCAGGGCGACATCCAGATGTTCAAGGCCATCGAAGTCCTGCAGGGCAAGTAGCCGGGCGCTACACTGGGACGAGACCCTTCGGCCCCGACCGTCGCGTCGGGGCCGTTCGCTGTCCACACCCATGGCTGATTCCACGATTGCGCAGAACCGGCGGGCGCGCCACGACTACGAATTCCTCGCGAAGTTCGAGGCCGGCATCGTGCTGTCCGGGAGCGAAGTCAAGTCGGTGCGCGAGCACAAAGTGCAGCTCCAGGGTTCGTACGCCAGGGTAAGGGGCGACGAGGTCTGGCTGCAGGACGCGCACATCGCCCCGTACGCGAACGCCGGGTACGCCAGCCAGGACCCGACCCGCGACCGGAAGCTGCTCCTGCACAAGAAGGAGATCCGGCGCATCCAGGAACTGCTGGGCGAGAAGGGCCTGACGCTGGTGCCGCTGGCGATGTACTTCAAGCGGGGCAAGGCGAAGGTTGAGCTGGGTGTGGGGCGCGGCCTCAAGCATTATGACAAGCGGGAAAAGTTGAAGGAGCGCGACCAGCAGATGGACGTGCGGCGGGCGCTGCGGAGGGGTGCCTGAGGCCCGAACAGGTGTGCTATACTGGGTGCATCACACGGGGACGAAGGGAATCGACAGGGAGCCAGGTAGCCGGATAGCAGGCCGAGGTTGGGCGTCACCCTCGTAAATCAGGCGGCCAAAAACAAATGGCAATAATCGCCAACTCGCACTCGCTGCTTAAACCACAGTAGAGGCTGTCCCTCCCGAAGCCCGGCCTGGTAGCGTCGGGAAGGGGCATCGCAAAAGCCAGGATGCCGCGAGCTCACGCCGATAGCGCTCGCGAAAGACTCATCGGCTGGCTGACGGACGTGAGGACCACCATCGCAGTTCGCCAGCGAGACCCCCATCGGTGGGAAAGCCTGTAGGACAATCCGGAGCCGACCTTCGCTGGACCGGGAGTTCAACTCTCCCGCGTCTCCACCATTTTTCGAATCTGAGGCCCGAGCAATCGGGCCTTTTGACCCAGTATTTGACCCACTATCCCTTTCGGGCGGCGCGAGGATGCACAAGCACCTCGGCTTCGTTTCGACCGTTGATGAGTGCAAGAACTTCGGCCGGCGCAACGTGCAGGTGCAGTAGGCGCGGGGAGAAGCCAAAAACCTCATTGCGATGCTGGAACCAGTCGGCGCGCTCCCTGGATGTTGTCCATGCGAGCCCGTACACGCGGCCGACTTGTGAGCGCCATACCTCGATCGGCTCGGACGGAGCGGGCAGTCCATCAGGTTCGCTCACGAAGCCTGTAGCTTCGAAAAGCTCCAACCAGTGACGGCGGCGAAGGCACCTCCCCGGCCACTCGGGCCGCGACCATGCGTAGCAGATGATTTTCCTCAACTGCGCCACATCGATAAGCCCCGTTGACCACAACATATCAGTGACGCCTGGGGCGTAGGTTCGACCCCAGCAAGCGGCCGCGCCAAACACATCGCCTGCCTCGAATTGCTGGACCCCGGTATCCACCAGGCCCGGCGAGCCCGCCGGGCCGAACCGGAGTGCGCATAGTTCGAAGACCTCCCGCGCCTTATCCATGGAAGAGCCGGTCCATGTAGCTCGCGGCCTGTTCCTGCGCGCCCTCGAGGACGTGGGCATAGATGCGCAGCGTGGTGGAGACGTCCGCATGGCCCAGCATCTCCGAGACGACCTTCACGGGGACACCATCGGCGAGCAGCATCGACGCGGCGCTATGGCGTAGGTCGTGAATCCGCATCGACGGTAGCCCCGCCTTCGCCAGCAACTTCGGAAACGCCCGCCCGCGGAGGTTCCGGCCGTCGAGGGGGTTGCCCGTTCCCGCGGTGAACACGAGCCCGTGCTCCGTCCATGCGTCGCCAGCGTGGAGCCTCTGGCGCTCCTGGCGGCCCCTGTGGGCCTCGAGCGCCGTAGCGGCGCCATCGCTCAGCCACACAGTGCGGTTGTGGTTCTTCTTCGCTGTGGTGGCCGAGAACACGGGTTTGCCGTCGACAGCCAGCGTGCGGCGGACCTGGAGGCGACGTCGGTCCATGTCCACGTCGCCCCATTGGAGCGCCTGCAGCTCGCCCAGCCGCAACCCCGTGGTGATCGCCAGCGTGTAGAACGCTTCCAGAGGCTCGCCCTTCGCGGCGCCGAGCAACGCCCGCGCATCATCCGGGCGGAGGGAGCGGTACTCCTTCGTGTCGCGGCGCGGTGGCGTCACAAGGCCCGCCACGTTGCGCGCTGCCAACCCTTCCCGCTCCGCATCCTTCAAGGCCGTATGCAGGACGCCATGGGAGAGATGGACGGTGGTAGAGCTGACCTCGTCGCCGATGGCGGCGTAAGCGTCCCGCAAGTCGGCCGGCTGCAGCTTTGCCAGCTTCACCTTCCCGATGTGGGGCAACAGGCGAGCGAGACGCCCTTCGTAGCGCCGCGCGCTTTCCGGCGCCAGCGTCGCCCGCTTCCCCTTCAGCCAGCTTTCGAGGTAGGCGGCCGTCGTCAACCGCTCGGACGGTACGGGAAGATGCTGTTCAAGGCGGCGCTGCGCGTCTCGCATCTTCGCCAACGCCTCGCGCTGCGTGGTGCCAAAGAACGACCGCGGGCGGCCATCGACCGTGAGACGCGCTTCCCAGCGTCCGTCTGGCCGCTCTCGGACCGAACCTTCACCCTTACCCCTGCGTGCCATCGGTTTCCTCCCTGTACCAGTCGGCGCCCTCGATCGCGGCCGCTATGTTGCTTCTCCGCTCCGGTTGTTCGGCGCCGCCCGTGGCGATGCGCTTCGCATGCACGTAGAGCAGTACCGGCACGTCGCCCGTCTTCGCCTTCACCGCGCCCTCGTAGGCCCGCAATCGGTACTCGCTGGCCCACGGTTCCCATTCGAGGAACGCGGTCAGCCCAACGAGAGACCGGCCGGCCGCCCGTTGGCCGTTGATGTGCCAGACCGCAACGAGCCGCAAGTACGGGGGAAGAGATGGGGCGGCATCGGCGAGCCAGGCGATCCACCGCGCTTCGCGCTGAGTGATGACCAAGTGCGCGACGCCGGCCCGGAGCGTGGCGTCGCGCATGGTGTCGAGGACCGCCCGGGCGAGCTTCCCATCGCCGTCGGGGTCAATCTCCCAGGGCTGGTCATCCTGGGCGGCTAACGCCTTGAGGAAGTCTCGGATCGTTCGCTCCACGGGGATCAAGTGCGCGCCCCGCTGCTTGTCCTCTTCGAGCTCGCGAAGCACATCGATGGCTGTCCACCGCGGGTGGACCCGGCGCAACTCCTCGATTCGTTCCCGGGCCCAACCGTCGATGCGAAATTGCCGCATTACGTACCTCTGTTGCCGCGCTGACGTATATCGTTGCCGTACGGCTGTACCATACGCTACAGGAAGCCCCGAACCGGTGCAAGGGAGAAGAAGGCAAATGGCATCAACGAGCCGAGACCACCGGGGCGCACTCCGCCCCAACGAGGCCGCGCAGTGGCTTTCCTGTTCGAGGGACACCATCGACCGCCTGTTTGCGACTGGCGAGCTCAAATCCTTCAAGATCGGCATGGCGCGCTTCGTCTCCGTGGCCGAGCTGGAGCGGTTCATCGCCGAGCGCCAAGCGGCGGCGGGCTAGCCCTCCGATGGAAACGCTCGACCGCGAACGACTCGCGCGCCGGCGTGATGCCTGGAGACGTTGGCGTGACGAAGGCGAACTGCCCGAGCTGCCACCGCGCGAACGCTCGAGCGCGGAGCGGCGCCATCGGCGGACGTACTGGTGGCTGGACCTGGAGGAGGAGGAGGGCCGCCCGCCCCCTGAACAAACGCGCGGCCCGCTGGGGGGCGGGCCTTTCGAGCGCGAGCGGCGGGGTAGCCTGATACAGAGTATCACAACGCAACCGACCCCCGAGGCGGTGGCCGCGTGACGACGATCTACGTGAAGATTCCCGACACGCTCTACCTCGCCCCTGCGATGCTCGCAGTCTCGACGTCGGCGCGGTGGACCAACGTCGCGGCCTGGATGTACTGCTCAACGGCGCGGAGCGATGGATTCGTCCCGGAAGGCGCCCTCGGCGCCCTCGGCGCCGATCTCCCGATCGCCCTGGAGCTCGAAGCAGCCGGGCTTTGGTTGCCGGCGCCAGGCGGCTGGACGGTGGACGGATACCTCCCCCTCAATCGGACACGAGCGCAGATCGAAGAGATATCAGGCAAACGGAAGATCACCGGCCAGATGGGCGGGCAAGCTAAGGCCCGCCAGCAAGTTGCTAGCGGTTCGGTAGAGCGACGTTCTAGCAACGCTGATGCTGCTGTTGATCTTGATCCTCTCCCGTTCCCTGAAAGGGAACTAGGGACGGAACCAACACCAGCAACAGCAGATGGCGAAAGCCTAGCAATTTGCTACGAAGTTCCCAACCCCGCGACGGTCGCCCGCCTTGAGGCTTTGGGAGTGGACGCTCCGGAGGAAAAGCTCGCGACCTACGGTGACGAGCTGGTCACGGCCTGGCTCGACGAACTGCCGAACAAGCCATCGTTGACCAACCCCGCGGGCTACCTCGTCGGTCGCCTTCGCGCTGGCGAGCGGCCACCTGCCAGGGAGCCCGCGCCCGAAAGCGCACTGGCACGCATCGCCGCGGAAAACGCGGCCGCGAAGCTGGCCGCACTGCCACCGCTGCAGGCGGTGGGCGAGTGACCGTTCCCGGCTATGACTCACGCCGAACCCATGCCTTGCGGCTATTAACGCGGCGAGAGCAAACTGGCCCATGCCCCCGCCGCGCAAGCGCGAGAAGTGGCGCAAGGCCGACGCCATCCGGTTCGACCCGCAGCCGGGCCCGCCCCCGCTCCGCTGCCCCCGCTGCCACCGGCCGACCTTCCCCGACCTGCCCGGCGAGCGCGCGTGCCTCGTGCATGGCCTTGCCCCGCGACCTCTGCCGCCGGAGTACATCGCTCGCGCCCGCCAGGCGACCGCGAACTACAGGCCCCCGGAGTGATGGGGGAGGGGATATCCAGAAGTTCGCGAGCCCTGATCACGGTTTTCCGCTTGCGTACCCGTCTCACCTTCTGCTTGCGCATCCCAAACCTGCATAGGAGCACCATCATGACGACGAAACCAACTCCACTACCGACCGCGCCCCGCGGGCTGGCCCCCGGCGGCCGATTGCTCTGGCGATCGGTCCTCGCCGGGTACGAAGTCTCTCCGATCGAGCTGCGCGAACTTCGCTCGCTCTGTTTCGTGGTCGACGAGATCGACCGGATGGACGCCGCGATTCGCGAGTCGCCGCTGGTAGTCAAGGGCGGCCGCGGGGCGATGGTCCCTCATCCGTTGCTGGTGGAGGTACGGCGCCACCGGGAGGTGTTCGCCAAGCTGCTCACCGCGCTCCTGGCCGACGATTCCGCCGGCGGCCGTGGTGACGCCTCGAGCGCTGCGCGGCGCATGGCGCTGAAGCGTCATCACGGATCGCCCCACGGCCTCGGCGGTGGCGGATGGGCCTCATGAGCCGCCGCCGCGACGAAACGCACGCCCTGGCCCCCGCCATCCGCGCTCGCCTGGGCGCCCTGGCCGATGCCGCAAAGGGGCACGATTGGGGGGCGCCCGAAGTCGAAGCGCTGGCCGAGCTCTACAACTCGATCGACGCTCCCGGGCCCTGGCACACGTCGACCGGCTGGCCCCAGCTGCAGATGCGAGACATGGGCGGCAACGCCGACGTCGACCTGTTCATCGCGGGATGCCGCCGCCTGGCCCGGATCGTCGATTTCGGAGCATGGGACACGATGCTCACGAAGGGGCGCGAGCCACGGTTCGAAGGGGAGGATTGATGCGCGTGAGCGACCGGTCGACCGTCGAGGTCCGATGCCCGAAATGCGGGCGCTTCGTCCTCGAGGGGCTGTTCGAGACGGTGCGGGTGCGGCACTGCGGGGGATACTTCATCGCCCAGGCCCAGCCGGGCGGGCTATTGCTGGTCCAGTCCGCGGACACGGGGTTGCGAAACGTTGCCCGCCCGGCGTAATCTGGTGTTGCGCCCATTTCGGCCCGCTCTACGGCCCCCGGGACCATCTGTCCTCGTGGGGTTTTTTCATGCCCGTCCCTGTTGATTCCGTCGTTGATGCAGCGATCGCTCGCATCGCTGCCTGCCCGGCGACCGAACGCCGCGCCCTCTTCTTCGCGGAGCTGGCGAAGCTCGATCCGACCGCTCGCGAACGCTGGGAGCTGGCCGAGTTCGGGCCCCGCCGGTTCCCGGAGTGCCATGGGCCATACGTCCCGGCGGAGTGGTCTGTCCTCGCCGCGGTGGTCTACCCGCGCCGGGAGTACTCACCGGACGAGATCGCGCGGTACGCCGACCACGCCGAAGCATGTGCCATCCTGGCCGAACGCCGCGCGGAGTGGCTGGCGGCGCGGATGGCGGCCAGGGCGGCCGCGCGCGAAGCGGATCGTCTCAATACGCATCGGGACGCCCAGCGCCCGGCCTACGAAGAGGCCTCGGCCCTGGTCCGCGCGCTACGCGCCGCCGAGGTGTCGGCGCGCGAGTTGCTCGACGATGCCGAGGACGGTGAAGTACGGCTCCGGCCCTTCCAGCCGGAAAGGCGTGCCGCCAGCGGCCGAAACTGGCTGCGGTGGATGCGCCGCCGGGACGGTGCCAGGTGACGGCGCCAGCGATGCCCCAAACCGAAACGAAGATCGCCCAGCTCGATCTGAAGGCTGGTCCATCCGGCGAGTTTACGGTCCGATTCGCCACCAAACGCGACGCGGCAGGCGAGCTGGTGATCGACCACGACGGCGACGTATACGCCGACGGGGCGATCGGCGAGCAGGCTATCCATGTCGGGTGCTGGAACCATGGGAGCTGTTCAGGCCCCGCCGGCACCGGCAGGACCTTCGAAACGCGCTCGGACATGCGGGCGAAGGGCCAGCTGCTCATGAACACCCAGGCCGGCCGGGAGGAGCACGCGCGATGGACGGCACTCGGCGCAGCCGCGGAGTTCAGCTACCAATATCGCGTGCTGGACTTCGATCGCCTCACCGTCCGTGGCCGGACCGTGCGCCGACTCAAGTCGCTCGAGGTCGTCTCCGTCGACCTGGTCGCCCGCGGTGCCGGCATCAACACCGGGATCGTCGAGCTGAAGGGCTGTGGCTGCCCGGGAGATGCGGAGCTGCGCGAACTCGCGGCGGCCGCGAAGGCAACGCTCGCCCGCTACGCCCCGACGACCCCGGACAACGCGCAGGAGCTGCGCGAGCTGGTGAAGGAGTCGAAGCGCCTCCTTGACCCGTACCCCGAGGTTCCTGAGCCGGCCGTGTGCCCGAAGGTGGCTGCGGCCGCCAGGGAAGCTGTCGCGAAGGCTGCGGCCGCGGTCGATATCGAGGTCCCACGGGTTCGCTGGTTCCGTGACAACGTCATAGGCGGAGGTAAGGCTTCCCGGAAGGGCTTCTCGTTCGAACTCATGCCCGCCGAGGGCATCTTTCTCCATGCCGACTTGCCGGTGGCGCTGGCGTCGTTCGTGGCCGCGCATGAGGTCGCCCACCTTATCGGCGCCCCCACCGAAGAGGATGCCGACGAGTTCGCGCGGCGGCTGGGATACAGCTATGGGCGAACAAGCTAGAGGCGGGGAAGTCGGCCGCTCCGGGCGGGCTCGCCCCAGGTTCGAATACCCCACCGAGGCCTACACAATGAGCGTCTACTTCGGAAACGTGGTTCACCGGACGGAGGACATCGGCACGAGCGTGGCGATGCGCCGCTTGTTCGGAGTCCTGGGCGCGCGGGGGATCCCCGCGCTGGACGGGACGTGGTGGGGCGACGCGATACTCGGTCGCGCCCGGAGCGTCGTCGCCTCGCGGTTCCTCACAGACACCGCTTGCGATGTGCTGGTGAGCATCGATTCCGACATGGTGTTCGAACCGGATGACGTGCTCCGGCTCGTGGACCGGGCGGAGGACCTGGGCCTCGTCTGCGGCCTCTATGCCCAGCGCAACACCGGGCAGCCGGACGCCACGCTCCCGGACGGTTCCCCGCTCCTGGTCAACGCCCCGGCGCCCGTGGAAGTGCTGGGCGTCAGCGCGGGCTTCATGGCCATTCATCGCCGCGTCCTGGAGTCCATTGTCAAACAGGGGCTCGCCGAGGGCGTTGCCGGCATCGACCACCACGGGAACCCCCTCCGGTTCTGGGCGTTCTTCCACTGCCTCATCACCGAACCCATGGACGGGGTGCGCGAGTGGCTCGGCGAAGATTTTTCATTCTCTGCTCGCGCCCGCGCAGCGGGATTCCCGAGCTGGCTGGACCCGTCCATCTCGGTCGGGCACGCCAGCCGCCAGGTGATCTACGCAGTCCCGCGGGAGCTCCAAACGGCCAATGGCCCCACCGCCGGCGGCCGAGCTGCGCTCCCGCGGGCGGATGCTCACGGCGTAAGGAGGCTCTAGCGATGGTCAGTCTGCCCTTCCCTATGGGATCTACCCGCCTGGCGACTCTCGGAGCCCTGAGCGCCTCGAGCATCGGCACCGCAGTCGCCTCACATGCGTCAGACAACACGAAAGGGGCGTGGGTAGAGTTCTCTGCAAGCACGCCGTTCGACGCGGTCGGTGTGCTGATGTTCTTCAGTCTGCCGGGGCCGGCGGGCCGCCTGATTGATCTGGGCGTGGGCGGTGCTGGCTCCGAGGTGGTGGTGGTCGAAAACATCCTGCGAACCGTGGGCGGCACCTTCTCGGCGGACCACATCTTTCTCCCGATCGCCATCCCTCAAGGTTCGCGGCTGGCGCTCCGGCAACAGTCCACCACCGGCTCGCACGTTTCGGAAGTCACCTTGATGTTGGTCGCCGGAAACTTCGCGCACAGCTCCGGTTTCCATAGGGCCACAACGTACGGCGCTGCGACCGCCGACTCCGGCGGGGTCTCCGTTGACCCGGGCGGGACGATCAACACGAAGGGCGCGTACTCCGAGATAGCGGCGGCAACCGCGCGAGCGGCCAAGTCTGTGCTGTTGCTCATCGGGAACTGGGCCAACACCGCCATGTCGAACGCGGCCTGGCTCATCGACATCGCGGTCGGGGCGGCTGGCTCCGAGGTGGTGGTGGCTGCAGACGTCTTCGTGACGTCGTTCACGGGCTCCGACTCGATTGTCCCGGGAGCGATACTGTTGCCGATTTCGATTCCAGCGGGTGCGCGCTTGGCGGTCCGGGCCCAGTGCAACAGCAACGACGCGACCGATCGCCTCCTCGATGCCGTTATCATCGGGTTCGGATGATGCCCCCCGGGGCCGCTCACATCCCCACCGCCCGGCGCCCACGCCGCTCGCTTGCCATCAAGCCCGAGGCCCTGTACAGCATGGCCCTGCGTTTTTTTGGAGGTGTGGCCGCCTGGCCTCGCCGGACTTGACGGGTGGGGGTATCCTTCTCTCCGAAGGCGACGGCCGCCAGGGCGCGAACCCTGAACGGCCGTCTAAGCCCCAGCGGTGCGCAAACACCGAGGGACCTTGCCGAAGTCTACCCTGACCTCGAATAGGCCGCTCCTGTGAACGCCTCACGGGGGCGGCCTATCTGCTTCAGAGGTTTGACCGATGTCCACCCTTACGCAATCCCCCAGCCCCAGCGGAAACGTGTTCGATCTCCGCTACGAGTTCGACGATGACGAGCTCGAGGCCCTGCGCCGCTTCGGCGCGGCGACCTACGTCCTCGGGTCCCAGCGCGTCGACGATCCGGTGGCCGCCGCCGGCTGGGACGCCCACTACGCCACGCGCGACTTCTTCCTGGCCCGCCTGGTGCGATTCTTCCCCCACCAGCGCGACCTGATCCGCTGGGTGTTTGACCCGGCGACGGTGGAACAGGGCGAGATGGCCGCCATGGGGATCCCCACGCCCGAAGTGCCGGCGCCCCCACCCCCACCAGAGGACGCCGCGGCCCTGGCGCGTCACGAGCGAGCCCGGAAGGGCGGCGAGGCGGTTGTCGCGAAGTACGGCGCCGCCCACATGGGCGCGATCAGCAACGGTCGGAAGCCCATGCCGCGCTACTCGCCAGCCAAGTCCTGAACGCCCCGCCTATGGACGGTGCAACCCTTCGGTTTCAACCATCAGGAGGAAGCCGGCCGGCCAGCAGAGGGGATGCGCCGACGATAACGAAGAAGGCCCCCGGAGCAATTTCGGGGGCCTTCGTTCTGACCCAGTATCTTGACCCATTGACCCAGCGAAACGGTGCGGATTCCAGCGGTAAGGTTGGGCCCGCGTAGATTCAAAATGCGGTCCTGAGCGGCGCCGAACGGCCTATCGGGTGGAGTTCAACTCTCCCGCGTCTCCACCAATTACCACATCTGGGGCCGAGCAATCGGCCCCTCTTTCATGCCCGCCTACCGGCGCAGATTGGCCGGAAGCCAACCCTCAGGCCGCTTGCCTTCTTCGAACACGAGACGGACGGCTTGGGTGTCCTCCGCGTCCAGCACCTGGCCGCTCGCCGGGTAGAGGATTTGCTCCTCCTTGCTGTTGTGCGGTCCGAGCACCGAGCTCATCGCCGCCATCGCGGCTAAGGTGCGCGTGTTGTCCCGACCCGCCTCGGCTTCGATGGCATCGAGCGCCTGCCAGATTTCGGCGTGCTCCCGCAGCATCACGAACACCGGCGCGACCAGCCCTCCGACGCGCAGGACCGGGAACAGTGCCTCCTCTTCGACATAGATGTGGTGGCGCAGCGCCTCGGCGGCGCGCTGGAACGGTTCGCCGAGCCATTCACCCCGCTCCAGCCCCTCCCTGAACCGCGCGAACTCCGCGTCAATCGCATGGTGGTCGTGTTCCAGCACTTGCCCGACGACATAGCTGCTCATCCCGAACCCTCCGTTCGCGAACGGCGCGGATCGACCCGGCGCCGCAGGTGTTTGCAGGGCAGCTTCGCCTACACCCGCCCATCCGCGCCGTGACTTAAGTCCAACCGGGGTGCGGGCGGCGCCACCCTTGAGCTTCTGCCCCCGCCCGGCGTACCGTCACGGCCTATGACGTCTATCTGGGTGGAGAGCCTCGGCCGCGGCCTCGACCAGGCCCTCGACCTGCTGGCCGGGGCGGTGCGGGACTGCACGGATGAGCTGTGGGAGACCTCCATGTGGCGGGTCCCGGTCCCGGAGCCCGAGCGCCAGTTCCTGGGCCCGGACTGGGACCCTATCACCGACCCCGCACAGCGCCGGGCCCTGGCCCAGCGATGGGTCGAGCGGTGGGCGGCTCCGTGGAGCGTGGCCTGGCACGCACTCGAATCCTTCGACTACGACCTGAACGGCGAGTTCGGCCCCTGGGCCCCACCGCCTCCGTTCACCGGGCACCCGCACTGGCGGGACCTCGCGAGCTTGCCGAAGGCGTGGTCGCGGTCCGAGATGCTCGCGTACATCGACTACTGCCGCGAGCGGGTACGCAACACGCTGGCAGGCATGACCGACGAGAAGGCCGCGGCACCGCTGCCGCCGGCTCACCGCTACCGGGGCCAGCCGCACGCCTGGGTCATTACCGGCCTCCTGGGGCACACGACCGAGCACGCGACGCAGATCCGGCAGTTCATCACAGCGGGCGGGGTCGCGGCCGGCATGTAGGACGGCTCATGACGTTGCCGCAGCTCGCCGGGCATGACGCACGGTCGCTGCCGGCTATGCGATGGCTACTGCGTCGCCCACGCGGACCTCGCCAGGCACCAGCACCGACCCGTACACCCCCGCGTAGACCTCGTTCAGCTCGCCCGCGGCCTTGAGCACTGCCGGGGTCGAGGCGCCGGTCTCCGGGTCGAGGGTGATCATCTGGCAGCGCCGGTCCTGCTCGTGCACGGCGATGACTGCACCGCCGAGGCGCAGCTGCCGTCCGACCCACGCCTTCTCCGCAAACGGCTCGTCGCCCAGGTCGACCACGAAGTTCATGCGGAAGCGGCGGTGGTCGACCGGCACGCCCGCCGCTTCGGCGAGCGCGCGGATCGTGGCGGTGGAGATCAGCGATACGTAGGCGACGTCCTGGCATCCGCGGTAGTCGGAATGCAGGACTGCGCCGCGCCCGCTCCAACTGCGCAGCTGGACCGCGAACTCCGGTGAGCCCAGATCGAATTCGCCTGCGGGAGACTGCACCCGCATCGCCGGCCAGCGGCCCTCACCGACGATCGGCGTGCACTGGAGCAACTGCGGACACTCGCGTCCCGTGAGCCACGGGAAAGGCGTGTGCACGCCCTCCTGGACGAACGCGAACGAGCGATCGAGGGGGAGGCCCTGGAAGCCCACCGCGGTGGACTCGAGTTCTTCCCCGCGCATCGAATTCACGGGGTAGCGGGCGATGTGGGCGATCGTTCCGAGGGTGGTCATAGGGGCGGAAGCCTAACCTCAACGTGAATACACGGCAAGGGTGGACGCCGTCTCAGGCGGTCGCCAGACTCCGCTTCTTCTCTTCGATGATCGCGTCGAGCTCGGCCTTCAGCCGGTCCAGGACGACGTCGTAGGGGAACGCGCCGAGTTCGTGTTCGCCCTTCTTCAGGTTCACAAAGTTCGGGGCGCACCAGAGGCCGAGGTCGGCGTCGTCCGTCTCTCCGGGGCCGTTCACCCGGCAGCCCATCACCGCGATGGTTATGTCGTAGTCCTTCGCGTAGGCGGACATCTCCTTCACCTTGAAGGCGAGGTCCACGAACGCCTCGTTCTCGACGCGGCTGCAGCTGGGGCAGCTGATGATGTTCAGCCCATGGTCCTGGAACACCGGGACCGAGCGGAACCGCCCTGCTTCGACATCGGCGATGATCTGCTTGCCGGCCTCGACTTCGCGCCACTTCTCCGCGAACGGAAGCGTGAGCGAGACGCGCAGGGTGTCGCCGATGCCGCGGCTGAGGAGCTGTTCGAAGGCGATGCGCGTCTTGATGACGCCGTCGGGCAACATGCCGGCCTCGGTGACGCCAAGGTGCAGGGGCACGTCGGGCCGGGCGGCAGCGAAGCGGGTGTTGCCTTCGATGACTTTGCGCGGGTCGCTGTCCTTCATCGAAACGACGTAGCGGGTGAAGCCGAGGTCGTCGAGGATGCGGCAGTGCTCGAGGGCGCTCTCGACCATCGCGCTCACACCATCGAGGAGCGGCTCGTCGGCGCCTTCGAACTTCGCGGCCATCTCGGGGTCGACCGAACCGCAGTTCACGCCCACGCGGAGCGCGAGGTCGTGCTTCACGGCGGTCTCGGCGATGAGCGCGACCTTATCGCGCACGGGCTTCTGCTTTTCGTGGTGGTAGAGGTGGCCGGGGTT
>WBZO01001211.1_pt1 | contig 42410 bp, 38 predicted proteins | sample 5204261 | NCBI WGS metagenome assembly WBZO01 (sample SAMN12412400, study PRJNA552823) | activated sludge metagenome | isolation source: activated sludge from anammox sidestream of wastewater treatment plant... | place: USA: North Carolina | collected 2017-09
AATTCTTCAGCTTTTGGTCATGAGTGACGCCCTGTTTTTGGTGCGTCACTCACAACTCATCACCATCAACTACTCGACGATCTCCGAAACGGTTCCCGCTCCGACCGTGCGGCCGCCTTCGCGGATCGCGAAGCGAAGCCCCTTCTCCATTGCGATCGGGGCGATCAGCTCGATCTCCATCTGGATGTTGTCGCCGGGCATCACCATCTCGACACCGGCGGGCAAGTGTGCAACTCCGGTAACGTCCGTTGTCCGGAAATAGAACTGCGGACGATAGCCTGTAAAGAACGGCGTGTGACGCCCGCCCTCTTCCTTTGTCAGCACATACGCCTCGGCCTTGAACTTCGTATGCGGCGTGATCGTGCCCGGCTTGGCTATAACCTGTCCGCGCTCGATCTCCTTTCGGTCAACACCGCGCAGAAGAAGCCCTACGTTGTCGCCTGCCATTCCCGAATCAAGAAGCTTCTTGAACATCTCGACGCCGGTAACAACGCTGTTCCGCGTCTCCTTGATACCTACGATCTCGACAGGCTCGTTGACATTGATCTGACCGCGCTCGATCCTTCCCGTCGCCACGGTTCCGCGGCCCTGGATCGTAAAGATATCTTCCACAGGCATAAGGAACGGCTTGTCCGTCTCGCGCGTCGGGGTCGGAATATAATCATCCACCGCCTGCATCAACTCGTCGATCTTCGGCTCCCATGCTGCATCGCCTTCAAGTGCTTTCAACGCACTGCCCTGCACAACAGGAATGTCATCGCCCGGAAACTCATAGCTCGACAAAAGCTCTCTGATCTCCATCTCCACAAGCTCAAGCAGCTCCGCGTCATCGACCATATCCACCTTGTTCATGAATACGACCATCGCAGGCACACCTACCTGACGTGCAAGCAGGATGTGCTCGCGTGTCTGCGGCATAGGCCCGTCCGTCGCCGCCACCACAAGGATCGCTCCGTCCATCTGTGCCGCTCCCGTGATCATATTCTTCACGTAGTCAGCGTGCCCCGGACAGTCAACGTGTGCGTAATGCCTGTTCGCAGTCTCATACTCAACGTGCGATGTCGCGATCGTGATACCTCTCGCCTTCTCCTCAGGTGCGTTGTCGATCGAATCGAACGACCGAAACGCCATCTTCGGATTGTGCTTCGACATCACCTTTGTGATCGCTGCCGTCAATGTCGTCTTCCCGTGGTCAACGTGCCCGATCGTCCCGATGTTCACGTGCGGCTTTGACCGATCAAATTTCTCTTTGCTCATCTCTTTTGTGTTCCTCTCAAAAAAGTCAAATAATCCAATAAAACTGGAGCCCAAGACGGGATTTGAACCCGTGACCTCTTCCTTACCAAGGAAGCGCTCTACCCCTGAGCTACTTGGGCACGGCACAAACGCTCAGAACCTGGAGCGGGAGACGAGGCTCGAACTCGCGACATTCAGCTTGGAAGGCTGACGCTCTACCAACTGAGCTACTCCCGCATTAAAAATGGTGCATGGGGTAGGATTCGAACCTACGTAGGGAATTAACCCGACGGGTTTACAGCCCGTTGCCTTTGACCGCTCGACCACCCATGCGTTTATTTACTTCTCAAGCTGCTATCAGCGTTTTTAGGCGCTAAATAGCAAATTTCCAATATTACCGAGAAGCCGGCAAAAGCGCAAGTCGGCGCTGTGAGTTAAGCCGGCACCCTTTCGAAGCACAAAACGGAACAAAAAATGCGGTATTAACCGCAAACCTTTGTTTCCGCCGCTGCGCGGTCGGCCTTTTCCGATCTTGCCCGCGGGTGAAATTTACGATAGCTCTTCAAAAGCTGCTCATCGGTTACGTGTGTATATATCTGCGTGGTCGAGATGTCCGAATGTCCGAGCATCTGTTGGACGGAACGTATATCGGCGGCATTTTGTATCAGATGTGTAGCGAATGAGTGCCGCAGCGTGTGCGGCGTAACACCGTTCAGCCCGCATTTCGTCGCGTATTCAACGATAAATTTGTGGATCTCTTGTCTGTTGAGCGGTTTCCCGCCCGGTGTCAGGAAGATGTTATCGAACCGCACATTTTCTTTTTTCGCCCGCAGGGCGAGATAGCTTTGCAGCCACCCGATCGCACTGCTCCCTACCGGCACGCGCCGGGTTTTATTGCCTTTTCCCGTTGTTGTTATGATCCCGAGGTCGAGATCCATATCCTGAATTCTGACGCCGACAGTCTCTGAGACGCGAAGGCCCGAGGCGTACATCAATTCGAGTATCGCCCGGTCGCGCAGGCCGGTTTCGGTCGAAGTATCTGGTACTGCAAGCAGCATTTCGATCTCGCTCTTGTTGAGAAAACGCGGCAGATATACACCCTTCTGCGGTGAAACGAGGTCTTCCGCGGGGTTCGCCTTGACATGGCCGTCATACATAAGGAACTTGTAGAACCCGCGTATCGAACTGATCAGCCGCCTCTTGGAATTTTCTGCTAAGTGTTCGGCAGCCAGGTCGATGAGCCATTCGCGAAGGTCGGAGCGAGTAACCGAAAGCAGATCGATACCGTTCTTTTCAGCCCATTCTGCGAGCTTGCCAATATCAAAAGCGTAGCTTGCGACCGATCGCGGCGAAAGACCTTTTTCTACTTGGCAATAAACGAGATATTCACGGATGAGGTGATGCTGCACGCCTGTATTCTACTATTTTACGGTTATCTTTTCTGCGTTTTTTTGATGTTGTTCACAATATCGCCCAGCTTATCGACCGGCGGTGCGGAGGGGTCGGCGATCGAAAAAGTGAGACGTTCCTTGTCCATTACGAAATTCTTGCCGTTCCACTTATAGGAAGTTCTGGTAAAGAACGTCGGGCAACAGAGCGGTTCTCTATCGCCGGTGATCTTGCCGGTTTCGATCGCACCCAAAAGAAAACGGTCTTGGCCGAAGAGTTCGACGATCAATTCGCCATCCTCCGAATAGACATTCTTGAGGCCGCCGTCAGCCCTGTCACCGGTTCGAAACTCCCATAATAGCTCCGGCGCATCATCCTTCCATTCGAACACGCACGCGATCTGCGGTAGGGCGGAGCCGCCGGTCTCGATCTTCAAGATCACAACAGCTTCATCCTGCCCGTCGCCCGTAACGTCGAAGAACTTCGTTGTAACATACGAAAGCCCGATACGCCTCCGGGCTTTGGCAACCATCCTTTGTTCACCGCTCATTTCGTCGCCGATATTGGTCTCAACAGGCGGCACGTACCCATTTTTTAACTCGATCTCCGACGTTCCGTCAGGATTTTGCCAGCCTCTCGGGAGTTCGTAGGTGTAATTTTTGAAATCGAACCTGCCGATCGGCGAATCGGTCGTAGAATTTTTTGAACTGAGCAGTTCGCTTTGAAGATTCGGCACCGACGGCGTCGGTGCGGCAGAAGGCTCCTGTTCAACTATCGGTGATGCGGGAGCGGCGGGTTCGGGCACGCTTGCGATCTCGACAACACCACGCGAACATCCTGTGATAAGGCACGCCGCAAATAACAGTGAACCGAACCGCTTTAACATCGCTGCTGATCTATGCTCTGGTCAAACTCCTGTACTTGATACGATGCGGCTGGTCCGCGTCGTGGCCGAGGCGGCGTTTGCGGTCATCTTCGTACTCGCTGTAATTGCCGTCAAAATACTCAACGTGACTGTCGCCTTCGAACGCGAGTATGTGCGTTGCGATGCGGTCCAGAAACCAGCGATCATGACTAATTACGACGGCACAGCCTGCAAAGTTTTCAAGAGCTTCTTCCAGCGCCCGCATCGTATTCACGTCAAGGTCATTCGTCGGTTCGTCGAGCAGCAGCACGTTCGCACCGCTTTTTAGCATTTTTGCGAGGTGAACGCGATTGCGTTCACCGCCGGAGAGCTGGCCGACACGCTTTTGCTGATCCGACCCTGAAAAATTGAATCGCGATACATACGCCCGCGAGTTGACCTCGCGCTTGCCGAGCTGCACGACATCAAGCCCGTCCGCGATCTCATCCCAAACGGTCTTGTTATCATCGAGAGAGTCGCGGGACTGATCGACGTAGCCGAGTTTTACGGTCGAGCCGACCTTGAATTCGCCGCCGTCAGCGGTATCTTGCCCCATGATGAGCCGGAAAAGTGTTGTTTTGCCGGCACCGTTCGGGCCGATCACGCCGACGATGCCGCCCGGCGGAAGCGAGAAGTTCAGGCCTTCGAACAGCAGCTTGTCGCCGTATGCCTTTGAAACGCCTTTTGCCTCGATCACGTTGTCGCCGAGCCGCTCGCCCGGCGGGATGAATATCTCAAGTTCCTCGCTTCGTTTCTCACTTTCGGTCGCTACGAGCTTTTCGTAGTCATTTATGCGAGCCTTTGACTTGGCGTGGCGGCCTTTTGGCGACATTCGTATCCATTCGAGTTCGCGTTCGAGTGTTTTTTGCCGCTTGTCCTCCTGCTTCTGCTCCTGAGCGAGCCGCACCTGCTTTTGCTCAAGCCACGACGAGTAGTTGCCTTGATACGGTATGCCCTCGCCGCGGTCCAATTCGAGGATCCAGCCCGCTATGTTGTCGAGGAAATATCGGTCGTGCGTAACTGCAATGATCGTTCCTTCGTATCGCTGAAGGTGCTGCTCAAGCCACGCTACTGTCTCGGCGTCAAGATGATTCGTCGGCTCATCAAGTAGCAAAATGTCAGGCTTTTGCAGCAACAGGCGGCAGAGTGCGACACGGCGTTTCTCGCCGCCGGAAAGATTCTTAATAGGTGTCTCAGGCGGCGGGCAGCGGAGCGCGTCCATCGCCATTTCAAGCCGCGCATCGAGGTCCCACGCATCGGCCGCATCAAGTTTTTCCTGCACCTCGCCTTGCCGCTCGATCAAAGCGTTCATCTCGTCATCGCTCATCGGTTCGGCGAACTTGGCGTTGATCTCCTCATATTCCTTCAACAAAGCGACCGTCGAGCCGACCGCTTCTTCGACGATCTCTCGAACCGTCTTGGTGTCATCAAGCTTTGGCTCCTGTTCCAGATAGCCGACGCTGTAGCCCTTTGAAAAAACGACCTCGCCGTTAAAATCTTTATCGACACCCGCGATGATCTTTAGCAAAGATGATTTGCCTGCGCCGTTCAGCCCGAGAACGCCGATCTTTGCCCCGTAAAAGAACGAAAGGTAGATATCCTTCAGTACAGGCTTCTTATCGTAAAATTTTGATACTTTGACCATCGAAAAGATGATCTTGTTTGGTTCATTGCTGCTCATATCTAAAGCTATCAGATCAATTACTTTATCATTCTTGAATATCGCCGCGGAAATGGCTACCCTCGCACCCGTACATCGATTGAACGAAAACCGATGTCGAATTACACTTGAGCCTTGACCAACGAGCTTTTAATAACACTTATCATCTTGGGCGGCGCACTCGCCCTCTTTCTCTCAGGACGGCTGCCCGCCGACCTCGTAGCACTACTCGTCGTCGTAGCTCTCGGACTGACCGGTGTTCTGACCACACAGGAGGCATTCTCAGGATTCAGCCGCTCGGCGGTCATAACGATCATCGCGATCTTTGTATTGACCGAAGCACTTGAGCGTACGGGCGTTACCGAACAGGTCGGCGGCATACTTTCGCGCATCGGCGGGAAGAGTGAATTGCAGCTGATAATCTCAGTAATGGTCGCAGGAGCCTTTCTTTCGTTCTTTATGAACAACATCGCCGCAGCGGCAGTGCTGCTGCCCGCCGCTACCGGGGCCGCTAAGAAGGCTCACGTCCGGCTGTCAAAGATCCTTATCCCGCTTGCATTTTCGACGATACTAGGCGGTGCGGCTACGCTCTTCACCACCTCGAACATCGTTCTGAATTCGATACTTCGCGACCACGACATTGGCGGCTTCAGCCTCGTTGACTTTCTGCCCGTGGGGCTTCCCATCGCGGTGTTCGGTATCTTGTATATCGCGCTCGTCGGACGGCGTTCGCTGCCGGGCGATTCGCCGATCGAGCGAACGGTCGCCCCCGATGCGACACGCCGTTCCGACCTTATCGAGGCATACAAACTCGATCAGAAGCTCTTCCGGGCGCGTGTGCCTGACAACTCGTTCCTCACCGGCAAAAAGCTTTCGGAATGCACTCTTCGTGAGGACTTTGGCGTTAATGTCGTTGCCATCGAACGTGGCGGCAAAAAACTGCTCGACCTTTCGCCCGACACTAAGATACGGCGCGGCGACACGCTGGTACTCGAAGGTGATGAAGATGATTTCCGCGAACGCGACGTAAAGCCGTTCATGGAGTACCTTCCGGATGTTGACTGGAAGGAGAGTGACCTTGAGTCACAGACCGTCGAGGTTTTCGAGGCTATGCTCGCACCGCGTTCACGGCTTATCGGCAGGACACTGCGCAGCATACACTTTCGTGAGAAATACGGCGTCTCGGCACTTGCGATATGGCACGGAGACAAGGAAATTTTCATCGGTATAGCGGATGTTCCGCTGAGATTCGGGGATGCACTTCTGCTGCAGGGGCCGCGTGAAAAGCTGGCCGTGCTGCGCGACGACCCGGATATCATCCTTTTGATGGGCAAGGATGACGCCGAGATGACCGTGCACGGCCGAGGGTGGGCGGCACTGGCGATCTTTGCGGTAACACTGCTGCTCGCCTTGCTCCTGCCCGACCTCACGGGGGCGATAATGCTCGGCGGCGCACTCGCGATGGTCGTTGCACGGATCATCAGCATAGAACAGGCGTACTCATCTATCGGCTGGAAAACGGTCTTTCTTGTTGCGGGTATGCTGCCGATGGGAATCGCTCTGACAAAGACGAATGCCGCCGGGATCACTGCCGTTGCGATCGTCGATGTCTTTGGCGGGCACGGGCCGATGATACTCGTTGCCGGGCTGTTCATCGTTTCTGCCAGCTTTACACAGCTTGTCAACGGCGCGGTCGCAGCGACGATCATCGGCCCGATCGCCATTCAGATAGCGCAGCAGGCCGGCGTCGATCCGCGAGGTGTCATAATGGGCGTTGCAATGGGAGCCTCAATGGCATTCATGACGCCGCTGAGTCACGCGGTGAATGTCCTTGTGATGAGTCCCGGCGGCTATTGCTTCAAAGATTACTTCAAGATCGGCCTGCCGCTCACCGCTCTGCTTTTTGTCGTGGCAATGATATTTTTGCGGCTCTTTTGGCTGTCGTAAGGCCGCTCAAGTCTTCGCGATCGTTGTGCGGCGAACGGATGCGCGTTCGACCCTCCCGCGTATGACCTCGAACCCGATGCCGGCAGCGTCCGGCGCGGTTATCGTTCCGGATGCTGAGACCTCGACCGCAGGCTCAATGATGTCCTCGTGCCAGTAACGCTTGCTTGCCGAGACGTCGCCCGGCAGCGTATAGCCCGCAAGGGTCGAGATCGCTATGTTGTGAGCACGTCCGACGCCGCTCTCAAGCATGCCGCCGCACCAAACCGGAATACTGTTCTCGCGGCAAACCGTTTCGACAAGCTTCGACTGTGTATGGCCGCCGACGCGGCCGTTCTTAAGGTTAATTATCTTACCCGAGCCGAGTTCGATCGCCTTGCGGGCATCGTCGGCCGACTTTATCGGCTCATCAAGGCATATCGGCGTCGCGATCTGTGCCTGAAGCTTGGCGTGATCGACGATGTCATCATAAGGCAGCGGCTGTTCAAGCATCATAAGGCCGAATTCATCAAAACTTTTCAGCCGCTCCGTATCGTCAAGCGTGTACGCCGAATTCGCATCGCCCATCAGCAGAATATCGCCGAACTCGCCGCGAACTGCCCTTAGCACATCGTGATCCCAACGCGGGCTGATCTTGATCTTTATCCGTTTGTAGCCCGCATCGAGTTCGCCGCGGATCTTGTCCAAAAGCTGCGGTATCGAATCCTGTATGCCGATCGAAACACCGCAGTCTATTGTTTGGTTCACGCCGCCGAGATGCTTCCATAACGGGACGCCGATCTTTTTCGCTTCGAGATCCCAACATGCGGTCTCGATGCCGGCCTTTGCCATTCGGTGGCCGCGAGCCCACGCCATAAGCCCCCAAACGTCCGCGGCTGACTCGGCATCACGCTCAACGACCATCGGTGCGAGGATCTTCTCCAAAGTAACCCACGCTGAATCGGTCCATTCGTCCGAATAGCCCGGCATTTCGCCGCACGTTACCTCGCCCCAGCCTTCGGCTCCGTCTGCGTCCTCAACGCGCACCAAGATGATGCGCCGCTCGTACGTACGGCCGAAGCTCGTCTCAAAAAAGTGAACAAGCGGAAGGTTTATCTCGATCAGTTCGATAGTTCGAAGTTCTAACATCACGCTCAACGCTTTGCTGCCGCTAATCGCCCACAACCTCAAATTGAATATACTGCGAGGCCGCCACCGGTTTCTTCTCCGAACTCTTGTCCATAACGACCACCTGCAGGATATAATCGCCCGGCTGCATTGCCCGGCCGATCGCCAGCGAGCCTCCGCTGTCGATATGTGAAAGGTCGGTTTGCCCTGCCGTGTCGAGCGCCGTTTCGGCGCCGTCCAAGATCAGTTTGCCGTCGCGAAAGACCCGAACCTTTACCTTCATATAGTTAAGCCGCGAAGCATCAGTTCGCGCATTGTAGATCTGATAGGCGTAAAGCAGCACCGAATTCTGCTTGATCCTTCGAACGGCGGTGTCGGTCAGCGAATCGGCTCGAAAGTTACCGGCAGCCGCACTGCTGAGGTCCTTCCACTCGGCAGGCGTCAGGTTCTCGATAATGATGCTTGACAGCGCAACCTTGCTTTTCTTGATATTCGGCACTTCGATGAATTGGCTCGCCGACCCCACGGCGCCGCTCACCGGATCGCGTAAGGCCACGCGTAGCTGGTAAGCTCCGGGTTTCTTTACCGGAAAGGTCAGGTAATAGTTAAAACCGTGATCCTTGATCTTTTTTGCGGCGGCGGGCTTCACGGTCATCGTGTAGGTCTTTGCCAAACTATCTACCGGTTGGCCGCTGTCGCCAAAGCTGACCACGAGCACGTCGAACGAGATCTTCTGCAGTCCGTCCTTTTCATCAACGAATTTAAGATCGGTGCCGTCCACATGGAGCAGTGAGCGGACAAATGAGCCGGTCTGTGCATTATTGGCGAACAACGCTGTGAACTTCAGGTCGATACCATTCACGGCGAACGGCGATACAAGGGCCGACTGGAGTTGGGCGACAGGGGAGAGCGTTTTCGCGACAGCATCGGCGGGCTTATCCGCAACATTGAAAAAGCCGCTGCGGTAGCGCGCCGTTACGCCCTTGCGAAGCACCTTTATCTCGATCTTGTTGAATCTGCGTTTTGCCGAGTCAAAGGTCTCGTCATCCGGCTCATAGGCGATGAGATAGTAACTTTGATCGTTCAGGATCTTTCGTACGCCGCCGGAAAGATCGTTTTGATTTCTGACAGCAAAACCGCCGGTCTCCTCAGCAAGGAAGGTCAGCCCCTCCTGCGTCTCGAAGAGTTGATCGCGGCGGCCTGCCAAAGCAGCCTCCATTGATGCCGGATCCGTCCGTTCGGGGTTGTCTTCGGCGGTAAATCCCGGTACTTGCAGCCCGCGCCCATCGACGGTGTAGAAGACGACCGACGAGCGGTTGGCCTGATCGATCAGTTGCCTTACGAAATCCATGACCATACCCGTCGCCGGTGCTCCGGTCGGTGTCTTTTCAAACAGCCTGAAACCATCCGAAAACAGGATCACTGATTTGCGGCCGGGCAATTGGCCCATTCCTTGAACAATGAACCGCAGAGCGCCGAGCGTTCCGGTCGCGAACACACGCGAGCGATAATCATCGAGCGATTCGCCTGAGCCGCTTGCGATCTCGGTCTCATCAGAGTCCGCTGTATCATCATCACCGGCAGCCGCGCCTGCACTTATCGGCGCGAACGCTCCTATTCCGCCGGTGCCCAGCGGATTCCAACGAACACGCTCAATAGCCGCATAAAGCAGGCGTTTGTCGGATGTGAACTGTTGCAGAGCACCGACGCCTGCACCTGTACGAACGATGGCAACAAGGTCGCCGATCTGCATCTGCTCATCAACGAACTTCTTGAGGCTGCGCCGCGTCTCATACACACTCGTAAATGACAGCGACAGGTCGTCAACCACCAGAGCAATGGTGCGGTGAATGTTCTCGGGCCTCAGTTGAGCCTGCGGCACGGGCGGCGCATTCTTATCGACAGCGGCGGTCTGCACGGCAGGCCCTAAAGGCACGTTGACGAAGGAGAAGCCGCTGACAGCCTGCTTTCGCCCATTCTCATAGACCTCGACCTCATCGCGTCTGATGTCGCGCACCGCGTTGCCCTTACTGTCAACGAATGTTGCATCAAGCTGGATGAGGCTGGTCGATATCTTTACGACATTATCGTCTTCTGCAGGCGTGGGTGTCGGCGTCTGTGCGTGCGACAGGATCGAGAAAGCGAGAAGGAAGGGCAAGCCAAAGAGAGCTTTTCGCATAACTTTTGACGCCGGGCCGGTCAAGAACAACAGGCCGCCGGCGTTTGCTATAATACCGTACAAAGTATAACGCCGAACAACCCTGCGTTATACTCGGCCATCTTTACTTTGTTGACCCATATGCTCCGCAAACAAACATTCGCCATCATTTTGCTTATCATCCTAACGCTCAGCTGCAGCGGCCAGCAGAGCGAGGAGCAGGCACTCGCAAGACTTCGTGAGATCACCTCGACCGGCAAAATGCCGCCCGAAGCGATGATTGCCGATATAGAAACGCGCTTTGCGAACAAACGTTCAGGTGCACTCGCGCGGCTTCTGCATGCGAAAATGAAGCTTGATGCGAACGATCCGGCGGGAGCGGCGGCACTGCTCAACTCAAAGATCTTCAACGAAAAGACAAAGGTCGCCGATCATGCGTTGTGGCTTCGCGGAAAAGCCCTGCAGGCCGCGGGCGACAATGCCGGTGCCCTCGAGGCTTTCGACAAACTGCTGCACGAATATCCCAATTCGGTGCGCGTCCGTGATTCAAAACTCAGTTGGGCCGCTGCGGCGATCGCCGCCGGGCGTGCGGTCGAGGTGCCGCCGTTCCTTGTACAAATGAGCACGGCAAATGATCCAGACGCTCTTCTGCTGACCGCAAAGGCGTACGAAGCTCAAAATTCGATACCCGAGGCGATCGGTTACTATCGCCGCACATATTTCGCTGCGGCTCGTACTCCCGCTGCGGCTGAGGCCGCGGCAAAGCTTACGTCGCTCGGCCAGCCTTTGACACCCGCGAACGTGCAGGAATCGCTCGATCTTGCGATGCGGCTCTTTTCACTGAGCCTTTGGGCCGATGCGGCGAACGCATTCGCATCGATACCGGAAAGCGCCGTAACAGCCAACGACGTGCGGCTTGCTAAGGTTACGGCCTTCTCGGGTGCGGCGCGGATGGTGGATGCACAGAAGGCATTCGCGGCAATGCCGATGAATTCTCTCGAAAGTGAAGAAGCATCGCGTCAGCTCGTGCTCGGCTACGCCAAAGCGAGGCAGTGGCCGCAGGCACGTACCGCGGCGGACGAGATGCGGCAAAGATTTCCGCAAGGCAAGCTCACGGCAAAGACCTTCATCGACGCGGGCCTTGCCGCACGCGATGCAAGAATGCGTACCGAAGAAACATATTTCCTTAGCACGGCGCTCAATGCCTTTCCGAACTCCGTCGATGTCGCGCAGGCTCAGTTCGAAGCGGCGTGGCTTCAGCACGAAGCCAAGAATTTCGCCGCTTCGTCGCAGATGCTTATCGAACACCTTGCCCGCTACGCCGATAAGGACACGACAAATCGAGGCAAGGCCGGCTATTGGGCGGCACGCGATAGCGAACGTGCCGGCAAGACGGCCGAGGCATGCGCCTTGTACGACGCGGTCATTTATCGCTATGGTGCGAATTGGTACGGCTATCTTGCATCCGGACGCCTCGCCGCAATGAAAGCCGCGGGGCAATGCCGCGCGACAACGCCGCCGAATGACACGATCGTACGCGCCGCCGCAAACCTCAAGACAGTTACCGTCGCCGCCGAATCGGCCGGCCCTCGCGAACTTGAGCGTGCGGAAAAGGGTGATGAGCTTTCGATCATAGGGCTTTTTGATTGGGCGATAGACGAGCTGAAAGAAGCAAAACGCACTGCCGACAAAAGCCCGAAGATCAACCTCGCACTCGCGCGGCACTATCGTTGGAAGGGCGACAACACCTCGGCACTTATCGCGATGCAAAAGAGCTATCCCGATTATGCTCAAATGTTTCCTGAGGAAATGGGGCGTGAGGAATGGGCGTTTTTCTATCCGCTGACCAACTGGGCAGATATTCAAAAGTGGGCGGTTGCGCGCGGTCTCGACCGCTATCAGGTCGCGGGCTTTATCAGGCAGGAGACCATCTTCTCGCCGCGTGCCAAGTCGAGCGCGAACGCCTACGGACTGATGCAGCTGCTTTTGCCGACGGCTCGTGCCGTGGCGCGCAAATACGGCCTCGATTCACCGGCTTCAGCGGAGGATCTTTACAACCCTGCGTTGAATATCGAGCTTGGCACGGCGTATTTGAAGGATCAGTTCGACAAGTTCGGACGCGTAGAATACGTGGCCGTCGCTTACAACGCCGGCCCCGGCCGTGTGCCGCAATGGCGAGCCTCACTACCCGCGGAGATCGATGAATTCGCCGAGAATATTCCGTTCAAGGAAACAAAGCAGTACGTTCAGGGCATCATCCGCAACACAGCTCAGTATCGGCGGCTGTATGATGACAACGGGAACTTCCGGGCCAATGTCGGCACACGGCCGCTCCGCGGCGAGATCGATACGCTGCCGAGCGATCAATTCACCGCACAATACCCTGAGGTCGTACTCGACCGAAGCACCGAGTGACCGCGATCACAGGTTCTTGATGATATAGTCCGTCATCAGCTCGTAGAGATGGCGGGCCTGTTGCGGGTCGGCAACGCCGTGTCGCTGGGTCGGGTAGAGCATCAGGTCGAACTGTTTGCCCGCCTTTTGCAGTGCGTAAGCGAGCTGTGTCGTATTCTGCAAGTGGACGTTGTCGTCCATCATGCCGTGTATGAGCAGCAGTTTGCCGTTGAGGTTCGCGGCTGCCTTTACGACAGACGAGCGTTCGTAGCCTTCGGGATTATTTTGCGGCGTCAGCATATAACGCTCGGTGTAGATCGAGTCGTAAAGGTGTTCATCGGCAACCGTGCCGCCTGCGATGCCGACCTTCCAAGAGCGGCTGTGCGTCATCGCATAGCTCGTCATCGAACCGCCGTAGCTCCATCCGTGAAGGCCTATTCGGTCGCCGTCAACATACGCCAGCGAACGCAGATAGCTGACGCCGTCCTCTAGGTCGCGTAGCTCAAGCTCATACATTCGCTTGTACATCGGCCAGACCGATTCTTCGCCCTTGCCGCTTGCCGAGCGGTTGTCGCAGACCCAAATGATGTAGCCCTTTTGCGCGAGCATCTGGAACCACATCATCCGCGTTCCCTGCCAGCGGTTAGCCACTGACGGCGCATGCGGCCCTGAATATGTGTATTCAAAGACCGGATATTTCTTCGACGCGTCAAAGTCAGGCGGCTTGATCATCATCGCTTCCATCTTAAAGCCGTCGCGTGTCGGAACCTTTAGGAATTCGACGTTCGACAGGCCGTACTGCCGCAGCACATCCACGCGGTTCTCTGCCAATGTACGCACTCGCGTTCCGTCCGCACTGTTAAGGTACATCTGCGGCGGCGTCATCGCATCGCTGGCAACGTCGATAAAGGCGGAAAAGCCGGCGTTGAACATCGCCGCGTGAGTGCCGTCGCCTGAGGTCAGCCGCTGCGGTTCGCCGCCTTCGAGCGACACGCGGTAGATATTTTCCGCGATGTGGCTGTCCTTTGTTGCCGCAAAATAGACGTAGCCGTTCTTTTCGTCAACGCCGTACACATTGCGGATCTCCCATTTGCCGTTCGTAAGCTGCCGCACGAGCCGCCCGTCGTTCTCATAAAGGTATAGGTGACGCCAGCCGTTCCGCGCCGATTGCCAGATGAAACGCGACGAATCCTTAAGCACGATCGGGTCATCATAGACCTCGACCCACGCGGGCGTCGTCTCATTGATAAGCTTCTGCACCTTGCCGTCGAGCGTTGCGGCATTAAGGTCCATATTGGTCTGCTCACGGTCGAGAGCTTCGAAGAGAACCGAGTTGCCATCGGCGGCCCACGATACTCGGGCGATCAGCAGATCGTCCCGTTTGTAGCCTGAAAGGTCAACGAACTTTACCGCATCGCCGAAACGCAAAAGCGTCGGCGGAAGCTTTTCGCCGATCTTCGGTATGCGTCCGGCGTTCGGCACGATCGTATTCTTTGTGATATCCGCGATGCCGAGCCGAACGTCGGGGTTCGGGTCGCCCGCCTTCGGATAATGCTCGACCTCGATTAGCTGTCCGTTCGGTATGTCATTCGGTATGGTAAATGTCGGCACCTTCGCCTCGTCAAGCCGCAGGAACGCGATCTTCTTTGAGTCAGGCGACCACCAATAGCCGCGTTTATTGCCTCGGCCGTAAAGTTCCTCTTCATAAACCCAATCGAGATAACCGTTGTAGATCGGCTTGTCGCCTTCTTTGCCGTCGCGCGTGATCTGCTTTGTATCCGCCTTAGCAACATCGACTATGAACAGGTTGTTGCCGCGTATGAACGAGACAAAGCGGCCGTCCGGGCTGAACGCCTCTTCCGCCTCGGCGGCGCGGTCATTCGTGAGCCGTTTCAGTGTTCCTTCGGCTACGGCGTAATACCACAGGTCGTTCTGCTGATCGAGTACGATGCCCTTGCCGTCCGAACTGAACTGTAGCATCGGCGAGCTTGCGATACGGTCGGCCTCATCGCCGCGAATACCGATACGTGCGAGTGCGAGCGACAGCTTCGCAGAATCGAACTGCCAAACTGCGCGGCCCGTCGCCGGATCGAGCCGCTGCATCTTGCCCGAGGAAAAGTCTTCGAGGTAACGCCCGTCCGCTGACCAGCGGATCTGCGGGAGCGAGCCGCTGAACCGAACGCGTTTCGCCGGATCGGGCCCGAATATCGCATCAAGATCGAGCACCTTCTGCTGAGCAGCAGAAAATCCGGATAGTACGAGAAGCGAAACGAGTACGAGGCAAAGCTTTTTCATAGTGGTAATGATGATATTTAATAACGCATCGGAATGCTAACGGCCTGCCATCTGCCACACCTTTATGGCGTCGATCGGATAAAGAAGCATTATCACGTTAAGGATCAGGCTGTCGCGGATAGTAAGCGTAAGCGTGATCTCCGTTACGATAAAGAACAGAAGCGAACGCCGGAATCGCAGCTTTGAGGCGATCACGAACCCGAGGCCGCAGCAGACGATATCAGAGATCGAATTGATGATCGAGTCGCCGAAATAATCGAGCGAGAGCGTCGCCGTACGGTAGCGATTGATTATGAAAGACGAGTTCTCAAGGGCTTCCCAAGCGGCCTCGATCGCAACGGCGATCACAAGCCGCCATTTTGCAGGAAGGTTCGGAAATAGCAGCAACAACATCCAGTATTCGAAAACACCGTGCAGAATATGCGTGAAACTGTACGGGTCGAGAAGGTGCTGCGAATTGTGAGTTGACCAAATGTCCCATGCCCATGGCGACAGATCGCCGGCTTGGCACCACCAGACACGTCCCTGAAAGTTCAGGAAGAGAGCAGTGGCGGCGATGACCGTTATACAGGCAAGTAACGGGCCTCGTCCGAGCAGTCGCTGAGGGGTTTCGGCCATCATAAAAGGTCGAATCAGAATTGCTGCGTCAACTCTGTCTCAATGCCGCCGTGTCGGCATAAGACTATTCGGTCGTTATATCCTCGCGGCCGTGAAGTGCGGCATTGAGCGTATGCCAGCTCAGGCTCGCACATTTGACACGCGCCGGGAATTCGAGCACACCGGAAAATATCTTCAGCCTGCCCAGATGCGTTTCCTCATCATTCGGGTCAAGTTCGCCGGTGACCATACGATGAAATTCATCGAACAGAATCTCGGCCTCGGCGATCGTCTTGCCCTTGACCGCCTGCGTCATCATTGAGGCAGAGGCCTTTGATATCGCACAGCCCGAACCTTTGAAAGCGACGTCCGTGACCGTGTCGCCGTCGAGTGTAACATACACCCGCAACGCGTCGCCGCAAAGCGGATTACGCCCGTCGGCCATCCGATCGGCCGGTTCGATCTCGCGAAAGTTTCGCGGACTCTTGTTGTGTTCGAGGATGACCTCTTGATAAAGCTCGTTGAGTTCGGACATCGTTTAACTATTTCGCAGCCTCCGTCTTGAACGCCTTGTCAAGAAACTTGTGCATCAGGTCGGCAAGCGGCCTCGCCGCGCTGTCATCGGGATCGCGATACGCGAATATCGCCGTACCGTGGCCACCATCGGCATAGACCGTAGCTTCAGCCTTCGGGTTCGCCGATACTTCTTTAAGTTGACGCACGGCGTCGGCAGACTCTTTATCATCCTCGGCCGCGACGAGCAGGATCGGACGGCTGCCGTATTTCTTGACCGCCGGCTCGGTCGGCATATTGCCGAAATAATTGAGCCCCGGCGATAGGAGTACGACAGCGGCGATGTTCGGATGATCGGCAGCGTATAAAATGGCAAGGCTGCTGCCGTACGAAGCTCCGACAATGCCGATCTTGTTAGCATCTACGTTCTCCTGCTTGCCGAGAAACTCGACGGCGGAATTCACATCTCCGAGCATCGCCTTTACGTCCGCGTCGGTGCGGCCGGCTTTTACACTCTTGCCATCCGCCGTCTTTGTCGAATCACCGAAGCCTCGTCCGTCGAGCGAAAGCACAGCGTAACCGGCCTTGTTAATACGTTCGGCAAACTCATCGAACGTATGGCGGTTCGCTTCCCACTGATGCATTAAGAGCACGGCCGGCGAATTCACCTTCTGCGCCTTATAGAAACTGCCGACGAGCTTTACGCCGTCCGGAGCGTCGAATGTGACCGCCTCGGCCTTCGGCTGAAACTCCGGCACCACCGAGGGCGAAGCCGCAGCATTCGACGACGCCGTATTCTTCGCGGTATTCGCCGCCGGCGAACCGCAAGCCGCCAACAAAAAGGAGCAGAAAAGTATCAAACTAATTCTCATCATTGTTGTTTTCCGTCTCCCTGAGCTTTTCGATGTCTAGGAGGTCTTGAAGTCGCCCGGCCGCCAACTTGTTCTTTATAAGGTCCGAACGTCCGATAAAGCCAACCTCAACGTCACCCCAGACGCCAATGACGCGATTCTCCCAAGCACTCTCAGTATCAACTCCGTGCAGGTCGAAAAGGATATCGATGCGATTGGGCGGCATCCCGATCGTGTAAAAGAAGCCTTCATCCTCAAAATCAGCCGGAGTAAGGTCGAAAAGCGGTGCCCCGAACTCAACAAGTGCCGCGTACACTTTGGATGCATTCTCAATGTCGGGGGAGACCCAAATGTCGAGATCCTTTGTAAAGCGGGGTTCAGCATGTTTGATCACGGCATAACCGCCAATGATCAGATACCTAACTCCGTGAGCGTTTAAAGCTTGCAACAGATCTTTGAAGTCTGGATTCACTTATGTCAACTCCTTTGATGGCGTAGGCCTCGATCACCATCTCCCAAGCCGCCGCGAATTTCTTCTCGTCGGGTTGCGCCTGCCAGTACGCCAGATCCGGATGCTTCGGAGCATCTTCGAATCTCCCGTACCAAACTTCCATCTCGCGCTTCTTCTTCATGCAAACACCTCGATCACCTTTTGGATCGAACTAGGATTTCCCGCCCACAATAAACGACTTGGACTATAAAAGCTCCAAGAATTCGTCGATCGTCATCTCGATCTGGCTCAAGATCGCCTTGAGCGTCCCGATCCTGACGGTCTATTGATAGGGTACGACAGTTCTAAGCTGTCCCTTTACCATTACGTAATGGCTGCCTGAAACTCGATCGACCCGAAAGCCCACCTTCTCCAGAGCAGAGATCACCTTTTTCGCTGGTACGTCACGCGGCGATCTTGTCATTCTCGATCTTTACTCGTACCGGCATCGTGATCTTATCCTGCGGCACAGGTTCGCCGTTCGCTATCAGGCTTTCAAGATAGACTTGGATAGCGTCGTGAGCCATTTCGTATGCCTCGTCCAAGGTATCGCCCTCGGTCACAAGCCCCGGCAAGGCCGGACACGTCACGAGATAACCGTCGGGTTCGTTCGGCTCAACCACGATCGTAAAACTGTACTCGCCCACATTTATTGGGGTCTTTGTCATTTGTCCTCCCATCAGCCACCACTTTTGCCAAATGCGATCATTTCTCAGTACCAGTAAAAAAAGTGGCCTTCATGCAAATACCTCGATCACCTTTTGAATCGCATCGGCAAGTTTATCAACTTCTTCCTTCGTGTTATAGAACGCAAAAGATGCCCTAGCCGTTGCCGGAACGTCGAAGAACTGCATCACGGGCTGTGCGCAATGGTGTCCGGCACGCACGGCAATTCCCTGTTGATCGAGTATGGTGCCGATATCGTGCGGATGGATGCCTGAGATGGTGAAAGAAAGTACGCTGGCCTTACTCGCGGCGGTCCCGATGATCTTGACCTCTGGAATGTCGGAGAGGCGAGCGGTCGCGTATTCGAGCAGAGAATGTTCGTATTCGGCGGCCGCCTTGAAATCGAGAGCGTTCAGATAATCGATCGCGGCCCCGAGCCCGATGCCGGCGGCGATGCCGGGCGTGCCGGCCTCGAACTTCTCAGGTATGGGCGCGTACGTCGTTTTCTCGAACGAAACGGTGCGGATCATCCCGCCGCCGGTTTGATAAGGCGGCAGTTTATCGAGCCATTCGCGTTTGCCGTAAACGATACCGCTTGCGGTCGGAGCGAACATTTTGTGCCCCGAAAAGACGAAGAAGTCCGCATCGAGATCCTGAACGTCCACCGGAAAATGCGGCACGCTTTGCGCGGCATCGACGAGCACCGGCACGCCGAATTTATGCGCCGTCGCGATCATCTCCTTGATCGGGTTCACCGTGCCAAGCGAATTCGATACGTGGGCAACGGCCACGATCTTCGTGCGTTCGTTGAGCAGTTTTTCGTATTCCTCGATTATGAGTTCGCCGCGTTCGTTCATCGGAATGACGCGTATCTTTGCACCGCGATCTTCTGCGACGATCTGCCACGGGACGATATTCGAATGATGCTCCATCGCCGAGAGAATGATCTCGTCGCCCTCGTTGATGAATGCACGGCCGTACGAATACGCAACGAGGTTGATGCCCTCGGTCGTCCCGCGAACAAAGATACACTCCTTTGCTTCGGGAGCGTTGATGAAGCGCTTCACCTTTTCGCGAGCCGCCTCGTAGGCGGTCGTCGCGTGCTGCGAAAGGTAATGCACGCCGCGATGGATGTTCGAGTGTTCCTCTGTGAGATACTTCGACGTGCGGTCGATGACCGTCTGCGGCACCTGCGACGACGCACTGTTGTCGAGGTACACGAGCGGCTTGCCATTAACCTCACGCGAAAGCACCGGAAAATCCGCTCTTATCTTTTCTACATCCCAACTAGTCATTTCTTTTACTGCTTTCATTTCTATTTACCACAGAGATCACAGAGACCACAGAGATTCAATTTACCAGTCGCTTGATACCGTTCGTTAGCATCTTCACATTGAAATTTATTAGCAGGCCGATCTTTTTGCCACTCAACTTCAGGTAGGAAATGACCTGAGCTTCGTGGATCTGCTGTATCGCCTCGACGGCCTTAAGCTCGACTATTACCGTCTCATTTACCAACAGATCGATCCTGTATCCGGCGTCCAGCTTTATGCCGTCATAAAGAACCGGCAAGGCAACCTGTGACCTTACGTTGAAACCAGATTTGGAAAGCTCGTGAACCAAACAGACCTCATACGTGCTCTCCAGCAACCCTGTCCCCAACGCTTTGTGGACACGAATAGCGCACCCTATGATGGCCTCTGTGATCTCATTCAACTCCATCTAAACTTCTCTGTGCTCTCTGTGTCCTCCGTGGTTAAATTTCCTATATTTCTGCGTTCAGTCTATTCAACACGGCCGCGTCGAGATCCTGTTTGATCGAGTCGATCTCGATCTTGTTGATGATCTCCTCGGCGAATCCATAGGTCAGCAAGTTGCGTGCGAGCTGCTCGGGCAGGCCGCGGGTCAGTAGGTAGAAAAGCTCCTCTTCCTCGAGCTGGCCGACCGTTGCTCCGTGAGCGCATTTCACGTCCTCGTTAAATATCTCGAGCTGCGGTTTCGTATCGACGCGTGCATCATTCGATAGCAAGAGGTTCTTGTTCGACTGAATGGCGTCGGTGCCGCGCGCACCTTCGCGGACAAAGACCTTGCCGTTGAAGACGCCACGCGAAGTGTCGTTCAGCACGCCTTTGTAGCTCTGATGCGACGTGCAGTTCGGTACTTTATGGTCGATGATCGAATGCGTGTCGTGATGCTGCGAGCCCGAAAGCATATACAATCCATCGACGAATGCCTCGCCGCCTTCGGCGGTAAATTTCACATCAATATCATGCCGCGATAACGCACCGCCGAGGTTGATGCTCGTTGCGTCATACCGTGCGGCACGGCCGATCTCGACCTCGGTCACGCCGTAGTTGAACGCATCGAGCGAATCCTTCTGCACGCGGTAATGCCGGACGGCGGCATTGTCTTCGATAACGATCTGCACGGCGGCGTTAGTAAAGCTCTGCCGCTCAGAGTCGTAATGCTCGACGATCGTCGCCTTACTGCCTGCCTCAGCGATCACGATGACATGCGGGAATGCGGCCGCTTCGTCATCCGAAGTGAAGTTCAGAACGATCGGCTCAGCAAGTGCCGTCTCTTTCGGGATGCGGATCACGCTGATCTCAGCGAACGCGGCGTTGAGCGACGTAAAACCATTGCGGAAGCTGTCAAACCTTTTTAGAATTCCCAAGGCCTCGCGGTCAAAATTTCCGTTCACTGGCACGACGGGTCGGATAACCGTGTCGAACTCTTTCGCGATTGCCGGGTTGGTATATTTCCAATCCTCAAGCGTTGGCGTCGGAAAGCCGTTCTCCTCGAAATGCTTGAATGCGCGCCTGCGTTCCTCAGCCAATTCCGCATTGGCCTCGCCGGTAATGAATCGTTCGAATTTTGTTTTGTAAGCCGTTTCAGCGGCCGCTGTCATTGCAGTCATTGCTCTAATTAACCTTTACCAAACTAAATTTTTTGTCCTGCTTGATCACTCGCATCGGATCGAGCAGGAAGGCTTTCGCCATTGAAAGCTTTGCGTCATTCTCGGCACGCGGCCGCTTGTCATCGACGAGCGGAGAGATGTCGTAGCCGAAAAGAAAATCGTGGCGTGCAAGTATGTAATCGACCTTTAGCGCAGCGGCATTGCGCCGCAGATCATCTATGTTCTGCGACCTCCAAAGAATCTCTTTCAGCGTATGATCTTCAAATAAATAATCCGAGACCGCACGGCGTTCGATATTGTATGTGTCGCGTCGCATATCGATCAGCCAGATGGCTGCATTTTGCGGCGTTTCGCTGTTAACGACCTGGTAATACGGGTAATGATCGATCATCCGTGCCAAATACTCATCGCGTGTCTCGCCGCCGAGCACCACACGCATCGGCGAACGCATAGCGAACCATGCGAGCGACGTTCCAATGCCCAAAAGGCAAGCGAACGCGAGCGCGTAATACCACGCTTTTTCGGCGCCTTTCTCCTCCGAACTATCTGCCGAAGCCGCGACTGCGACCGCAAGCAGCGGGACGATCGGCAGGAGATACCTGATCTGCTCGCTCGAAAAAAGCCAGAACAGAAAGTAGATCCCTGAAATGCCGGTAAGCGTCGCGACCGTTGAGTTCTTTCGGCGAAGGCCGAACCAAATGAGCGGCAGGCCGATCAGGAACGCTGCACCAAGCACGCCGTCATACAGATCTGCATCTTCCGGCTGAGCGGCAAGTGAAAGACGAAGCGGTGCGAGCAGATAATTCACCGGTGCGCGATCGACGCCGCCGTATTGAGCGTTCATCGCCTGAAAAAGATTCGACCGTTCGACATCCCAGCCCGGAGCCGCACCTTTCCAAATGCTCAAATAAAAAGGAAAAAGCGGCGAACCTGTTGCCTGCCACGTTCGCAGATACCACGGCGAAGCAAGCACGCCGGCAAGCACAAGGCTTAGGCAAAGCGATCCAAGCATCCGCGCCGAATTCTGCACCTGCCGAAGCCGAAGCAATGCGATGAGGACGATGGCTGCTATTACGAATATCGTCGTAAGTTTGATCGCAAGGGATCCGCCCAGGCATATCGCAAGATAGACAAGCTGGCGATGCTCGCCGCCGTCCAGCCATCGAAGCAGTGAATAGATGCCGAGCGTTACATACAGAGCCAGAGCGATGTCCGTATATCCGCTCGATGCCGCGAAGTACGCCGACGGTATCCCTGCGACGATGAGTACCGCAAGCAGCGACCAACGACGCGACACATTTGCCTCGCGTGCCCATCCGAAAACGGCAGCAAGCAGCAGCGGCAAAAAAAGGAACGCCGTCACGCCCGCGGCAGCCTCACCCGCACGCACGCTGTAAACGCCGCCGAGCAGCATCGCCCAGACGAAATGCATCTCGCCGCCGAGGGCAAGGTAGCTCGCGATGTTGCCCTCGACAAAGCCGTTGCCGCCCTGCGCGATGTAGGCCTTTGGCAGAGCGAAGTGGTAGAGCAGCGTGTCCTTTGCGGTCGGCGGCGCAAGTGCCGCGACGAACGCGATCAACAGAACGAACCCGACAAGCAAGATCAGCAGCCGGTCAACACCCGAAGCTGCATCCGGTGTTCGGCTCTCATTGCGTGCTTCACGCAGGCGAAGCGCCCCGAAAACACATAACGCGATACCAAGCGCCATCGCCGTTACCGCCGCCGTTTTGGTGTAAAGGCCGGCAATGCCGAGAAAGAACCATATAAGCGACCAGAGGATCGAACCGACGGCCGTCGAACGTACAAGTTCGAGAACATGCGAATCGTTCTCGCGCCGTTCGGCCCGGATCAATTTGGCAGTGAGCGAGCCGAGGCCGAACCACGATAAGAGAACGGCACCTGCGGCCGCCGCACCGATCAATGTATCGACGAACGCCGCACCGAACACCTCACCGCCGCCGAGGCCGCCCAAGAGCATCGGCAGCTTTAGCAGATCGGTACTTCGAAATGCAATAAAAACGGTAAGCAGAACCGCCGCCCAAATAGCGACGATCACCTGACTGCCGTTCTGTTTTGTCGAAGCTGCGGCCACTTTACTTTGCGGCTGCTTTCACCCAATCGTAGCCCTTTTCTTCGAGTTCGAGAGCAAGATCTTTGCCGCCTTCCTTCACGATCTTGCCACCCGCAAGTACATGGACGAAATCGGGCTGAATGTAATTCAAAAGCCGCTGATAGTGCGTAACGAGGATGATGGCATTCTCGCTCGAACGCAGCTTGTTCACGCCCTCGGCGACGATGCGCAGGGCGTCAATATCAAGCCCCGAATCGGTCTCGTCAAGGATCGCAAGCTTTGGTTCGAGCACTGCCATTTGCAGTATCTCGTTACGCTTCTTTTCACCGCCCGAGAAACCCTCATTCACGGACCGCTTGAAGAACTGCGGATCCATCTCGACGAGTTTCGCCTTTTCCTTCAGATGATCGTTGAATTCGAGCGGGTCGAGCTCCTCCTCGCCGATGTGCTTCATCTTTTCGTTGTACGCAAGACGCAGAAACTGCGAGTTTGAAACGCCCGGCACCTCGACCGGATATTGGAACGCCATAAAGACGCCCTCGCGTGCGCGCTCGTCCGGATCGAGCTCAAGCAGGTTGCGCCCTTCAAACAGCACTTCGCCCGAAGTAACCTCGTATGAAGGATGGCCGGCGAGAACCTTTGACAAGGTTGACTTGCCCGAACCGTTCGGCCCCATGATGGCGTGGACCTCGCCCTTGTTGACCTGAAGATTCAGGCCTTTCAATATCTTTTTTCCTTCGATGCCTGCATGCAGGTCTTTTACTTCCAATAACATCATTTTTTTAAACCAGACAGTCACATAGGCCGCATAGTTTCAGGATTCATTTTCTATGTCGTCTATGTTTCTATGTGGTTTTCTCATCGCTTCTTTTTAATCACACAGTCACAGAGAAAACACAGCAAGATCCTATATGTTCTATGTGCCTACGTGGTTAGTGTCTAACCCACGGTTCCTTCGAATTTCAATCCAAGCAATTTCTGAACTTCGACAGAGCATTCCATCTGCATTCGAGCCAAATCAAACATCTTCCGGTTTTAGTCCGGTCTTTTTGGCAATGCGGGCCATCATCTTTGACCCGATCTCATCACCGTCGTGAAACGCAAATACATAATCCGCCCAGCCCTCTCGTGAAAGGGTTTTGTGTGACCCCTTCTGACGTTTGACGCGCCAGCCGATGCTTTCCAGTGCGGCCAAAACGCGCCTGGCTTTTGCCGATCTCCAGCTACTCATGCTGCTTGAAATATCAGGCTCTCCACTTGTTGGGGCAAATTCTCGCCATTTTCAAGTCGATCGGCGATAACACGAAGGGCAAGCGTTTTTACGTTCCGAATCGCTTCTTCCTTTGTATCGCCATAAACGAGAACTCCATCAAGCTCATCGATCTCAGCGATCCAACGGCCGTCATCTTCTTGTTCAAGTTCAATTGCTAAATTCATACGTCCTCATAGCCACACTTTTCCCCGTTTCCTTGTTGTTAATCCCTAACAATCTAAAATATCCAATAATTTATCTTCTTGGAGACCTCCGTGTATGCGATTGTACATAGGTGCCATTACTTCGATAATATCCACGTACTTGAACGGGCCCACTGCCAGATGACAATGGACTTCCCGAATTTGAAAAATAAAAAGTCCTGCTTAGTTGAGAGGCAAAGTTATCATAATAATTGTCCGTAAAAGTTGCTAAAAATTTGTTTTTTCTGAATTCCCAAGGCGGCGTATGGTCGCAGGTTGTCGCCCAAATTCCCAAACCAGATGATCTTGCTGACGATTCCGCGGAGCTATATGAAACACGGTCAATTTGTGATTGTTCAGATGCGTAATTTTTATAATGCCAAGCAAATCCGCTGTCGACCATGGATTTATTTATGTCACGTCCGTTAAAAGAAATTTTCCCGATCGATCTTCCGTAACGATCTTGTTTATGTGATTCACAGCTAACAGTTTTGCCAAAAATCTGGTCCGATAAAAATTCCTTTGAACGCATCCCGCAAGATTGTGACTTTTCTGGCGCATCAATTCCTTCGAGTCTAACTTTTATTGTTTGATTATTGTTATTCAGGATAGTGACAGTGTCGCCGTCAGATACTCCGACAACTCGACCCGAGCAGGACCCAGATTGCGCGGAATATATTTCTGGTGCAAAAACATCTTCAACCGACGACCCTAACATTTGCCAGGCAATCAGCGCTACAGCATTGTCTGTGATCGGATCTTTTGATTCCTCAATCGCTTTTCTTAATATTGAGGGCTTAATTAAACCATCAACTCCCCATATGCCACGTTTCTCTGACTTTGCGAGATTTTCTAAAGTTCTAAATTCATTACGCGTTTCTGCATCAAGCGTGGCGTCGTCCAAATACCAAGCTGCACCATCACGAACCATTTGTTTGCTGATTTCAATTCCATCTAAAATTACAGCCAGCTCATAACTATTCTCTAGTCTCGTAATTGTGACAGTAATAGTTTTGCCCAATAAAAAATTGCTAACGTGATCTCTAACTACCTCATATAATTCCTGGTCATCTGTTGGTGTTTCAATCAGACGTAACTTAATAGGAATACTTGTATTTCTATTTAAGCTAAGAATAAACAATTCCCCGCTCTCGACTGATGTTACGACGCCAGTAACTCGGACTTGAGCCGAGACGGAAACTAATAAAGTTAGTATTACAAGAGGTAGTAACAATAAGTGTCTCATCTTATTAAGTATGAACCTTTCAAGCACTACAGACTCACAACTACTCATATGTTTGCCTACCCCACACTTCCTTCGAGCTTGAGACCCAGCAGCTTCTGTGCCTCAACGGCATATTCCATCGGCAGCTCGCGGAACACGTCCTTGCAGAAGCCGTTGATGATGAGCGAGACGGCGTCTTCCTGCGAGATGCCGCGCTGCTGCAGATAGAAGAGCTGGTCCTCGCTGATCTTTGAAGTGGTCGCTTCGTGCTCCACACGGGCAGTGTTGTTCATCACTTCGATGTATGGAAAGGTGTTCGCCTCGCAGCTGCTGCCGATCAGCATCGAATCGCACTGAGTATAATTCCTTGCACCCTCGGCTTTCGGCATCACCTTGACCTGGCCGCGATACGAATTATTGGACCGTCCCGCAGAAATGCCCTTTGAGATGATCGTCGAGCGTGTATTCTTGCCGATGTGGATCATCTTGGTGCCCGTATCGGCGATCTGCGCGTCATTGGTCAACGCGACCGAGTAAAATTCGCCGATCGAATTGTCGCCCTGCAGGATAACGCTCGGATATTTCCACGTGATGGCAGAGCCGGTCTCGACCTGTGTCCATGAGATCTTTGCGTTCGTTCCGCGGCAGGCGCCGCGTTTCGTAACAAAATTGAATATGCCGCCGACGCCGTTCTCATCACCCGCGTACCAATTCTGGACGGTCGAATATTTGATCTCGGCATCATCCAACGCAACGAGTTCGACGACCGCCGCGTGAAGCTGATTCGTATCGAACTGCGGCGCCGTGCAGCCTTCGTTATACGCGACGTAACCGCCTTCTTCGGCTACGATAAGCGTTCGCTCGAACTGCCCCGATTCCTGCGTATTTATTCGAAAATACGTCGAAAGTTCCATCGGGCAGCGAACGCCTTTAGGAATGTAAACGAACGAACCGTCCGAAAACACCGCCGAGTTCAGCGCCGCGTAGAAATTGTCGCCGTAAGGCACTACGGAGCCCAGGTATTTCTGCACAAGTTCGGGATACTCCTTAACGGCATCCGAGAATGAGCAGAAGATGACGCCCGCTTTCTTCAGCTTCTCTTTATATGTCGTAGCGACCGAGACCGAGTCGAATACGGCATCGACCGCAACGCCTGCCAGCATTTTCTGTTCGCTGAGAGGGATGCCCAGCTTTTCAAAGGTCTCGATCAGCTTCGGATCGACCTCATCCATCGACTCTTTTTTCGGTTTATGCCGAGGTGCGGCGTAGTACGCGATATCCTGAAAGTCGATCTCCGGATACTCGAAGTTCGGCCAACGCGAAGGTTCGCTCAGTTTCAGCCAGCTTCGATAGGCTTTCAGCCGAAAGTCGAGCATCCATTCCGGTTCGTTCTTCTTGGACGAGATCAAATGTATGGTCGCCTCGGATAACCCTTTCGGGATCACTTCGGTCTCGATGTCCGTAACGAATCCGTACTTATATTCGCGATCTTTTAATAACTCTGTTGCCGTTGACATAATTCTTATTCGACAGATAACCGTATCGGCCGCGTTCCTCTTGCGCGAATGCCGCTATACACCGGCACGCTGAAGATCGATCGGGCGGTCGAGGCCTTGGATCGAGTGGAACATCTTATCGACGCTCTTTTCACTGCCTACGAGCTGCTGCAGCGTTATCTGTGATAACGCATTCTCCACCAGCTCATGAACCCCCAAAATTACGGGCCTTATACCGCAATCACCGCTGTGTACGCACTCATCCTTAACACCCGAATAGCTCGAGCAGTGCTTATGCACGGTTTCCGCGTCGAGCACCTTTATTATCTCACTAAGTCGGATCTCATCCGCAGGCCGCGCTAAAAAATAGCCGCCTTTCGTTCCTCGCGTGGATTGAACAAAGCCTGCCTTATTCAGCATCCACATCAGCTTGCCCGCATTGGCGGTCGAGATGCCCTCGCGTTCGGCGATCTGCGGCAGTGTAAGGCTCTCGCCCGCCGATAACTCGGCAAGCTGCACCAGGCACCGCAAGCTGTATTCCTCTTGAGCCGATATCTTCATAAACCACTCTTAGCAAGCAATTTCGGATATTCCCGTAACTTTGAGAATCTCAAAACCATACTTTTATGTCAAGATTTGCCGCTCGAAATTCCGATCCCGAATGGTACGGTCGGCGCGGCGGCTTTCTGCTACAATCGGCCGTATGCGATTGACCGTTCTCGGCTCAGGCTCTTCGGCTCCGCACCCGACGCGGACAAGCAGCGGATATTGGCTTGACACCGGCAAGGGCAGCATACTTCTTGACTGCCCGCCGTCGATCATTTCACGGCTTGGGGCTGAACGCCCGGATTGGCCTTCACTTGATGCCATCTGGATATCGCACTTCCATCTCGATCACGTCGGCGGGCTTGCACCGCTGCTCTTCGGTATGAAGCATGCTCCTGAAATGAGCCGGCGCGCAAGTGCCCTCACGATCTTCGGCCCGGCAGGGCTTCGCCGCCTGATCGATGCGATGGATGCAGCAGGGAATTATCGGCTGCTGAAGCAGCATTTTCCGGTAAATATCGTTGAGGCAGCGCCGCTCGAACACTTCGAGATCTTGCCCGGCGTAAAGGCAGTTGCCGCAAAGACGCCGCACACCAAAGAGAGCCTTGCCATACACATCGACAACGGCGAGCGGACGATCGCCTTCACATCGGACACGGGTTTTGACGAGGCCTTGGCCGCAATGGCCGCCGGCGTCGATCTCTTTATCCTCGAATGTTCGTTCTTTAAGGACAAGCCGCTCGACACACACCTTGAACTGCGGGAGGCGATGTTCCTGATACGCAAGGCGAAGCCACGACTGGCGATGCTTACGCACTTTTTCCCGGATTGGGATGCGGTCGATATCGCGGAGGAAATAAGGAGCCTCGACCCGCCGTGTAACGTGATCGAGGCAAAGGACGGATCGAGCATCACGCTAGATCAATGATCGAGCGCAACGGCCTTTACGTATGTGAGCTGCGTTTTGCGAGCGACATCAGATCTTCCGGCATCCATTTTTCAAGGACCTTTTCTTCGGCATCCTCGATGCCGGCATCACGGTCGCGCCAATCTTTTGTCGGGTCGTCCTCACGCCCTGACTGCTTAGGGTAGTTCTCGATCTGTTCGAGGCTGATGATGATGCCGTGGGCAACCTCCTGCCAATTCTCGCCCTGAATGCCGCGCATCACGACAGGCAAGCCTGCGGTCCAATCTTCTTCAGGCACGATGTTGTCATACTCAGGGATCGTCAAAAATGCGTTGTCCGGAAATGCGCCGCCGCTGTACTTGCTTACGATCTGCGACTTCAGATCGCCATATGAAGCGTTCGGGTTAGACTTACGCTGTTCGAGTGCGAAACGGAAAATATCGGTAACTGTCGGTTTATCGGCCATGATCTTGAGCCGTATTTTACCACAAACGCTTGATTCTGCCGCATTGCGGCGGTGTCGAATTCAATGCGCCAACTTTTTTCTTGATGTTTGGCATCTGAATAGATAGTCTTTATCAGAACGTATGAGAATATTCTTTGCGATCTTCTTTATTTTGGCGTCCTTTGCGGCGACAGCGGCTCAAAATGAGCAGTCACCGATCGTCGAGAAGGATATCTCATATAAGAATTGGACCCTGAAGGATGTCCGAACGGGCGAGGATCGTGATCTGCGGCAAATGATCGCAGGCAAAAAACTCGTCATCATCGTCTATTTTGCCCCTTGGTGCCATGGCTGGCGGCACGATATCACGTTCCTAAGAAGGTTCTACAAAGACTACTCTTCAAAAGGTCTTGAGATCATAGGCGTTGGTGAATACAGCTCGGTCGCATCGATGCGGTCGAATCTGGAGGCCAATAAGGTCGCATTCCCTGTTGTTTACGAATCGGACAGTCAGGAGGATGCGAAAAAGACCAAGCATTACCGCTATCGAACCTTAGCCGGCGATTTTCGAAATTGGGGCACGCCTTGGTACATCTTCATCGACCCGTCAAAGGTTGAAACAAAGGGCGATACGCTTCTCAAGAGAACATTCCTCATCAATGGCGAAATGATCGAAACGGAGGGCGAGAAGTTCATCCGCGAAAAATTGGGCATCCCGCCGTCCGATGATCATCGCTCCTCCTCGAGTACGGAAAAGCAAGAGGCCTGCGACACGGCAGGCCTCGAGATAAAGCTAAAGAAGCAGTAGGGCATCAACGCGGCATTACGCCGAGCGTGTCCGTCAACTTGCCTGCGACGCCCCGCAGCGGATCCTTTGACGCGACGAATTTCCCCGCGATCGCAAGATCCTCAGCCTGAGCCATAAGATCGGTCATTCCGCTTATCTGTGGCAGATATTTTGCCAGCGATGCCTTTGTGCGAAATTCTGATTCAAGCTGAGAAATCCCGATCTTGAGATTCCGGATAGCACCGACCACTTTTCGTTTATTCGCGGCATTGCTGTCTGCGGCTGTTTTCGAAAGGGGCTTTGTGCGGGCCTGAGCATCCAGATCTTCGATGCCCTGCGCTATCGGCCCGAGCACGTCAATAAAGCGGTTAACATTCGCAAGCTGATTATCGACCTTTTCGCGGGCAGCACGTACGTCGAGCGGCGGTACGGTCGATACTTTTGCGGGCGCTCGCCGCACCGGCCTCTTCGTCGTCCGCTTCTGCGCAAAAGCAGAGCCGGAGAGCATCAAGATCATCAATGCAACGATCAGAAATAGCCCTTTCGAATTGCTCATCATCGTAACTTCCTGTTCAAAACGTCTCGAAAATCTTATCATAGCCATATGGCAAGACGCAGTTTAGAGGTTCGCAGGCTCGGAAGGGTTGGCTACGCCGATTCGCTCGATCTGCAGGCGAAGCTCGAAGCCGAGGTCATCGAACGGCGTGAAGCGGATCATCTGTTGCTGCTTGAGCATCCTCACACATTCACCATCGGCAGGCGTGCAAATGAGAGCGGCGTACTTGCAACGGCCGAGGTGCTGCGAAACTTGGGTGTCGAGGTATTCGAGATAAATCGCGGCGGCCGCGTTACGTATCACGGCATCGGCCAGATCGTCGGCTATCCGATAATCTCACTTTCGCCCGAGCGCGAGGACGTACACAGATATGTGCGCGACCTCGAAGAGGTACTGATCCGCACGATGGATGATTTCGGGATCAAGGCCTTTACCATAGAAGGCTTGACCGGCGTACACACTGAGCAAGGAAAGGTCGCGGCTATCGGCGTTCATATCAAGCGTTGGGTTACGACCCACGGCTTTGCACTCAATGTGAACACCGACCTTTCTTATTACAATTGGATCATCGCGTGCGAAGGCGAACCTGTAACGTCAATGGATCGCCTGCTCGGCCGCGAGATCGCTCTTGCAGAAGTTGAAGAGCGTTTGGAAGTGAATTTTCGCCGCGTTTTCGGATATGAGAACTCGGAAGCGGAAGTACAAAAGGCGGCTGTATCGCCGCAGGTCCATACACAGTCCGGCAACGCCGCATAATAAAGGCTGTGTTCCCACTTTCACGAGGTATTTATGAGATTTACTAAGATCATTTTAACCGTTATCACGGGCGTTTTTCTTGCCGCTTGCGGAGGTACCGCAACGAACAACGCTCCGACAGCAAATAATACGCCGACGAACAATGCGGCGCCTGAAAAGCAGAGTCTTTCGGTCGTTGAGCGTCCGCAGAAGATCAAGGACATGATGGCCGCACGCGGCGAGCAGGATTCCGCAAAGCCGACACTTAAGATAATCGAGCCACGGGCGAACGCCGATCTGACAAGCTCGACCGTAAAGCTGAAGTTGGAACTCGGCGGCGATCTTAAGGGCTACAAGCCGGGCATGAATGAGGAAACACACACCGGCAATCACATTCACGTCATCCTGGACAACCAGCCGTACGAGGCATATTACGATCTCGACCAAGAGTTCGAACTGCGGAATGTAACTGACGGCGCCCACACTATACGGGTCTTTCCGTCGCGGCCTTGGCACGAGAGCTATAAGAACGAAGGCGCATTTCAGATGGTGAAATTCTCGGTCAAGAACGGCAATGCCGATACCACCAAGCCGACGACCGTTAACGGGAACACCGTTGCGAACACCGAGCCAAAGGCGACGCCCGAAGGCAAGGATATGAAAGCAAGCAACGCCGGTGCGGTCGATGCCTCAAAGCCTTTGCTTACATACAGCCGCCCGAAAGGTGAGTATAAGGGCGATGATGCGAACGCGATCATGCTGGACTTTTGGCTCTCCGGTGCTAAATTGAAGGGCGACGGCGGCGAATATCGAGTGCGCTGGTCGGTTGACGGCAGCGAGCCGCAGTTCATCGAAAAATGGGAGCCGATATGGCTTTCGGGCTGGACAGCGGGTACACACACCGTCAAACTTGAACTCGTTGATGCTGCCGGCAATGTCGTTGATAACGGCGGCTACAATTCGACGAGCAGAGAGATCACAGTAGTAAGATAGAAAGCGGAACTTCGGCCCGTGAATTTTCCGGAGCGGGCCGTTACGATTATGAGACGAGACATTACATCGTGGTACAGCCACAACCTTAATATGGATATGCCGCTGGTCGCGTACGGCCATTCGGGCTATCCGCTGTTGATGTTCCCAACGGCCGCGGCCGACTATTTGGAATATGAGCGTTTTCACCTGATCGACGCGATCAAGGACTATATTGATGCGGGTTTGATACGGGCATATTCGATCAATTCGGTTAACAAATACAGCCTGCTTAACCGCGAGTCGCATCCCGCGTGGAAAGTTGAGATGCTGTCGCGTTACGACCGCTACATCGTTGACGAGGTTCTGCCGCTTATTCGAAATGAATGCGGCCCCAATGCGCGTCCGCTTACAACAGGAGCGTCGCTCGGTGCATTTCTCGCGGTCAATACTTACTTCAAACACTCTGATCTGTTCCGCGGCACGATCGCCATGAGCGGCAGTTACGACATCTACAACTACCTCGACAAGGGCTATTACGACGACAACGTCTATTTCAATAACCCGACGATGTATTTGCGTAATTTGAATGATGATCATCACCTGCCGCGCCTGCGGCATGCGGATTCGATAGTGATCGTAACGGGCCGGGGCAACTATGAGGCGCCGGAGCGAAGCCGTGAATTCTCGGATCTGCTGAACTCCAAGGGTATTCCGCATCTGCTCGAACTTTGGGGCCACGATGTTGCACACGATTGGCCGTGGTGGCGAAAGATGCTGCCTTATTACCTGGGCCGCTTTATCAACGGCTAGGCCTCCGGCGATATTCGGAAAAAGTTCAAGGGCTCCGTGATCGGAGCCCTTGAACTTTTTACCCATATTGCGGTACCTTGCCCTATCCGTCGCCTTTTTTGCCCTTGCGTTTCTCACCTGCCGGCTTTTCGGCCGGTACTTCAGGGCGAGTTGCCGGCGGTTTCACTTCCGGCCTGCGCGGCGGATTATCGACAGGAGCTGTCGGCTTCTCAACGTGAGGTTCGATCGTAACCGAAGGCTTGTCGTCTCCCTTGGGATCAGGCGCGGTAAGCTCCGGATCGGCCGAAGGCTTATCACTCACGGGGCCGCCCGTGATCAAACGTCCTTTGGCATCGGCATCCTCGAGTTTTTCGAGTTCCTCGCGTTTGTTGCGTTCCGAGAGAGCCTTGATATCGGGCGGCATCGGCGGCGGAGCCGAGAAGCTGTCGTGCGGCTTACCCTTCATAAAGGGATTCATAAATGCATTGAAATACGGCAATGCTCCATGGCCGCCGGTCATACTATTGCCGAGATTCTCTTTTCTGAGCGGGTTGCCCATCCAAACTCCCGTAACGTAGGTCGGCGTATAGCCTATGAACCAAACGTCGGTATGATCGTTCACGGTTCCGGTCTTACCGGCGAGCTGCTGGCCTGCGGCGCTTGCTCCGGCCGCGGTACCGCCGCCGCTGGTAACGCCGCGCATCATCTGAACCATCGTCGAAGCAACGTATTCGCTCGTTACCTTTGAGCTGCCGCCGTCATATTCTTCAAGCAGCGACCCGTCGCGGTTATAGACCTTTCGGATCAGGTGCGGCGTCATTCTGATGCCCTTGTTCGGAAATACCGAGTATGCCGAGGTCATCTCTAGGAGCGAAGCCTCGCTCGCACCCAATGCCGACGGAAGGCTCGGCGCCATGGGATTTGAGATGCCGAAACGTCTTACCATCTGTGCACCTGCCTGGATGCCGACCTGTTCAAGTAGATGAACCGCTGCGATATTGTACGACTTGGCAAGTGCGATCTTCATCGGCACGTTGCCGTGGCTCGTACTGCCGTCGTAGTTGTGCGGCTGCCAGCCGCCGCGTTTGATCGGAGCACCACTGACCACGCTGTCGGGCGTCATGCCGTCCTCGACGGCTGCCGTGTAGATGAAAGGCTTATACGCCGAGCCTGTCTGCCGCAAGCCTTGCGTGGCATTGTTGAATTTGTTCGTATGGAAATCATAGCCGCCGACCATCGCGACGATCTCGCCCGTGTGGGAATTTATACAGGTGAGTGCCGCCTGCACCTCCGGCACTTGCTGCAGTTCGACGTCTAGCAGCTGATGCTCGTTATCTACCTTCTTTACGAGAAATTCGGCAAGAAAGCCCGGCTTGAGCTCAGCAACCGGCCGCTTGCCGCTCCGGCCCATATTGCCGGGACGGACGATCGCCTTATAGCGTCCGAATCTGACGCCGACCTCATCCGACGTCGGGCTGGCCTTGACCACAAGTCCCTTGATGTACTCACCCTCTTTGTAATCATCGCCGTACCAATCGGCGTGTTTATAGGACTGGAGGCGCCGATCGATCTCCTTCTGATCGGTTATGGGTTCGCCGTCGTCATCCACGAGGATATTCTGATATTCCGAACGCCATGGCCGGCCTCTGTCGTATGAACGCAGCCCTTGCCGGATGGCGGTCGTCGCGATCTTCTGTGCCTCGACATTTATCGTCGTATAGACCTTTAGGCCGCCCTGTGCGACGCGTGTCGTATATTTTTCTTCAAGATAGCGGCGAACCTCTTCGACAGGATAATCCCAAGCGGTCGATTTCGGCTGTGATTGATAGTACGCCGTGTCGGCAAGCTTGATCTCTGTCGCTTTTGCGGCGTCGATCTCAGCTTGTGAGTACTTATCGGGAAAGTACTTACGCATCTGATCAAGCACAACGTTGCGGCGCTCAAGAGCTTTCGCCATATTGCGTGTCGGCGAATACTCCGGCGATTTCGGTATGGCCGCGAGCAATGCCGCTTCCTCGAGCGTCAGATCCTTGAGCGACTTGCCGAAATACGTTCGCGCACCGGCCTCAAAACCATACGAACCCGCACCGAGAAATACGTAGTTCATATACATTTCGAGGATCTGGTCCTTTGTGTACAAACGCTCGATCTGCAGGGCAACAGCCCACTCATTTACCTTACGGCTGTATGTCTGGTCCTTATAGAGGAAAAGGTTTTTTGCAAGCTGCTGCGTGATGGTCGAGGCGCCTTCTGTTCGGCCCGTCGTTATATTCCTGAAAACCGCACCGATAATGCGGTAAGGGTCGATGCCGATGTGGTCGCGAAAACGGTAGTCCTCGATCGCAAGCAGCGCATCGGTAACGCGATCTGGTACGTCCTGTATCTTTATCGGGATACGTTTCTCGATCGCGAATTCCGCAAGCACGGTCTCGCCGTCATCGGCGTAAATGGTCGTCACTTGCGGCGGGCGATAGGTCGCGAGAGCGGAGACCTCGACCGAATAACGCGAATTATTCAGATAATACGATGCCAGAACGCCCGTCATTGACCCGGCAGCAAGTGCGAGCATCAATGCGGTGAGCATCAATGTGAAGGTAGACAGCCCCGTGCGCTTTTCGCCGCCGGACCTTACCTCAACACCATCAGAACCATTTGAACCCTTAGCCATACTACAGCCTCACTTAGTTAACAAAACGACGTAATTTTACGCTTACTACAAACCCGATGGCAATAAATGTCGATAATATCGCCGACAGCCCCGCACTCATCAGCGGAAGCGGCACACCTATAACGGGCAGTATGCCGAGAGCCATCCCGACATTCATAAATATCTGAAAAACAAGCCCGCAAACGATCGACATTATCAGCAGCATTCCCGATCGTTCGGACGATTGGCGGGCACCCGCGATCATTCGCGACAGCAGCAGTGCGTAAGCCAGCAGCAGCGATACACAGCCGATAAATCCGGTGTTTTCCGCCGTAACGGCAAAGATGAAATCGGTCTGCGGCTCGGGCAGGAATTTCAGCACGCTCTGTGATGTTTCCGTGTCGCCTTGATTGCCCGAAAGCCCGCCCTTGCCGACGGTTATCGTGGATTGGATAGTGTGATAACCAAAGCCTCGCGGATCGACGCTGCTCGGGTCGATTATGGCGTTTATACGCTCCTGCTGATAGGTCTTTATCTTGCCGGTCTTGACCCCGACGATCCACGCCGCAGGCACAAGCACCGCTGCTGCGACAACCGCCAGCACAACGTATCTCATCTTGATCCCGGACAGGAAATACATCGCGGCCAGTATCGGAAAATAGGTAATAGCCTGCCCTGCGTCGGGCTCGAGAAGTATCAGCAGGATCGGCCCCGCAAAGATCGCACCGCCGATAAGCATCTCGCGGATACTGAGCGTACCGCCTTTTTTAGCACCAAAAAATTTTGCAAGCATCAGAGCCGTCGGTATCTTGCAAAACTCGGACGGCTGGAACTGAATGCCTGCGATACGCACCCACGCCTTTTGGCCGTTTATGGTAACACCGAGGGGCGTCAGCACCATCAGCAGCATCACAAGGCCGATCACGTAAAATACCGGAGCAAGGTCGATCAGCCTGCGATAATCCATAAAGCTGACGACAAGAAATGCCGCCAGAGCGATAACGATACCGATGATCTGTTTGGTCCAATAATTCTCGGACGGCAGCGCGTTGTGGATCTGCCAAACGCCGAATGCCGCGATCAGTGTCGCAAGCAACGCCGTCGGCCAATCAAAATCACGAAGATCGTGTTTTTCGAAGATCGCGACCATCTGCTATTCAGCCGCAGCCACCTGATCGGGCGTTGCAGCGCGCTTCTTGGCAAGCCATGCCTGATACATTCCGCGTGCAGCAGGACCGGCGTTAGCAGCTCCGAATCCTGAGTTCTCGATAAGTGAAACGACGGCTATCTCGGGTTTGTACGCAGGCGCAAAGCTGTCGAACCAAGCGTGATCCTTGTTCTTTCCTGTATCCTTTCCGAGCGATGCGACCTGTGCCGTACCGGTCTTACCCGCTATCTCGAGGTCAGGCATACGGATCGACGCTGCCGTACCGCCGGCGTTCACCACGCCCCACATTCCCTTGATCACAAGGTCCCACTGCTTGTCATCCATCTCGACAAGCCGCGGTTCAGGATGCTGAAAACCGAAGCCGGGCCGTGCCGGCATATAATTCGGGTCGTTCTCTTGCCCTATCGCAGCGATCGGCTTGAATTCTTTTAGAAAGTGCGGAATATACTCGCGGCCGCGCATTCCGACAGTCGCTATCACACGAAGCATTGATATCGGCGTTACAACGACCGTGTCTTGGCCGATCGAGGCGTACACAGTTCTGATATCGCTCCACTTTCCTTCGCGTTTGAGGATGTAAGGCATCCATGTCTTCGGCGTCTGCGGTATCTTTTCGTGCGGAAGGTCGATACCTGTCCGCTGATCGAGGCCGAAGTCCTCGACCATCTTTATCAGGCCGTCAATGCCCATCTTTAGGGCAAGGTGATAATAGTAGCCGTCACACGATTTTGTGATAGCAAGGTCAAGCGGCGGAGCACCATGGCTGCCCATGCAGCGCGTGAATTTGTTGCCGATCGTGATGCCGCCGCCGCAAAGCACGTTCGAATGGGCAACGGTTATCGTTCCCTGCCGCAGTGCGGCTACCGATTCGGGGATCTTCCAGGTCGATCCCGGCGGGTATCTTCCTTGTATCGCGCGGTTGTAGAGGGGTCGCGTCTCATCCTGCCAATACGCGGCGATCTGCTTGCGGCCCGCAGGGTCGGAGCTGCCCTTTACAAAGACATTCGGATCGAACGACGGAGCCGACGCCATCGCAAGCATCTCACCGTTGTTCGGGTCCATCGCGATTATCGTCCCGCGTTTTGTCGATGAGTTCGCAAGCTGCTCTTCCGCTGCAAGCTGAAGGTCGTAGTCGATCGTGGTTACAAGGTCTTGACCCGATTGCGGCTGCACGACCTCAAGTTCGCTCTGCACGCGGCCGCGGCTGTCCACAAGCACCTTTCGATAGCCCGGACGCCCGCGAAGGAATTCGTCGTAATACTGCTCGAGACCGCCTTTACCGATAATGTCGCCGGGACGGAAGCCTTTTTCTTTATATTCAGGGTCTTCGAGCTGCTTCGGGCTGATCTCGCCGACATAACCGAGCACATGCGCAAGCGAAGTTCCGAGCGGGTAATGCCGCTGAGGCTGCAATTCAACTCGAAGTTCGGGAAACTCAAGCGAATGTGCCTCGACCCACGTGATATCAGGTATCGAGACATTTTCCTTAAGCACGAGCGATTCGAAATCGTTCTGCTTCTTTATGAGAGCGATACGGTCGATGACAAATTGCCGGTCGAGCTTAAGCCCGCCGGAATATGCTTCGATCCGGTTGTCGGTATTGAGCGACTTCAAACCGTCGTTCGAAATGACGATGTTGTATGTCGGCCGCGAATCAACGAGCAGCTTGCCGTAGCGGTCAAAGATCGCGCCGCGCGGTGCAGGTATCGGTATCAGGCGAACACGCTGACTCTCGGCCCGCTCACTGAAGTAATCGCCGCGAACGATCTGAAGGTAATAGAGCCGCGCGCCGAGCAGCGAAAGCAGAACGAACGCCAACAACTGTATCGTTCCGACGCGTGCTCGAAGGTTTTGAACATGATCGTTCAGTTTCATATCGTTCCGCTGCCCTACTTGGTCAAGCGTATAGGGTTACGCCGCCTCGTCTGCCTGCGCACCGAGAACATCTCGCGTTTGCGGCGAACACGGGTTCGTCCTTTACCAATGCTGTCGAGCGCAAGATAAATGAGCGTGCCCGAAATGGTCGTGCCGATAAGCGAATACGCACCCGTAATGAGCGGATCGCCGCTCGGCACCTGCCCCAACAGCCGATGAAGCCCGAAATAGACAAGGCCGTTCAACACACTCGCTGATGCTAGGACGGGAATACGCAGCAAAATGTTGTCCAAATACACGCGGCGGGCAAGCTCTGACACTGCGAAGGCGATGAGCGTTTTCGTAAACCCATTGGCTCCGAGCAGTCCTCCGCTGAGTGCATCGACAGCCAGTCCTGCTGCGGTGCCGAACAGCAACGCCCTTATCGAATCCCTTTGAAGCGCCGCATAAACGACAATGATCAACGGAAGGTCAACGAACGCGAACACCTCCGAAACGCTCCGCAGTGTCCACTGCAAAAGCACGGCGATGATAAGTGCGATCGTGAGTTTAACTCCTTCCATTATTGATAATGCTGCCTACTTCTTTACGGCGTTCGGCACCTTTTGGTCGTATTCGACCTGCTGCGGCGATTCGTAAAGCAGGACGCCGACCTCCTGCATCGAATTCAACTTCGCGGCGGGCCTTATCTGTATCTGATGCGGCGTCGTTGCCGAGCCGCTAACAACGCTTACGATCTCGCCGATCTTCAAGCCTGCCGGAAAGATGCCGTCCTGCCCGGTCGTAAATACCGATTGGCCGACCTGCACGTCAGCCGTTCCCGGCACATACTTCATCTCGAGCAGATCCTTTTTGCTTGTTCCGGTAACGACACCCAAGGCATTTGAGCCGCTAATCTCGCCCACAACGCCGCCGACACCCGACTTACTGTACGTGATCAGATCGACCTGTGCCGTAAGCGGGCTGACAGCCGTAACGCGGCCCACAAGCCCGCCGTCCGCGACGATAGGCATATTGAGCTTCACGCCGTCGAGGCTGCCGCGGTTTATTATCGACGAATCGAACCAAACCGATGGGTCGCGGCCGATTATGCGGGCGGTCAGCACCTTATATTTGCTGCTCTCCTTTAGATCGAGCAACGCTTTTAGCCGCTCGTTCTCGTTCGACAGATCTTCGCTTCGCTTGACCTCGACCTCGAGTTCCTGCACACGCTGCTTCAGAATGTCATTTTCCGATGCTGCCGAACGAAGCTCCGCGATCGAGGTGAAATAATTTCCGACCGCGCTGGTTACCGACGTTATCGGCGATTGGACAAAGTCCGCAATGGTCTGCGCCCACGCACGCACGACCAGATGCCCCGACCTTATATCCCTTGCGTCGAACGCCATCAGGATAAAGTTCAGCAGCAGCAATGCGATCATCAGCCACGGGGCAAGCCGCCAGACCTCCTTTTGACTTCGCTCAACCATACGGCACGAGGCTGTCTAATGACGAGAAACGGCGACACATAGGCTTGCCCGACTGTGTCACCGCAAACGAGTATCGCCACGCCATACTTAACTTCCTGTCATCAACGAGTTGTCCCACTTGACACGCTTGAGAAGCTCGAAATCCGAGAGCATCTTGCCCGTGCCCAGCACGACCGAGGAGAGAGGGTCGTCAGCGATGACGACCGGCAAACCGGTCTCGATCATCAAACGCTTGTCGAGATTCTTAAGCAATGCGCCGCCGCCGGTAAGAACGATGCCGCGCTCGACGATGTCTGCGGATAATTCGGGCGGAGTACGCTCGAGGGCGACGCGAACGGCGTTGATGATCGTCGCGATCGAGTCGGCGAGCGCTTCGCGGATCTCCTCATCCGTCATCGTTATCGTCTTTGGTATGCCTTCTATCAAGTTGCGGCCGCGCACATCCATCGAGAGCGGCTCATCCAGCGGAAAGGCACTGCCGAGCGCTATCTTGATGGCTTCCGCAGTGCGCTCGCCGATCAGCAGGTTGTGCTTGCGCTTTATGTACTGCGTAATGGCCTCATCCATCTCGTTGCCCGCAACCCGCACGGCGCGCGAATATACGATGCCTGATAACGAGATAACGGCGATATCCGTCGTTCCGCCGCCGATATCGACGACCATATTGCCATGCGGCTCGGTTATAGGCAGGCCCGCACCTATCGCCGCGGCCATTGCTTCTTCGACAAGGTAAACTTCACTGGCCTTGGCACGATACGCGGAGTCCTCGACCGCGCGGCGCTCGACCTGCGTGATCTCAGACGGAATACCGATGACCACACGCGGACGCACCCACGATTTGCCGTTGTGAGCCTTTCGGATAAAGTGCTGGAGCATCTTTTCCGTTACTTCAAAATTCGCGATCACGCCGTCCTTCATCGGGCGGATAGCGACGATATTTCCCGGCGTGCGACCGAGCATTTCCTTTGCATCGCGGCCGACCGCTTCGACCTGATTGGTCACTTTATTGATCGCAACTATCGAGGGTTCGCTGACGACAATGCCGCGCCCCTTTGCATAGACGAGCGTGTTCGCCGTCCCGAGGTCAATGGCCAGATCGCTGGAAAATAAACTAAATAAAGACTTTAACGCCATTCGATATGAAAGTGGTTCCTATATTTTATTCTTAGAGATAGTGTCGTACGGGAAATGATCATCGCTTCCGGCCGGGTCGGGAAAAACCATAAACAAAGACGCCGCCGCCCAAAATGTCTAACCTGAAATGATACACTTTTTTTAGCCTACTTTTCTAATGAAACTGCCCGTTTTATAAACATTTTTCGTTTTTTGAGCTGTACAGGCGCTTTCTGGTAACATATATGCCAAATTTGGAGGAAACTGATGATAACGAAAAAGGTGAAGATCGCCGTCATCGCAGGAGTTGCGATGCTGGGATTGGCCGGGCTTTTATTCGATGCGCCGAAAGCAAGTATGCTCTCGGCAGGGCCGCCCGCGGGCTTTTCGAGCGCACCTGACGAATCGAACTGCGCGGCGTGCCACAGTACTGATCCCCACACGGGCGGAACATTTGCGATCATCGCTCCCGCCAAATATTTTCCCGGCCGCACGTATCACGTGACCGTGCAGCATCAATCGCCTGACACTACGCGAAAACGCTGGGGTTATGAGCTGTTGGCCCTTGCGGGCACGAACAATGCGGGCAGCTTTACAAATCTTTCTGCCAACACGCAGATCATCACCGAGAACGGACGCCAATATTCCGAGCATACATCGCAGGGTACTTTTGCGGGTCAAACCGGCGGAGCGACATGGCAAGTCGATTGGACGGCTCCGGCATCAAATGTCGGCTCGATAAAGCTTTATGCATCAGGCAATCAGGCAAACAACGGCACGGGGCCTAACGGCGATCAGATCTATGACACAAGTGCGACCATCCTTCCGCTCGAAATACCATTCGACTTTGACGGTGACGGGAAGACTGACATCGGCATCTATCGGCCTGTTGGAGTTAATGGTGCAGAGTGGTGGATATCGAAGAGTTCGAATGACGGTGTGTTCGCCACGCAGTTCGGTGCTGCGACAGACAGTGTTGTTGCGGCTGATTACACGGGCGACGGCAAGGCTGATGTGGCGTTCTGGAGGCCTT
>WBZO01001212.1_pt1 | contig 42400 bp, 32 predicted proteins | sample 5204261 | NCBI WGS metagenome assembly WBZO01 (sample SAMN12412400, study PRJNA552823) | activated sludge metagenome | isolation source: activated sludge from anammox sidestream of wastewater treatment plant... | place: USA: North Carolina | collected 2017-09
GAGCAGCAGCAGCTCCGGCGGATCGTCCTCCGGCGTGGTGCCGGTGGACGCGGGCGATCCGTGCCCGCCGGGATCGACCACGTCGACGCGACGCGCGCACGTCCACACGCACGCGCACTGAGGCGCCCCGCTACCCCTCCGGCTCCCCTCTAGCTCTACCATGGCGCGGAGCGATTTGGATACGCTCGGCGCCCCATGAACAAGCTCGCCCTCATCTCGTTGGTCTGTGTCGGATCCGCGCTCGTCGCGGGCTGCGAGGAGAAGAAGCCCGCCGAGGAGCAGAAGCCTGCTGCCTCCGCGAGCGCGTCGGCCGCGGCCGCTGCCGTGGACGCCGCCGCGGCGCCGGTGGCGAAGGCCGCCGACCCCGCGATCGTCGCGCGCGGCGACTACCTCGTGAACGTCGTCATGAACTGCGGCGCGTGCCACACGCCGATGGGACCGCAGGGACCCGACATGGCGAAGAAGTTCGCCGGCGGTCTCGAGATCCCCGAAGAGTTCGGCACGTGGCGCAGCCTGAACATCACGCAGGACAAGAAGACCGGCATCGGCGGCTGGACCGACGAGCAGATCGCGACGGCGATCCGCGAGGGCAAGCGCCCGAACGGCGACCAGCTCTATCCGATCATGCCGTACCCCTTCTACAACACGCTCTCGGACGCGGACGTGAAGGCCGTCGTCGCGTACCTGCGGACGATACCGCCGGTCGAGAACGCCGTCGCCGGCGTCACCGATCTGAAGCTGCCGAAGGTGCCGGTGCCGAAGCCCTCCGGCAAGGAGCCGGAGTCGACGCCCGTCGCGCAGGGCGCCTACTACGCGACGCTGATGCACTGCGGACAGTGCCACACGCCGATGGATCCGAAGACCATGGCTCCGATCGCCGACAAGCCGATGGCGGGCGGCCAGAAGTTCAGCATGCCGATGTTCGGGACGGGTGAGCTCTACGCGGCGAACATCACGCCCGACAAGAAGACCGGCCTCGGCGGCTGGACCGACGACGACTACATGAATGCGATCTCGAAGCTGAAGCACAAGGACGGCTCGCCCATCATGGGCCCGATGTCCCTGCTCGGCATGAACTGGAACAAGATGCAGCCCGAGCACATGAAGGACGTCCTCGCCTGGATGAAGGACCTGAAGCCGATCGAGAACAAGGTCCCCAAGTCGACGTTCAAGCCGAAGGGGCCGCCGCCCGGTGCAGGGAGCGCGGCGCCCGCCGCGAGCGCGAGCGCGGCGCCGCCCGCGAAGAAGTAACCAAGGGGAGCATGGCGCCTCGAGCATCGGTCGCGCTCGCGGTCGTCGCGGCGCTCGCGCTGGCAGCTTGCCGGCGCTCGAGCGCCGCGACACGTCCCGATGCCGAGGTCGAGGCCGTGCGCGAGCGAGGGAAGACGCTCTTCTTCGGGCGGGCGGGCTGCACGATGTGCCATCGGGTCGGCGACGAGGGGCAGCAGATCGTCGGCCCGAACCTCGGCGTCGGTGACGATCAGACCGCGCCGGTCGGCGTGCGCGTCCGCCACGACGATCTGCGCGGCATCGAGTACGTCGTCGAGAGCATCGTCGATCCCGATGCGTTCGTGGTCCCCGGCTACGTCCGCGGCGTGATGAAGCGCTACGAGGAGCCGCCGATCGCGCTGTCCGACGACGAGATCGTCGCGCTCGCGGCGTTCCTCGCGGCGCAGGGGCCGGGCGCGCCGGCGATCGACGACGCCGCCCTCGGCCGCGCACGGCAGCGCATCGCGATCACCCGGCGGGCGCGCGAGGCGAGGCTCGACGGCGGCTCGCGCTGAGACGTCACCCGATCGCGTCGCGGAGCGCCTCGCCCTGGGCGAGCAGACCGGGCAGGCCGCCCGTGTGGATGAACAGGATCTTCGAGCCGCGCCGGATCGCGCCGCGGGCGATCGCCTGGGCGACGCCGAACAGCGCCTTGCCGGTGTAGACGGGGTCGAGCACCACGCCGCTCGCGCGGGCCACCTCGACGAGGAACCTCTTCTGCTCGTCGCTCATGACCCCGTACGCGGGGCCCTTCGCGTGATCGTCGACGACGTAGACGGTGTCCTCGAGCGCGGGCAGCGAAGGATCGAGCGCGCGGGCCTCGGCCGCGATGTCCGCGATCCTCCGCTCGAACGTCGTGCGGTCGTCGCAGACGGCGAATGCCCACGCTTCGCGCGCGACGTCGTGCAGCGCCGCGCCGAGCGCGACGCCCGCCGCCGTGCCGCCGGAGCCGCAGGCGTGCGCGACGACGTCGAACGGCGACTCGATCTGCGCCTTCGACTCGCGCATCGCCTCGACGTAGCCGAGCGCGCCGAGGCCGTTCGACCCGCCCTCGGGGATCACGTACGCGTCGGGGATCTCCGCGCGCGCGCGATCCATGACCGCGGCGCGATCGCGGTACTCGTCTGGCGACACGAAGCGGATCGCGGCGCCGGCGAGGCGGTCGAGCAGCACGTTGCCCACGAGATCGAGCGGCGCGCTGCGCGCCTTCGCGGGATCGGGCACGCGCAGGAACAGGACGGAGCGGAGCCCGAGCTGCGCGGCGACGAGCGCCGTCGCGCGCGCGTGGTTCGACTGAAGGCCGCCGCACGTGATGACGACCTTCGCCCCCTTCGACCGCGCATCGGCGAACAGGAACTCGAGCTTGCGGACCTTGTTGCCGGCCTCGGCGCCTCCGGTCGCGTCGTCGCGCTTCACCCAGACCTCGCCGCCGACGATCGCGTCGAGCGCGGCCCGCCGAACGATCGGCGTCGGACCGTGGACGAGGTGGATGCGATCCATCCTCAACCGAGCGTGAAGAGCTTCGCGTTCGCCTCGACGGTCGACCCCTCGCTGACGTGGACGGCGGCGACCTTGCACGCGGCCTTCGCCTTGACCTCGTTCTCCATCTTCATCGCCTCGATCACGCAGAGCGTCTGGCCGGCGGCGACCTCCACGTCGGCAGCGACGAGCAGGCGCACCACGCGCCCCGGCATCGGCGTCTTGATGACCTTCTCTCCTCCGCCCCCGTGAGCCTTCTTCGCCGCGGCGGCGGCGCGCTGGCGTTCGCTCTCGACGCGCACGTAGGAGCGGTGGCCGCTCGCGACTGCGCCGAGCTCGGGCGGCTGTCCCTCGGTCGTGAGATCGACGACGCGACCGCCCACGCGAACGGAGAGCGGCATCCCCGGGCCGCCGAGCGAGACCACGTCGACATCGACCTTGTTGCCGTCGATCGCGATCTCGAGCTCGCCCGTCGGCAGCTCGTTCACGTCGACGAGGATCGGCGCGGCGCCAGGGGTCGGATCGAGCGTCACGTAGTAGCGCATGGGGAAGCGACGTTAGTCCGGTCCGAGCTCGTAGACCACGTCGAATCGCTGCATCGCCTCTTCCTCGCGGCCCTTGAAAGCGACGTGGCCGGTGCGGTCGACGTCGAGGCCGAAGACGAGCGTCTCGCGCGCGGCGCCGGCGTCGAGGCCGAGCTCGAGCAGGGTCCGCCGGTAGCAGTTCGGACCGCCGGGCATGAGCGCATCGACCCAGCCGATCGCGCGGCGGAGCCGAGCCCGGCCGATCGGTCCGCGCTCGGCCTGGCGGGCGCCTCGCTCGCGCATCGCGCGGACCGCCGCGTCCGGTGGAGCGTGGCGGCTTCGCTCGGCCGCCCGTGCCAGCCCGGCCGCGCGGCGGAGCTCGATCGCGAACGCATCCGGGCGCTCGTCCTCGTCGCGACCCGGGACGAGCGTCCACGCGCCGGCGTGATGCGCAGCGACCCGGAGCCCTGCGTCGGCGATCTCGGCCCGGAGCGGCTCCTCGTCGAAGAAGAGATGGACGAGGCGTCCGTCGGGGAACCGATCGCCCGGATCGGCGACGCGCGGGACGTGCAGGGCGCGGAGCAGGCGCCGCGGTCCATCGACGACCACGCGCGCTGGATGCGAGCCGGCTTCACCGACGTTCGCGTGCAGCACGACGCGTCCGCCGCCGAGCGCGCGTGCGCGGGCGAGGAGCGCGACGCGACCGCCGCGCGTGGGGATGGAGGGGTACACCCCCTCGTCGACGTGAACGACGTCGCCTTCGACGCGAAGGGGCGCCGCGGCGACCGCACGCTCGACCTCTGCCGCCGGCGGCGCGCGCCGGAGCTCGGCGACGAGACGCCGGGCGCGGCCGATCATCGCGCCAAGAACGGGCAGTCCTCGCGGACGAGGCAGTGGTGCGAGCCCGGTGAGCCGAGGAAGACGAGGTCGTGTCCCTGCGTCGCGAGGAAGCGGACGAGGAGGTTGTCGTAGTAGAGCGTGTCGTCGAACGCCTTGCACGGATCGGGGTTCACGAACACGTGCTGACCGCCCGGCTGGATCCACGCGTTGATCGCGCCGAGGAGCGGGACCGAACCCGTGTATCCTGCATCATCTCCGCGGAGCGGGGTCGATCGCAGCCGCGGCTCCCACGCTCGGTTCAGCGACGTCGCGTCGGTGACGTCGACGTCGGCGGCGCGCGCGAGGCGGAGCGGGATGGCGGGGTGCGGCGCGTCCCAGAGGTTCTTGCCCTCCGAGAGCCAGTCGACGTCGTAGAGCGCGGTCGTGCACTCGTTCATCGACGGGGCGCTGGTGCACACCGGGCTCGGGACGTAGTTCGCCTTGCACGCCGAGCCGGCGCGCGTGCGTCCGAGGCGCGCGATGCCCTCGATCGTCGTGGTCTCGATGAGGACGTCGTTCGGCGTCTTGTCCCCGAGCGCCGCGTAGAGATCGCGGGGCGTGGCGTATTCGGCCCACTCCGGATGCGTGTAGACGAACGGCGTCGGCAGGAAGGGAAGGGCGCCGGCGGCACGCGCGAAGCTGTAGCCGGTCGCCACGGGCACCCAGGGATCTCCCGCGGTGGTGAACGACACGACCGCACGCGGAGGCAGCGGCGCGCCGTCGATGCCCGGCGCGCGCCGCAGGGCGTAATACGGCGCGAAGTTGACCGGGTCCCCCGCGTCGACGCCCATCTGCGACAGGTTGAACAAGCGCCGAGCCTCGGGCGACTGGCGGTAGAGGCCGAGCCCCTCCTGCGGCGCGACGAGCGGCGAGCCTACCGGATAGAACCGGCCCTGGAACTGCTGGCAGCCGCGATCCTCCTCGAGCTGCGACGACGCGAACGCCGCCTCGCACGAGCGCGAAGGATCGGCGACCGGGATCGGCGCGACGATCGGCTGCTCGAACGTCTGGATGCGGCGCCCCACGGGCGTTCCGTCCGGGACCTCGCAGCCCTTGTACGAGACGACCGCGTCCGCCTTGTCGTAGACCTGCAAGTCCAGTCGATCGCCGATGTCCGCCGGGATCGGGACGCGGAAGCGCCCGTCCTTTCCCGTGCGCGCGCAGCGCCGCTCGCCGTTGCGCACGTTCGAGAGGACGACGGTCTTGCCTGCGTCGAGCTCCGCCGGCGAGAGGCACGCGATCTCGACCTCACGCGAGCTCGTGAGATCGTTGATCACGAAGCGAACGGATCGCTCCTCGCCCGTGCAGCGCGTCTGCGCGACGTCGTTCTTCTTCGAGACGTTCTTCGCGGGGACCGACACGATCAGCGGCGTCAACACCTGCTCGATGACCGAGTCGGTGACGAGCGACGAACGGACCGCGACGTCCATGAGGCCGCCGCCGCCCGAGATCGGCGCGGAGGCCACGACGTTGTGATCGACGGCGCCGTGGATCATCGCGATGATCCCGCCGTAGGAGTTGCCCGACGTGGTGATGGGGACGCCCGGGCCGCCTACGTCCGGCACGCCGTCGCCGTCGAAGTCGCCGGCGAGGTTCGGCACGCCGTCGCCGTCGTAGTCCTGATCGGAGCGCGCGACGCCGTCCCAGCCGCGGAGCACGCGCGTCGCCTGCATCGCGTCGACCACCGACTGGCGGATGTTGTCCCGCGAGTGGAACACGTGCGCGGTCCAGAGCAGCCCGCCCGAGTCCGGCGTGCCGTCGCCGTCGAGGTCCTGGTGGCGACCCGTGGTGATCGCCTTCACCCATGCGGAGAGGCACTTGCCGCGCAGCAGCGACGCCGCGAGCGTCTGGAGGCCCGGCTCCAGGTAGAGGCCGTGGCCGGGCATGTTGATGCCCATCATCGCGACGCCCTGCTTCGCGAAGTAGCCCGCGCGGATGATGATCTCGTCGGCGTGCAGCGTGGTGCCGTGCGACCAGACGGTGACGGGGAAGGGCGCCTTCGCGGTCCCCTTCGCCTTCGGCACGCTGAGCCAGTACTGCACCGTGTCGCGCGAGACCTTGCCCTCGCCGGTCTTGAAGTTCAGCTCGAAGTGCGCGTCGGGGTCCTCCTTCTTCGGATCGCCCATGAGGTACGGCGACTCGAAGCTGCCGACCACGAAGTGGCTCACGTCGTCGAGGCTCTCCTCGAGCTTCCGCAGCTCCTCGCCGCTGATGCCGAGCGCCTTCGGGAGCAGCTCGTGGAGCGTCTGCTTCACGTCGGCCGGCCGCACGATGAACGGGCGGCCCTTCACCGGGGCGCAGCGGGGATCGGCGTCGATCGCGCCGGGCGCCTCGTCCGCCTCGTCGATCGCGGTGCCGACCGCCCGGAACGCCTTCGCCGTCGGGGCGAACTCCGCTGCGAGGCGCGCGAACGGGCCGCGCCCGCTCAGACCGTCGCGGAGCAGGCGGAGGTCGTCGAAGACCGGCTGCGTGGTGAACGTCCACGTGAAGGCGACGTGGTCGAGCCCGGTGCCGGCGACGTCGCCGTACCAGTTGCGCCGGGCGGGATCGGAGAGGACCTGCCGGACGCGCTCGGCCCCCGCGAGCTGCTGTGCATGATGCACCCATTCGAACGGCGAGCGCACCGGCGCCCCGGACGGGCTCTTCAGGCGATCCGTCAGGACGACCGCGTACTCGTGCATCTCCTCGAGCGGGAGCAACGGGCGGAGGAGGAGCGTGTCGGTCTCGCGCTCGTACCAGTCGATCACCTGCTCGATCGGCGCGTTCTTCCCCGTGCGACGAAGGACGTTCGGGTGATCGAGCACGCCGTCGAAGTCGGTGTCGAGCTCGGGCCGATACGCGCTCTGGCCGAGCCCGGCGCCTTCCTCGACCGTCTCGAGGAGGATGGAGTCCTCGGTCGCGCGCGGATCGTTGGGCCAGTACTTGCTGCGGTCGGCGAGCGCGAGCGGGAAGTTGCCCTTGCCGATGTCGAGCGGGACGGGGATGCCCGTCGTGAGATCGATCACGTAGAAGGGGTCGTCCGACGGCTCCCATCCGCGCGTGCGGGTGTGGATGTCCTCGAGGTCGAGGGCCGCGTCGCTCTCGGGCGTCCGCGGGTCGCGCTCGAACGCGACGGTGATCGGCGCGAACGTCCCCCATCCCTCGAGCGTGTCGAAGTCGGCGCGCGCCCGGGTCTCGAGCCGGGTCGGCGCGACGAGGCTCGTGTTGATGCGCCGGCCGGTGCGGCTCGTCGGGTCGGGGAAGGTGGCGACGTCGTTCGGCTGCGGGATCTCGGGCAGCGGGCGCCGTGTGACGTCGAAGACGACCTTCGGTCCGTCGCCGGGCGGGGTGCGCCTGGCGCCTTGCGGGATCGTGTCGATGCCGCACGCGGCGAGGAGAACGAGCGCGAAACACGTCGCGATGACGCGGGCGACCATCGAGGACCCGCGTTGTACCACGCGCGGCCGCGATCAATCGAGCAGGGCGAGGAGCTCCTCTTTCGTGATCCCGCCGGCGTGATCCGCGTCGCCCAGCGCGACGTCCGCCAGGTGCCGCTTCTTCTCCTGCAGCACGAGGATGCGCTCCTCGACTGTGTCCTTCGCCACGAGGCGGTGGACCATGACCGGGCGCTCCTGGCCGATGCGGTGCGCGCGGCCTGCCGCCTGCTCCTCGACCGCCGGGTTCCACCAGGGATCGAGGAGGAACACGTGGTCGGCAGCGGTGAGGTTCAGTCCGGTGCCGCCCGCCTTGAGCGAGACGAGCATGACGGGCGGCCCGCCCTCGTCCTGGAACTCCGAGACCACCGCTCCACGATCGCGCGTCGAGCCGTCGAGCCGCGTCCTCCGGATGCCGGCCGCGTCCAGGTGCGGCTCGACCAGATCGAGCAGCGAGGTCCACTGCGAGAAGACGAGGGCCTTGTGCCCGTCGGCCGCGGCCTCCTCGAGCGCCTCGATCAGGCGTTCGAGCTTCGACGACGTCTTGGCCTCCTGTCCGGGGACGAGCGCCGCGTGACACGCCGCCTGGCGGAGGCGGAGCAGCGCCTCGAGCGCGGCGAGCACGCCGCCTCCCTTCGCGAGCTTGTCCGCCAGCTCCTTCTTCGTGGCGACGCGCACGGCGTCGTAGACGGCGCGCTCCTGCTCGTCGAGCGCGACGTGGAGGACGTGGTCCATGCGCGGCGGCAGATCCGGGAGGACGTCGCCCTTCGTGCGGCGCAGGACGAACGGCCGGATCTTGGCGCGCAGCCGCGCCGCCGCATCACGATCGCCGCTCCCGATCGGCGACGCGTACCGCTCGTCGAAGCCGCTGCGTCCGCCGAGCAAGCCGGGGTTCGCGAAGTGCATCACGCTCCAGAGCTCCTCGAGGCGGTTCTCGACGGGCGTGCCGCTGAGCGCGATGCGGAAGACGCCGTGCAGGTCGAAGGCCGCGCGAGCGGTCTGGCTCGTCGGGTTCTTGATCGCCTGGGCTTCGTCGAGGACGATCGCGTCCCACGTCTCGGCCGCGAGCTTCTCCGCGTCGAGACGGAGGACGGCGTACGTGGTGAGCGTCACGTCGGCGTCGGGATCGAGCGCGCGGTCCGGCCCGTGGTAGGTCGCGATGCGGAGCGAGGGGCGGAAGCGCGCGATCTCCTCCGCCCAGTTGAACACCACGCTCCTCGGGCACACGACGAGGACGCGGCCCTTCATGACCGCGATCGTCTGGAGCGTCTTGCCGAGACCCATGTCGTCGGCGAGCACGGCGCCGAGGGAGGCCTCGCGGAGGAACGAGAGCCAGTCGACGCCGATCCGCTGGTAGGGGCGGAGCGTCGCGTCGAGATCGGCCGGGAGCTCCGCGTGCGGGATCTTCTCGAACGAGCCGAGGAGCGGCGTGAGCCTGTCGAGGCCGAGCGGAGGCGGCTGATCGAGCGCCTTCGCCAGCGCGGCGAGATCGGGCAGCGCGGACGTCGCGAGCTTCTTCTCCGCGTCGCGCGCGGCGAGCAGATCGGCGACGAGGTGTCCGTGCTGGTCGAGCCAGCTCGCCGGCAGTGGGGCCCAGCCTCCGCCCTCGAGCGGCACGAGGTCGAGCCCGTCCTGCCATGCCCGGATGACCGTCGCGGCGTCGGCGCGCTTCTCCCCGTCCGCGTTCTCGGCGTCCCCGGTGTGAAAGACGATGTCGAGCACGCCATTTTCGAACGCGATGCGTGCGAAGAGAGGCTGACCGGCGAAGACCGCGGCGTGCGAGGCGTCGCCGACCTCCTCCTGCCACGTGCGCAGGCGCGCGGCGAAGCGCGCCGCCTCGACGCCGTCGAAGTCGACGCGGCGTCCGGGCACCATGTTGAGCTTGTCACGGAGCCTCGCGACGAGCGCGCGCTCCTCGTCGCGCTTTCGCACGGGGACGTCGCGTGCGAGCGGCACGACCGCGTCACCATCGACGCGGGCGATCGGGGGATCGCCGTAGACCAGCGTGGGCAGGACCGAGAGCGTGTGCCCTGCGTGGGAGAGGTCCATCGCGATGCGCGGGCGCGCGTCACGCTGCTTCTTCGGCAGCCTCGTGGCTCGGACCTCGACCGGGACCTTCTTCTCGAGCTCGGGGATGACCTTGCCGACGAGCTCGGCCACGTCGCGCGATCCGAACGTGCGCGAGAGCGGCAGGCGCTCGAGCCATTCGCCGGTCGTCGCCGTCTCGCCCAGGGGGCGGAGCGTGTCGCCGCAGCGCGCGACGCCCATGGCGACGACCTCGGTGACGGCGGGATCCTTCTCCATGCGGAGGATGAAGCCGCCGCCCTGCGCGTCGGTCACGACCGCGCGCGGCAGCACGGGCGCGCCGGAGACCTTCATCGGCTGGCCCTCGAAGGTGACGTCGGTCGCGCCGGCGATGGCGCCGAAGAGATCGCCGAGCCTCGCGAGCGGAAGGATCTCGCGCGCGGGTGATCCGAGGATCCGATCGACCAGCAGATCGTCGTGGGTCGGCGTGCACCCGCCCGGGAGGCGTCCTCGCGCGAGGTCGGACGTCATCGAGCCGCCGATGCGGGTCTCCTTGCCGTCGCCTAGGACGATCGCGCGCGCGAGCGTGAGCTTCCGGTCCTTGCGCCCGAAGCGGTAGACGATGCGCGCGGGCTTCGCTTCGTCGGCGGCGGCTGCGGCCGCATCGCTCGTCGCGACGTCGCCCTGGGCGACCGCGATCGCCGCCGCCGCGACGTGCGGGCAGGGATCCACCTTGCCTCCGCAGTCGCACGACCATTCGTCGTCCTCGACGTAGAGCGAGACCGTGGGCGCGACGGCGTGGCCGGGCGCACGGACGCGGAGCGTGACCTCGGCCTCGCTCCCGCCGGGGACGCGGGAGACTGCCTTCTCGCGCGCGAGCTTGACGCCCTGGGACCAGATCGCGGGCAACGTGGCCTTGCGTACGGCCGCGAGGAAGCGCTCCATCGAACGGTCCCTCGTCTAGCACGGAGCCGCGAGGAGGAGCCGGTTCTTCGGCGTGATCTCGGTCGGGATGAGCTGCGTGTGCACGCGGTAGCCGGCCGCGCGCAGGGTCGCGGTGCGCGTGGCGTCGATCGCCAGCGGCGGATCGAGCCAGCCCGCGAGGCCGCCCGCATCGCACGTGCGCTCGTCGTGGCAGCACGGCAGTACGGCGACGCGGGCGTGTGCCTCGATGGCGGCACGGAGCACGTCATCGGTCAGCGCTCCGCATGCATGTGCCGAGACGACGACATCCGACGGCCCCAGCTCGACCGCGTCGATCGCGCCCTCGTGCAGGTGCACCCGGTGGGTGAGGCGCGGCCATGCGGCCGTCAGCGCCGCTCCGAGCTTCGCCGCGCTCTCGGGGATGCGCCGATCGACGGCGAGCGCGCTCTCGGACGAGTCGTCGAGCAGGAGCATGAGCCACGCGACGAGAGCGTGCCCGCACGCGAGATCGACGACCCGGCCGCCGCGGAACCGCCGCCGCGTCCGGCGCGCGACCTCCCACGATTCGTACAGCTCCTTGCGCGGCAGACATCCGGCCTCGCAGACGGCGCGCGCGATCTTGTCGAAGAGCGTGTCGCCTGCGAAGAGGTGGAGGTGCGTGCGATTGAGCTTCGCGCGGCTGCCGGGCGCGTGGGCCATCTACTTGAAGAAATCACACGTGCCGTCCACGAGGCAGCCGTGTGTCTTCGGATGGCTGAGGTAGTAGACGTCCTTGCCCTCGCTCGCGAAGAAGCGGGCGATGAGCGCGTTGCCGTAGGTGGCGAAGTCCCAGGCCTTGCAACGATCGCCCTGCGACCAGGTGTGCTGGCCCTTCGGCGAGAGATAGTGGTCGAGCAACGCGACGACGCGCGAGGTGGCGCTCCACCCGCTCTCGTCCGGCGCGAAGGGAACGCCGCGCAGGCGCGGCTCCCATGCGGCGGCGAGCGAGCGCGAGTCGGTGACGTGGACGGTGGCGACGCGTCCGAGGCGGTGCGGGGTGTCGGGGTGCGGCTGGTCGAACGGCAGCCGTCCTTCGCTCAGCCAGTCGGCGTCGTAGAGCGCGTTCTGGCACTCGTATGGCTCGATCGTGACGTCCTTCGTGCAGAGCTCCGCGTCCTTCCGGTAGTTCGCGCGGCAGGCCGGGCCCGCGCTCGTCCGCCCGAAGCGCGCGATGCCCTCGACCACTCCGGAGTCGACGAGCGCCTGCATCGGCGTGCGGCGGCCGAGGCGCTCGTAGATCTCCTGCGGCGTGACGTAGTCGGCGTACTCGGGGTAGCGCTCGAGGTACGTCGGCGGAAGGAACGGCAGCGCGCCCGCCGCGCGCGCATAGCCGAGGCCGCCGGCGACCTGGACGAAGTTGTCGCCGACCGTGTTGATCGAGAGCAGCGCATGCGGCGCCACGCGGTTTCCGTTCTCGTCGGTGAGCGGCCGCATCATGTAGTACGGCGCGTAGTTCACCGGATCGGCCGGATCCATCGCCGCCTGCGCGAGATCGCGGAAGCGGCGCAGCGCAGGCGACTGGCGGCGCAGGCCCATGCCGTCGTTCGGCGCGACGAGCGGCGAGCCGACGGCATGGAAGCGGTCGCGGAACTGCTGGCAGCCCTCGGCCGCGTCGCAGGTCGCGCCGCTCGCGACCGGACGCAGGTGCGCCGCCGCCTGCTCGAACGTCTGGATGCGACGGCCGACGAAGCGATCGGTGCCCAGAAGGAGCTTGCAGCCGTCGTACGAGGCGACGACGTCGGGCGCGGTGAAGATCTGCACGTCGAGGCGATCGCCCTCGCTCGTGGGCACGGGGATGCGGAAGCGGCCGTCCTTGTCCGTGCGCGCGCACCGCGTCTCGCCGCTCGTCACGTTGCTGACCACCACGGTCATGCGGTCCCCGAGCTCGCTCGGAGGCACGCACGCGATCTCGATCTCGTTGTCGACGACGCCCTCGTTCACGAGGATGCGGACGCTGCGATCGGACGGCGCGCACTTCGTGCCCGGCGTCTCGACGGAGTCCTTGTCGCCCTTGTCCGGCCGCTCCGACGCGGGCACGGAGAAGACGAACGGTCCCATCATCTGACTGGTGACCGACTCGACGACGCCGTACGAGCGCACCGCGACGTCCATCGCGAGCGTGCCCGCGCCCGACACCGGCGCGGCGGCGATCACGTACGGATCGATTCCGCCCTGGATCTCGCTCAGGATGCCGCCGAGCGAGCGGCCGCTCGCGTAGTAGGGCACGTTCGGGCCGCCGACGTCGGGCACGCCGTCGGCGTCGAAGTCGCCCGCGACGTCCGGCTGGCCGTCGTCGTCGATGTCCTGCGCGCCCTTGCGTCCGTCGAACGAGCGGAACACGCGCACGAGCTGCATGCCGTCGAGGATCCCTTGCCGGACGTTGTCGCGCGTGTGGAACACGTGGCTCGTCCACCAGAACCAGCCGCTGTCCGGGGTGCCGTCGCCGTTCATGTCGTGCGCGCGGCCGCCCTGCAGCCCGCCGAAGAACGGCTGCACGCAGCTCTGGCGGAAGACGTTCTGCGCGATGCGGACCTCCGCGTCGCCGACGACGAGGCCGTGGCCGGGCGCGTTGTACGAGATCGTCGCGATGCCCTGGCGCGCGAAGTCGCCGCCGAAGAGGATCGCCTCCGTCGAGTTGCCGGTGACGCCGTGGCCCCACATCGCGAGCGGGAAGGGCTGCTTGCGCGGGCCCACCGCCTTCGGCACGACGAGCATGAAGCTGACGTCGTCGCTGCGCACGTCGCCTGCGCCGTTGCGGAAGTCGACGTTGAACCGCGCGTCCGGATCGCGCGATGCAGGATCGCCCAGGAGGTAAGGCGACTTGAACGAGCCGATGACGACGTGATCGATGTAGTCGATCGTGGAGTCGAGCGCGACGAGCTCGCCTTTGCTGATGCCGAAGACCTGCTCGATGATGTCGCGCAGCGACGTGCGGATGTCCGGGTCGCTCGTCTTGAGCACGAAGGGCGTCTTCGCGCGCGCGCGGCACGCGTCGCTCGAATTCTGCCAGCCGGCGGGCTGCTCCTCGCCTTCGGGCGCGGTGCCGGCGGCGCGCTTGGCCGTGACCTCGGGCGGGAAGTCGTGCGCGAAGCGGGCGAAGGGCCCGCGGCCGTAGAGGCCGTCGCGGAGCAGGCGCATGTCCTCGTGGGTCGGCTGCGTGGTGAATGTCCACGCGAACGCGACGTGATCGAGGCCGGTGCCGGCGATGTCGCCGTAGTAGTTCGCGAGCTTCTTGTCGATCAGCCAGTCGGCGAGGCGCGCGACGCCCCGCCGCTGCGTCGGATGGTGGATCGCCTCGAACGGCGAGCGGACGGGCTCGCGGTTCCCGCCGCGCAGGCGATCGGTGATGACGACCGCGTACTCTCGCTTCTCCTCGAGCGGGACGATCGGACGGAGGACGAGCGTGTCGGTCTCGCGCTCGTACCACGTGATCAGATCGTCGACGCCGGCGATCCCCGGGCGCGCGCGGCGGATCGTGTTCGGGTGATCGAGCACTCCGTCGAAGTCGCGATCGAGCTCGGGGCGGTAGGCCGATTGGGGCAGACCCGCGCCCTCCTCGACCGTCTCGAAGATCAGGTTCGACTCGCTCGCCTTCGGATCGTGCGGGAAGTAGCGGAAGGGATCGCGGACCGCGACCGGGTAGTAGCCGGTCTCGGCGTCGAGGAACACGGGGACACCCGTCGCGAGATCGACGAGGTACACGGGGTCGTTCGAGAGATCGTGGCCGTCGCCCATGCGCGCGGCGAAGTCCTCGAGATCGATCGCCGCCTCGCGGGGGTCGACGTCGTCTGGACGCTCGAACGAGACGCTGATCGGCGAGGAGGTGCCCCAGCCCTCCATCGTCGAGAAGTCCTCGCGCGCGCGACGTTCCATCTGCGTCGGCGCGACGAGGCTCACGTTGATGCGCCGGCCCGTACGGCTCGTGGGATCGGCGAACGTCGCGACGTCGTTCGGGAGCGGCACCTCCGGGAGCGGCCGGTGTGCGGTGTCGAACTTGATGCGCGGACCGTTGCCGGGCGGCGTGCGCCGGAGCCCTTCGGGGATCGTGTCGATCTCGCACGCCGAGGCGGCCACGACGAACGCGGCCAGAGCGAGGAGGTTCCTCTTCATCGGGAGCTACCGCGTAGCGCGAACGAGGCGGTCGGGTCACGTCTCTTCTCGCGTGATACGCTTGGAGAATAGAGGCATGAGGCTCCGCGCGCTCCCCTGGATCGGCCTCGTCGCGTGCAACGCGATCACCGGCGCGTCCGAGCTGGACGCGACCGACGACGTCGCGATCGCGCCGCCCGACCGTCCGCCGTCGTCCTCGTCCTCGTCCTCGGGTGGAACGGTGGACGCCGACGTCGACGTGTACGCGCCCCCGCCCGCGGGCTGGTCGTACCGCCGCGCGGTGTCCCTCGTGTCGGACGCACCCGCGCCGCTCGCCGAGCGCGCGGTGCTCGTCACGTTGCCCGACGGGTTCGACGCCGGGCATGCGCGCCCGAGCGGCGACGATCTCCGCTTCCGGGTCCCGGGCGGCGCGAGCGATCTGCCGCTGTTCATCGAGGCGTGGCCGGAGGCCGGCGCCAAGACCGTCTGGGTGAAGGTGCCGCTCGTCCCGCCGGGCACGAGCACGCTGTTTCTCTATTACGGGAACCCCACGGCCGGGCCGTCGTCCGACTTCGCCGCGACGTTCCCCCGCGTGATGCGCACTGCGGGCAACGGCGCCGGCAGCTTCACTGCGGCCGCGGACATCGACGTCGACTGGTTCGAGCTCGCGGCCGGCGACACGCTCACGCTCGGAGCGGGCAAGCCGCTCCGGATCACCGCGTCGCGTGTCGTGATCGCGGGCACCATCGACGGCGCCGGGCGCGGTCATGCGGGCGGCGCGGCGGCGGCGACGCCGGGAGCGGGACCCGGCGGCGGACAGCCGCTCGCGTCGTGCGGCGCGGGAGGCGGCGCGTACGGCGGAGTCGGCGGCGCGGGCGGCAACGACACCGCGGACACACCCGGGGGAGCGGGCGGCTCGGCGTACGGCACGCCGTCCGGCGACGACATCGAGATGGGGTCCGGCGGCGGCGCGACGTCGAAGGCCGGCGGCGCGGGCGGCGGGGCGATCGTCATCGACGGCTGGGTCACCACGTTGACCGGCACGATCCGCATGAACGGGGTCGAGGGCCTGGGCGGCGCGACCGGTCAGTCGGGAGGTGGAGGCGCGGGCGGCGGCATCCTCGTCTCCGGGATGCACGTCGATCTCGACGGCGCGACGCTCGAGGCGAAGGGCGGCGGCGGAGGGCCGACGACCGGCACGGCCGCGGACGGCGGTGGAGGCGGCGGAGGAGGACGCATCAAGCTGCGCCGGCGGGCGAACGGCTCCTACCGCGCGCCTGCGTCGATGCATGTCGAAGCGGGAGGCGCCGGTACCGGCGGCGGCACGACCGCACCCGGTCATCCCGGATCGCCGGGCACGACGAGCGTGAACGAGGCGTCCACGCTCGCAAAGGGCGTCGAGACCTCGCTCGGTCCGGAAGAGCGGATCTGATCGGTCAGAAGATCAGGCCGAGCCGGCCGATCGTCACCCACTGCACCGGCAGGCGCTGGCCCTCGGCGTTCTCGAACGCGCCGCCGGGGAAGAGCACGCCGGCCTGCGCGCCGACGTTCGTCTTCAGGCCGTATTCGAGCGGGAAGCGCGCTTCGAAGCCTCCGTCGAGCTCGACGCCGAGGTCCTTCTTCTTCGGATCGCCGCCGCGGTAGTTCACGTACGAGCCCTGCGTCGCGAGGCGATAGGGATCGACGATGTCGCTCGTCGCCTGCGCGACGACCATTCCCGCCTTGAGATCGAGCCAGTAGCGCGGGCGGTAGATCATCGTCGGGTTGACGTACTGCGCGCCGAAGACGCCGCCGTTCGACGGCAGGAGATCGACGCCCGGCGTCGGCCGCTGCGCGTTGGTGAGGAGCGGATCGGTCGCGGCCGTCGCGGAGCGCGCGGTCTGGAAGCGAAGCAGCTCGTCGAAGAGCAGGAGCCCGACGCGGTGGTTCGGGTCGAAGACGAAGCGCTTCTGCTTGCCGTCGTAGGGATCGGCGTCGCCCGACGCGTAGCCGGCCTCGACCTGCGCGACGATGTCGCCGTACGGGACGCCTCGGTCGTTCTTCACCCCGAGGTAGCTCGCGCTCGCCGCGCGCGCGGACTCGGCGGTGCCGCGATCGGACCAGAAGCTCGCGCCGTACGCGCGATGCACGACACCGAGCGTGGCCGCGCCGCCGTAGGAGCCCACCTGCGTGCGTGCGTCCTCGGCTGCCTGCTCCGGCGAGCGGATCAGGTTCGTGCTCCCGAGGATGTACGCGCCCTCGGCCTCGCCCACGAGGAACGTGTCCTTGTCGCCGGGGAGCGGCTGCACGATGCGCCCGTGGAGATCGATCGTCACCGCATCGAGGCTGTCGGTGTACGAGAAGAGCGGGGAGCCCGAGGTGCGGTCGTTCTCCTGGTGGCGCGCGGTCGCGAAGACGCCGAGCTTGTTGCCGGCCTTCTCCCAGAACGCGGCGAGGACCCCCTGGAATGCCTGCTCGCCGCGCGTGAGGTGAGCGTAGTTGTCCCGATAGACGAGGTCGCCGGCGACCGCGAGGTAGAAGTCGCTCTGCCGTCCCCCAGGCTTCGTGGCGAAGAGCACGCGCTCGCTGATCGAGCCGTACCGGTAGTCGCCGAAGAGCATCGGCTGGTTGCCGTCGTTCGCCAGGATGCCCATGCCCCAGTGGTTGGGCTGCTGGCCGACGCGGACCACGCCGAAAGGAAGGCTGTATTGTGCATACAACCAACGGAACTGGACGTTGTTGAACCCGTTGTAGTCGTTGCGCGGCGTCGCGTCGGCGCCGCTGTCGATCGCCTTCGGCCCGAGGAGCATCCCGGTGACGACGTCGACCTGTCCGATCAGCTCGAGGCGCTCCTGCACCTGCAGCCGCGGCGTGATGCGCAGCCAGTGGTGCACGAACCAGTTCTGCCCGAGCGATTGATCCGTCAGCCCCGGCTTCGACGCCATCGCGCTGGCGCTCGCGACGAGCGGGAAGCTCCGCTCCGCCTGGAAGCGCAGCTGCTCCTCGCCGTTGATGAAGAACCGGTAGACGTCCGGCTCGGGATCGGGCGGTCCGATCCTCCCGGAGTCGAGGATCAACCGGGGGAAGTCGTGGGGGACCCCCTCCTCTTCTTGTCGGTCGTCCGCCGCCCGCGCGGTCGCGGCCGTCAGCATCGAAGTGGTCAGGGCGAGGACGCAGGCGAACGGCCGTCGCATCGGGGCGCGCAGCATAGACGCTTTGCCTCAGCCGATGCGTCTGGATCGCATGTGTCCCACATGGGTGATGGATGTCTCACTCAATCCGACCCTCTGAACGCGACATTTCCAGTGTTTCGCGCGGCTCATCGACCTCAACCGGTGTGGATCGAATTGTGCTCCAGTGTAGGACATGTCGGCCTGACGGCCGGCGACGGGAGACCATCGAGCCCGAGGAGCGCTGCCCGATTGCGACAATCGCGCACCGATCTCCTCCGCCCGAAATCGTTCCCCCGTCGCTCGTCCGCCCGCCCGACCACGAAAGGAGCCCGCCACTCCGCGCCGCGAACGAAGCCCAACATCGCGAACGACCGACCGCGGCGTCCCGACCAACGGGGTGCGCGGTCGGTTTCTTTTTGTTACGAGGGGCGGGCCCATGACCGTCCACATCGGCCGTCCCCTCGCGCTCTCCGATCTCGAAGACGTCGCCGCCCGCGGCCGCACCGTCGCCTTCGCCGAGGAGGCGCGCGCGATGGTGATCAAGTCACGCCAGGCGATCGACGCGATCGCCGATGCCGGCGACACCGCTCCTCGCGTCTACGGAGTGAACACCGGCTTCGGCGCGCTCAGCGAGACGCGCATCTCGGCAGCCGACGTCCGCGCGCTCCAGCAGAACCTGGTGCGCTCGCACGCGACCGGCGTCGGCCCCGCGCTCTCGCCCGCCGAGGTCCGCGGGATGATGCTGCTCCGCGCGCAGGTCCTCGCGCTCGGTCACTCCGGGGTGAGGCCCGAGCTCGTCGACGTGCTCGTCGCCATGCTCAATGCGAAGGTCCACCCGCGCATCCCCTCGCAGGGATCGGTCGGCGCCTCGGGCGACCTCGCGCCGCTCGCGCACCTCGCCCTCGCGATGATCGGGGAAGGGGAGGCGCAGCTCGCCGAAGGTCCGTTCCGGCCGAGCGCCGAGGTGCTCCGCGAGGCGGGGGTCACGCCCGTCGTCCTGCAGGCGAAGGAAGGCCTCGCGCTGATCAACGGCACGCAGTACATGGCCTCGCTCGGCACCCTCGCGCTGCTCGAGGCCGAGCGTCTCTGCGTCGCGGCCGACGTCGCCGGCGCGATGAGCCTCGAGGCGCTCAAGGGCTCGAGCCGGCCGTTCGACGAGCGGCTCCATGCGGCGCGGCCTCACCCCGGCCAGCTGCTCGTCGCGAAGAACCTCCGCGCGCTGCTCGCCGACAGCGAGATCGCCGAGAGCCACCGCGACTGCGGAAAGGTGCAGGATGCATATTCTCTGCGCTGCATGCCGCAGGTCCACGGCGCGACGCGCGACGCGCTCGCCTGGGTCCGTAGCGTGCTCGAGCGCGAGGTGAACAGCGTCACCGACAACCCGAGCGTGTTCGTCGACCGCGGCGAGACCGAGATCATCAGCGGCGGCAACTTCCACGGGCAGCCCCTCGCGATCGCCCTCGATCTCGCGGCGATCGCGACCGCCGAGCTCGCGAACATCAGCGAGCGCCGCGTCGAGCAGCTGGTGAACCCCGCGCTCTCCACGGGCCTCACGCCGTTCCTCGCGCCGGGCGGACCGCTCAGCGGCCTCCATAGCGGCTTCATGATCGCGCAGGTCACCAGCGCATCGCTCGTCAGCGAGAACAAGGTCCTCGCTCACCCGGCGAGCGTGGACTCGATCCCGTCGTCCGCCGGCAAGGAGGATCACGTGTCGATGGGCAGCGTGAGCGCGAAGAAGCTCCGCGACGTCGTCGCGAACGTCCGCTCGTGCCTCGCCATCGAGATCATGACCGCCGCGGCGGGGCTCGATCAGCGAAGGCCGCTCCGTCCGAGCAAGGGCGTGTCGGCGGCGCTCTCCGCCGTGCGCGAGCGCGTCGCCCCGATGACCGGCGATCGCCCGCTCTACGGCGACATCGCGGCGGTGTCGGAGCTCGTGCACGCGAAGACGCTCGTCGCCGCCGTCGAGCGCGCGGTCGGCACGCTCGCCTGACCTACTCGCCGGTGCTGCGCGTCCTCGCGCGCTCGGGAGCATTGGCTCCCCGGATGCGCACGATGGTCGTGTAGTACGTCTGCGCTCCGGCGCGATCGCCCATGTCCCAGAGCGTGTCGGCCATGCCGATCACGGCAGGGCCGTACTCCGGGCTCGCCGCGAGCGCCTTCTGGTAGCTCGCCTTCGCCGCCGCGAGATCGCCCTGTGCGCGTGCGATGTCGCCGAGGCCGCCGTGCGCCTCGACGTTGCCCGGCGCCTCGCGCAGCACGCGGCCGTACAGCTCGCGCGCGGCCGCGTAGTCGCCCGCGCGCTTCGCCGCGCCTGCCTTCTCGAGCGCGTCTGCGAGCGAGACCGCGTCCGGCGCCTTCTTCTTCGGCTCGGTGCCGGTCGTGGTCGTGGCCGACGTCTGCGCAGGCTTCGGCGCGTCCTTCATGGGCTGCGCCGCCGCCTTCTCGTTCGGAGTCACCTGCGTCGCGGTCGCCGTCGCCGTCGCCGTTGCGGTCGAGGTCGCCGTGGCGACCGGATCGGCCGGCTTGACGCCCTCCGGCGGCGCGGTCGTCGCCGTGGCCGTCGTCTCGGCGGTCGCCGTGGTCGCCGGCTGCGCGGTCGTCGTGCCCGTGGTGGCGTTCGTCGGCGTCGACGGGCCCGACGCGATCCACCAGACGACGGCGGCGGCGACGGCCACGCCGATCGCCGGCAGCATCCAGCCCTTTCCGCCCTCTTCCTCGGGTGCCGCCTTCGCACGCGCGACGGCCGACTCCTTCGGTGCGGAGGGGCGCGACGTCGACCTGGTGCGCGACGTGTCCTTCTCCTCGTCCGCGGAGTCCTTCGCCTTCTCGGGCTTCTTGTCCTTCTCCTTCGCCGCGGCGGCGGTCGGGCTCTTCTTCTTCTCCCCCGTCTTCTCCTCCTTCTTGTCCTCTTTCTTCGCCTCTTCCTTCTTCGGCGGGGGAGCGTCCGAGTCCTTCTTCGCCGGTTCGGCGGCCTTCGCCTTCGGTTCGGACTTCTTCGCATCGACCGAGGGCGCCGCGGGCGTGGGCTCCTCGAGCGTGATGGTCGGCGGCGGCGGCGCATCCATCCGCGCCGGCGGGAGCGTACGAAGCTGACCGGCCGCAGGCGGCGGCGGCGTCGACGAGCCCCGCGCTTCGGGCACGACCTGGATGTCGCGCATCGAGAGCACCTCGGCCTCGTCGTCGTCCCACGCCTCCGGCTTCTCCTCCTTCGCGATGCTCTTCGGGATCGCGGGGGTCGCCTCGGGCATCGAGTCGACGAGCGCCTCGACGAGCGACTCGGGCGGCTCCTCCGCGGCAGGGGCCTTCGGCTCCTCTTCGACCGGGGGCAGCGCAGGCGAGCTGTCGATCAGCGACAGCTTGGCGATCGGGGTCGGCGTGATGTCGAGCAGCGCGCTCCCCGACAGCGACTTGCGCTCTCCGTCGTCGACGACGGAGGGCGGCGCGGGCTTGTCGCTCGGCAGCTTCGCCCGCACCGCGGTGATCCCCGAGCCGGGGTTCGCGCGCAGCACGTCCTCCCATGCGGTGAACGTCTTCACCGCGCCGTTCGGATCGATGAGCGTCCACTTGCCGGTCTTGGCGCCCGACAGGAGGACGTCTCGCGAGTGACCGCACGACGTGCAGCGCAGCCGCGTGCGCGCGCCGTCCTCACCGCGCTCCACGTAATAGAAGGCGTTGCAGCTCTCGCACGTGAGCAGATCCTCGATGGCTGCGCGGGCGGTCTTGGCCATGGTCCCCATGGTACGGGGTTCCGAAAGATGAGGCGAATGCGTGAGAAGACATGGCGGCGATGTGGGTGCGGCGGGCGGGCCGACGCGGATCACCCCGCTGCGCCGGCAGCGGCCGGCCGATCCAGGTGCGTGGCGAAGAAGCGGAGCATGCGGCTCCAGCTGTCCTCTGCGGACTTCGGATGGTACGCGGCGCGAAGCGGTCCGATCGGACCCACGAGCCCCGTCAGCCCGTCGTGCCGGCTCATGAAGCTGTGGCCCGCGTCGTCGTAGACCGTGACGTCGTGCTCGACGCCGAGGACCCGAAGGCGCTTGCGCAGCACCTCGGCCTTGCGGGCAAAGAGCAAATCGCGTCCCCCGTACGCGCCCAGCGTCGGGCAGATCCCTCGGAGAGCCCCTTCCGGAGGTACGTCTCCGTAGTACGTGGCCACGACGCCGACGTCCGCGCGCGCACCGAGCAGGAGCGCGAAGCCGCCGCCCATGCAGAAGCCCGCCACGCCGATGCGGACAGCGTCCACTTCCTCGCGCGCGGAGAGCCAGCGATGTGCTGCGTCGAGCACGCCGAACGCGCGTCCGGAGCCACGGCGGTAGTCGGCGAGCGTTCGGAGGATGCACAGCGGGCTCGGGCCGGCCCCGTCGAAGAGATCGGGCGCCAGCGTCGCGTAGCCTTCGGCCGCGAAGCGCGAGGCGATCCGCCGGATGTCGTCGTTCAGGCCCAGGATCTCGTGGAGGACGATCACCGCGGGTCCCGGCGTCGCCCGGTCGCTCGGTCGCACGTAGGCTGCTGCGAAATCGTGATCGGGCCCGACGATGCGGACGTCTTCCATGAGGATGTCGGATGCTAACGGATGTTCTTCCTCGCGGCCCGGCCGCGATGGCCGTTGCGCGCGCGCCGCACCTTCGGGCGCTACTCATCGCGGCCAATTCATCGGCAAGCCGGTAGGACGCCCCGAGGAGATCGGACACATGCGCGCCGCGCGTTTGCGGGCGCCGGTCACTTGGTCGGCAACGAGCGGAGAACACGCCAGACGTGCATCGTGCGCGTCGCACGGTCGAGCGTCACGACGACACGGTACCCGGGTAGAAACAAGGCGTAGACGCGGCGTCCCGAGGGAGGACGACCATCCGAAGATCGCCGACTCCGTCCTCCGCGTAGCGACGGACCTCGGCATCGATCCATGCGGCGTCACGCCACGACGTGATGTTCCGAAGGTCGTCCTCGGCCTCGGGCCACCAAACCGTATCGAGGCTCATCCCTCGCGGGATGACCGAGACGCGATCTCTGCGGTCACATCTGACGCGCGGCGATACGGGAGCTCGGCGCCTCTGGCCGACTCTCCCGCCTTGGCGAGCTGATCGTCGAGCGCATGGGCCTCGTCGGCAGTGAGCGCCTCGGGATCGAGGGGCGCGCTTTCGAACGCCGCGCGGACGTGCGACCTGAAGGCGACGTGCTTCGTCGTGGCGCAACCGTCGCGCGGATCAACGAGGTGCTCGTCTCCATCGGACACGCTGCGCTCGCGGACGTGGAGCTCGCTCCGCTGCGTGCCGCGTGAGCTCTGGTAGCCCCTCTCGGACTCGAACCGAGATGCCCTTCCGGGCCAGAGATTTTAAATCTCCTGCGTATACCGATTCCGCCAAGGGGCCGTGCGTCTACTGCGGGCGCGAGCGTAAGCGAAACGGGAGCGGCGTCGAGGCCGTCATGGCTTGCAGCAGACCGTGTGCTGCTGGTCCCACGCGATCGATCCGGTCATCGTGGCGTTGAAGCCGCCTGCGGCGATGGCGCAGCCGTTGGTGATGCCGTCGGTCTTGTAGTGCGTCGCCGCGTAGTTCTTGTCCTCCGTCGCGGCGCACGTCGTGCCGATCGGTCCGCTCGTCTTCTTCGCGCCGCCCGTCGTGCAGTCGGCCTCGCCGAAGAGCGTGATCGTGCCCGCGCACGGCTTCGTCTCGCACGTGCACGCGCCGCAGCCGCGTCCGTCGTTGCTCAGGTCGGTGCCTGCGGTGCGCTGCTGGGTGTACGCGCCGCCAGGGCACGCGGTCGCGCCCGTCTTCGAGACGCACAGGCCGGCGAAGCCCGTCGGCTTCGGCACGCAGATCTGGTTGCCCTGGCAGCCGGTGCCCTTCGCCGCCGGCGTCGCGCACGCACGGCCCTGGGCGAGCGAGCCGCCCGCGAGCGTGACGCTGCCCGCGCACGCGCTCGGCCCCGCTCCGAACGTCAGCTTCGCGGGCGGATTGTTCACGTTGGGCACGTCGACGTTGGTGGGGAGCTTCGTGCAGCTCGCGTTGGCGGCGATGTTGCTCGCCGTCGACGTGGTGCCGCCGCAACCGGCGGTGTCGGAGACGGTGACGCTCATGGGCGTGCAGGAGCCCGTCGTGGGACTGCAGGCGCACGAGCACGTCCCGACGCCCGTGCCGAGGACGCTCTTGACGTCGCTCGAGGCGCCGTACCCGGTCGGGCAGGCGGGACGCGCATCGGGCGCGAACGCCACGAGGTCCCATCCCGCCGGCGCGGGATCGACGCACTGGTGTGTGGGCTGGCACGCGGGATCGGCGCAGTCGGCGAGGCCGTTGCAGTCGTTGTCGATCCCGTCGTCGCACCTCTCGGGGCCGCGCGCGACGCAGCGCCCGTCGGAGAGCGCGTCTCGACCGCCGCCGGCGTCGGGATTGTCCTCGAACGTGATGTCCGGCACGGAGCTGCAGGCGGTCACCACGCCGACCACCGCGAGCACAATCTTGGTGCCGATCGGGCCCCCCCGCATCGCCGCGATGGTAGCACCGCTGACCACGACCAAAACCTTTTCAAAGGCCTCCGGAAGCGACGAGAATGCCCGGGATGCGATCCGCACGCAGATCTCGATGCTCCGTCGCGCTTGCCGTCGCGCTCGCCGGCTCGATGGCGACCGTCGCCACGTCCGCGTCCGCCGACGAGTCGATCATCAAGAACCCGGGCGACCACCCGGACTACCGCTTCGAGGCGGAGCCCCACGGTCTGCTCGGGTTCGGCGGCCCGTTCGAGCGCGGCGGCGCCGACCTCGGCGCAGGCTTCCGTGGCACGATCGTGATCGTCGACAACGGCTTCGTGAAGTCGATCAACAACAGCGTCGGCATCGGCTTCGGCGGCGACCTCTTCTTCAAGCACGGGACCGTCTTCCTCCCCGTGGTGATGCAGTGGAACTTCTGGCTCTCGACCCACTGGTCGGTCTTCGGCGAGCCGGGAATCGGCTTCTCGCCCAACGCCTTCCGCGACCGTGACGTGGTGCACCCCGTCTTCATGCTCGGCGGTCGCTACCACTTCAACGAGAAGGTCTCGCTGACCATGCGCATCGGCTATCCGTCGATCAGCGTCGGCGCGTCGTTCTTCCTCTGAGCTCTTCCTCTTCCCCGCACTGGCGGGCGCGCGAGGCGTGGCTAGGTTGTCCACGTTTGGATTCGCACGTCCGTCCGCCGGGGATCCGTCGCAACGTCGCCACCGAGTACTTCGCCGGGGTTCGCCCGACGGCCCCGGTCGATCTCCGCCAGGCCTACGCCTTCGCCCGCGGGCTCGTAAAGATGCAGGGAGGCCCCGCCGACCAGCGGCCGGGGCATCGGCTCGTCTGGGTGCGAGGCGAAGCGTTCGCGAGCCGCTCGCTCCTCGCCGCGGACGACGCCTACGCGATCGTCGGCCGTCACACGCAGAGCGACATCCTCCTCGCCGACGATCCGTTCGTCGCGCTGCGTCATCTGCTCGTCCGCTCGATCGTGCTGCCCTCGGGCGGCATCGCGCTCCGGATCCTCGATCTCCAGACCCACCTCGGCTTCGTGCTGCCCGACGGGACGCGGCACACGTCGATCTTCGCCGAGGGACCGGTCGCGATCGCGCTGGGCGAGTACGCGCTCGTCGCGCTCCCGGCGGAGACGAGCGGCGACGCACTGCCTTGCGAGCTCCCGCCGCCGGAGACGCTCGCGAACGCGTCGCCGTACCGAAGGAACGCGCGCCCAGTCTCCAATCGCGTGTCGCGCATCACGCTCATGCCCCGCCCGGTGATGGTCGGCGAGCCGCTGCCGCCGAGCCTCGGACGGCTCGCCTCCGGCGGGGGCTACGCGCTCACGCTCCAGCGCGAGGGGCGCTCGGCGACGATCGGCCTGTCGGAGGAGGACCTCACGCGCGGCGCGATCGTGGGGCGCTCCGAGAAGTGTTGCTCGGAGCTGCTCCGTCGCATCACGGACGTGAACACCTCGCGCGCGCACGTCCTCCTCTTGCGCGACGGACCGCTCGTGCACGCCTACGATCTCGCCTCGACGCAGGGCACCTACCAGCAGGGGACGCCCGTACGCCGCGCCGTGCTCGCCGATCGCGGGACGATGCTCACGCTCGGTCGCGGGGACGGCGCGGTCCGCCTGTGGTGGCAGCGGAGCTGACGGGCGATCACTTCTTCTTCGCGTCGCCGTTCAGCGCCTTCGTGAGCGCGGAGGCTCCGTGGCGGCGCAGCTCGGCGCACAGCGAGACCGATTCGAGCGCCTCGGCGAGGCCTCTCTGCGTGCCCTCGATCGCGGCGGCGCGCGGCGTGTAGAAGGCGGCGCGCTCCTCGGCTTCGGCCTTCGAGCAGCCCACGCCCGCGGCGCCGACGAGGCCCGCGCTCAGGCTGCCCGGCAGCTTCTTGCGCAGCTCGTCCCAGTGCGCGCGCACCCAGGCCTCGGCGACCGGCTGCGTGCGCCGGCGGGTGAAGGCGGGGCCGAAGAGGTAGCGGATCTCGGCGATGCGGATCTCGTCGGTGAGCGCGAGATCGAGCGCCTTCCCGAGCACCGCGGGATCGTCGAAGCCGGCCATCGCCCGGAGCGCGGTGATGCGATCCTCGCGCGTCTTCGCCTTCTTCGCGGCGTCGCGCAGCGAATCGAGCCGCGAAGCATCGGCGCGGCGCGACGCGAGATCGACCGCGACGCTCGCCGCGTCCGCGTCGACGCTCGTGGGATCGGCGAGCCAGTCGAGCGCGAGCTTCTCCGCCTCCTTCAGCGTCGCGTCGTCCTCGGCGAGGTCGCCCATCGCGGAGAGGATGATGCGGCGGAGCATCGCCTCGTCGCCGGTGCCGCTCTCGCTCGGCTTCGGGAGCCAGCCGAGCTCCTTCTTCCGCTTGGCGAACCGTGCGGCGACGAGCTTCTGGAACGCGAGGCGCGCGTCGTCCTCGATGAGCGCGCGGTCCATGCCGGCGAGGATGGCCGCGACCTGTGAGGCGACGTGTCTCGTGGGATCGTCGTCGAACATCGGCAGGAGCTTCACGAGCGTCTTCGGATCGAGCTTGCCCGCGCGCACGCCGGCCCACGCGTTCGACAGGAGCGAGAGCCGCGCCGGCACGTCGAGCTCCTTCTTCGCCTCCGCGAGGCGGAGCACCTCCTTGTCGGAGACGACGAAGCGGTAGTACGCGCTCTCCACGTTCGGATGGATCGCCGCCGGGCAGCGCCCTCGACCGGCGACGAGCGACGGCGCGCCGAACGCGAGATCGGCGCACGCGATCTTCGCGTCGCCGAGCGCGCGCGTGCAGACCGGGATGGTCCACACGCGGTCGTCCTCCGCCGGCAGCTTCGAGCCGAGCGGACGCCACGGCTCCTGCGTCAGCTCCGCGTGCCAGCGTCCGCCCGCCTCGCACTCGAGGTGCGCGTCGACCGCGGGCACGCCCGGGCGATCGAGGTAGGCTGACGCCATCTGCGTGACGTCCTTGCCCGACGCGCGATCGAGCGCGCCGAGCAGCTTGTCCGCCTGCACGCTCTTCCACTTGTTGTCCTCGAGGTACGCGCGCACGCCCCGGCGGAACGCGTCCTCGCCGATCCACTTCTCGATCGTGGCGAGGACCGCGGCCCCCTTCTCGTAGGTGATGCCGTCGAACGCCTCGTGGGCCTCGCCCGTCGAGGTGACCGGCTGCCGGATCGCCCGCGCGGTCACGAGCGCATCGACGTCCATCACGCCGAGCGCCGACAGGGTGGCGTCGTTCTTCGCGCCGAAGGAGGGCCGCCACTTCTCGACCGCGCGCCACTCCATCCACGTGGCCATGCCCTCGTTGAGCCAGAGGTCGTTCCACCAGGACGCAGTGACCAGATCGCCGAACCACTGGTGGGCGAGCTCGTGGGCGACGACGAGAGCCTGCGAGCGACGCGCGGCGACCGATGCGCGCTGAGGATCGAGCAGGAGGAGGTCCTCGCGGAACGTCACGAGGCCCGGGTTCTCCATCGCGCCGGCGGCGAGCTCGGGGACCGCGACGACGTCGAGCTTCGGGTAGGGGTAGGGGATGCCGAAGTACTGCTCGAGGACGCCGAGGATGCCGGCGGTCGCCTCGAGCGCGAGATCGCCGTGGTCCCTCGGCTTGCCCTTCGTCGTGACGATGCGGATCGGCGGCGTCTCCGTGCGATCCAGGGAGCGAACGTCGAAGTCGCCGACGGCGAACGCGACGAGGTAGCTCGGCAGGGGAGGCGTCGTCGCGAAGCGGAACCGCGTCCCCTCGCGCGCGGTCTCGGGCGTGTTCGCGAGCGCGATCGCGCCGGGCGGCGCGGTGATCGCGATCTCGAACGGCACCTTGAACGCCGGCTCGTCGAAGCAAGGGAACGCACGGCGCGCGTCCGTCGCCTCGAACTGCGTGAACGCATACCAGCGCTCGCCGTCCTTGATGCGATAGAGGCCGGACAGCTCGTCGTCGAACGGCGCCGCGAACGCGAGCTCGAGCGTGATCCGACCGGCGGGCAGCGGCTGGTCGAAGAACAGCACGAGCTCCTCCGGATCCTTCGCGCCCTTCGCCGCGCGCATCGAGGTGCGTGCGACGAGCTCTTGCTGGCCGTTCGGCGGACCGAACACCGCGCGCGCACGGCCGACGTCGACCGCGTGCGCGTGCAGGACGACCCACGACGTGCGCTGCGGGACGTCGACGTCGATCCGCACGGTGCCCTCGAAGCGGGGCTGCGCCGGATCGATCTTCAGATCGAGCGCGTACTTCGCCGGCGTCGCGAGCGGCGGGAGGCGACCGTCGTCGCGCACCTCGGGCAGCGGAGTCGGCGGCGGCGCCGGCGCCGGCGGAGGTCCCACCGGTGTGACCGGAGGCTCGCCCGGGCATCCGGCGAGCAGCGCGAAGAGCGCGGAGAGCACCGCGAGCCGGGCCAGCATCGAGCCCGCAAAGCTCGATCAGCCGAGCCCGCTGGTCAACGGGGATCGCCCACGGCCGCGGCAGCGGGCAGCACGCGCGTCATCGACTCGCGCGTGGGAGGGCGGAGCGTCGGCGGTCGCGAGCCCATGCGGCGGACGACGCCGGAGATCGGCACACGCTCGCGCTCGGAGGCCGACGCCGGAGCTTCGAGCGCCCACGCAACGGTGGCCGATGTCACGATGAACGAGCGCTCGTCCACTCCCCCCGCGCGCCAGAAGACCGCGGCCGCGCCCTGCCGCCAGCGCGGCGAGAGCGACCAGAGGCCGTTCTCGTAGGCGAGGAACCCGACGAGGCGGAGATCGCGCAGACCCTCGGGCGCCGTGAACACCTGCGAAGGCTTCGTCGCGCAGCTGACGAACATGCCGTCGCGGAAGCGATAGATCGTGTTGCTCGTCTCGAGGGAAGCCTCGCCGCGGAAGGCCTGCGCGGCCAGCGCCGTCCAGGTCGAAGCGGACTGGCGGGCGAGCTTCACGAGCATGTTCGTAGGGGCGTTCATGCGTACATTGGCTTACGTTTGCACCTGCCGTGCCGTCACCGCCTCGGCCCGTGGATCGCGCGACTGGGCGGCATTTTCCGGTGTCCACGGACAGTTTTCACGACCGATCGGTTGGGTTCTGGGACCCGGCGGCGGCGCGAGCGTGGCCGCGGGATCCAGGTAAGCCCGCCGACCAGGGAGGCGGCTTCGCGCGAGGCGATGCTCAGTCCGGAGCGATCGAGGTCGTGTGGAGATCGCGACCGCGTCCGTCGACCAGCGTCACGGTCAGCGTGCGCGTCTTGCCGTCGATGCGCACGACGCCGAAGGACTGCGTGCCGGTCGCCGGCGAGCCGAACGTGTCGGGACCGGCCGACGCGAACGCCACCTCCGGTCCGAAGGTGTCGTCGAGGCGCTTTCGCGGGAACGACGTCGCGTGCATCGGACCGGCGACGAATTCCCAGAACGGCTCGAAGTCCTTGTAGGCCCCGCGCGTCGGGTCGTAGCGATGCGCGGCCGCATAGTGGACGTCCGCCGTGAGCCACACGACGTTCTTCACCCCGCGCCGTGCGAGCGAGGTGAGAAGGCGCGCGAGCTCGAGCTCGCGCTCGCGTGGTGGGCCGTCGATGTTGGCGAAGCCGTCGTACGCTTCTCCTCCTTGGCCGTCGGGCTCCGAGACCACGAGCCCGATCGGCATGTCGCAGGCGATGACCTTCCACGTCGCCGTCGAGCGTGCGAGGGCCTCCTCGAGCCAGCGGAGCTGCACGTCGCCGAGGAGGCGCGCCGCCTCGCTCGGCGGGGGATAGTTGCGCGAGCGGTGGCTCCGTCCGTCGAGCAGGAACAGCTCGAGGTGCGGGCCCCACTTCACCGAGCGATACATCGGCCCGTGCGTGTCGGGCAGCGTGGGCGTGTGCTCGAACATCGCGCGACGCGCATGCGCCGCGAGCAGGTCGATCTGCGGCGACTGGCCGGGCCACCAGTTGTTCTGCACCTCGTGGTCGTCCCAGATCGCGAAGAGCGGAACGGCGGCGGAGAGCGCGCGCACCTCGCGCGACTCGCGGGCGTAGAGGAACGCGCCGCGGAAGTCCTCGAGCGTCTCGGCGCGGTGGGTCTTGGCCTTGGTGACGAGGTTCCGCCAGACGCCGCCGTCGGGGAGCGCGATCGTCTCCGGGATCGGATCGTCCGCGTAGATCCGATCGCCGCAGTGCACGAAGAAGTCGGGCGCGCGATCGAGCAGCGCCGCGTACGCCGGCATGCCTCCGCGCGACGCGTCGATCCCCCAGCCCTGCCCGTTCGTGTCGCCCGACCACGCGAAGACGACGTCCCGCGGATCGCCCTCCGCGGGTGCGGTGACGAGCGATCCGTTCGACCACTCGGAGAGGCGCTCGCCCTCGAACGCAGCACGGTAGTGGATGCGCGTCCCCGGCGGCAGCCCCTCGAGCGCCACGCGACCCGTGAGATCCATGGCATCGGTCGCGAGCGGTCCGACGAGCCGCGTCACGCGGCCGAAGCGCGGGTCCGCCGACCACTCGACGATCATCCGTGACGGCCGATCCGCCCGCGACCAGATCACCGCCCGCGTCGCGGTCACGTCGCCGCTCTGCACGCCCCAGCGCAGCTCGGGCAGACCGGCCGAGGGGTTGCGGGCTACTGCCCTCGACCCCTCGCGGGTACAGCCGAGCGCGAGCGCCGCGCCGAGGCCGCCGAGCAGGTTGCGCCTGCTCATGTGGTAGCCTCGGTGTCCGCGCATGCGCTGGTTCTACCATCCTTGCCGCGTCCTGTTCGCGGTCCTCGTCGCGTGCGTCGCGCTGACGTTTGCGCGCGCCTCCTTCGCCCAGCCGGGGCACGACACGACGGCGCCGACGCCGTCCGCGTCGGTCGCGGCGTCCGCGAGCGCGTCGCCCTCCGCAGCCCCGTCCGGCTCGGCGAGCGCGCGGCCCGCCGCGACCGCGGAGATCCGCGTCCGCGACCGGGTGATCGTCACGCTCCGCGCGTCGCGCGCCGAACGATCGGCGCAGGAACGGGCCCGCGCGGCGAACGACGCGATCAACGCGCTCCTCTCTCATCCGGAGGAGATCGGCGACGTCCACCACGAGGAGCAGCAGGGAGCCGCGGTCGTCTACGTCGGCAAGACGCCGGTGGTCACGCTCGGGACCGAGGACGCGGAGGCGGCGGGCGAAGCGAGCGTCGGCGTGCTCGCGGCCCAGGTCACGACGCGCCTCTCCGACGCGATGTCGACCGAGCGGAAGCGGAGCGCGATCGCGACGACCGTCTTCTCGTTCTCGCTCCTCATCTTCTCGGCGCTGATCGCCTTCCTCCTCCTGCAGCGCGTCTCCGACGTCGCCGCGCGCATCCGCGAGTGGCTCGTCGAGGACCCGGCGAAGATCACCGGCCTCCGCCTCGGGAAGATCGAGTTCGTGAGCGCGGGCGCGGCGCGCGGCGCCCTGTCGATCGCGCTGACGCTCGGGCATCGCCTGACCCAGCTCGCCATCGGCTACGGCTGGTTGATCCTCGCGCTCTCGCTGTTCGACGCGACGCGCGGCTACACCCAGAAGCTCACCGGCATCATGGTGACGCCGCTCTACGCGCTGGCTGCGCGCATCGGCGGCGCCCTGCCGATGGTGGTGGTCGCGGTCATCGCCGTCATCGCCGTCACCGTCCTCGTACGGTTCGTCGGGCTGTTCTTCGACAGTGTCTCGCGAGGCGACACGCGCATCGAATGGCTCCCGCGCGACCTCGCGCGGCCGACGAGCGCGCTCGTGCGGGGCGGGATCGTGGTGACCGCGCTCGTCCTCGCGTCGCCGATGATCACCGGCAACGAGGACGGCGCGCTCTCGCGCGTCGGCCTGGTCGCACTCGTCGCGCTCGCGCTCGCGGCGACCCCGATGCTCGCATCGGCCGCGTCGGGCATGGTGTTCGTGTTCGGACGCCGGCTGAAGCGCGGCGAGCTCGTCGAGTTCGGCGGTCGGTCCGGCCGCGTGATGGACGTGACGCTCTTCGAGGTCCGCCTCGAGGATGCGGCGGCCACCGAGATCAGCGTGCCCCACCTGCTCGGCCTGTTCCATCCGACGCGCATCCATCGCCATCCGCCCCTCGGATCGATCGACGTCGTCGTCGATCCCACGGCCTCGCAGGCGGACGTCGAGAAGGCGCTGACCGAAGCGGCGCGCGAGCTCTCGACGCGCGCGCGGGTCGAGCTCCTCTACATCGATCACGCGGGAGCGCGCTGGCGCGTGACCAGCGCGGTGAGCCGCGGCGACAACACGCTCGCCCGGGCGGTGCAGGAGGCGCTCGCGAAGGCCGGCGTCGCGCTAGGGCGGAGCAAGCCCTCCGAAGGAGCCGGCAACCCGTGAGCGCGATCGCGCTCCTGATGGGGCTGCTGGTCCTGTCGTTCCTCGGGAGCCTCATCGTCGGAGGCCGCGCGGCCAGGGGCCTCCCTTCGGGCGTGGAGTACCTCGGCCTCGGCTTCGCCGTCGGCCCTCACGTGCTCGGGCTCGTCGAGCGCCCGATGATCGCGGAGTTCGAGCCGGTGGTGCAGGTCGCGCTCGGCTGGCTCGCGTTCGTGGTCGGGCTCGACTTCGGCCGCGTCGACGGCCGACGCGTGCGCGCCGGGTCGATGGCGCTCGGCATCGCGTGCGCCGCGCTCACCGGCGTGGGCGTCGCGGCGGCGACGCATCGCTTCCTCCAGATGATGCCGCTCGCCGGCATCGACCGTACGGGCGAGCTGCTCCTTGCCGCCGGGGCCGGCGCTGTGACCGCAGAGACCACGCGCTTCGCGGTGCAGTGGGTCACCAATCGCTGGAGCGCGAAGGGCCCCGTATCGAAGCTCCTCGGCGAGCTCGGCGCGTCGGACGACTTCGCGCCGCTCGTCGCGGTCGGCGCCATCTTCTCCTTCACGCCGGTCTCCGGCGTCGCCATCGTCCTGCCGCCGTGGGGCTGGTTCGCGGCGAGCCTGCTGCTCGGCGCGCTGCTCGGCACGGTCACGGCGCTCCTGCTCCGCGGGGCGGAAGGCGACGCGGTCTGGGGCGCGCTCGTCGGCACGCTGCTCCTGGGCGTCGGGACGGCGGTTCGCTTTGGCCTGTGCACCATCTTCGTGACGTTCGTGATGGGCATCGCGCTCGGCGCGGTGTCGCCGACGCGCCGTGTGCTGCGGCGCATGGTCGGGGCGACCGAGCGTGCAGTGCTCTACCCGATGCTGCTGCTCGCAGGGGCTCGCATCGATCCGCGCCCGCTCATGGAGAGCCGCCTCCTCGGTGCGCTGGTCGCGCTCATGCTCCTCGCGCGCATCGTGGGCAAGCTCGTCTCCGGCCTCATCGTGCGCTTCGCCGTCCCGGCGTCGCGTCCGGCGGGCCCGGCGCTCGGCATCGTGCTCCTCTCGTCGGGGCCGATGACGGTGTGCGTCGCGTTCGTGATGGCGCTCCGGTACCCAGGGATCGTCGGCGACACGCTCCTCGTGTGCGCGGCGCTGTCGAACGTGCTCGGCGAGCTCGTCTCGACGTTCGCGCTCAAGCGCCTTCTGGGTCAGGTCGGGGAGATCGCCCCGCCGTCGGAACGCCCGAGCGGGCGCGAGCTGCTCCCCAGCACGGGTGACGAGGCGTGAGCGCGCACGGGAAGAGCTTCATGGGGCGCGCGAGCGACGCGCTGAGCCTCGCGGTCGTGTTCGGCGTGCTCTACGCCGGGGCGCGGCTCGTCCCTGGGCTCCACGGCGAGACGGCGAGGGCCGCGGCGATCGTGGGGGCGCTCGGCTTCCTCTTGCTTGCCGGTACGCTCACGAGCGAGCTCGTCGAGGTCGTCGGCGTCCCGCACCTCACGGGCTACCTGGCCGCCGGCATCGTCGCCGGGCCGTACGTCCTGCACCTGATCGATCACGACACGGTGAAGCAGCTGGAGGGCGTCAACACGCTCGCCATCGCGCTCATCGCGCTGGCCGGCGGCGCCGAGCTGCGGCTCGCGACGCTGCGCGAGGGCCTGCGAACGCTAGTCAGCGCCATGACCGTGCAGACCGTGCTCGTCATGACCGTCTGCGCCGGCGTCTTCTACGCGGCCAAGCCGGGCTTCGTCCGGGACATGCCGCCCCTGGCGGTCTTTGGCGTCGCCCTCCTGTGGGGCGTCGTCGCGATCACGCGCAGCCCCTCGGCGCTGCTCGCCATCCTCTCGCAGACGCGCGCGAGCGGCCCGCTCGCCCGCTTCTCGCTCGGCTTCATCATGTCGAGCGACGTCGTCGTCGTCCTCGTCCTCGCGGGTGTGATCACCATCGCGCGTCCGCTCGTCGAGGTGAACGCGACGATGTCCCTCGATGCGTTCCGGGATCTCGGCCACGAGGTGCTTGGCAGCGTGGCGATGGGGACGACCCTCGGCCTCGTGCTCGCGGTCTATCTGAAGGTCATCGGACGGCAGCTCGTCGTCGTGCTGATCGCCCTCGGGTACGGCGCCACCGAGGTGCTCCACTACGTGCACTTCGAGCCGCTGCTCACCTTCATCGTGGCAGGGTTCGTGGTGCAGAACCTGTCGAGGCAGGGGGAGAAGTTCCTCCACGCGATCGAGTCGACGGGCGAGGTGGTCTACGTCCTCTTCTTCGCCGGTGCGGGGGCGCACCTCAACATCCCGCTGCTCCGCGAGTTCTGGCCGATCGCGCTCCTGTTCACCGGCACGCGCGCGGCGACGACGTGGGTGGCGAACCGGATCTCGACCCGCGCCGCCAAGGACGAGCCCGTGCTCGCGCGGTGGGGATGGGCCGGCCTCGTCTCGCAGGCCGGCGTCGCCATCGGCATCGCGCAGGCGGTGGCTCGGCAGTTCCCGGCCTTCGGACCGGCCTTCCGCGACATCGCCATCGCATGCGTGGCGATCAACGAGCTCGTCGGCCCGGTGATCTTCAAGATCGCCCTCGACCGGGCGAACGAGACCAAGGCCCCCGCGCCGTCGCTGACCGACGCCGAAGAGGCGGCCAACGCGTGACGCGCCGCGCTGGAACCTGGTAGCTTACGGACCTCTCCGTGAGCCAGCCGCGTAACCCTGGAAGTGTCCCGCCTCCGAATGCGATGCAGGCGCCGCCCGTTCAAGGCGGAGCTGCGGCGCTGCCGATGCGGCTCGCGCAGATCGCGCGGACGCTCGAGTCGCGCTTCCTCGGCAAGGACGAGGTCATCCGCCTGCTCCTCATCGCGGTCGTCGCAGGCGAGCACGCCGTGCTCGTCGGTCCGCCCGGCACCGCGAAGAGCGCGCTCATCCGGATGTTCGCGCGCCTCATCCACGCCAACTACTTCGAGTACCTGCTCACGCGCTTCACCGAGCCGAACGAGATCTTCGGTCCGGTCGACATCGCCGCGTTCCGCGAGGGCAAGTACCAGCGCCGCGTCGAGGGAATGCTCCCCACGGCGGAGGTCGTCTTCCTCGACGAGGTCTTCAAGTCGAACTCGGCGATCCTCAACGCGCTCCTGACGCTGCTCAACGAGCGTCGCTACACGTCCGGCGGCGTGGTGATGCGCTGCCCGCTGCTCTCGTGCTTCGGGGCCTCGAACGAGGTGCCCACGGACGAGACGCTGACTGCCATCTTCGACCGCTTCCTCCTGCGGATCCGGTCGGACAACCTCGACGCGTACCACTTCCAGGATCTGCTCACGAAGGGCGTGCAGCACGAGATCATGGCGCTCACGGACGCGCCGATCCAGCCGCTCGCGTCGGCGCGCGAGATCCAGGAGCTGCACCGTGCGTTCGCGCAGCGGATGCGGTTCACCGAGGACTTCTTCAGCCAGTACAAGGGCCTCGTCTTCCAGATCCGCGCCGAGGGCGTGAGCCTCTCCGACCGCCGCGTGGTGAAGCTGCTCAAGCTGTTCGCCGCCAGCGCGTTCCTCGACGGTCGCGCCCAGCCCGACGCCGGCGACTTCTTCGTCCTGAAGCACATCTGGAACAACGAGGACCAGGCGGCGATCCTCGAGTCGATCGTCACGCCGGTCCTCGAGGCCCACTACCGCGATCATCCGAACGCGCGTCGCGTCGGCGCCGCCGGGATCGGGATCGAGGCGCTCGCGGGCGAGATCGATCGCGTGCGCCAGGTGCTCACGGGCGGCGGTGGCCTCTCGGACGTGCAGCTCTTCAGCCAGCTCAAGGCGCTCAACGAGATCAAGGCCGCGCTCGGCGCCTCGCCCGATCCACGCGCGCCCGAGCTCGTCCAGCGCGTCGATCAGCTGCTCGAAGCGGCGTTCCGCAGCGGCCGGTTCGCCCAGCTCTGAGGTCGAGGGTGAGGATCTGCGGCGTCGACACGTCGACCGCGCTCGGCTCCGTGGCGCTCTACGACGGCGAGACGCTCCTCGCCGAGGCCCAGGAGCGCGTCTCGAACGCGCACGGCGAATCGCTCCTGCCGATGATCGACCGCGTCTTCCGCGAGGCGGGCGTCGCGGCGAAGGAGGTCGGGCGCTGGTGCGTCGGCATCGGCCCCGGGTCGTTCACCGGCACGCGGATCGGGGTCGCGACGGTGAAGGGTATCGCGCTCGGCACCGATGCCGAGGTCGTCCCCGTGACCTCGCTGGAGGCGATGATCGCGCTCGCCGGCGACCAGGGCGATGCGGTCGTCGTCGCGGCGAGCGACGCGATCCGCGGCGAGGTCTACGTCCAGGCCGCGGGGCGTGAGCCGGTGTGCCTCCGGCCGGAGGACTTCCCTGGCTGGCTGGGCGACGCTCCGCGCGTCGTCCTGGTGGGAGAGGCGGCGAGGAAGCTCTCGTGTGCAGGATGCACGTATCTCGATCGCCCGGAGCTCGCGCTCCCGCATGCGCGCGGCGTCGTCCTCGCGGGCAGGACCCGTGCCGCGACGCCGGCGGACCTCGTCGAGCCCGCGTACGTGCGTCCGCCCGAAATCACGGTCCCCAGGTGACATCGGCGTGACGTACCCTGGACGGCCGTGAGGGGCATGCCCACGATCTCGTCCGAGCGCATGCGGGTCGGCATCGGGTATCGGCGCGAGCTCGCCGGGACGCTGTTCGCGGCGCCCGAGGAGGTCGACTTCGTCGAGGTCGTCGCGGAGGCATGGCGGGATCCGCAGGCACGGCGCGAGCTCCGCGCGCTCGCGGAGGTGTGGCCGGTCGTCCCGCACGGCGTGAAGCTGTCGCTCGGATCGGCCGAAGGGATCGACGAGGCGAGAGCCGCGGAGCTCGCGAGGCTCGCACGCGAGGTGCGGGCGCCGCTCGTGAGCGAGCACGTGTCCTTCGTGCGCGCCGGCGGTCGCGAGATCGGCCATCTCACCGAGCTTCCCATGTCGCGCGCGTCCGTCGCGGTCGTGGCGCGCAACGTGGATCGCCTGAGGCGCCACCTGCCGGACGTGCCGCTCCTGCTCGAGAACGTCGCGCGCGCGTTCGTGTGGCGCGACGGCGACTCGGAGATGAGCGAAGGGGCCTTCTACACGGAGATCGTCCGTGCGACGGGCTGCGATCTCCTCCTCGACGTCGGGAACCTCTATGCGAACGCGCGGAACGCGGGCGTGGATCCGCTCGCGCTCCTGGCGTCGTACCCGCTCGAGCACGTCGCGATGCTCCACGTCGCCGGCGGCATCGAAGAGCACGGCTTCTACTTCGACACGCACGCGCACCCCGTGCCGGAGGCGGTCTTCGAGCTCGTGGCGCGATCGGGCTGTGGCTCCGTGCTCCTCGAGCGCGACGCCTCGTTCGACGACTCGGTGCTGACCGAGGTGGCGCGCCTGCGGGCGATCGTCGAGTCGACGCCGGCGCGGCCGGTCCGCCCGTCGCGCGAGCACGTCCCGAGCACGTTCGCCGGCGACTCACGGGGCCTCGCCACGGCGCAGGCGAGGCTGGCCGAGGCGCTCACCTCGGCGACGCCGGTGGACGATCCCGCGATCGCGCGCGCCCGCGGCGTCCTCGAGCGCAAGCGCGCGGATGACGCGCTGCCGCTCCTGCCCGAGCTCGGACCGCGGCTCTCGCAGCACGATGCGCTGGCGCTCGGCAGGATCCGCGAGACGCCGCGCTTGCCGTCGATGACCGCGGTGGCGGACGCGATGCGCATCGCGGATGCGGCTCGCGCACGGCCCGAGCTCGCGGCCTACGCGGCGCGCGACCTCGCGGTGCTCGAGGCGCGTTTCAGCGGTGGACCCGCGGGCCCCCGGCCGCGAGCATGGCCGGTACGTAGACTGCTCGAGGGCTGGACTCGAGCGATAGGAGCGACACGATGAACGACGAGCAGAAGCGACCCCCGATCGATGCGCTGCCCTCCGACGTGCGAGCGCGGATCGTCGAGTGGACGAAGACGCTCGAGGGCATCCTCGGCGACGATCTCGTCGGTATCCTCGTGCACGGCAGCCTCGCCCGAGGCGAGTACAGGGTCGGCGAGAGCGACGTCGACGCGATCGTGATCCTGAAGGACGCGAGCTTCGCCAAGCTCGACGCGATCTCCAACGCGATGCAGCTCGCCCGGTACTCGGCGCGCATCGAGGCGATGATCCTCACCGAGGAGGAGATCGCCGGCGCGAGCGACGTGTTCCCGCTTCTGTACGACGACATCAAGCGCTGCCACTTCCTGCTCACCGGCCGCGACCCGTTCGCTGCCGTGGAGGTGCACGACACGCACCGGCGCCTGCGGATCGAGCAGGAGCTCCGCGAGGCGCGGATCCGGCTGCGGCGCGCGGTGACCGACGCGGCCGGGGCGCGTGAGGCCCTCGGCGGCGCGGTCGTACGGAAGCTGAAACAGGTTCGCGGTCCGCTCCACGCGCTGCTCGGGCTGAAGGGGATCGCGTGTCCGCCGGATCTCGGGAGCGTCGTCGCGAAGGCGTGCGAGCTCTACGGCGTGGACCCGGCGCCGCTCCGCGCCGCGCGCGAGTCGCCCGAGAGCGCGCATGCGGCGTTCGGAGCCCTGCTCGACAAGGCGATCCACGAGGTCAACGCGATGGAGAACGTCACGGGGAAGGGTGCATGACGGAGCTCTACGACGTCTGGCCGTTCAACATCGAGAGCGGCCCCGCGTTCCTGGTCTTCTTCTTCTTCGTCTCCGTCCTCGCTCTGGCGGCGGCCTGGCTCGCCGGCGCCGTCATGGCGCTGGTCCTCGAGAGCGGAGAGGCCGAAGGGATCCGGGTCGATTCGCCGCCGACGCATGCTCCGCCGCATGCGTACCGCAGTCCGGGGCTCCCGACGGGACGGCGCCGCCTCGCGAAGGGATGGATCCCCCAGCCCGACGACGTATGGGCGATCGCCTGGCTGCGCGATCGCGAGGATGGCGTCGCCGAAGCGCTGATGGCCGCCGCCGTCGCGCTCCGGTGGATCCGCGGGACGGGCACGTCACTCGAGGTGTCTCCGGGGCCGCGTCCGACCGACCCGCTGCTCGCCGACTTCCACGTGCAGCTCGCGGGCGCGGGGAGCACCTATTTCGGTGTGAAGCGCGCCGCACAGAACGTCGCGAAGCAGCATGCCCCGGGGCTGCGCGCGCTGCTCGAGCAGGCCGGCCTCGAGCGCGGGACCGGCGTGCGCGCGGTCGTCGCCGGACTGATCGTCGCCGGCGCCGCGTCGGTGGAGCTCATCGCTGCCGTGCGCTGCATCCGTGCGATGGATCTGCATCGACCGTACTTTTTCCTGCTCCTCGAGATGATCGCGCTCGGCTTCGCCGCGCTGTTCGTGGCGAAGCGCCGGTGGAACACGCGAAGCACGCGGGCGGATCGCTATCTGTCCTGGCTCCGCGATGCGACGACGTCGCTCCGCATGGACGTCGCCGGTGGGCGACGCACGTCGGCCGAAGAGGTGGCGACGAGCGCGGCGATCGGCGGTCTGGTGGTCGTCGCCGGCGCCCCGCTGTTCCTCTCGATCTCTCCGCAGCTGTTCGCGACGGCCTCCTCGCCGGCGCTCGCGAGCGGCAGCTCGAGCTGCTCGTCGTCGAGCTGCAGCTCCTCGAGCTGCGGCGGCGGTGGCGGTTGCGGCGGAGGCGGGGGCTGTGGCGGCGGCGGAGGCTGCGGCGGTTGACCGAGCCGGTCTTCGAGCTCTTCGCGGTCCACGAGCCGCTCGCGCGCATCGTGAAGCGCGATCCGACGCTCGACGGCTCCGTTCCGCTGCGCGTGGCGCAGGCCTGCGTTCCGCTCCTCGAAGGCAACGCGCTGGGACACCAGCTCGTGTTCGAGAGGCGGCTCGTCGTCCGGTCGCGCCTCGGCAAGCGAGGCTTCGCCGACAGCGAGGCCCTCGCGGAGATCGACCGCGCGCATCGCGCGGCGATTCCGCTGCTCGTGGCTCGCGGATTCCTCGAGCGCGGCGGCGCGTGGCATGCGCGACTCGAGAAGCGATGGTGGTGGATCGAGCGAGGCATCCTCCGCGCTTGGACGGGGCTGCTCGTCCGCCCGCGGCGCGGCACATGGCTTCGCGTCGGCGGCGCGGGGAGCCGCGCGGCGCTCGGCGTGCGGGTACGGCCTTCGTTCGTCGGTTCCGGCGAGCTCGTCCCTCTCGTCATCGATTTCGAGTCGCTCGACGACGGTGCGCGCCTCGAGGGAGAGGTCGCGAACCTCACTGCGGTGCTCCCGCGTGTCTCGGCGAGCGTCGTCGATCTCGCGGCCGCGCCCGAGGCGATGGAGGCGCACGCGAGGTTCTACGACGCCAAGTACTTCGCGACGAAGAAGGGGGAGGTCACGCGGAAGTACCGTCGGACGGTGACGCGAACCGACGACGATGCGCCCGCAGCGGCGCCCGCTGCGATGCGCCTCGTGCACGTTGCCGGTCCGCGCCCGGAGATCGTCCGCGTCGAGCGGGTACTCACCGCGCGCGATACGTCGGCCCTCCCTGCGCCGCGCGGCGAGTCGCTCGACGTGGTGCGCTTCGCGAACGCCGTACCTTTCACCGCGCACTTCGACGGCAACACGCTCGATATCGTCCCCGATCGCGCCGCCCTCGCCCGCGGTGCACGAGCGGTCGAAGCGGCGGTGCGCGCCGTGCTCGGAGAGGGCTTCGCGCCCGCGAACAAGGGCGCGCTCCTCTATCTGACGAAGTACTTCACCCCTCATCCGCACGGCGAGCCCCACTTCTTCGTCAAGCCGTGGGCGTTCACCGAGACGCCGCGGGGCTGGTCGTCCGTGCTCGACGGCGTGCGCGGCGACGGCTGGGACGTGATGCGCGGCGTGGTGTGGACCGACCGCTTCCACGCGATCCCCGCGGTGTTCAACCTCCCGCCGGGCAAGCGCGTGCGCATCGCCGAGGGGGCGCCGCTGCTCGAGGTGTTCGCGGTGCCGCGGGCGCTCGCGCGCGAGGAGCCGACCATCGTCGAGGAGGCGATGTCGTGACCGAGGCCGGCGGCTTCCGGATCGCGCGCCTCGACGCAGCCGACGTCCGCGCCGCGTCGACGTCTCCGTGGGAGCTCGCCGAGGCGCTCGTCGGTGCTCCGCCGATCCTGGTAGAGCGGCAGCCCATCCGCCCCGTCGCGGGCGGCCGCTCGATCGCATCCACGCGCGACGTGTCCCCGTTCCACACCGACAGCCAGATCCTGCTGGGCGTCCCCGCCGCGGTTCAGATCCTCGTCTGCGTGAAGCCCGCGACGAGGGGAGGCGAGAGCACGCTCGTCGACGGCGACGCGGTCATCGCACGCCTCGATCGCGAGGCGCCGGATCTCGCGCGGGCCGCGTTCGAGGTCGAGCGCGTGCAGCGCTTCTACTTCGGCGAGGTGCGCGGACCGACCGTCGCGATCCGCGGCGGGCATCTCGCGTGGTCGCTCGCGCCGCGGGCCGAGCCCGGCGACGCGGTCGGTGCAGCGCTCGTGCGCGCGGTGACGGCGCACGACCGGACCGAGATCGCGCTCGGCGCGAACGAGGCGCTCGTGGCGTCGAACCATCGGATGCTGCACGGTCGGCGTGCGTTCGAGGGCGATCGCGAGCTCGTTCGACTTCTCGTATGGCTCGAGCAGCCGTCGTGGAGCGCGCGCGTCGATCCCTCGAGAGCGAAGGTCGCAGCTCCGCCGCTCGAGCCCACCGTGGTGCTCCGCCTGCGCGCGGTGTTCGCGCTCGTCCGTGGCGTGCCGCCGGCGAAGGTCGCGCGCGAGCTCGACGTGCCGGAGGCGACGCTCTACGAGTGGCGCGATCGGTTCGTACGCGGCGGGATCACCGCCCTCGCCGCGCCGGCCGAGCACGGCTGACGGCCGGCACTTTCGCCGGCGCAAGTAGGAGGCGTGCATCGAGATGGCCCGGGCCAGGGCCTGATCATTCGTCACATCTCTGCGAGATTTTGCAGGCCCTCGACGAGACTTCGAATTTTCGTCAGCCCTCGGCCGATGACAATTGCCCCGGGTGGGCC